>Ga0180438_10002687_pt1 | contig 28299 bp, 16 predicted proteins | sample SS_ome_12_FD_132455 | JGI IMG/M metagenome (GOLD analysis project Ga0180438, IMG submission 132455) | Hypersaline lake sediment archaeal communities from the Salton Sea, California, USA - SS_3_D_2 metaG | ecosystem: Environmental > Aquatic > Non-marine Saline and Alkaline > Hypersaline >...
AAGTAATCGACGATGTGGCGTTTCTGTCCTGGGCAAAGCCGACCTCAGATACGCCGGAACACATCAAGCAAGCCGCCGTTCGGGCAATTGAGAATGGGCTGGTAGGCGGATACTCCGAACCTGTTGGTCTGCTGACGCTTCGGAAAGAGATCGCAACGAAACTTAAAAGAGATAACCATATTGACGCCAATGCGTCACAGGTTTTGGTGACAGTCGGAGCCATTGAAGGACTGGCCGCGGCGGTGATGGCTGTTATTGATCCCGGTGACGAAGTCATCGTACCGTCGCCGACATATTCCACGCACATCCGGCAGGTGGTTCTAGCTTCGGGCAAACCGGTCCTTGTGCCCACTGTTGAAGACGAAGGGTTTGTTCTGGATATCGATGGTATTGAAGAGGCTATAACAAACAAGACAAAAGCGATTATGTTCCCGTCTCCGTCCAATCCTACCGGGACGGTTTTCAGCGAGGATCAACTTCGCGAAGTCTCCAGACTTGCTCTGGAACACAATCTGATGATCATCACCGATGAGGCATACGAATACTTCGTGTTTAATGGAAACAGACATTTCAGCATTGCATCCATTCCAGAAATGAAGAGCCATGTGATCAGTTGCTATACATTCACAAAGACGTACGCAATGACAGGCTGGCGGATTGGTTACCTGCATGCGGACGAAGCGCTCATCCCGCAAATTCGGAAGGCGCATATCCCATTTGCGATTTGTGCGCCTGTTGTGTCTCAGTATGCGGCCCTTGGCGCCTTGCAGGGACCGCAGGATTGTATTGAAGGATTCAGGGCGAAGTATTTGGCTGCCAGAAACCTGATGTGTGACCGGCTCGATAGCCTCAGCTCGTTCTTTGACTATAAGAAGCCGGGCGGCTCTTATCTCATGTTTCCGCAGATCCTTGTGACTGAGGGCAAGAAGGACTCGCTATCCTTTTGTAAGAAGCTGTTGAAAGAGGCAAGGGTGTCGACAACGCCCGGAATAGCTTTTGGCCCAACAGGCGAGGGGCATTTGAGAATGTCGTTTTGTGTTCCTCAGGACACGATAAACAAGGCGTTCGACCGGATGGAACGATATTTCAGAGGAGAGCTTGGATGATGAATGTTGCCGTGCTTGGGGCAAGCAACAACCCCGATCGTTACAGCTACAAAGCGGTGAAAATGCTGAGTGAGAAAGGTCACGTCCCATTCCCTGTTCACCCAAGCCTCGATGACATCGAAGGCGTGCCAGTGTACAAGAGACTGGGGGAGATCCCCGAACCGGTCGACACCATCACGGTTTATCTATCGGCAGCCAATTCGGACCGGATCGCCGAAAGCATCTTGGAAAGCCGAGCACGCCGTGTCATCTTCAACCCAGGAGCCGAGAACCCGCGATTGGGCGCCCGGCTTCGAGCCGAGGACGTGGAAGTCGTCGAGGCGTGCACGCTCGTGCTCCTTTCAACATGCCAGTTCTGAATAACGGAAATGCGGCGTTCGCCCGAATAGGTCGCGGGCGGACACATGCAGCAAGGGCTACCGGGAAAACGTTCATCCCAACCAATCTGGCTCTCCTTGCGGCTAAACGCGGCGGCCCGGCAACTTACCTTATGCCAATACCACCGTAATTCCTGTCAAAATGCGCATTTAGGGTGGACTTAAGGTTATCGGACCGTCGTCCATACTATCCATAACATTCTGTTCAGCAATACGTTAGAGTGCGAGAACAGTGTGAGATAGATGGGCATAAGTTTAGATACTCGCGTGTAAGTGCAGATAGCGGTGGCTTAGAACAGGTATCCATGAACAACTCTGTCTTGTGCGTGCGACCGTTGTTCGTTGCGCCGCTAGTAGACACATGATCACGTGCATATTCCAGGATGACACCCTTGAAGCGTTCTACGCACTGGATACCATTCACAAATGCTGTGACTGCCAGACTGCACGACGAAAGGAACGCAAGACGCGGGATCAATACGGGATCATTTGAGGAGAAAGTTCTAGCAAATTCTAGTAAACCATGATAAACGGTGAGACTTCGCGAACTCCTTGTGCCAACAAGCCTTAAGTTGTATCTCTTTTTATGACAATGACTTAGAAAATCAGCTTTCCCCGGGTTCGATTCCCGCCGCCTCCACCATTACTGTAAGTCGTTATTCCCCAGTACTTTACGCCTGATTGCCTGTTTAGATACGCGGGTCTTCGTTTCCACGGATTCGCTTGGGATAGGTCTCGGCGTACTGACCCGGCAAACACCTCCATGCCAGCAATAAGACATGTTCAGTCGATTACTCGTCAGCGCCTCCCAGCGATAGCCAGAGATTCGGATAAGTGGGATCGACACACCCACGCGGTAATATTCTATTCGACTTTGAGATACGTAACAACGGCGGCGCCAGGTCGATCCTCAATGGCGATCTCTACACCCGCCTCCATAAGCTCCCGGCCGGTCATCCTGACCTTTCCGGGAAGGTCGAGATTGGTCACCTCATACCGGGCATCAGGCAGTAAGCCCCTTAGCTTGAATCGGCCGCGAGGGAAAGTACTCTCCGGTCGGCGGAATGCCTGTACCATGCCCTGGCCAATCTCCGGGCGATGAAACTGCCAGGCGATCCAGGCGTCTTTCTCAAGGCTCCAAGGAGTGAGCGGACAGAAGTCGCCGTAATAGTCGGCGGATATGCTTCTCCACTGACGGACTAATCTGCGTAATGTATCGTAATCAAGCTCCTTCACGCGCATATCCAAGCCGAAAACCAGGCTGATGCCGGAATTGCTCCAGAACGCGTAAGGCTGGACAGGGCTCGCGCCACCGCCGTAGTATGGTGCGTCGACATAAGCAACGGTACCGGTCCCGTGGAACGGCAGCCAGAAAGAAAGGCCGTATGTCTGGCACTGATGTCCGATCGGTTCGAACGCATAATCACTGCGCCACAGCGGAACGCAACGACGAAGGGTCTCAAGGTCGAGTCTTCTTCCACCCGATGCACAGGTGTCAATGAGCATGTTTGGATGGCGACGTAATAATTCGTCCAAATAGGCGAGGTAACCGGTGACATGTTTCATCTCAGTGATACCCTGCCTGTCCTGGGCGTCATTGTCGCGCCAGAACTTGAGCGGATTAATGTTGAAGTCCTGCCTGTACAGATCGATGCCGTTTTCAGTAATGAGCTTATCAATGTGATTGGTCAGCCAGTCCAGGGCTTCGGGATTGCCCAAATTCAACAGCCCACCATTGGCTCCGCCGAAGATCCACTCCGGATGGTTTTCCGCTAGCCAGGTGTCGGCCCGGACGCGTTCCGGCTCGAACCAGACGAGTATTTTCACGCCTTTCGAGTGTGCGTGATCGCTGACAGGCTTAAACCCTCTCGGGAACCGCGTCTTATCGACTTCCCACGTGCCGGTGTTTCCCCAGTCGCCCTTGCACGGATACCAACCGGCGTCCATCCACCAGTAATCGATCAGGATATCTTCTTCAAGGTAGCGATCGATGAACATTATCTGGTTTTCCTCGTTGGCGTTGTGCATTTCGTTATAGGCGCGAGAGCTGGCGGCAAGTAGTTGTGGGGAAGGCAGTTTGCCGCCGGGTTTAGGCATGCCGTAAGACTTCATCCAGCGGCGCCAGGTGTTCTGAGCATCGATCCAATCACCCTCGTTTCTGAATTGCAGAACGATCAACGGAGTACGCACTTCTTCTGACGGGTGAAGTTTGAAATGGGTGAGCTCCTGGCCGGCGCGGATGTTAATTGCCGTGCCTTCATCGCGGGTAAACGTTGCCGCCCATTGGCCGGGCCAGCCAATCGCCGCGATGACACCCTGCGAACCGGCCTCCAGATTGAAATAGCACATGTCGGTATTCGTCGGACGCCCGCCCGCTGCGTTCACGCGTTTCTGAAGCTTGGGTCCGAGGACCGTCTGACGCGGCTGATAGGCATCCGGCCTGTTAAAACCGCCGGCAGAATGACGCAATAGGAATTCATCACCCCTGTCACGCTTGAGATTAATATCGAGAGGCTGTATGTCTGACAGAATGGGCGTGTCCAATGAACCGGTGTTTTTGAAATAGAGAGTCCATTCAACCGTATTGGAATCATGATACTCAACACCCTGCAAGCGAACCTGCAAACCAGTATCAGGATCGGTGTAGGTAAGGTTGTGCTCGGTACGATTCTCATCGAGCTTCTTGTGGCTGCTCTCACGCTGACAACCCTTGAGAAACTCTTTTGAAGGTTTTCCGTCGAAAACAAAAGAAGACGGCGGGGTCGCGGTTTCGTGATCGAAAGTGACTTTCCATTTATCCCCAACGGCAGAGTCATCGACGGCCGTTCCTGCGTCTGTTCGCACCCAGAAGAGCGCGTGCGCTAGATCAATTCGGTTGGAATCCAAGGTGCGGGCATGGTTGAACAGGCTCTGGTCATCAGAGCCAAGAAGGGCCATTGCAGACGTTTCGGGAGGCGCGGCTGAACCGGGCAAGCCCAACACCTGCAAGAACACAATCACCAACCATATTGACCTGTTCTTCACGAGACACCTCCGCAGTTCAACCCAGAAACCGTCATGGTTTGCGGGTGCAACAGACTTGGACCTCCTATTGGGCCTGTGTTCACTGCGCCCCATTCCTCATTATAGTAGCTTTCCATCAGCGTAGGACGCGATCGAGCCGCGATTTCCCACAGGGATGTGGCACCGACCACCATGGGCTCGTTCCGAACCATTATCGCTACAGTTTGCACGTCTTGTCAACGACTGCTTTGCGCAGTTGAGCTCATCGATAAGGATAAGCTCCTTGTCCCAAACTGTGACAGGACTTGGCACGTATTCGACAACACCCTGCTTCAGCTTCTCGACGTTGGGGTAGCCAAGCACATCCTCAAACATCGCCTTGAATGCATCGTATACGAGAAACCTCTTGCCTAACGCTTCAGCTATCCTGCAGGCAAGGTGTGTCTTGGCGCAGCCGTGGTTGCCTATGAGCAGTAACGGGTCGTCTGTCAGCAGTGACGCCGCCGCTAGGTTTTCGTCTTGTTCCTTCCAGCCGTAAAGTCCAAGTTGTTCAAGTATCATCGTAGTTTCTCCTTTCCTTTGTTCCTCCCGTTGTGCTTGTGATAGACTAACAGGGAAGCATGCCACATCTGGATGCCTTCCTGAATGGACCTGTTATGAGGTGGATGGCCCGTTTTGCATCGCGGCGGCAACTTAACGAGTAGAACGGGAAGCTGAGCGGGAGGGAGTCTCAGGCATGGACCTTTCCGACCAAGCAGTTCTCAAACGTTGGATTAGCCGTCGCGACGCCGAGGCCTTCAGAGCCATAGTGCAGCGCCACGCTGGAATGGTTTACGGCACGTGCCGACGCATCCTGCGCAACGATTCAGATGCGGAGGACGTTGCCCAAGAGTGTTTTGAGACTCTCGTCAGAACTACCGGGCGCGAGCGACCCCGTGAACTCGGTCCGTGGCTCCATGGGGTGGCCACCCAAAAATGTCTCATGCGCCTTCGAGCCGAAGGCCGACGCAGGCAGCGAGAGGCCGAATACGCGGCAGGTCAGGCGAACAGCGCGGAACGTCAATGGAACGATATTTACTCCTATGTTGATGACGCCGTCGCGGAGCTTCCCGAAGAGATGCGTTCTCCGGTCGTGGCACACTTCCTTTACGGCCAGTCGCACGCAGAAATCGCCCGGGCAACCGGCGTGCCCCGCAGGACTGTCAGCAATAGAGTCAAAAAGGGGCTCGAACTTATCGGCGAATCGCTGAAGAAGCGCGGCATACCTGTCGCGATATCCGCTCTGACAGCCATGATGGCCGCGCACCTCACCGCCGAGGCCGCACCTGCAGCGCTTACGGCTGCATTGGGTAAACTGGCACTCACTCACTCAGCAAATGCTACGGCTGCCATGTCGGCGTCCGGCGGCGCTGCAAAGGTGCTCGGCGGCATGCTGACCGTGAAGAACGCGGTTGTGGCGGTACTCGTGATCGGTGCAGCCATCGGAGGTCTCCGGGTCGCCCAGCGGGCGCAGCACGACGCCAGGATCGAATCGCGAGCAAAACTGACGCCTTCACGGGAATCAGTATCGTCCGATGTTGCACCTGTCGCGGGCGAACCGGGGCTCCAACCCGCATTTACTCCTGCAGAAAACCATGAATCCTCAGACGAATCCGTCTCCGGCACGGTGAAGTTCATCACTACCAAGGAGCCGGCTCAAGGTGTAGTCGTTGAGGTATGGAGCGTAAAAAGCAGAGCGAAAGAGTCCCAAACGATTACAGACGAAAACGGCACGTATATGCTGACCGACCTCAAGCCGGGCATCCCATACGGGCTCGGCGTCGAGAGCGAAGAAGAAGGCTATGTAGCCGCTGAAACGCCGTTTGTCAATCTTGGCAATGGCGAAACACGGACCGGAGTGGATATCACCCTGTGTGCGCCATGTTCCATCTCTGGCACGGTAACGGACAAGAGCGTTTCCTACCACCCTTCGGGACTGGCTAGCCTGAGAAGCCCGGACACATACGAATCAGCAATGGCATTTCACGAGGCGACGTATCGCGCATTGATGAGTACTGCCGACAAGCCGCTGCCAGGTGTGAAGACGGATCTTCTGAGGACACGTGGCCATGTGTCATACATTCGTCGTTCGGAGGCTGTTTCCGACGATAAGGGGCGGTACGCATTCGCTTTCCTTCCTCCGGGGGCGTATGAACTCCGGGCGGGGCTGCCGGAAGAGGCCGTACACTTGCGGGACAAACACCCTGAGACATTCCGTACTGTCATGCTTCGGCCCGGCGAACACAGAAATGATGTCGATTTCTCCTTCAGATTTGATGGGATATCCATAACCGGTCTCGTTACTGACACGAACGGTATACCCATTGCGGGAGCGGAATTGACTGCCGGGTATGGGCCAATGTGGATCGGAGAGTCAAACACGCCTGGCACCGTGTCAGTCAAAACAGTTTCCGACGAGGACGGTCGCTACCGATTGGACGGCCTTTTACCGGCGGACATCATGGGTGCATGCCGTTACTTGAGGTACGGCTCCCTAGTGGAAGAGCTATCGAAGGTGGAGGGAATGGTTGTTGTGCGCGCCAGCGCCCTAGGGCATACGCCTGCTCAGATCCTCGTGCCGCCGATCACCGAAGACCTTGCTCGAGACGCCAAGTCAACCATAGAGCAATTCGACAGGATGGCGGACAGCATGGGGTTACCGAGTGGAGCGGTACTTGCTGAGGTGGCGTTGCCAACAAGCACCGGCAACGTCATCAGTCTTGACTTCGCTCTTCAACCGGCAGCGGCGGTCACGGGGCGCCTCTTGGATACGCGGGGAAACGCCCTGACGCAGTCTCGGCTGCGTATGGTCTTCGCCGACCCGCCGGACCCAGAACCACTCGCCATCCAAGCGCTCGCACCCGACTGGACCGCGACAGATGAGGCGGGACAGTTCGTATTAGAAAACGTGCCTGCAGGCGTCTTCCTTTTCGAAGCGGACATCAAAGAACTCGGTAGCCAGAGGGCGAGAAATGCGCCTCTTGAAGTTAGGGCCGGAGAGTTCGTCGCGGACCTCGAAGTCATCGTCGAGGCCGCGGAAGACCGGGGTAACATCGAAGGACGCGTCATCGCAGCGGCGACCGGAGCGCCCGTTGAAGACTTCTCGCTTGACGTCATCAAGGTCGAGGCGCCTGAAGAAGACTCGCCGCGTCCCGGCAAGATGACGATCGACAAGCCAAACGGCACGTTCCGAATCGAAGGTGTGTCTGCGGGCGTGGCCACGCTGGAGCTGAAGGCTCCCGGCTACGCGCGGGAGAGAATCCAGGTGAATGTTCAGCCCGGACAGACGACGCCCGTACGGTTTGAGCTGGCGCCGGAGGGTGTACTGCGAGGTTTCGTGATGCGCAACGGACGACCCAGCGGCCACGGGTACGTGACGATACCGAACGTCGAACATTCGCAATACTGTGGCACCAACGAGGAAGGCTATTACGAGCTCAGGGAACTTAAGGCAGGAACCTACCTCGTCAACTTCACGATGTGGCTGTACGAGGATGCACGCGGCGGCGCACAAGCGTGCGAGCGGCTATGGGTCGAAGTGGCGTCGGGACACGAAACACGGGTAGACATCGACTATCAAGGCCATGGCGTTATCCACGGAACGTTCGAAGGTCCGGAAGAGGACAAATGGACGGTGCGGGTCTTGGACAGTTCTCTTCCTCAAGACGATCAACTGCGGGCCACCGCCTGGAAATTCAAACAGAACGGACAGTACGAGATTGTAGACCTGGCCCCCGGCACATATACCGTCGTCGGGATTTGCACGGGAGAGGACGGTGCTGTGGCCGAGCAGTCCCAAACCGTGTCTCTTAGCGAAGGAGAGGTCGCTGAGGTGAATTTTGACCTTCGATAGGTCTTGAATTGCATGCATGCCGTCGAGGACCTGCTGGGATATGGCCACTATTCCACGGCCCCTACTTGATTACGTCTTCCAACTGGACGACGCTGCCAAAGGCCTCCAGTTCCGGACATTCATCCTTACCTCCAAAGAGAACCGTCAAGGCTCCCAGTTTGTGCCGCCTAAGCTTCTCGATGTTCTCCGGCTTGATGGTGGCATACCCGTCAGTAATGATCACGGCTTTATCATAACCGCGTTCCAAGATGGATTGGGCGATGCAGTTGAAGTCTGTGCCGAACGTCGTCTGGATATTGCCTTTGAGCAGCGTCTCGAAGGAAGTCTCGACGACCTTGTTGCTGAGCTGGAATATGGTTGTGATCTCGTTCCTCAGGCTCTTCGAAATACCGATTTTCTTTGGCAGGTACTCATTCACACTTCCGGAGACGTCGAGATGAGTGGCCAGCCTTTTTGTGGCGAACTTCTGCAGTAGCGCTTTCCTAATGGACAGGTGTGTGCAACGCTTCCATGAACAACTCCCTTAGGTTCTCACTGTATCCCGCATGCTTGCCTCCGCTTTCCCGAACGCGGGACAACCTCTCGCCCAAAGTCTTGACATCCAGCAGATTGTTCTTAATAATGGCTCTACTGTTAGTTTATATCCTCATCCGACCCGTCGATCCGAATAACGGGTGGCAAGCGAAAAGGACATTGAATGAAGCTCTTCCGGGCGAGGCATTCTGCACTCGCATGCCTTATACGCGATCATGCACATCGCGTTATCCAGCACTCCCCAAAAGCGGCGAATTGGATTGGTGGAAACGCATGAGACGGGACGATGCACGCGTGTCGCCATCGACGAGATCAACTTCAAGGAAGAATGACATGAGTCTTCGAGGGCTGGGATGGGCGTTCGCAGGCGCGGCGATCGTTATGCTTGGCGCGGGAGCGGCAGATATGGCGGTTAACAAGTCGGGCAAAGAACTCTTGAACCTCATCGTGTATCACCGCCAGGGCTGGGGAGAACTTGGCGACGGCGTCGCTGCTCACGCGCCGGGAACGAAACCGTTGCCCATGCAGATCAAGGACAAGTCATACAAGACCGGTCTGGGTACGCATGCGCCCGCCGAAACCATTTTCCTTCTGGATGGGCAGTACCGGTCCTTCGAGGCCGATGCCGGCGTCCAGTGGCAAGGGGGCCAGAGGGGCAGTGTGGTGATGCAAGTTTTCGTTGATGATAAGAAGGTCTTCGACAGCGGCGTGCTCAAGGAAACCACGCACGCTGTGCCCGTGAAGATCGATCTGGAGGGTGCCGGTGAAATGCGGCTTATCGTCACCGATGCAGGCGACGGGATCACTTGTGATGCTGCCAATTGGGCCGATGCGCGGCTGATTGGCAACCCTGAGGCCAAGGTGCGGGCACCAGGAAACGAGGTGGACTTAGCAGCCTTCGCAACCGTCCGGACTTGGGGCCCTGCGCGCATGGAGGGCACCACAGCGAGCCGACTTGAGCCCATCCCCGCGCATGAGCTTTTCCTTGGCGCCCCTGTTCTTCCTGAAACGGATGGCACATACACCGTGCCCAAGGCTGCCGATGGCCGGAGCTGCATCGGTATCGAGTGGCTGGAGCGCCGCCGCATAAAACGCCTCGAACTGCAGTTTGCCGAGGGTTCCGCCGTACCGGAGGACGTCGAAGTGCAGTACTGGCGAATGGGCTACAGAGGAAGACCGGAGGGCGGCTCTCGCTGGCAAGGGCAATGGCTGCCGCTTGCAGGCGAAATCACGCAAGAGGGGAACCGGTGGGTGATATGCCCTGACTGGACCGACAAGCCCGAACACCGTATGGGTGCGCTCAAGGTCCGTTGGATTTTCCCGCCTTCGGCGGAACCTGTGCGGATTGGCGATATCCGGGCCTTCACTTTCTCCCGTTTTGCTCTGGCGGACATCACGTTGTATGTTGAGAACGCTCCGGAAGACGCCGTAGGCACGGTGCAAGTCTATAACGGTTCTTTTGAAGGCACGGATGACATCCAGAAGTCGTGGAAGCTCAGTGAGCCCCTGAGTCTGAAGGTGCGTTACGCGCTCGGACGCCCGTGGCAGTTGACTGATAGGACCGTGCTCCGATTGACGCTACCGGGCACGTCCTTTGGCGTGGCGGTAGACGCTGTTGTGGACGACGGGCCGGTATACGTTGCGCATGCGGGACTTATCGTATCCACAGAATCGCAGCCGCACGAGCCTGAGGAGTATCGGAGAACCAACGTCGGCAAGAAGAAAGTCCTCGAAGAGGTGCGGTCTCTGCCGGATCAGACTTCGATGCAGGCTATGGAGCGCATCTCCCTTCACGAGGCGAGCCTCGGACCCACCATGCTCTCGCTGGCGTGCGACAATCGCAAATTCGTTGTTGAGCGCAACGGGAATATCTCCTTTGACAATGACCCCGCGGTGCACAATTGCATTAGCGGTCTGCCCCGACAATACTCGTGCAAACTCGTAGTGGGCTTCGGCAGTGACAAGCCCCAGGAGATCACGCGCCACTATCAGCGCAGCTGGCTTCCCATCGTTGTAATTGAGCGCGCGGCTGACGGAATTGCCCTGCGTCAGCGTACCTTCGTGGCGCCACTCGATGATCACAAGGCTGGCGCCCCGTCATGGCGCCGGGAACGCGCACTCTGCGTGGCGGAATATACGCTGCTCAACGAGAACAGCGTTCCTGCAACCGCGTCTTTTACGTTGAAGGCTTCCGCCCGCTACCCAGAAGACGCGCCAACCACACTGCGCGTCGAGGGACGGCGGGCGTACGTTGAGAAAGACGGTGAATTGCTGGCGCTGGTCGAGACCGTCCAAGACGATCTGACCCTTTCCGCCCAGGGGAACCTGATCCGGGTGGAGGGCGTCCTTCCGGGCGGCGCGCATGCCCGCTGCGTGGCATACCTGCCGTCCTGGAACGAAGTCAAGGCAGACGACCTCCCGGCAGGCGACGCGACGGACGATCTGGTTCGCAAGACCGAGGACTATTGGAGGACGGTGACGGCGGAAGGTATGCAGGTAGAAGTCCCGGATCCGCTCATCAATAACCTTATACCCGCGTCAGTGATGCATTGCATGATGGCTGCCCGCAACGACCAAGGAAGGACGATTGCGCCGTGGATTGCCAGCCTCTCGTATGGCCCCTGGGAAAGCGAGGCCCAATCGGTGATCCGCGGCATGTATGCCATGGGGCAGATGGATTTCGCGCGGCGTGCTCTGGAGTATTTTATCGAACGTTACAACGACGAAGGTTTCCTGACGACCGGCTACACGTTGATGGGGACAGGCTGGCACCTCTGGGCGCTCGGTGAATACTATGCTCTCCCGCGGGACAAGGGCTGGATGCAGCGCGTCGCGCCGGAAGTCGAGCGGGTATGCCGCTGGGTCATGGCGCAGCGCGAGAAGACCAAGATGCTGGATGCCCGCGGCCAGAAAGTGCCCGAATATGGGTTGATGCCTCCAGGTGTCATGGCCGATTGGGACGCCTTCAACTACTACTTTTACATGAACGGCTATTATTACGCCGGACTTGAGGCGACGGGCGGGGCCCTGGCAGATATTGGCTGGTCCGGCGCGCAGGAGATAATAGACAACGCTGCGGAGTACCGCGAGGAAATATTGCGTGCTTATGCGTGGGTGCAGGCGCGGGCACCGGTGGTTAAGCTGCGCGACGGAACCTGGACGCCGTTCTATCCGACACATGTGTATTCGCCGTCGCCAATCGAAAACCTTTACGCGGGCGAGGACCAGGGACGGAGCTGGTGCTACGATATTGAACTCGGCGCGCACCATCTCATTCCGTTGGGGATCCTCGATCGAATGAGTCCGCAGGCGGATTGGATCATCAACCATATGGAAGATGTGGAGTTTTTCCGCTCCGGCTGGTTCCAATACGGTGACGAGCAAGCCAACAAGGCCGATTGGTTCAACCTTGGCGGGTTTTCGAAGGTGCAGCCGTACTACGCGCGAACCGGTGAAGTCCACGCGATGCGCGACGATGTAAGGCCGTTCATCCGGACCTACTTTAACTCACTGATGTCGTTGTTGAACAGGGAAAACCTCTCCCTCTGGGAACACTTCGTCGCTGGCGCCTTCAACAAGACCCATGAGACGGGGTACTACCTGCATCAGACGCGCCTGATGTTCGTACAAGAACGCGGCGATGAACTGTGGCTGGCGCCGTTTGTCACGAATAACTGGCTCCACGACGGCATGCGTGTGGCGGTGAGCCAGGCCCCGACCACCTTCGGCCCCGTGGCCTATGCCATCACCTCGCACGTCAAAGAAGGCCATATTGCCGCCACCATCCAGCCGCCCACGCGCACCATGCCTAAGGCTGTGATCATAAGGCTCCGCCATCCCCAGCACAAGGCGATTCAATCGGCTGACGTGAGCGGCGCAAAAGAGTACGCGATTGACCCGGCGCGCGAATGCATCCGCATCGTGCCCGCCGGAGGTCCCATTACCGTTCGCGCAAACTACTAATCTTCTATGTGCGACTGTTTTTCCTTGCGCCGCCAGTAGGTGCACGACCACGTGCATATTCTAGGGTGATACCCTTCAAGCGTTCACCCCACCGGATACCATCACAGATGCTGTCGATACTGAACCGCCTTACGAACGGAACGCAAGATGCGGGATCAATACGGGAGCATTTGAGGAGAAAGTTCTAGCAAATTCTAGTAAACCATGATAAAGGATGAGACTTCGCGAACCCCTTATCTCAAAAGAGCTTCTGTTGTATCTCGCTTTCTGCCAATGACTTAGAAAATCGCCTTTCCCCGGGTTCGATTCCCTCCGCTCCACCATCGCTGTAAGTCGTTACCGCCCATTATGTTATGCCTGCCTGTTGGTATATGCAGGCCTTCGTTTCCACGGATTCGCTTGTGATAGGTCTCAGCATACTGACTCGGCGAATAGCCCGATGCCAGTTATGAGGTATGTTCAACTCGACTACTGGTCAATGTCTTCCAGATGCTTGTCTCTTGCGAGAGCTCCGTATTGCTTACAAAGAACCGCCGCAGTTTGCTCATGGTTGCCAGTACCGGTCGAAATAGCCGCATTTCAAGATCTCAGGCCCGTCGGAAGTACCCTCCCTGGCGCGAAAGATTATAAAATCAGGCAGCTTCAGCGGAAGATACCTGATCAGTCCGATGCCCACGGCCGTTCTCGAGCCAAAGACCACGACATATCTCGCCGGGTTGAGCGGGTTAGGATAAATGCAGACGAACGCAAGGTCTTCGCCTTCGAGCGCGTCGGTGCCGCAGAGTACGCGGCTTCCATCAAAGCGGACCGGCATTTGAGCGTTGATCTCCGCAAGAACGAGATTCGTCTCACTGTTTCCGTAGATTACCAGGTTGGTATCCTCGATGTCCTGCCGTGTGACTTCCAAGTCGCTCTTGACAGGGAAATGGACGTCCGCGTCCCATATCCAGCCGAGCCCAGGCATGACCGTATGCCATCTCGCGTCCTCCAGAGCGAGTTCGCGGACGCGCGCTTTATGCTCAACATTCGCCCCACCGGAAGGCGTCACCAGAGTGCACTGTGAGCCGAATGCGTCGTGGATAGGGCCCTCAAGGCCTCCTCTCTTGCGCAACTCAGGTGTGAAGGCGGGCCTTTCGGGCGACCATAACGCGCTTGCGCCAGGCGAAGGAGTCGACCTGTACAGTGTCACGGTGGAACCGGGAATTGGGACATCGATGCGTTGTCCGTCAGAAACGATTCTGAGATCCGTTTTGTCGTGCACCGGCATTTCGTCCACGAACAGTGTGTACTGTCCGACCATCTCGGTGTTCACGATGACGGCGCCGTCGTCAGCGATCTCGCACCGGAGCGCGGCCATAGCGGGCCACTGAACAAACGAATCAATACGAACCCAGAACGCCTTGTTGTGAGCTAGATTCGTTGTCTTGAACACCACGTCTCTGGGTTTTCGGACGAGCCTAAACCTCTCGAGAATCGGGAAGATACGGGCATCGGCGTAAGCGTGGTCACAGCCGTCGGTGTGACCCACGCCGGGAAATTCCGTGTACGAGACCTCATATCCCAACTCCTTGAGTCGAGCAACTGCTTCTCTTGAATGGTGGGGATTGACGTAGGGGTCGTTCTGACCGTGGTAGCAGAACACCGGAAAGTGACGCGCGTTATCGAGCAGGGGAAGTACCTGCCGGATCGCCGCCCACCATGCCCGTTCGTAAAGGCCCCAGCTACTCTTTATCATTCCGTACTGCTTGGCCGCTTCCTCGGTATCGGTTACGCCGGACACACAAGCTATAGCGGCAAACATGTCAGGATGCTCGAGTGCGATCTGCCACGTCCCTACCGCGCCCATGGAATGCCCTGTGAGGTAGAGCCTGTCCTCGTCAATTCGATAGTATTTCTTTACTTCCTCGATAACGCGGAACACGTCCTTCTCAGCCATTCCAGCGTACCCCATGGTGCCTCGAGCGTAAGGTGAGGCCACGATGAAGTCCGCATCCGGCAATGGCGGGAAATACTTCATCGCTTCGACATCCGGTTCGTCCGGTTTGTTGCCCTTGCCGAACACGCGCCGGAGGTTCAGCACGTGGTTTGCGCCTCCGCCGTGCAGGCTAATGACGAGAGGGTAGGAGCGTGCGGGATCATAGTCACGCGGTACATAAATCGCATAGGGTTGGAGGCTGGCGTCCACGCGCGAAACGTATGCCTTGACGAAAGGACCGGTTCGCGTGGCGAATGGGTCTTTGCCCCCAGATAGAGCTTCGGCGTATTGGGCAGCTTCTGCCAGAGAGCGTTCGACAAACTCCACGTCCGCTCGGGTCGTCACCGCCAACCAGCGCGTTTCCGCGTCGCGGACCATCATCTTAACGCTCGGCAGCGCTGACGTAGCGAGCACGTCGTCGCTCTGTGCAAGCGCTCGCTCCGCCAGATGAACTGTCTCTTGAGCGCGAGCAAGAAGATCGCGATGGCGTGCTGCATCCGACGGCGACAAAAGAGTATTGCGAATCCACTCCGTGTTCATTGAACTCTCTGCAACATCTGACGCAGTAAACACCGACCCAATCGCTGACTCTAGCAGAATGCCCCAGACCTGTCAACGCCACCTGACGCGGACCCTCTCTTGCTTATATCAGTTGTGTGATATGATAATGAGGCGTTTAGCGAAGGTTGCTACTGCACGATTACTGGCCTTCACAATTGCAGTCGGCTATTCGGGTGATGCAACGGTTGGAGGCAGCACGGAGCAAACCATGGACAAGAAAAGAACCTATGAGAGCAAACCGTTCTGGAACACCTATGATCCCGTAGGGATGAATCGAATTGTTCGGTTCCCGGAGTTGTTTGAGATTCGTCTTTCAGTGTTCGCTCCCCAGTCTAAATCGTACGTGTCGAAGTTCTACTTTGCGGAGCGGCCTGCTGTTGCAGGCAATGCCTTGAGAGCGGAAGCACATACAGCGGACTGTCGGTATGCGTCTGCTCAATTGTCTTACGCCGGATTTGATTTCAGGGTCGAGTATGCAAGCATCGGTAACGGCGAACTCGCCTGTCGAGTGATTCCTGTAGCCGTGGCTGACCCGTTTACTCTGATTCTCGTCGAGGTCAGCAGGGCATGGGAGCTTGAAGGGGAAGTGAAACTGGAAAGCGGAAATGCGATATCGTTTCGGTCTGGTGGCGGCAAGGATGTGCGGATTCTGGCAGGACAAGACTACCAATCGAGTTATTATCCCGGCTCTCCGATCAGTTTTGGAACCCACTCGGATGAGGACCACATAGTTGAGCATCTCAAGTCTAGCGGAAAGTTGAATGAATTGAACGGGACTGGAAAAGTAGCCGCAGTAGCTTTCAACGCGAGATTGCCGCTAAAGATAATGGCAGGAGAACGGCTGGGAGACGAGGAGGATGTAGATAGGATAATCGATGATGCCAGATCCCGGTATAACACACATCATCCGAGGATCAGTGGGGGACCTTTCGAGGGCTGCGCGCGCCACGTAACCGCCGCGGTGAACTGGTGTACCCTGTGGGACCAGTTGCAGGGGATGCCATACACCACCGTCGCCCGCTCGTGGATAGACTTCTATCACAACCTTATAAAGCAAGCGGGGCCGGATAGCTATCGAGAGCTCGCCGTCGACGGTACGTACCGGTGCCGCATGATTGGGTTGTGGGATAGCTTGTTCAGCTCGATACTTCACTCGATAGAGAGCCAGGAACTATCCGAGGCTGACATCGTGGCAGTTCTGGACGATTCGGGTGTGGTTAATGGGAAATACCCGGCGAATTTCGTCGGATTCGGCGTCAAGTCGGAGGACCGGAGCCAGCCGCCGATCGGTGCGCTGGCAGCCTGGAAAACCTATCGCAAGTTCGGCAACCGCGCATTTCTCGAGTGGGCGTACCCTCGTTTGAAGGTATGGCACATCTGGTGGACTCAAGACAGGGACGGTAACAGGGATGGTCTTCTCGAGTGGGGCTCGAACCCATCGGTCGAGATACCGAGCGTGGCTGCACAAGCAGGGACACTTGACGCTGCGATGGCAGAGTCGGGAATGGACAACAGCCCTCTCTACGATGACGCGGAGTACGACCGTGAAACTGGAACGATGAATCTGTCGGATTTAGGGCTCAATTCGCTGTTTGTAGCGGATGCGCTCTTTCTTTCCAGAATTGCACGAGAGCTGCGCCTTGAGTCGGACGCTAAAGAGTTCTCGGAAGAGTACGAGCTTCTCGTGAGCAGGATAAACGATGAGCTGTGGAATGACGAAAAAGGTGCGTACGTCGACAAATACTGGAATGGGGAGTTCTCATCGCGGATTGCTCCCACAAGTTTCTATCCCTTGCTGGCACGGATTCCGTCAGCGGCAAGGGCGGAGCAGATCGTGAAGATGCACCTGTACAACGAGGAAGAGTTCTGGGGGGAGTTTGTACTACCTTCTATCAGCCGGGACGATCCGGCGTTCAATGACCAGCTCTACTGGAGAGGGCGGATATGGCCGTCTATGAACTACTTGGTCTATCTTGGGCTTAGGGAATATGACGAGTTGGAAAGGGCGGCGCACGAGCTGGCAAGAAAGAGCGTTGATCTGTTCAAGGAAGAATGGATACAGAAAGGGCATTGCCACGAGAATTACAACGCGATCACCGGCATCGGCGATGATGTCCCTATACCGACCTCGCCATTCTCGTTGGGCTCGGATCGATTCTACGCCTGGGGAGCACTGTTGGCCCTTATGGGGGTGGAGGAGATGCTGGATGTTGAGATGGAGGAGGGAATACGGTTTGGCTGCCGCTTCCTGCAAGCAAGGAGCGCCATCTCAAATATTGCACTTAAAGGATCATCATACACGATTGAAACCTCTCAAGAGGGAACGGTAGCTCTCAGAGACGAGAAAGAATTCTTCAGCTCAAGACCTGGGACGAACGTGAGAGATTACGTTGTAACCGAGGATTCTGTTACGTTCAGGGCATCAGGAAATGGGCGGACTGAGGTTACAGTCTGTGAGTTCGGTCCTCATGCTGAAATCCTCCTGATAATTGATGATGACCGCGAAGAGGCTATCCGGGCTGATGATCGAGGTGCGGTTACTTTTCGCGTGGACTTGAGGTCGGGGTACACCAGCTTCGTCTTGAAGACCGACTCATGCTCTCCTTAGACTGCGAATCAGCCGAGAGGTTGGGCTTCGCCTTTCGCAGCGTCAAGTTCCTTTTTGATCTCCGCCACATGCTCATCGGTCAGCGGGTAACGCCGCCAGATCAGCGCGGCACCTATTAAGAAGACACCTGATACGGGTCCCAGAAGTCTGACACCGAGGTCGTTTTCTCTGCTGTAACCGAACTGCTGCATCAGGAGCCCGTTTATGGCGAATCCCAGCCCCACTGCCACCTTGAAGATCATCGTCTTGACGCCGTTGTACATCCCTTCACGCCTCAGCCCGGTTAGTTTCTCGTCATAGTCTATTATGTCCGCTATCAGCGCGTTATCCAGGACCAAGGTGATGGCGAAAATTGAGCCGACGATGATCACGAGCGTTGTGCCTTGGACCGCCGGCGAGATTGGCAGCCACTCCAGTCCGACAAATGCCAGCAGAAACAAGCTGATACCGAGCCCGGCGAGCGCAATTCCCATCAGCGGCTTTTTTCCGAGCTTTGTTGCCAGCGGACGAGCGAGCGGAATCGAAATGAGCATCGCAACGAACGACAGGCCGAGAACCTTGCCGACATCAACCTCATCCAGCCGCATCAGGACAACCACAAGATACGTCATGGAGGCAGTAAGGATGTTCCAACCGAGCTGGAACGAGAATGTGGCCACCGTGTATACGAGAAAAGCTTTGTTAGCGAGCGTGCTCCGTATCGAGTCAAGAAAGTCGAGACGGCTATAATCGTCTGTCACCCGCACCCGCTCGCGCACCCCGGCAAGTGTGGGAACGAATCCCAGGACGGCAGCGACCCCGCAAACCAGCGCCATGATCCGAAACCCTGCCTTTTCCATCAGGATAGGCGAGCCCAACATGCCGACCACGCTCCCTATCATCATGCAAAGAGCAAGTCCGACGGATAGAGACAATCTGTCCCGTAAGGTCACAGCAATCTCCGGCAGGAGCGCGGTGTAGGGTATCGCGACCATGGAGTAGAACGAGAAGTACAACGCGACCATGCTCGTGAGATAGACCATATTCCAGCCGGAAACATGCTGCACAGGCGGAAAAAAGATCAGCAGGAAAAACAACCCGCCCAGCGGGGCCCCGACCGCTATGAACGGTTTTCTGCGACCCCAACGCGACCTGTGTCTGTCGCTGAAATAGGCAATGAAGGGGTCGTTGAGGAGGTCGAAGAACCGCGCTGCGAACAAGGCAACACCGGTCAGACCGACCGGCAGAAGTTGCGGCAGTCCGCGATCGGGCGGTGGCGCGTATGAGTACATCGCCCACATAATGAGGACCTGGTTGAGCAGCGATATGCCGAACTGCCCGGACCAAAAACACGTCTTCTCACCGAATCGCAACTCGGCGGCGTTTGCTGTCATAGAGCCAGCCTCCTATTCCATGCTAACTTACGAACAACGCACCTCGAGCATCATCAGGACGGTCGTTCCTGGAAATTGTGCGCCACTCGGGGATCCGAATCGGCGGATAGTGCGGCGGCCCCTTTTGCCACATGGTTCCGGCGTTACACAGATGTGTCTCACGTGTCGTTGGAATGGACGATCTCCCTGAGCTTTCGCACCATCCCCGCCGGGTCGGAGGAAAGCGTCACGTTGCGACCAAACACAACTCCGGAAGCCCCGGCCGCCATGGCATCTGCGGCCATATTCAACGCGTCTTTCTCATCGTCGAATTTCGCGCCGCCGAGCACAAGCACGGGGATTGACGCTGCCCGTACAAGTGCACGGAACGACTCGACATCGCCGGTGTAAGGGATTTTCAGAGCGTCGGCGCCGAGTTCGGCTGCGGCACGAGCTGCGGCCGCCAATACTTGTGCGGCTTCACCGGATACGGCGGCTGGACCTGCAACTATAGGCTCGATGACGCAGGGCAAGCCTATGCGTCTGCACTCACTCGCGAGCGACGCGAGCGACAGTATATTGTCAACCTCGAACCGATCGTTATATCCTGTCATGTAGTATGCCGTGACCGCTGAAGCGCCAAGCCTTAAGGCGTCAGATGCCGTGCAGACAAGCTCGAGTTTAAGGTCATACGTCGGTTGGAAACGCTGCTCGCCCAGAATTGCAAGACGCGGGCCGTTGGTCCAGTCCGCCCGGATGAGCAAGGCCGGCTGCCGCCCCCCGGCAAAGTGCTCGGCGAGCCTCACGGCTTGACCCGGACCGAGAAGCACGCCGTCCGCGCCGGCTTCTATCACCTGCTGCACGATTGAGCCAAGCGCGATCACGTGCGGAGTGGGTCCTGACATCATACCGGGATCCGCTGCCACAATGACGGCATGGCCGTCCTCGGGGTCGAAAATCCTGTTCATTCTGAGAGATTTTCCGGCCGGGCTCACATTGTATCCTTTGCAGAATCTGTTTGAACCGCGCGAATTCCCTCTATCTCGGCTTCGATAGCGTCGGACGCGAATATTCCCTCGCGCAAGAGTACGCCCCTGACAACTATCCCCGAAAGTGCACGCAGAAGATCATTTCTCTCCTCTCGTGGCACGCGATCGATGTCCAGTACGATAGGGACGGAGACAAAGCTTGCGACAGTACCGAGGGCATCTTTGCCCGGATATGGGATGACAAGAATGTCCGCTCCGAGTTCGAGTGCCATGCTCGTCCCTAACAGGATCGTATCGGCGAGATTCTCAGTATTCGCCCGCGAACCTAATGGCCGGACATCTATGACGATCGGGATGTTCTCTTTGCTGGCTTGACGGGCAAACCTCCCTACGTGCCTTACGTTGTTCGCTTCAAACGTCTCGTCAAAACCGAGAAGAAGGGTCGCCATGGCGGCGGAGGCGCCGAGTATCAGAGCTTCGTCCGGTCGGGCAATGAGACTGTACACTGGTTCTTGGCACGGTGTCGGGTGATCCTTTCCCCGGAAGACGTTTGTCCAGTCAAGGCGTATGACCAAACCGGGCCGTCGGGGTCCGCCGAACTGCCCCGCCAAGCGTTGTGCCTGCCCGGGATTCAACACCACGGCGTCTGAGCCGCGAACGCGCCCGAGGGTGGCTGTGATATCCTCGAGGCCGACGGGTGCGCCGGTACTTGACGCAACCGTTGTGTCTATCCAGACATTACACTCGCGCCTCAGGATCTCCGAGATCCTGTGCATCTTCGCTGCTGTCTCGAAATGGTTTAACATATCCCCCGTTACACCGTCGCCTGATCACCCATTGATTCAAATGGTCGTCGCGCTTTTAAGAAATGCATCGACTTCAGCGCGAGTTGGCAAACCTTCCCTGCCTCCTACGCGTGTACAATCCATCGCGGCAACCGCGCTCGCGAATATCATAACTCTGGCAATGTCCCAGCCTTGCAGGAGCCCGTAAATGAAAGCTCCGTGATAGGAGTCGCCTGCGCCGGTGGTATCCACCACATTTACCGCGAATGCTGGTTGTCTGACTAGCTCGTCGTCCGCGAGACAGACGGATCCCCGCTCGCCTAAAGTCATGCCGGCGATGCACGGTCCCATGGCTGCCAGGGCGCGCAAAGCGCTCTCTTCGTCGTTCGTACCGGCGAGCTGCGAAGCAAATTGCTGTGATGCCACGACCACATCGCAAAGCCTGATTAGCTCTTCTATACCGGGCATCATAGCGCCCGCATCCAGGGTCACGCGCACACCGGCCTGTCTCGCCAAGGTAGCCGCTTCGGCCGCCGCTTCGGTGGAAGAGCCGTCAAGGTGAAGAAAGCGTGCTGCCTTTATCAAATCATGCGGCAACTTCTCAGCAGACACCTCGAACGAGCAGCCCGGATTGAATATTATCGAGCGGTCGCCCGAGCCGTCATCAATCAAGATGACGGAGAAAGCCGAACGTCGCCCCGGCAAAATCTGAGTCGGCGAAACGTCCACCTTGGCCTGCTGTAAATTCGTACTGATTTCACGACCCAACTCATCATCCCCGATCGCACCCACAAAGGCCGTCCTAACACCCAGCTTGGCGAGAGTACACAGAGCCGTTGCAACCGGTCCGCCGAAATCCTCGGCATAACCGTACATAGGGATAGACTCATTAGCTTTCGGAATATGCGGCACGGTGACCAGCTTGTCAACCGTGCACATTCCCAGACCAACTACTACCGCGCTCATCGCTCTCCAGTTACGTTCGATCTCGATAGCGGCCAAAAGAGCTATCGGTAAAGTGCGCTCTCATCGAATTCATGTGGTCAACTCGAAAGGGATGCCAGCAATCCGGCAAAACTCCTCCAGTTCATCAGCGACGTCTGCCGCAACAAGCTGTATGTGTTGGCTCGGGCACGTTTCCATAAAAGTCCGCACATCCTCGTCTATTCTTACCGCTACTGTTGGCCATTTCATGAGAAAATGCCGAAACATCTCGCTGACCTCTACAAGCTCGCCTTTGACAATCTGCATGAAATAGGATCCAGATCGTCGCGCAAGCCGCGCCCAGGTGATCGTGCTGACGGGGGCACCGTAATAGTTGAGTGCGGGACCGCCTGCTTGGCCCTGCACGTTTGGCACTACGTCCACGGATTTCAGTTTTGCCGCCCCCTCGGCGTTCGCGTCGGCGAACCACGTTGGTGCCCCACCGCAGTTCTGGCATATGAGTGCGTTTTGTTCGTCGTCGAACGTGATCACATCGGCGAACAATACGGGTTTGCCGCCCGAGAGATGCTTCAGGATATGCATCGTCAACGCGCCGTTACCGTCGGCCTCGCATGAGCAGCAAATCGGCTCTTTCGACCCTTCCGCGTCATACGGGTCGTTAAGCAGCGCGTGTGAAAGGCATTGGTTAACGAAACCGTCGCTTAGTTCCGGTTGGCACTTAAGGGCGATGAACTCGTACCCCTTCTCTTCAATTATTTCCCTTGTTGCCAAATAGCTCCTCACCGCTCGTTCGACGGTCTCGTCTGTGACGCGGCGTTGATCGTAGACGACGCGGCCAAAAGAGTCCTGGAGCCAGCGAACATACGTGCCCACGATCTCAGAGTCAAGCTTTTCGGCACGGCGCACGATCTCGAGCTGGTCGGTATGATCCGCATCTATGCCGAACAAACGCAGCCATTCGCTCGGATCGACCGCGCCGGTGTTGACCCCCATGCTCCGCCCACCCAGCATGCCAAATCTGCTTCCCTCCAGCGATTTGAACGTATGAGCGGCGCGAAGAAACTGTCGAGTGCGGGTTACAGTGAGCTCGTCGGCGGGGGTGCCATACAATATTCTCACGGGGATACCCATCTCATCAATAGCCCCCTTTGATGCACTGGGTCCGCTCAGGGCCAGACTCGCCCATAACAAAACAGGGACGCCCCTGGCGTGGGCCATCCGGGCGGCAAGCGCCGTGAAGGAAGGATGCGTCCAACCTGGAATGTGGATGACGAACGCGTGAATCTCGTGACGCAGAATCTTCCTCACCGCATTGACTGTGTCAAAGTGCGAATCAACCGGACCGGCTTCGACTACCTCCGTGCCATCCCCGGATATGGCATCACGGACCATCACGCGAAAGCTCTCATAGGCCTGCGATGGATCGAGGGCGTCTTGACCGAAGTCCTCCCTGTAGTTCTCGAGAAATTCCGGGCGGGGGTCGAGCATTGTGATGAGACCGACTTTGCAAGAAGAGCGCATTACATCTCCTGCTCTGTGCTATTGTACCCGGCCTATCCCTGCACGACACGCCGGCAAAGACGAACGCCCGGTTCCCAAACCGTCAGCATTATATAGGCGGACCCGATTCGTGTCAACATAGGTCTGCCTCTGATTGACACAATCGCGTAAAGGCACCAAGCTACGTAGGTAAGTAGGGATTTGCATTATGTTTGGCCGCTCATATGCACATCAACAACCAATGGCAATAGCCTTTTCCGTGCTGCTGGCGTGCGCAGGGTTTCCCGCATTGCTGAGCGGTTGTTGCATTCGTGAGCTCTGACAAAGGACGTTCGTCAGAGAAATTGCTCTCGGCGTTATTAAGATATGCTCAGAGGGCGTAAAGGTAGCTGAGTACCGGCTTGGTGTGGAACTTCCCAGGCCTTGTTTGTCGGCGAGAAGATATCGTCCGGATAGCGAGAGTGCATCTCGTCTATCCGCTCTCTGTGTCTTTCATAAATCAGCTGCGGTATCCAACAAGAGATAGGTATCCTATCAGGTTCTTCAAACGTTATTGCCCCTATTACTCGTTCCCGGTATTCTCAACGTGCTAGTACGCTCCGTACTCCCTCGCTGTTCGGACCATTGCTTCAATGTTCTCGAATGGCGTGTCGAAAGGCAGTTGGTCGCCGGTGGACAGGATGAACCCGCCACCTTCTGCAGCTTGGTCGATGCACCGTTTGACGGCCTCTTCTACGTCCGCCACCGAGCCAAGCCGCATCGTATTGTATGTGTTGATGTTGCCTTTGAGACACAACCTGTTTCCGAATTCTCTCTTTACCTCGGCCAGATCCACATCGCCCCCGGGCGGCGGTTCCAGCGGTTCCATGACGTCCAGGTCCGTCTCGCGGTAAGCGCTCTCGACGATCCACCTCGACCTGCCACAGGTGTGCTGGTGGCTAATGATCCCTGCCCGTCGGCACATAGCTGTAGCCTCCTTGAGAAAAGGAAGATTGATCTTCGTGTAGACGGCAGGTGAAATCAGGGAGAGCGACGATGCAGAACCACTAAACAGGATCTCATCGGGCTGAACCTCCAGCAGGGCTCCGAGCTTGTGAAGCGCGAACCGGCGGTAGCAAGCAAATATCTCGTTCATAAGGTCAGAATGGTCCGTCAGGTCGTAGATGAAGGCTTCGATACCGCCGTCTCGCACGCCCATCCACCAGTCTACGGGCAGGTCGATATTCAAGCCATAGATGGCAGCATCGCCAACGTGATTGTAATCGGGGAGCTCGGTCCCGTAGTTCCATTCGCTCTCGAGGTACCAACGAAGCTTCGGCCAATCATCGCCAAGGTTCTTGATCGGCCGGGAGACGAACCATGGCGGTTGAGCGGCGGGCACCAACATCGTGGCCTCCAATGCTCCATAGGGTGAATCGAGACCTGCTCGGACCACTACTTTTTCCGGCGATTGCTCCAAGAATTCCAGATCGAGTTCATCGAGTCCGAGCGATATGCCGAAGATGGGGATCTTCGCGCCCGAAAGTGGGTGGCCCGCCATGGCGGCGTCGAGTTGGCCATAGGGATACCAGCCATCAAACCCGAAGCGCCTCACAGCCTCCAGGTAGGCTTCGCCCAGACCCAGAGCGGGATTGGTGCCGAGATAGATCTCCCAAAAGGGTTTGCCGGTGAGTTTGGCGGGGATCATGTTCGACATGTCGGGGCTGACCGGTACCTGATCGGGCACTACACCCCGCATGGCAGCCATCATGCGCTCTTTCGAAGTCAAGGAAGTCTCTCCGCTCCATTATAGTCGAAATGGCACGCCCTGAGCTGTTTACGAGGGCCCGGATCCGTTCTTAGTGAGTACGCCGAGGATTACGTCCTCAAATGGTGCACCGTCTTTTTCAGAATCTCGTTTCATCTGTCTGTGCCCCGCTTTGATTTGTCCGCCTGATCTCGACTATATTGCCTGTGATCTTGCTCTGTCAAATCGAGAACGTGCTAGCGTTCCTCACTCGTTGGTGTCGACGATGCTTCTCTCTTTCAACTTGCCCGGTCGCATTAAGATGGATTCTTTCCCACCAGATCATACGTCATCTGGCATTGCATTGGACAGGCCTTCGTTGCGATGCACGGAAGTGGAAGCTAATCAGACCGCTGCTTCTATCGAACACGATTGGGACTTCACCTGGACTTACGAACCGTGTTCTTTCACATTCCGGGGTTGTAAGCTATTGTAATCACATGCGTTGCTAGCACGGCATTTCAGGAGCCGATCGCACATACGGGACAAACGTCACCCTTTGAGACCGGTCATGGTGATTCCCTGAATGAACGTCTTTTGGGTGAGGAAGAACAGTGCGATTATCGGCAGCACTACGAGTGTGGACGCGGCCATGAGCATGTTCCACTCGGTACCGCCGTGCTGGCTTTGATAGAACTGGAGTCCTAACGAGAGGGTGAACGTCTTCTGGTCGATCAGGTAGATCAACGGTCCCATGAAATCGTTCCAGTGATACATGAAGTGGAACAGAGCAACGACGGCAAGAGCTGGTCGAGATAGAGGCAACACCACACGGCGAAATATTGCCCACTCAGAACACCCGTCGATCCGCGCCGAATCCGAGAGCTCTTTTGGTATCGTCATGAAAAACTGCCGCAGCAGGAATATGTTGAACGCATTGCCGAACCAAGCGGGAACCCACAGTGGCCTGAACGTTCCGATCCAGTGGAGCCAGCGGAATATGCCGTACAGGGGGACCATCGTGACCGGGAACGGTATCATCATGGTCGCGAGGACTATCACGAACACTATGTTGCGCCCTCTCCAATCGATCCGGGCGAACCCGTATGCAGCCAGGGAGCTGCCGAGCACCATGCCTGCAGTGCTCAAGATGCAGATTGTCAGGGTGTTACGAGCGTACAGGAAGAACGGTATGTAGTTGACGGCGTTGAGGTAGTTCAGAAACCGTACCGGTTCGGGAATCCACTTCGGCGGCATGATCATTGTTTGCTCGATAGGTTTCAGTGACGTCGAGATCATCCATGCGAGCGGGAAAAGAAACACAAAACTGCCGACGAGAAGCACCGCGTGGATAAGAAGCGAACGGCGATTTCCGCGCGCGAAACGGCGGTTTCGTTCAGTTTGCGTATCACGTTCCAGCATAATAGACCCGTCCGCGGCTGATTCGCATAACTGCCAGCGTGAGACCCAGGACGATTAGGAAGAGTATCCAGGCCATCGCGCAGGCGTAACCCATCCTCAGATATTTGAAGGCGTTGTTATACAGGTACATTGCATAGAACGTTGTCGAGCGCGCGGGGCCGCCCATGCCTCCGGTGACCACATACGGGAGGGCAAACACCTGAAGCGCGCCTATCAGCCCCATCACAACGTTGAAGAATATCACCGGCGAGATAAGAGGGACGGTCACATGTCGCAGTTTTGCGAACCAACTCGCGCCGTCAATGTCGGCAGCTTCGTAGAGCTGTCGCGGTACGTCCTGTAACGCCGCGAGGTATATGACCATTGCGTGACCGACACCCCACAAGCTCATGAGCACAATTGCCGGTTTCGCCCAGGTTGTCGTCTGCAACCAGTCCGGCGCTTTTAGACCCAACGGTGCCAGGAGCGGATTGAGAAAGTGATTGACGACACCGTACTCGCCGTTCAGCATCCACATCCACAGTATCGCCAGCGCGATCATGGGCGTCAGCGACGGGAGAAAGAATACCGTACGATAGACAGCCATGCCGCGCACACCTGTGTTGAGCAAAAGCGCAAGTGCAATAGCAAGTATCGTGGACAGTGGCAGGTAGAGAGCTGCAAAGTAAAGGGTGTTCCGAAGCGATTGCCAGAACACCGGGTCTTGGGCTAGTTCGACGTAGTTGTCAGCGCCGACGTAGACTGCCGGCTTGAGCACCGAGTAGTCGCACAAGCCGTACCATATCGACGCCGCAATCGGGCAGGCAACAAATGCGCTCAATCCTATCACCCACGGCGCGATGAACAACAGCCCGTTACGAAGGTTACGTCTCTCCCCTCGCGTCACCGTTCAGTACTCCCTCAATGGCGCCCCGCCGTTCCATCCGCCGACGTACTTTGTCCAGCTTGTGCTGAACCTGCTGCTGAACCTGCGGCAGCAACTCCCGGGGCGTCGCCTTACCCAGGCGAACCGCATCCATCATCGGCGCGATCTCGTCAGCATACTCGTACCAGATACCCATGCGGGGCGCACAAAACACGTTGGGGCTCCGCGCCAGCTCGCGAAACATTTCGACGTTCGGGTTGGGATTGCTCTCGATGAATTCACGGCTGACCCGCTTCAGAGGGGTGAATTTCCCGTGCATCTTATTAAGCATCTCACTGCCTTCCTGTCCGCAGAGGAACTCGATGAACTGAAACGCCTCCTCGGGATGCGTGGCGCCCACCGGTATGGATAGTGAATCAGACTCCGCCATTGCCACACCGCTAAGACCCGGCACGGCGGACGGAAACGGTGCGACCCCACATCGCAGGCCGGGTGAGTAGCGAGCGATGACGTTGTGCATCCAAACTCCGTCAAGGACCATCGCTACCTTGCCGGAGAGAAACGCACTCTGTGCCGAGAGATAGTTCCCGAACCCGCTCTGAAACGTCTGGAGTTGGTTGGTGCCGTACCGTTCGGTGTAACTCTGCACCCATTCGTACGCCCGCACATTCTCCGGCGAGTTCAACGTGATCTTCG
>Ga0180438_10002690_pt1 | contig 28287 bp, 19 predicted proteins | sample SS_ome_12_FD_132455 | JGI IMG/M metagenome (GOLD analysis project Ga0180438, IMG submission 132455) | Hypersaline lake sediment archaeal communities from the Salton Sea, California, USA - SS_3_D_2 metaG | ecosystem: Environmental > Aquatic > Non-marine Saline and Alkaline > Hypersaline >...
CCATATCCCAAGGGCTATCCAGTCCTCCCTGATTCATTCCTGATCCAGCAGGAAGATGACCCGCAATCACAATAGAGGTCCGATGTCTCGCCTCAGACAACAAGCATCATACATATTGAGCCGCCAGTCTACCATCTGCCTGTCGCCCATCATTCTCTGCGCCTTCCTTCTCCGCCTGTTTCTCCTCGACGCCCAGCCCATCTGGTGGGACGAGGCCATCAGCATCCACCTGTCCACCTCCAGCCTCGGTGAGATCATCGCCAATCGAGCTGGGAACCTCCACCCGCCGCTGTATTTCTTTCTCCTGAAAGGCTGGGTAAACCTGGCGGGCACGTCGCCGTTCAGCGTTCGCTTCCTCTCGGTCTGGTTCAGCACGCTGCTCATCCCGGCCTTCTACGCCTTCGCGCGCCGCTGGCTCAACCGGCGCGCCGGCCTGATCGCTGCCGCGCTCGTCGCAATCTCGCCCCTGTACCTGGCCTACGCCCAGGAAGCCCGTGCATACGCGCTTCTCCCACTGGTCTACCTGATCCTGCTGGGCGTCGCCCGCCGGATAGGCTCCCCCACGCGCAGGCCCGGCTGGCGCCTGTGGCTGCTCCTGGCAGCGATCGAGGCACTGGCCCTCGGGCTTCACTATATGGCGATCATCGCGGTCGCATACGTCGTCGCCAGCCTGATCGTCCGGCTACGCCGCCAGCGCGCCGACCTGGTACGCCTGCTGGCAACCCAGGGCCTGGTCCTGCTGATCCTGGTGCCCTGGCTCGTGGCTGTCCTCCGGCACGCCGACGCCCTTACCGCGCGGCTGGGAATGAGCAACTGGCGGGCCGAGCCGGTCACAGCGGTCCACTACCTGCGGCTGCTGTGGACCTTCCAACTGACCGGCCTGACGGGCCTCGTCGCCGATCCAGTCGCCGTTGGGCTGACCAGCGCGGCGGGCCTGGCGATGCTGGGCGGGTCGGTGATCTGTGCATTGGCACCAGGCAAGTCTCGGCAGACGATTGCCAGCCTCTTGCTCGACTGGCTGATTCCACTGGCCGCCGCGTTTGTCGCCTGGCGGATCCGCCCGCTCTCCCATCCCCGCTACGTGATCCTCTTCACCCCGGCGCTCCTGCTCCTGCTCGCCGCATTGGTGGACGAGCTCCTCAAGCGCTCCCACCTCGCCCGCGGGCTGGCGGCCCTGCTCGCTGCGGCGCTGGTTTCCACGTCGGCCCTGGGGCTTTTCCAGATCCACACGCCCCGCTTCGCCAAGGACGACACCCGGGGCGTGGCTGCCGCCATCCTCGCCCGCTCGACGGCGGAGGACCTGGTGCTCGTCCCGCCCGAGGATTGGTCGGTCCCCTACTACTACGACGGCCCTGCCCGGGTGGAGATGATCTGGCCGGGCGACGGTCCGGCCGGCTGGGAGCGACTGTCCGCCCTCACAGCGGGGAGACGAGACGTCTTCCTGGTCGACTATTACCGCGCATCCCGCGACCCCCGCTCTATCCTCCCCTTCGCGTTGGAGTCCGCCGGGTCCTTGAGCGAGAAGTGGGGCTTCAAGGGACTGCGCGTGCGCGTCTACCACCTCGACCAGCCCGTCGAGCGGCCGCCGTTGGCCGCTGCCGAAGCGGACTTTGGGCCTCTGCGGTTGACCGGGGCCTGGCTGGAGCCCGGCCCGGCGGCCGATACCGCGCTGGCGCTGGCGTTACACTGGCGACTGGAGAAACCCACGGACGATCGCTATCGAGCCGGCCTGCGGCTGCTTGACCTGGACGGCTGGGAACTGGCGGCGGACGACGACTGGCTGCTGGACGACCACGCCCTGCCCAGTGACCAGTGGGCTGCGGGGACGGAGACGACCACCTACCACACGCTCCCCCTGTCGAAGGGGACTCCGCCTCTCACGTACACGCTCTCCATCGGCGTCTACACCACCGACGAAGCAGGTAGCGTCCGCTCACTCGATCTGCTGGACACGGCAGGCAACCCACGGGGGCAGTCGCACGAGGTGGGTACCGTGGCGCTGGCCCCGGCGCTGGGCCTGGACGCCGATCCCTATGGCGTCACATCTGACCTGCCCTCGCTGCCGGAGCCGTCCGCGCTGGCCGAAGGGCTGGTGCTGGAAGCCGCTGCGCTGGACCGCGAGGCCGTTGCTCCGGGCCAATCCGTATTCGTCACACTGCGCTGGCACGCCACAACCGCGCACCTCCCGGATCTGCGCCCGGCCGTGACGCTCGACGTGGCAGGCGGCACACCGGTCGTAGCGGCGGGTGCCCCTGCGGGGGGACGTTATCCCACCGACCGCTGGCGGGCGGGCGAGACCGTGCTGGAACACCGCCGCCTGCCCGTCCCCGCCACCGCGCCACAAGGCCCTGCCTCCGTCGTGGTCTCACTGGGAGACCGCCGCGTCGTCCTGGGCAGCGTGGAAATCGCCGCCGGAGAGCACGCCTTCACACCGCCGCCTATGTCCCAGGAGGTACACATCCGTTTCGGCACCTCCGGCCAGGCCGTCGCCGAACTGCTGGGGTATGACCTGAGCCCTGCCCCCTACACCCCCGATCGCCCCATCCTCCTGACCCTGTACTGGCGCGCACTCGAGGGGGCCACGAGCGCCGATTTCACCATCTTCACCCACCTCCTGGCCGAGGACGGCCACCTGGTCGCGCAGCACGACGGCCCACCGGCAGGCGGGACTCGCCCCACCTCCGGCTGGCTCTCCGACGAGATCATCGTCGATCCGCACAAGTTGACATTCCGCGAGCCATACACCGGCTCAGCCCAGATCGAGGTCGGGCTATATGACCCTGTCACGATGGAGCGGGTACCGGCGGAGAGCGGGGCGACGTTTGTCCTGCTGCCGACGACGGTGGCTGTCCAGGAACAATAAGACTGGGCATCCAAACCCCTGAACGTGGCCCACAATCGGCTCATTTGCGTATCTTCTCAACAAACCGAGGGCAGGTGGGGTGTGCGGGCGGCTTCGCCGCCCGCACACCCCACCTCTTCCCCTACCTATTGAGATCCTCATTTGCCATCTGGCGCAGGTCAGTGGTATAATGCAATCGGTAGAGCTTCTGCTAGGAGGCAAATAATGATTAAGGTAAAGGTAGACAGCATCCGGGCGAGCCTGATGTCGGAGCACCGCGTGATCATCCTCAAGGACATCGAAGCAGACCGATACCTGCCCATCTGGATCGGGCCCTATGAAGCAGAGGCCATCGCCATCCGATTGCGGGACGTTGAGGTTGCCCGCCCTCTGACCCACGACTTGCTCAACAACGTCATCGCCGAGATGGGCGGCGAAATCTCTCACATCACCGTGACCGACTTGCGTGATGATACCTTCTTCGCCCGCATCAGCGTGAGCGTAGATGGCCATCAGATGGAGATCGATTCCAGGCCCTCCGACGCCATCGCCCTGGCGGTGCGTGCCAACGTCCCGATATTCGTCGACGAGGACGTGATGGCCCAGGCCGGCATCAGCCCAGAACCAGACATCACCGATGAGGCCTCAGAGGAAGAACTGTCCGCCTTCCGAGACTTCATCGACACGCTCAACCTGGATGACCTACCTATACAATAGTCCTCTGTACTTGGGCCATCGTTCATCCAAGCTACGCGAGGGATTGAAGCCCCCAATGGAGACACCGGTGGAATTCCGGCCCGGGCAGGGTCAGGGGCAACCGCTGATTGGGGGGCTTGGCTGAACTCGGTTGAAATCCTCGTTCAAACACACACCGGCGACTTCGAGGAAGCCGTCGCAGCGCTGTGCCGGAAGTTGGACCAGCCTGCACCATCAGCGGATACAAACCACGCGGCAGATTACATATGGCAACTCCCGACAAGATGATCCCTCACAACATCGAAGCTGAGGAAGCAGTTCTCGGCTCTCTCCTCATTGACCCCGAGGCACTGTTTCGTGTGTCCCCTTTCCTGAAAGGCGATGATTTCTACATCCAGAAGAACACGTGGATCTACGAGGCCATCTTCGCCCTCCACGAGCGACGTGAGCCGCTTGACTTCGTCACGCTGTGCGATGAACTTGAGCGCCTGGGACAACTGGAGGAGGTGGGTGGCGCGGCCTATATCACACACCTGATCAACGCCGTCCCCAGCGCCATCCACGTCGAAGCCTACGGCCACATCGTCGAGCAGTCCGCCATTCGCCGGCGACTGATCAACACGGCCAGCCAGATCGCTCAACTGGCCTACCAGGAGGCCGAAGACATCGACCAGACTGTGGACCAGGCGGAGCAGGCTCTTTTCAGCGTCTCCCAGCGCCGCATCACTCGTGATCTGGCCCCAATCCAAGACGTCATCCGCCGGTACTACGACCGGATCGAATACCTCTACGCCCACCAGGGCGAACCGCTGGGGGTACCCACGGGCTACACGGACATCGACCGTCTCCTGGGAGGGCTACAACGTTCCGATTTCATCATCCTCGCCGCCCGGCCATCCGTCGGCAAGACCTCACTTCTGCTCTCCATCGGACGGAACGCTGCCCGCCACGGCCAACACGTCGCCATCTTCAGCCTGGAGATGTCGTCCGAGCAAATCGTGCAACGCATGGTGTCCGCCGAAACGGGGATCGACACACAACGACTGCGGCTGGGCAACCTGCACGAAGACGAATGGCCGCTCTTCGTTCAGGCCACCGGCAAACTTGCCGACCTTCCTGTGTTCATCGACGATACCCCGTCGGCCTCAGTGCTGCAACTGCGCACCAAGGCCCGCCGGCTCCACGCCGAGCACGGTCTAGATCTGGTCCTGGTCGACTACCTGCAGTTGATGACCGGCGACGTCCGCTCTGAGAACCGGGTGCAGGAGGTGTCCTACATCTCCCGTTCGCTCAAAGCACTGGCACGGGAGCTGGACCTGCCCGTCATGGCCGCCTCCCAGCTCTCGCGGGCCGTCGAGCAGCGCACGGACAAGAAGCCCATACTGGCAGACCTACGTGAGAGCGGAAGTCTGGAACAGGATGCGGACGTCGTGATGTTCATCTACCGGGATGAACTCTATCACCCCGAGACCGAAAAACAGCACATCGCCGACATCATCGTCGCCAAGCACCGCAACGGCCCCACCGGCATCGTCCAGTTGTTCTTCCGCAACCGGCTGGCCCAGTTCCTCGACGCCGAGACACGTCAACAACCGGTCGATTTTGCGTAATCCTCAAGCCGGTTTCAGGCTGCGACCCACCTATCCCCTCAGGAGATTGGAATGATCAAACATATCATCATGTGGAAACTCAGAGACTTCGCCGATGGATACAGCAGGACGGAAAACGCGCACAGAATGAAGCACCAAATCGAGGAGATGGGACAGCGGGTTCAGGAGTTCAAGTACTTCGAGGTGGGGATCAACATCAACCCTTCACCGGATGCTTTCGACATCGTCCTATACTCCGAGTTCGAAACCCGGGATGACTTGGAGACGTATCAAAATCATCCGGCACATCTGGAGTTCAAGGAATTCATCGGCGAGATTCGTTCGGAGAAGAAAGTGGTGGATTACGAAGTCTAGCAGCGAGGATGCCGGAGAGACCCAGCAGCACGAAGCCGACCACACAGACGACCAGACCCCACCCCAGATCCAACGGCGCACTGTACAACGCGACGACGAGCGGGCGCAGCAGAGCGAACTGCCACAAGGGGAGAACCGCGCCGGCGAGCGCCAGGAAAGCGACCAGGACACCCCAGGCACGACGAGGAAGCCGGCGCGCCAGTGGGGCCAGCAGCGTGAACACCACACCCACGACGACGAGCGCCAGTTGTCCCGTATACTGGGGGTCGAAAGCCACGGGGGAACGTGTGCTGATGGCCTGGCGCACACTGTCGACGACAGAATAGGGAAGCAGCACGACCAGGAGCAAGATCGCCCCGCAGAGGGGCACGCCCAACCGGGCGATGCGGACGGTCGACCGGCCTGCGAGGAGCGCCAGCAGGATCACCACCGTGACGAGTGGCAGATAGAAGAACACACGCACGACGGGCACGGTTCCTCCTTGTACCTGCGGGAAGAACTTGGCGAACTCCGCCAGTTCGAGCCCGGTCACGGTGAGCGCGGCGGCCTTGTGGGGCACCCAGGGACCCAAATAACCCACAACAACAAGCATCACGCTAAACAAGAGCCACCAATCGTTTGAAGAATCGCGAAACACGCGACACGCATTGTGAACCATAGATCACGTCCTCCTGAGGGCACCGAACACGCCCAGGAGCTGGCGGGCCGCCTGTTCCCACGTAAAGCGAGACGCCTGAGCGATCCCCCGTGCGACCATCTCCCGGCGCAGGTCTCCGTCCTCCAGCGCACGCCCCATCGCCTCGGCCAGTCCACCGGTGTCGAGCGGGTCGACGAGCAACGCCGCGTCGCCCGCGACCTCTGGAAGCGACGACGCGTTCGAACAGACGACCGGGACGCCACAGGCCATCGCCTCCAGGACCGGCAGGCCGAAGCCCTCGTACAACGACGGGAAGGAGAAGAGCGCTGCGCTGCGGTAAAGCGCTGGCAGATCAGCCTCGTCCACGAAGCCCAGGACGCGCACACGAGCGCTATGTTTCTCCGCTTCGGCGAATATATCCTCGTAGAGCCAGCCCCGACCACCGGCGATGACGAGTTGGGTCTCAGGTGTCAGTTCAGCGAAGGCCCGGATCAGGCGGACGTAGTTCTTGCGCGGCTGGAGGGTTCCGACGCTGAGAACATAGGGCCGATCTCCCAGGTTGTAGCGAGCGCGGAGGCGCTCATCTTCCCCCGGATCGGGCTCCGGCCGGAAGCGGGCGTTGACACCGCTGTAGAGCACCTGGACCTTGTCCGGGGAACCGCCGAGCAGCGAGACAATGTCGGTCCGAGTGTGGGCCGAGTCGGCCAGCACCAGGTCGGCGCGGGAAACCGAACGAGGCACAACCCGCTCCAAGTAGCGACGCAGCGAGGGTACGAAAGCCTTGGGGTAATGCAAGAACGAGAGATCGTGGACGGTGAGGAGGGTGCGCGTGGTGCGGCCGGTAGGTGGTAGCACGAAATCGGGAGAATAGAAGACATCCAGGGGCCCCGTGATCGTCTCCACCGGGATGGGCAGCCGCAGACGGTGCCAGAGACGGGCGAGCCAATCGTCCGTGAGGGGGACGGTTCGGAGACGGACCCGCGGTCCCGTTTTCGGTCTCCAGGCTGCAGATTTCAGGCCACCGGTCGCGGCGAAGACGACGTATCGATAGGGATCTTCCGCTCCGCTCTCCACCGCCAGGAGCGCGGACACCAGCTCGCGGGTGTAGCGGCCGATGCCCCCACGCTGGCGGGCCGCGGCGGTGTAGTCGATACCGATCCGCATCGCCGTCATGGCACCACCCGCACCCGCGTCAGCACCACGTGCTCCGCGAGCATCTCTCCATCTGTCGGGATCACCGGCAGATGCGTGATTTCCCCGTCTTCGAACAAATACACCGCCACCCGCACGTCGTACACCCCCGGCGGGGCATCCGGGAAAACCGCCAGCGTGTACGGGTCGACGAACTTCTGCCCCGGCTCCCAGGCAGCCGTCGGCGCGGCCCCTTCCAACGGCCAGCTATCTTGTTGGGCAGCCTTGCGCTGCCCGGCGTCGACCAACTGCGCCGACACGGAGTAGTTGGCGTCCATCCCCCGCAGACCTCGCCAGTGTAACGTCAGTTTGACCTCGTCGCCGGGCCGCACGATCCGCTCGTTCAGGTCATAGCCCACCAGCGCCATCCGGTCTCCGAAGTTGATCAAGATGGGATTGGGGACATCGCCCGGCACGGGGCGGACATCCACCCGCCCGAAGCGCACGTTGTCCCCCAGCGCTTCCCGATCGGGCGTCTGCGCTGCCAGCCGCTCCCCTGTGACCGCGTCATATAGACCGATCTCGACCTCGGCCACGTCCGGCGCGTAGGCCGTGCCGGGCACTTGCAGCACGTACCGGTCAGCCCAGCGGAACCCTGGTTCGAGCCACGTCGTCGAGAGCAGCCCCAGGCCCGGGAACGTGTCCCGCTGCGCCACCAGCAGTTCCCCTTCCCCCAGGAGATGCACGAACACGGTGTAGTCACGGGCGGCGGGGGCCAGCGCCTCCCAGTAGAGCGTCACCACCAACTGACCGCCAGGCCGGACGGACTGCGCCTCCAGGTCATAGCCCAGGAGCCGCATGACGCCCGCCGGGGCAGCGTCGTAGAAGTCTACGGGTAGTCCTGTCGGGCCAGCGTCCGCTGCCGGACTCGAGATTGCGGCCACCTGGGCATCCGTCAGCGGCTCCGGGAGCGCGTAGGCCGGCGCGATCCAGGCGAACGGGGCCGCCGCTGCCAACCCCAGCAGGAAGCAAGCGAACCCCGCCACCGCCCACCGCCCCCAGCGAAGCGGGAGCCACCCCGCGAGCCCCAACGCCAGAAAGAGCGACCAGGCGGATATCGCGGTGAACACCAGCCGGCCCTGGGAAGACCAGGTGACGCGCGCCCACCAGAGCCAGGGGACGAAGACGCCAAGCGCCCAGAGAAAGACAATGAAAAATGACCAATGACCAATGACCAATGACCAATAACCAATGACCAAACGGTTCTCTGCCACGATGACGCGTCTGAGGAACAACACCAGCAGGCCCAGGGCGGCGAGGATGGCGACTCCGTTCAGCGCGGTGTAGACCCAGGCAGGCATGGGCACGTTGATGCCGCCGAAGTTGCCCCAGTAGCCCGCGGCGAAGCTGTACCGTTCCCGCCACAGTTGAGCGAGATCGGCCGGGACGTCCCGCGTGCCCAGAATCTCGGTAAACACGTTGAGGCCGGAGAGATCACCGTAGAGACGCAGGTTACGCAGGAACCACCAGCCGGAGATAGCCAGAAACGGCACCAACGTGGCCAGTCCCCCCATCAGGAACTCACGCCAGGAACGGCGACGCACGGCCCGCACTACGACGACGAGCGCCGTCAGAACCGTCAGCGCCAGCGCACTGGTCTTGGTCAGCGCCGCCAGACCCAGAACACACCCCAGCGCCAGGTAGCTCCCCATGGGCACCCTTGCGAAGGTTAGAGAATCACGCGCAACCTTCGCCGGGGCCTGATCGCGCAGCAGGCGGAGAAGCATCAGCAGCGCCAGGTTGGACAGCGGCACCACCAGGTTATCGTTGTTGACCGAGCCGGAGATGAACACGACCATCGGTGTGAAGGCGTGGATGGCCGCCGCACCCAGGGCCAGGGAGGGGGCGCCGGGCACGACCTCGCGCCCGACGCGGTAGGTCAAATAGACCGCCGCCGTCCCCATCAGGACAGAGAGCAGACGCACGACGTGGACCGCCAACACTGTCCCACGCCATGGGAAGGACTCCCGCGCCGGATGGTGCACCGCCAGATTGACGTTGCCGTCCGGGGTGGCCCCCGGGTCAACGTGGGGGTTGAGATGGCGTACCATCTCCATGTCCGACGTGTCGATCCAGGACGTGGCTGCGGCCGCCAGCGCGTAATAGAGCGGGGGTTGACTGCCCTCCTGGCGCCAGGGCGTCTCTACACCGGGGGCCTGTACCGGCAACGTCCCGTTGTCGGCGATGTACTTGACCATGGGATAGTGCCACTTCTCGTCGGACGCCTCGAAGGGGGGAACGACAACACTGTAAACCACGCCCAGCGCAGTAAACAGAATCAAGATCAGAGCCAAGACAGTCCGTTCGGCACGCTGCCCCACGCTACATTCTCCTGAAGAACGCCGCCGTCTTGCGGGCGATCCGACCCCACGTGAACTCCGCCGCCAGCGCCTTCGCCCCAGCCTCCAGCCGCGCCCGCAGCGCCCTGGCTGCGGCAGAATCAGGCTCCGGCGAGCCCCCGGCAGGGGCGTACAACCGCATCACCGCCGCCGCCAGCCCCTCCGGGTCCCTGGGCTGGGCCAGCAGCATATTCTCGCCATCCCGCACCTCGGGCAGCGGCACGGCCGGCCGGGTGGTCACCAATGCCCGACCGTGGGCCAGGCAGGCGTGCAACGTTCCCCGGCGGAAGGAAACCCCATCCCGATACGGCAACACGCACGCGTCGGTCGCCAGCAGTCCCGCCGAGACCTGTTCCGGATCCGTGTATCCGGTCCAGTGGACCCACTCCCCCAGCCCCAGCTCATCGATCAGGCTTTCCACCCGCTCCGCGTAGGCCTGATTGGCGGGATCGGAACTGCCCAACCGGCCCCCGACCATCAGCAGATGCGCCGGCACACCCCGATCCCGCAGGATCGCCAGCGTCTGCATCAGCTCCTCCCCACCTTTGCTCTCATTCAGGAAGCCGAAGTAGCCCAGCAAGATATCGCCCGGCATTACTCCCCAGCGCTCCCGCTCAGCGTCCGGGTCGTACCCCGGCGGCGGCGACGGCGGAATGTTGCTGCCGATGGGGATCAGGCTCAACCGCGCGGAGGGAATCTCCTCCTGCAACTGGACGTAATCCCCCTGATTGGTGACGATCACCCCATCGGACCGACGGGCTAGCATCCGCACCACCTGCCACCGCAGCGGTCCGGCTTTGGGGAACAGGTATGGGACCTTCAAATCGTGGAACGTCACCACCACCGGCGGCCGGCCTCGACGCCCTGGGATAAAGTGGATCGCCGGCCGCATGCCATAGGCGGCCGCCTGGTACTGAACGTTCAGTACGTCCAGCCCCAATTCCTGTGCCAGCCGGAGCACCTGCGCCCAACACCCCCAACCCCAGCCATCCACCTCCCGATGCACCTTCACCCCTGTGATTCGGGAGCTGGGATGTGGAGTTTGGGACTTGGGGTTTGGGGTTTGGAGTTTGTCTGTAATCACGTGCACCTGGTGTCCCAACTCCGCCAGCGCCTTGCCGACCTCGCGCGTGAAGTCCCCCACCCCGCCCTGGTCCGGCGGGTATTCACCGGTCACCAACCCGACCCGCATCACGTTTCCGGTCCTCCGCGGAGAATGCTCGTCTCAACCATCGTTCCGCTTGCCCCCCGCGGTCGCAGCCCCGACCGCAGCACCTGCCAGTAGGCAGCGACCCGGCCGGCCCGCAAGGGCCGTTTGTGCCCTACCAGCCACTTGGCCCCCTCGATCCCCAACTGACAGGCATAGTTGCCCAGGAGGAACAAACGCAGCACCTGCGCTGCGGTGCGCCCGTGATACTTCTGGAAATAGCACACCTTGCTGGTCTGGAAGTGAATGTGACGGGCGGGCAGAACCTGCTCGCTGCTCTTGCCCTCGTGATGGACGATCCGGGCGGTGGGCAGATAGACGACCCGCCAGCCAGCATCGCGAAACCTGCGGCACCAGTCCAGCTCCTCCGAATACATGAAGAAGCGCTCATCCATCAGCCCCACCTGCTCGATCGCCTCGCGTCGAGCCATCAGTGCCGCTCCCTTCACCCAGTCCACGTCCAGGACGGCGTCGTCAGGCTGGTCGAGGACGTAGTACCGGTCGAGCAGGCGGCGGGGGGCGTAGGGCTGGAGCCAGGTGGATTCCAAGAAAGCCGTCACAAGGGTCGGGAAACGCCGCCGCGAAGATTGGACGGAGCCATCGGGGTAGCGCAACTGCGGGCCTACCACGCCCACGCCGAGGTGCTCGTCAGCGAAGGCGACCATCGTCTCCAGCGCATCCCCGACCACCTCCGTATCGGGGTTCAAGAGCAACACGTACCGGCCCTGCGCCACGGAGATCCCCTGGTTATTGGCAGCCGGGAAACCCCGATTCTCGGAGTTGACGATGACGTGGACTCCCGGGTACTCCGCCTGCATCATCTCGACGCTGCCGTCGGTCGAGTCGTTGTCGACGACGATGATCTCGATTGGGGCTCGACCGTCCAGTATGGAACGCAGGCACTGCCGCAAAAGATCGCGGACGTTCCAACTAACAATGACGACCGAAAGGACGATAGGAGGATCAACCATTGTTCCGTGAAGACTGGAATCAGAATCGCCGAGGCATGGCATGATGAACATAGGCCGCCCGCTTGGGGAGGTCCCCCGATCACAGAAGCCCAAATAGGCTGGCGGCGTTGTCCGCGGTGGCGCGCGCCACTGCCCCGACCGGCATTCCCCGTGCGACGGCCACCGCCTCGGCGACGTGGCGCACGTAGGCGGGCTCATTGCGCCGGCCCCGGTGTGGCACCGGCGTCAGGTAGGGACAATCCGTCTCCACCAGCAGCCGCTCCAGCGGCACGGCCGCCGCCACCGCCCGCAGGCTGTCGGCCTTACGGAAAGTCACGGGCCCAGTGATGCCGATGGAAAACCCCAACGCCAGCACCTCCTCCAGCCTTTCAGGCCCGGCCGAGTAGGAATGAAGGACGCCGGTCCCCTTCCACTTTCCGAGCGCCGATAGCACGTCGTCGTACGCATCGCGGCTGTGGACGACCACCGGCAGTCCCAACTCCGTCGCCAGCTCCAGTTGATCGGCGAAGGCCTGCCGCTGCACCGGGCGCGGAGAGAGATCCCGGTAGTAGTCCAGACCGATCTCGCCGACGGCGACCATTTTCGGATGCTGGGCCAGCGTCCGCAGCTCGTCCAAGACGACCGGGGTGAGCATCTTCGCGTCGTGCGGGTGGATCCCCACGGCGGCGTAGATGAAATCGTGCTCCTCCGCCAACGCCACCGCCGCCCGGCTGGAGGCCAGATCAACCCCCACGTTCAGAACGGCGACCACGCCTGCCTCCCGAGCGCGGGAGATCACCGTCCCACGGTCGTCGTCAAACTGGGGGGCGTCCAGATGGGCGTGTGAGTCAATCAGACGCATCCGCTACGCCAGCCCGGCCAACCTCAACCCCTCGTCCAGCAGCGGTTGGACCTTGCTTTCATCGGTCGTCTCGCAGTAGACGCGGATGATGGGCTCGGTGCCGGAGAACCGGATCAGGAGCCAGCCGCCACCCTCCAGCACGTACTTGTAGCCGTCGAGCGTCACGATGTCCGTCACTGGCACCCCTGCCAGCGTCTCGGGCCGGGCTGCGTCCAGCCGGGCCTTCGCCTCCGGGCGCTTCTCCGAGGGGAAACGGGTATCGATGCGGTCGTAATAGTAAGAAGCTCCCAACAGATCGTACAGGTGAGCGAGCAATTGCGCGGGGCTCTTTCCCGTGCGCACCATCAAATCCAGGAAGTAGAGATTACCCAGGATACCGTCCCGCTCTGGGACGCTGCCACGGAAGGCGTAGCCACCGCTCTCCTCGCCGCCGATGATCGCGTCCGTCTCCAGCACCTTGGGTCCCACGTACTTGAAACCCACGCCGGTCTGATAGACCGGCACGCCGTACATCTCCCCCAGTTTCTCCAGCATCGAGGTGGTCGAGAGTGTCTTGACGATCGCTCCCCGCTCTCCACGCACCTCCAGCAGGTAGTAAGCCAGCAGGGCATATACTTGCAGTTGGTTGACGAACGTGCCGTGTTCGTCCCCGATGCCCATGCGGTCGGCGTCGCCGTCCATGATCAGGCACACGTCCGCCCCCAGCTCAACCGTCTTGGCCAACGCCACGTCGACGTTGGGGGGAATCGGCTCCGGGCGCGTCATCTCTGAGAACAACGGGTTGCGCTCGCAGTGAATCTCGGTCACTTTCGTCTTGCCACCGCCAAGGATGCGCGGGAACCATCCTGAGCCATTGCCCCACATGGGCTCGACCAAGATGTCGAGGCCGGCTTCCTTGATCGGTTCCACGTCAACCAGTTTCCCGATGTGCGCCAGGTAGGCCTGTGCCGGATCCCAGACGACAACCTGTCCCTTCTCCTGGGCCTCCTCGAACGGCACCCGGTTGACCCCGTCGATCGACGGGATATTGGCTTCGATCTCGCGGAGGCCATCGGGTGCAACGGCTGCACCGTGATCGTCGCGTACCTTGAAGCCGCAGTCCCACGGTGGGTTGTGGCTGGCGGTGATGTTGATACCGCTGGTGGCCTTACGTTCGACAATCGAATAGGATATCACGGGCGTCGGGGTAGCGCTATCCGTCAGCCAGACGCGGAAGCCATTGCCGGCCATCACCTCGGCTGCCGCCGCCGCGAAATGCTCGGCGGCAAAGCGCCGGTCGTAGCCGATGACCACGTCCGCCCCCTCCTTGCCGCGGGCCACCAGGTAGCTGGCGAATCCCTGTGCAGCCCGTCGCACGTTGTCGAAGGTATAGCCTTCAGCGATGCGTGCTCGCCATCCGTCGGTACCGAAATGAATGTCTGCCATAGTAAAGTCCCCCCAACTAGGTTACAGGCTCAGGTCTCAGGTGTCACGCCTCAGCCGCGGGTTCTAGATTGGCACGAATCTCAACCTGCCCGAACATAAACGTATCGTTGCTCTCACTTGGCCCAGGCTCACTCCAGGCCGTGCTCCTCCTTGAGCAGTGCCAGATCACTGTCCACCATGATGCGCACCAACTGGCGGAAGTCAATCCTCGGCTCCCAACCAAGCACTCGCCGGGCCTTGCTGGCGTCTCCGACCAGAAGGTCCACCTCTGCCGGCCGCATGAAACGAGGATCCTGCCCCACGTACTCCTGCCAGTCCAGGTCCAGATAATCAAAGGCCTCCTCGCACAACTCACGGATGGAATGCGTCTCCTCCGTAGCGACGACGTAGTCGTTCGGCTCGGGTTGCTGAAGCATCAACCACATCGCCTCGACGTAGTCGCCGGCGTACCCCCAGTCACGCCGGGAGTCCAGATTGCCCAGGAGCAACTCGTCCGCCAGCCCCAGCTTGATCTTCGCCGCGCCATAGGTCACCTTGCGCGTGACAAACTCAAGCCCGCGCCGAGGTGATTCGTGGTTGAACAGAATGCCAGAAGTAGCGTGCAGACCATAGGACTCCCGGTAGTTCACCGTGATCCAGTGGCCGTAGACTTTCGCGACGCCGTATGGACTGCGCGGATAGAACGGCGTGTTTTCGTTCTGAGGCACCTCGCGCACCTTGCCAAACATCTCGCTGCTCGACGCCTGGTAGAAACGAATGCTCTCGTCCACCGTCCGGATAGCCTCAAGCATGCGGGTGACCCCCAGCGCCGTCACATTGCCCGTGAAAACCGGCTGTTTCCACGACGTGGGAACGAAGGACTGAGCCGCCAGGTTGTATACCTCGCCGGGCCGGTGCTCCTGAAGGATACTGATCAGAGAGACCTGGTCCAGCAAGTCGCCGGAGACCAGCCTGATCCGATCCTGGATGTGGTGGATGCGGGCGAAGTTCACAGTACTGCTGCGCCGCACCATGCCGATGACCTCGTAGCCCTTCTCCAGCAAGAAATCGGCCAGGTAGGAACCATCCTGGCCGGTGATACCGGTGATGAGAGCTTTAGGCATGCGTGCCACCTCCTATCTGCTCCCTCCAATACGCCAGCACATCTCGCAGCGTCTGCTCAAACGGGATCTGGGGTTCCCACCCTGTCCGCCGGTGGAACTTCTCAGCGCTACCATAGACCACCGGCACGTCAACAGGCCGGTAGCGATCCGGATCCCGCTCGACGCGGATATCCACCTGAGAATAACTTAGTAGCATCTCCAACAACCCGCGCACTGACTGCGGCTGCCCCGACGCCAGGTTGTACACGTCCCCCGGCTCCCCCTGCTCTACTGCCAAATGATAGGCCCGCACAATGTCCCGCACGTCGGTGAAGTCGCGGGCCGCATCAAGATTGCCGACTTTCATAACGGGTTCCTGCAAGCCAGCCTCGATGCGGGCGATCTGGCTGGCAAAGGCTGGCACGACGAAGCGGGGGGCTTGTCCAGGGCCGGTGTGATTGAACGGGCGCACCCGCACGACAGGCAACCCATATGCCAGGTGATACTGGAGCCCCATGAAGTCCTGGGCGACCTTGCTCACCGCATAGGGGTTGCTCGGTCGCAAGGCGCTCTCCTCGGTCAGGGGCAGTTCATCCGGCTTTGGCGCGCCGTATTCCTCGGTCGACCCAACCACCAGCACGCGCACGTCACGCCCCGAGCGCCGCACTGCTTCCAGCAGATTCAACTGAGCGCGGACGTTGGTCTGCAACGTGTCCCATGGGTCTGCGAAAGAGGTGGGCACGAACGATTGGGCAGCCAGGTGGAAGATGCAATCAGGCTGCACCTCACCGACGAGCGCATGAACACCTTCTGGATCACGAAGGTCAGCGTGCCTGAGCCGCAGGCGCATTTCCTGTGGCTGGGCCTCGACCGGTCGAGGATAGACTGTACCTGTCAACTCCCAGCCGGTGTGCGCTAGAAGATAGGCACACAGATGCCCCCCGACGAACCCACCTGCCCCTGTTATGAGTGCTCGCAATGATCGCCTCCTCGACGGAGCGGATTATACCCCACTTTCCCATCCATGCCAACCAATATATAATAAAACTCCGATCAGAACGCAGCACGTGCTCACCCGCAGCCATAATCGTATCATAGCATACTACCGTGGCGATGGCGTCAAACAAAGGCTAGCGTTTTCTAGAATCCGCCGCACCTTGATTGACCGTTTCCAGGTATGCCAAGTTCACATCAGCCGCCGTAGCCCATCAGGCAATTAGGAGGGCAAGATGACAAGCAAGAACCTGCTCCTGGCACTCGCCCTGGGACTTGGGCTGACCACCGCAGTGTTGTCGTCGCTGATCTGCCTCGCTCCACCCGTTTATGCCAATCCGGGCACCTACTACGTGCGCGAGGGCGGCACAAGCACAACATGCACGACACCGAGCGATCCCTGCGGCAGCATCCAGCAGGGCATCGACCTGGCCACTGCGCCCGGTGACGAGGTATGGGTCGCCACCGGCACCTACGTCGAAAACGTATCGATCATCCACAGCGTTAGGCTGCGCGGGGGGTGGGACGCATCCTTCGCCACCCAGGCGCCCGATACGTACCCAACCACGGTCGATGGCAACGGCGACCACGTGATCTCGGCGACGGTCAAGACCGGCACCACATTGATCGAGGGACTCCTCATCGAGGATGGTCGTGACGGCATCCACCTCCAGGCCGGCACCTTCACCGTGACTGGAAACATCGTGCGCGACGTCACCCGCCAGGGCATAGAAATCGAAGACGGCCAAATCCTGCTGGAAAACAATATCATCACCGAAATTGAGCGAGAGGGAATCGAAATAGACGGCGGAAGGGTGATAGTGCGCGCAAACGGCGTATACACGACCGGTCGCCACGGCATCCTGGTCGAAGGCGGAACAACGGTCATCGAGGACAATGACGTACGCGCCGTTGAACAGCATTCAGACGACGATTATCACGGCATCGAGGTCACGGGCAACCACGTGGTGAGCGGCAACACAGTCACCGAGGTGGACGACCGCGGTATCTACGCCCGGGGTAACGTTACCATCGTGAACAACACCGTCCGAGACACGGGCGGCGACGGCATCCGTACTTCTGCGTCGAGCACCCGCGTGGAGATCCGCGGCAACACGGTCCAGCACAGCGGCAACGACGGCATCGACGCCCGCCGGGCGATCGTGCTCATCACCGGCAACGACGTCCAGGACGTCGACGACCGCGGCATCAACGCCGAGGACGGTGCACTGACGATCACGGACAACACAATCCGCAATACGGTAGGAGACGGCGTGCGCACGGCTGGATCGGGCACCCAGGTGGATGTCCGCGGCAACACGGTCCAGCACACCGGCAACGACGGCATCGATGCACGGGGCAACGTCATCGCCGTCACAAACAACACGGTGAGCGATTGCGCCGATAACGCCATCCGGGCCGAGGGCAACGATAACGCTTACGTCGAGAGCAACCTGATGCTCAGCAGCGGTGTCGGCCTCGCCATCCGCGGTGCGCCGCTCTTCACGCTCACCAACAATATGGTCGGCGAGCACATCACGGGCAGCGTGGAACTGACCGGCACCGGCACCGGCTTCCTATACCACAACACACTCGTGGGCCGGGGACCAGGCATACCGGGGAACGGGGTATCCATCTTCGCTCCGCTGACTGTCACCCTCGTGAACAACATCGTCGTAAGTCACGGCGTGGGGATCAGCGCGACGGAAGGAGCCACGGCCGTCGTGAGCCATACCCTGCTGTGGGGCAACGGCACCGACCCGATCAAGGGGGCCACCGTGATAGAAGCACCACCGGAGTTCGTAACACCTGTCCAACACAACTATCACCTCCAGCCCAATTCACCCGCTGTCGACGCAGGAATCGACGTCGGTGTGATCGGCGACGCAGACGGCGACCCCCGGCCCATCGGCCCGCGGCCTGACGCCGGCGCCGACGAGACCGGCGTGATCGTGACCAAGCAGACCAGCCCCATTCCGGTCCAGCCTGGGGCACTGCTGACCTACACGATCCGCGTCGCCAACGCCACCTGTGTGACACTCACAGCGACGGTCACCGACGTCCTGCCAGATCACGTCGCCCCCTCTGGAACGCTCACCTGGGTGCCAGAACACTCACTCACACCCAGCGTCGTCTGGACGAAGACGGTCGTCGTCACCGTCGAGACGGGCTATTTCGGGCCGCTGACCAACGTGGTGCAGGTCACGACGGGCGAGGGCGTGACCGGCGTGTACACGGAGACATCGGCCTTCGCGGCGACGGACGTTCTCCACCTGCCGATGGTGCTGCGCAACTGTCCAATGGAGGACCTGGCCCAACAGAACCCGTAGGATGGAGCACCGATGAAACTGCAACACACGTGGAATACCTGGCTAAGTATCCTGCTGTTGATCCCCCCGTTGGTATTGACCCCCGTGGCCGGGCAAGATCGGCGGGCCAGGGGAGACTCCCCACTGGCCATCACCGGTCTGCCATCCTCCGCGGACTGGGTCGGCGAAAGCGACCAGCAGGACGCCCAACTGGGCTACGCCGTCTCCACCGCCGGGGACGTGAACGGCGACGGCTACAGCGACCTCATCGTCGGCGCACCCTGGTACGACGGTGGAGAGACCGACGAAGGCGCCGTCTTCGTCTACTATGGGTCGGCGTCTGGGCTCGGCTCGACCCCCGCGTGGAGCGTCGAGGGCGACCAGCCTGAGGCCCACCTGGGCACCGCCGTCTCGGCTGCCGGGGACGTGGATGGCGACGGCTACGCTGACGTCGCCATCGGTGCACCCGGCCACGACGGAGACCGGACCGACGAGGGTGCGGTCTTGGTCTACAAGGGCGGTTCGGACGGGCTTCAGATCGGCCCGGCCGACTGGACGAAGACGGGCGACCAAGACGGCGCCCACTTCGGCGCCGCCGTCTCCACCGCTGGCGACGTGGACGGTGACGGCTACGCCGACCTCATCGTCGGCGCGCCTGACTACGACGGCGACGACGACGACGCGGGCGCGGCTTTCGTCTACCTCGGTGGCTCAACCGGGCTCACGACGGGCGCAGCCGATTGGACGGAGACGGGCGATCAGGAAGATGCCCGCTTTGGAGCCGCCGTCTCCACCGCCGGTGATCTGAACAGTGATGGCTACGATGACGTCGTCGTCGGTACGCCCAACCACGACGGCGACCACGACGACGCGGGGGCAGCTTTCGTCTACCTTGGCGGCTCGAACGGGCTCACGACGAACACAGCCGACTGGACGGAGACGGGCGACCAGGAAGACGCCCACTTCGGCGCCGCCGTATCCACCGCTGGCGACGTGAACGGCGATGGCTACGCAGACCTCATCGTCGGCGCGCCCGACTACGACGGCGACCAGACCGGCGCGGGTGCGGTCTCCGTCTACCTCGGCAGCTCGACCGGGCTCACAGCAGGCGCAGCCGGCTGGATGGAGAGCGGTGACCAGGAAGACGCCCACTTCGGTGCCGCCGTCTCAATCGCCGGTGACTTGAACAGCGACGGCTACGCCGACGTCGTCGTTGGTACACCGGACTACGACGATGCTCAACCCGATGCAGGCGCAGCCTTCGTCTACTACGGAAGCGCGAGGGGGCTCACGAACGGCGCTGCTGGCTGGACAGTCTCAGGGAATCAGGAGAACGCCCACCTCGGCGCGGCCGTCGCCACCGCCGGGGATGTCAACGGCGATGGACACAGCGATCTGGTGGTGGGTGCCACCGGCTACGCCGCCGGGCAGACGGACGAAGGAGGAGCGTTCGTCCACCACGGCAGCCCTGGCGGTCTGTCCACCGCTCCGGCGTGGATTGAAACAAGTGGCGATGCTGGCGTCGTACTCGGCTGGTCCGTAGCCACCGCAGGGGACGTGAACGGCGATGGCTACGACGACGTCATCGTTGGCGTACCGCGGTACGACAACGACCAGCCCGAAGAAGGAATCGCGTTTCTTTACGCCGGAGGGCCGGACGGGCCCAGCGCCAACCCCGCCTGGACGGTGAGGAGTAACCAAGCATACGCCTGGTTCGGCACCACCGTTGGCTCCGCCGGCGACGTGAACGGCGATGGCTACGACGACGTCATCGTCGGGGCATCGCGCTACGACGCCGAGGCGCGCGACGAGGGCGCCGCCTTCGTCTACCAAGGCGGTCCGACCGGCGTCGTGACGACGACGGCGTGGCTGGCCCACCCCACCGACCAGCCCGACGCGCGTTTCGGCATCGCCGTCTCGACCGCCGGCGACGTGAACGGGGACGGTTTTTCCGACGTATTGATCACGGCCAACGGCTACGACGCTGAAGAACCAAACGAAGGGGCGGCGTTCGTGTATCACGGCGGGCCGACCGGGCTGGCGTCCGAACCGGCGTGGGCGGTTCACCCGACCGACCAGGCCTATGCCAACTTCGGCCGCTCGGCCGCCACCGCCGGCGACGTCAACCGGGACGGCTACAGCGACGTCGTCGTCGGTGCACCTTGGTACGACACCGATGGGACCGACGAGGGCCGGGATCGGGGCGCCGCGTTTCTCTACCTCGGCTCAGCGGGGGGCCTTAGCGCTGAGGCTGACTGGGCGACCACGGGCGAGAGCCGCGAGACCAAGCTCGGCATTGCCATCTCTACGGCCGGCGACGTCAACCGGGACGGTTACAGCGACGTGATCGTCGGGGCCTACCAATACACGCAGATCCTGCACGTTACCCCGTGGCGCGAGGGAGCCGCCTTCACGTGGTACGGCGGGCCGGCGGGCCTCGCTGACAGCACGGCAGACTGGGTGGCGACGAGCGGGCAGAAAGAGGCCAAATTTGGGCTCGCGGTCTCCACCGCCGGCGACGTGAACGGCGATGGCTACGCCGACGTCGTCGTCGGAGCACCCAACTACGCCGACGGCCAGCCCCAGGAGGGAGCCACCTTCGTCTATTGGGGTGGGCCAACAGAGCTGGACGCCGATCCCAACTGGAGCGTCGAGGGCAACCAGAAAGGAGCGGGCTATGGGTTCAGCGTCTCCGCTGCTGGGGACGTGAACGGCGACGGCTACGGAGACCTGATCGTCGGCGCGCCTACCTACAACAGCACGGAACTCGACGAAGGAGCGGCCTACGTCTACCTGGGGAACGGCGGCGGGGGGGTGCCACTGTGTCCGCGCCAGGTGCGGGCCGACGGCACCGCACCCATCGCCCCGTTGGGCAGCTCGGACTCGGCCAATCAGGTGCGTCTGGCGGTGAACGCACGGTCACCGCTGGGGCGAGCGCCGGTGGCGTTCGAGTGGCAGGTCGCCCCTCTCGGCGCCGCCTTCACCGCGACGGGCGCGATCTCGGGCACGAGCCCGACATGGAGCGACGTGCTCACCACGGGTGTCGTGCTGAGCCAGACGGTGGACGGCCTCACCGGCGGCACGGTCTACCACTGGCGCGTGCGGCTGCGCTACCTTCCCGGAGACCCGACGGGCCAGCCTGGGGGACGATGGCTGTACCTGGGCCGGAACGGCCCACAGGAAGCCGACTTCCGTACACCGAGCCTGCTGTCACTCGACCGGAACGCGCAGGCCCTGCCGGGCCAGGACGGCATCTACCGGCCCTTGGCCTGGCGCTGGTTGCCAGGACGCCGCAGGCGGTAGTTGAAATGACGGGGTTCAACGAGCTCACAATCGCGGACCTGGCTCAGGGGGTAAAGCGGAACAGGCACACGTCGCCGTCCTGAACTTCGTAGTCCCGGCCCTCGATGCGCAGGACACCGCGCTCCCGCGCTGTGTGCCAGCTTCCGGCTTCCATCAGTTGCCCGAAATCCACCACCTCGGCCCGGATGAAGCCTCGCTCCATCTGGGTGTGGACCTTGCCAGCCGCCTGAGGCGCTTTGGTGCCACGCTGGATCGACCAGGCCCGCACCTCTTGACCGCCGGTGATGGTGAAGAACGTAATCAGGTCAAGCACCGTGTAGCCCGCCTGGGCCAGCGCCTCCAACCCGGAGCGCTCCAACCCTGCGTCAGCGCGATAGGCGGAGGCCTCATCCGGCGGCCATTCGCTCAGATCAGCCTCCAGTTGGGCGCATAGGACAACGAACGGAACACCCTCGTCTTCCGCCACACGCGCGACCTCCCCGGCCATGGGGCCACCACCAGGCAGATCATCCTCGCCTACGTTGGCCACGTAGACGCGATCCTTGGCGGTGAGCAACGACATCTCTTGCGCCAGTGCCGCCTCGGCCGCTCCCAGCGCTGCCCAGGCAGCAGCTCGCTCTCCGGCCTGCAGGCGCTCGCGCAGCTCCTCCAGAGAACTCAGTTCTGCCGCGTAGTCACGAGGCCTGGCTTTGGCCGCCGAACGCACCTTTTCCAACCGCCGTTCGGTCACCTCCAGATCGGCCAGGATCAGTTCCAGGTCAAGCACATCCAGGTCGCGGAGTGGATCCACCGTCCCCTCGACGTGGGCCACGTCCGGGTCGGAAAAGCAGCGGCAGACGAGCGCGACAGCGTCCACGGTGCGGATATGGCCCAAGAACTGATTGCCCAGGCCCTCGCCCTGATGCGCCCCTCGCACCAGTCCCGCGATGTCCACGAACTCGACCGTAACCGGGATCACCCGCTCCGGCCCAACCATCGCCGCCAGGTGCTGCAGGCGCGGATCGGGAACAGCCACCACACCCCGATTGGGCTCAATCGTCGTGAACGGATAGGCAGCTACCGCAGCCCCGGCCTGCGTGAGCGCGTTGAAGAGCGTGGACTTGCCCACGTTGGGCAAACCGACAATGCCAATTTGCAGCGCCATGTCCCACCTCGCCGACTACTGCCGAGACTCCGCCACCGGAGGCTTTGCCTCGCCCAGAGGCAGACTGATGTAGAAGATGCTCCCGCGGTTCAGCTCGCTATCCACCCACACCTTTCCGCCATGTCGCTCCACGATCGACTTCACGATTGCCAACCCCAGGCCGGTCCCCCGTATGTCCATCGTGTCACGCCGCTTGATGCGGTAGAATTTCTCAAACAGCCGCACCTGGTCATCCGGCGCGATGCCGATACCGGTGTCGGCAACGTGGATCACCGCCTGTCCATTGCGGACCGACAATCCTACGCTGACTGTACCGCCACTCTGGGTGTACTTGATCGCATTGTCCACCAGATTGGTGACCGCCTGGCGCAGCAGAGCTGCATCACCGGAGGCCACCGCGACGCCTTCAGCCGGGTCCAACTCCAGCTTAAGACCTTTGGTCACCGCCCGCACCCGCATGCTCTCCACGGCTTCGACCAAGATAGCTCCCAGGTGACAGGGTTTACGCTCCAGTCCCACGCCCGCCTCGATGCGCCCCAAATCGAGCAAATCGTCGATCAGTCCCCCCATCTGTCCAATGCCGCGCAGGATCTTCTCGACGTACTCGGTTTGCTTGGCGTTAAGCTCACCTACCATAGGGAGCATCGTCGTGTAGCCGCGCATGAACGTCAATGGCGCCCGCAGATCGTGGGAGACCATCGCCACAAAATCGGACTTCATCTCGTCCAATTCCTTGAAATGCGTCATATCGCGCATCATGGCCACCCGGCCAAGCCTCCCTCCATCCGCGCTCAGGATTGTCGAAACGCTGGCGTACAACGTCCGGCCGTCATCCAGAGGGACCTCCTCGGTCAGCGCCTCGCTGGGAGACAAAGGCTCTTCAAACACACGCGTCAACGCGGGCGCCAACCCGGCTGCACTGACCTTCCGGCCGATGACCTGGTCGCCAGCGACGCCGAAGGCCTGCTCTGCGGCCGGGTTAATCAACAAGATGCAATCGTCGCGATCGGTGACCAGCACAGCGTCGGTAGTGCTGGTAAGAACCGCCTCCAGTCGCCTTCGCCCCCCCTCCGCTGCCTGGAAAAGGTGGGAGTTCTCCACCAGCACCGCCATCTGGCTGGCGAGTGTGGAGAGCAAGTCGATCCCCGACACGTCAAACTGGCGGGCCGCGTCATATCCTACCCACATCACAGCCAACGTCTGGTCTTTGACTCGCACAGGCAGCGCGATGACAGCTTTGATCGGTCCTTTCAGCGTCTCAGGGCTGGCCAATGTCCTGGCCCGGGCCAGGTTCTGCACGACCAACGGAGATGTCATGTTCTTTGCCACTGTAGCGAGCGCATGGTCGAGTGCCGCCAACCCCTCGCGAGGTCCCCCTCGCCCCATCGCCACCTGCGGCTCACCGTCCGCAGAAAGGATCACGATACGAGCCGCCTGCGCGTTGGTGGCCTTGAGCGCTCCTTCGAGGATGAACGGCACCCCCTTGGGTAACTCGAGCGTCGCCGAAACCGCCTGACTGACCTGGAGGAGCAACGACAGATCCTCCAACCGACCTTTCAGCCGCACACGCATACCCTCAAACGCATGCCCCACCCTGGCCACCTCGTCGTCACCAGGTACCCACACCGGCTGCGCCAGGTTCCCCTCGGCAATGCGGTCAGCCGCAGCAGCCAACTGGCTGAGCGGGCGGGTCAACCACCCCGTAACCAGTGGAATGATGATCACCAGTCCACCGCCGAGCAGGATCTGCAGAAGAAGCAAAGGGGTCGCGATCTGGGTGGCCTGCTCCAGCACCACCTTGTAGGGCAGATGAATCACAACGAACCATGGATACCCATCTACAGGGAGGTAGTAGACCAACTGGCGCGTGTTGTCCAAGGGATTGCGGCTCTCATAGGCCCAACCCCGCAACACAGTTGCGATCCGAGGACGGCTCTCATCCACACGCCACTGGGTGAGGAGCAGATCCGGCTCAGAGTGTGCGACAACTGTTCCGTCCGAATCCACGACAAAACCATCGCCACGCTCACGCGTCCGCTGCAGACCCGCCAGAGCCCGCACCATCACCGGGTTGACGCCAGGCTGAGTACGCCCCACCAATACCCCGAAACGCTCACCGCTCAATTCGTCCTCAACCGGAGACAGGAACGAGAGGATGACTTCTCCCTGTCTTGAGCGATGCACCGTACTGATTTGAATAGCACCGCTCTCCAGCACCCGCTCGAAGAAGACCGATTCCCGTTCCGTCAGCTCTGGATCACCTTCCGGTGGAGGGGGATACATCGCCACCTGTTGACCAGCCAGGTCAAAAAACGTCAACTGGTCAAAGAAGGCGACCGTACGTATGTCGTTGCGCAGAGACTCCTCCATTGCGGCTGGATCATCCTGCCACAGCACCTCGTTGCCAGCGAATTGCTCCAGCAATGCCTGCCCCGTGTAAATGAAGTAGGGAACGTCCTCAGCAGCACTGTTGGCATCTCGAGCCATTTCGTCGACCGCATCCAGCGTAGCCACGTGCAACGTCGTCGCCGTCACCGCGTACATCAGGACGAAGGTCATGATCGCGATCAAAGGCACAAACAGGAAGAGCAACCTACGGTTCAACGTGCGGCTGTACGGAGGAGACCGGTGCGCCACGGTGACGGGTCGGAGGCGAGGAAACAGCAGATAGACCGCCTGGACAATAATGGCCGCCGCGAGGCTCTCCAGCATCAGGGGGCCCAGGTGGGCTCGAGTCAACGTCAGTGCATAGTCAAGCCCTGCCAATCCCGCATCAATGGCGTGGGAAAACACAGACACCAGCAACAACAGTGACGCGAAAAGAGTTGCCAGCGGCCCTGCGGCAACAGGCTGGCGCACGAAAAGTGGAAGGCGGCCGCGATAATCCTGGCGTAGAAAGAAACCACTCAGAAAACCAAACAGCGCATAGTGAAAAGGCTCAACGATGCCGCCAGTCGTCAGCCCGACACGCAGGACGCCGCTGACCAATCCCACCAGCAAAGCCGGCCCGGCGCCCAACCAGGCCCCGGCGACGAGGACCGGCAAAGCCAGCAACGACGCAAAGGGCTGTGCAGGCTCAGCGGGCACATTGGGAGGTGGCAACAAGTTGGGAAGCGAGAAAGTCACTGTCAGCACCTTGTTGGCGATCAACAAGGCGACGGCGAAGGGAACAGCCAGCAGCCCGAGGAACAAGAGAAGCCGTTGCCACCCCCAATGTTTGAAATCACGCCGGGCCTGGATGAGAAGGGCGATCGCCGCCAGTACACAGAACGCCAGGAGGGGGTATTCCCAGATTTCGGGTGTCAGGAAGGCTAGTTTCATAAAGATATACTCTACTCCCACACGGAGACACGGCACGCGTGAAATTATAGCACACCGCAGGAATATTTCAAATCTTGCTCACAATCCCAACACGAGTATAATATACGTGAAGCGGTATCATCTCAATAGGTCGGGGAAGATGGGGGTGTGCGGGCGGCTGCGCCGCCCGCACACCCCCCACCCCCCAGTTTTTTGAGATGATACGTGAAGCAAGTCAGTCCTAAGGAGGGCACATATGGACACTCAACAAGTCGTCATTCTGGCTATTGGCCTCGTCCTGGTCAGCGCGCTCATGTTCTGGCCACAATGGCAAGCCCGACGGCGGCGGCAGAAACAGATGGCCGAGCTACGTGAAGGCGCTGAAGTGATGACCGTTGGCGGTATCATCGGCAAACTGACCTATTTTGATGCCGACGAAAACCGCGCCCGGATTGAGATCGCGCCTGACGTAGAGATAAACGTCGTACCAGCCGCCATCAGCCGTACTCTCGCATCGGATGATGAGTAACCCATCGTATGGAAATTGAAGTCGCCGTAGCCAAAGTAGGCAAGTGGGCCACCAGCGAGAGTGGGGACACGCTCGAAATGATTGAACGCCCTCATGGAGGCTTTTCTTTCGTGCTGGTGGACGGCCAACGCTCGGGCCGGGCTGCCAAGAACATCAGCAACCTGGTCGCCCGCAAGGCAATCTCCGAGTTGGCCGAGGGAGTGAGAGATGGAGCGGCGGCCCGGGCCGCCCACGACTATCTCTATACCTATAAAGGTGGCAAAGTCTCGGCCACACTCAACATTGTTTCGATCGACCTGATTTCGAACACGCTGGTGCTCTCACGGAACAATCCATGTCCGATCATCGTCGTTGCCTCCAACGGCACGTTGCGGCTGATCGACGAGCCATCGGTTGCGGTCGGCGTGCAACTGGGCACGAAGCCACAAATCACGGAACTGCCACTGGTCGCTGGGACCATAGTCGTGGTCTACACGGACGGCCTGGAGACCGCAGGAGCACGCTCCAGCCGTGTCTTCGATGTGCCGGCGGAAGTCCGCGGGGCATTGGCCTCCGGCACCGCGAGCGCCCAGCAGTTGGCCGATCGCCTGCTTGAGCGGGCGCTGGCGCTGGACCAAGGGCGTGCACACGACGACACCAGTGTGCTCATCTTGCGCATTCTGGATCGCCCAGGCGATGGCGTGCGCCGTCTGGCACTCCGGCTGCCCCTTTGAGGTCCGCGATGGCATCCAAGGGTTTTCGTAGGACACTGAGGGCTGCGTGGCGGGACGCACGGGTGCTGCTGCGCGAATTCCGCTTCCCCCTTCTCTCCTTCGCGGCGCTCCTCGGCACGGGGACCCTGGCTTTCCGGATCTTTTATCGCGACCCTCCACACCACGATCCTCTCAAGTGGGTTGAAGCCCTGTACGCCACCTTCACGCTGATCTTCTTCCAGCCCGATCTCGTCAGCTTTGACCGGTCACCGTTCGGGTTGCAGCTCCTGTTCTTCGCCCTCCCTGCCATCGGCCTGGCCGTCGTCGCCGATGGCGTTCTGCGCTTCGGCACAGCCGTGTTCAATATTCGTGAACGAAAGGAGGCCTGGCTTATGGCTGTTGCCTCTACTTTCCGTGACCATATCGTCGTCTGTGGCCTGGGGCGGATTGGCTACCGGGCTGTGAGCGTATTGCTTCGCCTGGGCGAAGACATCGTAGGCATCGAACACGATGCGAACGGTCCATTTCTGGAGGAGATCCACCAGATGGACGTGCCGGTGCTGCTGGGCGACGCCCGACAAGCGGAGATGCTGGAGAAGGCCCGCGTGCGACAGGCATCCGCCATCGTCGTGTGCACCGAGGACGATCTGACGAACCTGGCCATCGCCCTCGAAGCCAGAGAGCTTAACCCAGATATCAAGGTCGTGCTGCGCATGTTCGACGCACAACTGGCGGAAAAAGTACGACACGGGTTTGGCATTCACACGGCGTTCAGCACCTCCGCGCTGGCCGCCCCGGTCTTTGCGGCTGCCGCCACGCGGG
>Ga0180438_10002691_pt1 | contig 28287 bp, 20 predicted proteins | sample SS_ome_12_FD_132455 | JGI IMG/M metagenome (GOLD analysis project Ga0180438, IMG submission 132455) | Hypersaline lake sediment archaeal communities from the Salton Sea, California, USA - SS_3_D_2 metaG | ecosystem: Environmental > Aquatic > Non-marine Saline and Alkaline > Hypersaline >...
CCCACGCAGGGCACGCTACATCCTTCACAAACGCAGCAACCGGCTGTGGCCGCTGAGAGAACGCGCCACCCCCCGAAAAACCAGGAAAACCGACCTCTTGACAACCAGGCCTCTTTCAGGGATGTTCACGACCTCGGTATCGAAGTGTTTCTTCCGAAGGTCGCCCCCTCCGCCAGCAGAACGGTCACCCGGCGTCCCGTTTCCCAAATGGACGGCCAGCAAATAGCTCCGCGGAGGGCCTTGCCGCGTGGCCTCCAACGAGCAGCGGTCTGCGCCTCCGCAGATTGCGCCCGGTCAAGAACCGCCGGCGGGAGCGGACCGCCGCGCGCAAGCAGTCAGTCCGCTCGAAGAAAGGCTGCCCTCCGGATGGGCGAATTCTGCCCAGGGTGTCGCGGCCTGCGATGATCTGGATTCTCGCCTTAGGGAACTTCAGCGCCCCCTCGGGAGCGTGAGGGTGTAGCTATTAGGCGCCTTGACTTCGGCCACAAGTTCGGCGAAACCCGCGCAAGGCCGAGAGGCGACGGTCCCCTCTTTCGGCCTGTTGCGTTCTCTGCTGATCGGTGTATACTCGGACCACGTCTTTCCGACGACGCTTCTGCACCTGAACCGGGGGGCGTGCGATGGCTGCTCTGCTCAGCCGCCAGGGGACTCGTCGGGGCCCTCGGGGTCGAGGTCGGTCTCCTTTGGGTGATCTGTTCAGCTTCTCTCGTTGGCGTCGACTACGCGTAGAGCTGCTCGAAGACAGACGCCTGTTGACGGCTACGACGGAGATTGGGCTCGACGGCTCGGGCAACCTCACGATCACCGACGTCGACGGCGGCGATACTCCCGACGCTCTGGTCCTGGCGACCGACGCGGCGGATCTGATCGTCACCGACACCGACGGCAACCTCCTCGGCGTCACCGGCCTCGACCCGGCCGATTATTCGGGCGCCGGAACCGCCGAGGTCCGGGTCACCTTCACCGCGACCGGCTGGACCGCCGGCATCCTCGTCGACACGCTGGCCGGCGACGACACGATCCGCGTCGCGGGCCTCGATCTCGGCCGCTCCGCCGAACTGGCCATCGACGCCGGCCCCGGCAGCGACCCGGTCATCTTCGACACGGCCCCGACAAACACCAACGGCGGCAACTTGAGCGTGACGGCCGACGAGATCACCGTCGACGCACGCGTCTTTACGGACGGTGGGGCCGCGAGCCTGTCGGCCGGGGGCGACGTGGCGTTCAACGCGATCCTGGACACCGGCGGGGCGGGTCTCGATGTCCAGGCCGACAGCGATGGGGACGGGAGCGGAGCGTTTTCGCTGGGCCCCGGCCCGGGTGGTTTTCGGGAACAGGCGTTGCTTCGGGCTTCCGACACGCAGGCTGGTGATTTCTTCGGGTACTCCGTCGCCGTTTGGGGAGACCGGGCTGTCGTGGGGGCTCCGTGGGAAGATGGCGGCCCGGGAGACCCGACCGACAAGAGTGGCGCGGCCTACGTGTTCGCCCGGGACGCGCGTGGGGTGTGGACCGAGGAAGCAGTGCTCCGCGCCTCCGACGCCCAGGCAGGCGACCAATTCGGCGATTCCGCGGCCATCTGGGGCGACACGGTAATCGTCGGGGCGACTCGTGAAGACGGCGGCCCAGGCAACCCTCTGGTCAACTGTGGCGCGGCCTATGTGTTCGCGCCGGATGCTGGCGGTGTGTGGACCGAGCAGGTCACGCTCTATGCCTCCGACCCCGACGATGGTGATCTCTTCGGCGCCTCCGTCTCCGTCTCGGAGGACACGGCGATCGTGGGGCGCATTTCGAGGACGGCGGCCCAGGCAACCCTCTGGTCAACTGTGGCGCGGCCTATGTGTTCGCGCCGGATGCTGGCGGTGTGTGGACTGAGCAGGCCACGCTCCATGCGTCCGACGCCCAGTCTGAGGACTGCTTCGGCGTGCCCGTCTCCATTTCAGGCGACACGTCGATCGCGGGAGTACCTCAGGAGGATGGCGGCCCCGGCGACCCGACCCCGTACAGTGGCGCGGCCTACGTGTTTCAGACACCGAGCGGCGGCATGATTTGGAGCGAGGGCGGAGACGTATCGATCATCGCGGCCGACGCGGTGCTGCGTGGGACGATCGATGCCGGCACCGGTGCCGTAGACTTCAGGCCATCCACCACCGGCCGCACCTTCGACTTGGGCGCCGCCGGTGGCAGCGGGGAGTTCGTACTGACCGACGAGGAACTGGACCAGGTCACCACCACCAACCGGATCGTCGTCGGCGACGCGGCGACCGGCGACGTGACGTTCTCCGGGGCGGTCGATTTGGCGGGCAACGCGCCCTTGCTGGAAATTTACTGCGACGGGGCGACCGCGCGGATCGGCGATACGAATGCGGCGGCGCCGGACGTGATCGTGCCGCAGTTGATTCTGGACGGCAACGCGGCACCCGGTGCGTCGCCCGGGGTGTTGAGCGTGGGCGGGAACGTGACGCTGGCCGACGACAGCACTTTCAGCGTCGAAATCGGCGGCACCACTCCAGGCAACACGGATACCCACCACGACCAGATTGCGGCCAGCGGCGCGGTCGCAATCGGCGCTAACGTTACCCTGAGCACCGCGAGTTGGGCCGGATTCACGCCGAACGCCGGTGATGAGTTCGTGATCATCGACGCCGCTGCCGGTGTGAGCGGCAACTTCGCCGGGCTGCCCCAGGGGGCTGCTGTCAGCAACTTCCTGGGCAGCGGGCTAACGGCCACGATCTCCTACGCCGGCGGCGACGGCAACGACGTCGTGCTCGAAATCGATGTCACCGGCCGGATCCACGGCACCAAGTGGGAAGACCTCGACGGCGACGGCGTCCGCGACGCCGGCGAGCCGGGTATGGCGGGCGTGACGATCTACGTCGACCTGAACCAGAACGGTCAGCTCGACGCCGGCGAGCCGAGCGCAGTGACCGACGGCACGGGGGCCTACGAGTTGACGGGCGTCGACCCGGGGACCTACCGCGTGGCGGAGGTCGTGCCGGCGGACTACGAGCCGACGTATCCCGGCCTGGGCAGCGGCGACGGGCGGCTGACCTACGTCGAGATGCACAAGGACGGCGTCGCCGGTGTCGACAGCCTCGACGGGGCTCGCTCCGTGACGGTGGCTCCCGACGGCAACCACGTCTACGCGATCGGTGGTTCCGACTACGCGATCGCAATCTTCAGCCGGGACCCCGCCAGCGGGCGCTTGGCCTACGTCGGCGAGATTCGCCACGGGCAGGGAGGTATCACGGAGTTCCTCGGCCCTTCGTCGTTGGTCGTCAGCCCCGATGGCCAGCACGTCTACGCCGTCACCGATTGGGACAGCACGGTGCACGTGTTCGAACGTAACGCCACGACCGGCATGTTGACGTTCCTGGAGATGCACCAGGACGGTGTCAATGGCGTCGACGGGCTCTACGGCGCGGAACACGTTGCTATCAGTCCGGATGGCGCGAGTCTCTACGTCACGTCGTCGCTCGAAGATGCCATGGCGGTCTTCCACCGCAACACGTCGACCGGCCTGCTGACGTTCGTCGAGGCGCACAAGGACGGCGTGGCAGGGGTCGCCTGGCTCGACGGCATCGAGGCGGTCACCGTCAGCCCTGACGGCGGCAGCGTGTATGTGCTGGGCCGTTACGACGATGCGGTATCACTCTACCAACGCGATCTGGCCACCAGCCGCCTTACATTCATCGAGTACCTTGAAGATGGTGTTGGCGGCGTGGAGGGACTCTACGCGCCCCAGGACGTGACCGTCAGCCCCGACGGCCGGCACGTCTACATCGGTTGCCGCTACGACGACGACCGGCGCAGATGGGGCATACGAGTTCACCGGCCTCGTGGCCGGGACGTACACGGTAGCAGAGGTCGTCGAGCTCGGCTGGGAACAGGTGGCACCCGGCGGCAGCGGCAAGCACGTCGTGACCGTCGGGGCGGAGACGGAGATCCGATTCGATTTCGAAGAACTCGCCCACCAAGGGGATCACGTTGCGATCGGCGCCTATCAACGAGACGGCTTCACGCTGGATGTCCCCACGGCACCGACCGACGACCAATGGCTGGTGTACGGACCTCTCTCGACGTCGCGATACACCGGGTCGGCAACGCTGACACCCAACTGGTCCCCGTCGACGTGCAGGATGGGCAAAGACGACGGCGGGACGTTCACCGTCGATTCCATCGACCTCTCCAAGTACTGGACCGGCAGTCCACCAACGGACGTGGTGACGTTCTATGGCACCCGTGCCGGAAGCGGCCCGGTCACGCAGACCTTCGACCTCGATCACTTCGGTCTGGTAACGTACCAACTCGATGGTTTCACCGACATTCTGTCGCTCGAGTGGTACTACGGGTCGACCGGCGAACGGCAGCAGATCGACAACGTCGTGGTGCAGACGGCCGCGCCTTGGGTGGCGACGGACCTCAACTTCGGAAACCGCTCGATCGTCGGCGAAATCCACGGCACCAAGTTCAACGACCTCGACGGCGACGGCGTCCGTGATGCCGGCGAGCCGGGGCTGCAAGGCGTGACGATCTTCATAGACGAAGACGAGGACGGGATTCCCGACGCCGGCGAGCCCTCGGCCGTGACGGACGTCAACGGAGACTACGTGATTCCGGAGGTGATCCCCGGCACCCACACCGTCGCCGAGGTCGTGCCGGCCAACTGGGCGCAGACCTATCCGTCGGGGACACATAGCGTGGTGGTCGGTCCGAGCGAGACGGTGACCGGCGTCGACTTCGGTAACCTGGGCGTCACCGGCGAAATCCGCGGCACCAAGTGGGAGGACCTCGACGCCGACGGCGTGCGCGACGCCGGCGAGCCGGTGCTCGCCGATTGGGAAATCTACCTCGACACCGATGCCAACGGCCAACACGACCCGGGCGAGCCGATCACCATCACCGCGGCCGACGGGAGCTACGCGTTTATGGCCCTCGAGCCGGGCGACTACATCGTGGCCGAGGTCCGACAGGATGGCTGGCAGCAATCGGCGCCAAACGCCCCACCGCCCGGCCTTCTGGTCACGGTGGTCGGTGGCGAGATCACCACCGGAGTCGACTTCGGCAACTGGCGTCCCGCCGAAATCCACGGCACGAAGTGGGACGACACCAACGGCGACGCCGTTTGGGACGCGGGTGAACTGCCCATGGCGGGAGTGACGGTCTATCTCGATCTGGACGAAGACGGCGAACTCGACGCCGGTGAACCGAGCACCGTCACTTTGGAAGACGACCCCGGCACTCCGGAAGACGAAACCGGCACCTACGCCTTTACCGGCCTGACGCCCGGCCGGTACGTGGTGGGCGAGGTGGTGCCGGAAGGGTGGCGCCAGACGGCGCCGCAGACGGGTGGCCTCGGCGGGCAGGCCGAGCCGGATCAGGACCTCGTGCAGTTGCTCCTCAAAGGGCTGACCACGACGGCCTCCGACGCGCCCGTCTACGTCCAAGGCGAGGTGGTCGAAGGCGGACCCACGGTGCAGACGAACCGCTCGGGCCCGCTGATCCGCATGGACGAGTTCCGGGCCGACCCGCGCTTCGCCGGAATCGACGGCGCCGGCTTCGCCGCCGTGGTCCTCGACACGGGCATCGACCGGAATCATTTCTTCTTCGGCCCCGACGCCGACGGCAACGGTCTCGCCGACCGGATCGTCTACGAATGGGACTACTACTACAACGATTCCAACGCCAGCGACGGAGACGGCCACGGCTCGAACGTGACCAGCATCGTCGCCTCCGAAGACGCCATGTACACGGGCATGGCCCCGGCCGCGGACATCATCGCCCTGAAAGTGCTCAGCGATTCCGGGAGCGGCACGTTCAGCGACGTCGAGGAGGCCCTGCAGTGGGTCGTGGCCAACGCCCTGACGTACAACATCGTCAGCGTGAACATGTCGCTCGGCGACGGCGGCAACTACACCGCGCCCCTGAGCCTCTACGGTCTGGGCGACGAAATGCAGGCCCTGGCGGATCTCGGCGTCTTCGTGGTCTCGGCGTCCGGCAACTCGTTCTACTCGAAGGGCAGCGTGATGGGCGTTGCCTACCCGTCGGCCGATCCCAACTCGCTCTCCATCGGCGCCGTCTACACGTACAACGCGGGCGGGTTCACCTACTCCAGTGGCGCACGGGCCTACTCGACCGACGCCGATCGGATCGCCCCCTTCTCGCAACGTCACAACACGATGACCACCGTGTTCGCGCCCGGTGCGCCGATCACGGGCGCCAACGCCTACGGCGGCACGGTGACCTACCACGGCACCAGCCAGGCCTCGCCCCACGTCGCCGGCATCGCCGTGTTGGCGCAAGACCTGGCCGAAACGTACCTCGGGCGACGGCTCACCGAGTCCGAGTTCGTCTCGCTGTTGCGCGACACCGCCGTGACCATCCACGACGGCGACGACGAGGACGACAACGTGGTAAACACCGGCCGCTATTTCCCCCGCGTCGACATGTTCGACCTCGCCGAGGCGATCTGGTCGATGGCGGATCCCCCGGGTACGCACGCCGTTCAGCTTGAGCCGGGCGACGTGGCCACGGGCCTCGACTTCGGCAATCACGAGATTCTCCCGTTCGAGGTCGCCGCCTGCGATCCGCCCGACGGGGCAACCTACACAACGGCCCCCCAGTTTGCAGTCGTCGACTTCAGCCTCTCGGTCGACACGAACAGCCTGGACGCCGATGACCTGACGATCAACGGGGTCGGCTGCTCGGGCTACACCGTGCTCGACGGCGACACCGTGCAGTTCCAACTCCCCGCCCTGGGCGAAGGCACCTACGAGTTGGCCGTCGCCGCGGGAAGCATCCTCGCCTTTGACCTGACGCCCGTCGCGCCGTTCACCTCGTCGTTCCGGGTGGACGCCGATGACGTGCCGGTCAACCCGTTCGTCGGCGTGGTTCCCGCCGGCAGCCTGACGTCCGTCAGCGACGCCAACACCGGGACGATCAATGACGCGGCCGACCAGGACACTTTCCAGTTCTGGATCGAAGGCACTCAAACCCTGATGGCCGTCGTCTACCCCGACGACCCGGCAGCCACGCTATGCTTGGAGTTGGTCAGTGCCGAGTCGGGCATTCACCTGGGGCCGACCGGCGCCTCCGCACCCGGCGAGCCCGTGGTGCTCGGCCCGGTTTCGGTTGACTTGGATGGCGCCTTCGACGCGATCGTGCGCGGTGACGTGCCCGTCGGCTACGAGCTGGAGGTCTGGCGCAACGCGGTCAAGGAAATCAGCGATTCGGCCGACGGCGCCGAGCTGCCGATCGACGGCAGCCTGGTCGAGTTCGGCTCCGGGCGCTACGGGGTTGTCGGCAACGGCGATCCGGGACCCGGTGCCGGATCGGGAACGCGGCTGATCGGCGTTCGGTGGTCCAACAGTTTCACTGCCCAGAACACCTTCGAGATCGACCCAGTGACCGGCACGGGCGCCGCGTTGCCCGGGGCCACCGGTTACATCTTCCTCAATTCATTGGCGTCCGACCTCCAAGGGACGTTATGGTCACAGGGAACGGCTCCCGGGTTCGTCGATTACTTGCTAACAATCGATCCGACCACGGGTGTGGCCACTGCCGGGCCGTTGCTCGATTTAGGCGGGGACTGGCTGGACATCAAGTCGATGGCCGTTTCACCGAGCGGGCAGCTTTACGGCATGGAATTCAACGACAACTTGTTCGTAATCGACACCTCCACCGGAGTAGGAACTCACATCGGCAAGGTCGGTGTGCCGGGCTACCCCATCGGCATCCAGGGAATGGCTTTTGCTCCCGACGGAACACTCTACGGCTGGGGTGTTGAGCGATACGGCCTGATCACCATCGACCCGCATACCGCCGCCTACGCCGACGTCAGTCCCACAGGCGGGCCGTCCGCCAATGTCCTGAACCTCGCAGTTGCAGCCGACGGCACGCTGTACGGGGCCAGGAACTACCTCTACACCATCGATCGGACCACGGGCGTGCCCACCCAAATCGGCACCGGCGACGGCTTCGACGACCTTCGCGGCATCGACTTCGTCGGACCCGGTGACCCCGACGTCGACGAATACACCCTCGATCTGACCGGAAAGAGCGGGCATCTCCTCGACGTCGTGCTCGACGGGATCGCGGGGGCCGACTTCTCCGACCAGACGCTCGAGTTGCTCGACCTCGACGGCGAAACCGTGCTACGCACTGCCGTGGCCGATCCACTCGGCGCCCTTGCCGAGAACTACCAACTGGCGATCCTCGATTTCGTCGTACCGAGCGACGGCGTTTACACCCTGCAATTCACGTCGGAGGTCGAGGGTCAGTACGGCATCCTGGTCACCGAGGACCTCACTTTCGACACCGAGCCGAACGGCTCGGCCGGCGACGCCCTGCGGAGCCTCGACGTCACCGGGGCCGCGCTGGGCGCGCTGAGCGCGTCGGACCCCGCCGACTCGTACGCCCTCGCCCTGTCGGCCCACGAGCCGTCGATCACCGTGTGGACGGAAACCCCCGTCGACGACCCGCGTCAACCGGAAGCCAATCTGCTGGACCCCGCCCTATCGGTCTACGGCCCCGACGGCCAGCTCGTGGCCGGCGACGACAACTCCGCGCCCGACGGGAAGAACGCCTCCTTCACCTTCGTCATTCCGCAGGCCGGGCAGTACCGCGTCGAAGTGCAGGCGGCCGGGGCTAGCGAAGGGTAGTACGTGCTCCACCTGGAACAATCGGGCGAGATCCGCGGCACGAAGTTCGAGGACCTCGACCGCGACGGCACCTGGGACAAGGACGGGGCCGGCGCGGAGCCGGGGCTGCCCGGCGTGACGGTTTACATTGACGAAAACGCCAACGGCCGGCCCGACCCCGGTGAACCGCAGACCGTCACCCTGGACGACGACCCCGCCACGCCCGACGTGGACGAGACCGGCACCTACGTGTTCGCCGGCGTGGCCTCGGGCACCTACGTCGTGGCGGAGGAGGTGCCCGACGGATACGAGCAGACGTATCCCCGGCCGACCTACGACGGCGTCGATCTGGTGAGCCTGACCGACGACGGTTTGCAGGGCGACAACGATTCCTGGGGCCCTACCGCGATCTCCGCCGACGGCCGTTACGTGATGTTCCAGTCGTGGTCGGGCAACCTGGTGCCGGGCGATCCCAGCGGCAACCATTTCTACGTCCGCGATCTGATCGCCGGCACCACCGACTGCGTAAGCGTCGACAGCGACGAGCAGCTCGGGCATCCCGGCGGATCGAACAACTGGCCGATCGACCTGAGCTCCGACGGCCGTTTCGCCGTCTATGCCTGCGCCGCCCCCGACCTCGTGCCGAACGACACCAACAACAAGAACGACGTCTTCCTCCGCGACCGGCTCCTGGGCATCACCCAGCGCGTGAGTCTTGCCAACGACGGGTCGGAGGGCGACGGCGACAGCCTCGGCGGGTCGGTGAGCGACGACGGCCGCTACGTGGCCTTCACCTCTTCGGCGACGAATCTCGCTGCCGACGACACGAACGGCCAGCACGACGTCTTCCTCTACGATCGGCAACTCGGCCAGCTTCGGCTGGTGAGCGCCAATCCCTCGGGCGTGCCCGCCGGCGGTGCCAGCAGGTACCCGGTCGTCTCGGGCGACGGGCGCTACGTCGTGTTCCAATCCGACGCAAACGACCTGGTCTCGGACGACGGTCCCTGGACCGACGTGTTCCTGTACGACGTTCAGGCCGGAACGCTCGAGGTCGCCGGCCTCGACGCCAGCGGGGCGGTGCCGCTGGGACAAAACTACTGGCCCTCGATCAGCGCCGACGGGCGCTTTCTCGCCTTCCAGAGCAACGCCGCGATCTTCCCCGGCGACACCAACGGCAAAAGCGACGTCTTCCTCCGCGACCGGCAGACCGGCGAGGTCTGGTGGGCCAGCCAAGCCCACGACGGCTCGGCCGCAAACGACTACAGCCTGCGAAGCCGGATCAGCCCGGACGGGCATTACGTGACGTTCGTCTCCGACGGCAACAACCTGGTGCCGGACGACACCAACGCGGCCCGCGACGTGTTTCTCTACGGCCTGACCGACGAAACGCTCCGCCGCGCCAGCCGGACCTGGGCCGGCGGTCAGGTAACCGGGCCCTCCGACGAGCCGAGCGTCTCGGCGGGCGGGATTTACGTGGCCTTCGATTCCGGTTCCAACAACGTGGTGCCCGGCGACGACAACGGCGAGTCGGACGTCTTCCGCGCGTCGTTCGACGCCCCCGGCACGCACACCGTGACCGTGTCCCCCGGCCAGACCGTCGAGAACGTCGACTTCGGCAACTACAGCCTGGCGGCCCAAGTCGTCGACCGGCACGTCTTCTACAACAACTCGGCCTGGGACGGTAATGATTCCGGTGCCAACGCCAACGACGACAACGCCATTCATCCTGCACCGCCGATCTCCGACCCGACCCACCCCGGCAAGGAGCTTGGCAAGCAGGCGCTGCTGCCCGGAGAGACCGCGAGCTTCGTGAACTACACCAGCTACTTCCGCGGGATCAACGGAGTGATGATCGATTTCGACGATCTCTCGGTCGTGCCCACGGTCGACGACTTCGAGTTCAAGGTGGGCAACGACAACGATCCCACCGGCTGGGCCGACGCCCCTGGCCCGGTCGAGATCGCGCTGCGGCAGGACGTGGATGTCGACGGCGACGGCACGCCGGATGTGGACCGGGTGACGATCATCTGGGAAGACTACTACGTCCCGGGCGGCAGCCCGCCCTACCAATGGGCCGTCAACCCCAATGGCATCGGCAACCAGTGGCTCCAGGTGCGGGTGCTGGCCGCGGGGAGCACGGGCGTGGCCGAAGACGATGTGTTCTATTTCGGCAACGCCATCGGCGAGTGCGGCAATTCGGCGGGAGATGCCATCGTCAACGCGACCGACGAGATCGACGCGCGAATGCACCCGCACTGGTTTCTCGACCCGGCACCGGTCTATGATCCGGACGATTTCAACCGGGATCAGCGGGTGGACGCCACCGATCAAATCCACGCCCGGTTCAACCAGACGTACTTCCTTACGGACTTGAACCTGATCACGGTTCCGTCGGCGCCTCTCGGGGCCCGGACAGCCGCCGACGGAGAGACTTCGGCCACGATGCCCTCGTCTGTACAACTCGACAGGTTGGCGCCCTGCGACGCTGCATTCAGTGAACTGGGCAGTGAACGGGAGCGGCTTGCGGCAGCGGCCTTGCCGCGAGCGCGGCCGGTCGACGTGTCGTGGCTCGATGCCTTCGACCTCCCGACCACACAAGGTCGATCCTCGAAGATTGCGGCCCCAGCCCAAACCGCCGTGGAGAAGCTGCTAACGACGTTGTGAGCCGACCGAACCGGTAGCGTGGACGTCAGTCTTCCGTCGGGGTCGCGTTTACTCACACATTCCGTGAGGCGTTACAAACAGCACCCATTTGGCGAGGCAAGCCGCCGGCGTCAAAGGCCGGCTTCGTGCCAGAGGTCGGCCCCCCGCCGCATCGAAATGCGTCCTGCTTGCGCGCCCAGACCACATTCGCTCGACGCACTCGCTTGGGGGGTGCGCTGCTGCGGAAGTTCGCTCTCCGGACTGCCGAAAATCCCGCCGAATGAGCCCGCCCCGACCCTCCGAGCCCCGTCGGCCGCCAACTCGCCGGGCGTCTTCATGCGTTCCTCGCAGGCTCTCTTCGGCAGTGGCGTCTCCGAGTGCCCGTCCTTTGACCCCCGAGTTCTACCCGCGGGCCGGAGCCGGCCCAATGTAAGAAGGTGGGATTCGCTCGCCCGCCGCCACCCGACTCAGCTTTGCTTACGCCGACTGCCGCACACCCACGATTTTTTGCAGCGCGGCGACCTGCCGACTGCCTGGCTGATTCTCTCGATTCCAGGATCACCAGCCCGCGACAAAGGCTGCCCCGCGGGCTACCGGAAGCCACGGGCCGGCGCGACCACATCATCGACCCCGACGGCGGGCGGTTCACCTGCGTCTACGATGCCGTGGGCAGGATGCTGCGCATCACGAATACTCCAGCTCGATCCTCTGCCCCGAGCGGCTCGATCGGCGCATGGCGTCGATGATGGCCGCCACGCGGTAGCCGTCCTCGAACGTGGCGTTGTAGGGGCTAAGCGGCTTACCGTTGGCCACGGCGTCGAGGAAGTGGAACTTCTCGATGATGTGGCAGTGCTCCCAGCCGATGTTGTGTCCGTGCGGCCACCAGGGGGCCACGTAGGGATGGCCGGCCTCGGTCACGGAGACCTCGCTGAAGCCCATCAGCTCGTAGTCGCCCGCCGTGCCGAAGCAGACGAAGAGGCTGTTGGGGTGTTCGAGGTCCCAGCGGACCGAGCCCTTCGAGGCGTTGATCTCCCACCAGAGGAAGTTCTTTCGCCCGGTGGCCACGACCGAGGACTCCAGCACGCCGATGGCCCCGCTCTGAAACTCCAGCACCGCGGCGGTGCCCTCGTCGGCCGTGGCGTTCGGGTCGCCCGCGCTCTGGATGGCTCGCTCCTCGTTGAACGTGCGCACCAGGGCCGAGACGCTCTTGATCTCGCCCGCCAGGAAGCGGCACTGGTCGATGGCGTGGCTGCCGATCCCCTGCAACCCGCCCGAGTGCGGCCAGGCCGCGTACCACGCCTGTTCGGGCTTTGTCGCGGGGTCGTGCCCGGCCATCTGCAAGTAGCCGGTCCGCATCTGGTAGATCGTGCCCAGCTTTCCCTCGTCGATCAGCTTTTTGGCCATGCCCACGGCGGGCATGAAGCGGTAGTTGAACGTACACATCGACTTGCCCACGGCACCGGCGGCCGCGTCGCGCATGCGCCGGGCGTCGTCGACCGAGACCGCCATCGGCTTCTCGCAGATCACGTGCTTGCCGGCCTTTAGCGCCGCGATGCAGGGCTCGGGATGCGCCGGGTCGGGACCGCAGTTGTCGAACACCGCCACCCGCCCGTCGCGCATCACGTCGGCGAAGTCGGTGCAGTACTCCTCGTAGCCGTACCGGGCCGCTTCGGACGCGGCCCTGGCCTCGTTGCTGTCGCAGAGCACCAACAGGCGGGGCCGCACGCCGGAGTCCGGATAGATGTAGGGGATCTTCTTGTAAGCGTTGGTGTGGCACTTGCCCATGAACCCGCCGCCCAACAGCGCAATGGGCAACTCTGCCCGATCGCCGACGTCCACCTTCTGCACCGCCATGGCTTGCTCCTTGTTACGCGGCCAAATCTCTGCTATCCGGACAAGAGGGGACCGAAATGCTCCCGCGCCCAACGGACCGACGCTTCGAGATGCTCGCGTTCGAGCTGCCACGCCGGTTCGCCGTCGGGCAGGTTATCGGGCAGCGCCCCCAGGACCGGCTTCTCCCACGCCCGTTGCAAGTACCAGGCCAGCCCGTCCCCCGGCGGCGGCGGGTGGCGCTGGAAGAACGTCGGTTCGAGGATGTCCAGCGTAAACGGGGCGAACTGCGAGTGGATCTCGATGTTCAGGTTGATCGCCGGGTTGTGCTCGGCCAGCACGCGGGCGATCGCGCCCAGGTCGATCTCCCCCTCGCCCAGCGAGCAGTTCTCCAGGGCCAGCCCGTTCGGCGTCCTGATGATCCGGTAGTTCTTGAAGTGGGTGGTCAGCGCGTACGGGGCCATGATCCCGGCCAGGCGCAGCGGCTCGTCCAGGTCGAAGGCCAGGTTGGCACAGTCCACGGTGAACCCAAGGGCCGGGCTGGCGACCCGGGCCAGGATCGACGCCAGCTCGCGCACCGTGAAGTCGGCGTGGTTCTCCATGGCGATCTTAAGGCCCATGTCCTCGGCCGCCCGGCACGCCTCGCGCAAGACGGCCACGGCCCGGTCGGCCAGGGCGCCCATGTCGTGCCCCTCGTCGCGCGTGAAGAGGTTGCCGCCCACCAGGCGGAGGATGGGCGAGCCGAGCTTCCGGGCGATCTCGAGGTGGTGGATCACGAGCTTCGCGTCGGAGACGGCCACGTCGTAGCCGGCCTCGGCCAGAAGCTGCTTTCCCTTCTCGGCCATGGGGTGCCAGGAGAAGATCGAGCCCATGCCCATTTCGAGGTAGAGGCCCCGGGCTTCGGCCGTCCCGCGGATCGCCTCGAGGTCCTCGTCCCGGAAGGAATTGAACGGCGAGAGCTCGAACAGCACGCCGTCGAGCCCCAGCTCCGCGGCCAGCCCGATCACCCCCACCGGGTCGAGCCCGGAGTTGCGGCTGGAGTACGAGTCCATGCCCAGTTTCATGCCACGCTCCTTTCCGCTTCCTCTTTGGCGATTCGGCACCAGGTAGCGACGTTCTCGGGCCGCCGGCCGATGGTGTGGTTGTCCTTCATGATCACCTCGACGGCGCATCCGCGGGTCACGGCGAATGCCTCGCGCAGCGAACGGCGGATGGCCGCCTCGTCGATTTCCGGCGTGGCCAGCACGGCCGGGTTGGGCTTCATCGAGAAGACGTAGCGGTCTTCGAGGTACGCGGCCATCTTCTCGTAGTCGGCCCAGGGCGAGCAGGAGACGCGCCGCAGCCGGGGGTGCCGGCGCACCGTTTCCCAACGCCCGTGTACGGGCTCGCAGCACCCGTAGCAGTTCAGCCCGAACCGCTCCAAGACCGGCTTCTCGTAGGGGAAGACGAACTCGGCGTACATCCCGGGCGAGACGCACACGGTCTCTTGGCTCTCGGCGAAGCCCCACATGTCCGTGCAGCGGACGTTGCCGTTGAAATCCCTCGCGGGAAGCTCGTCGCTGAACCCATACCCGCCCGAGCCCACGTAGGTCCCGTCGTTGTTGAGGCTCAACAGCCCGTTGGCCTGAAGGTAGTCGAGCTTGTCGAGGTGGCCGCGGGAAAGGACAGCGAACAGGGCCTTCAGCTCGTCGGGCCGCTCGACGAAATCGCAGAACATGTTGTTCAGCCCGCGGAGCATCACGGCCGGCAGCGTGATGCCCAGCGACCACCACCAGATACCCTTTAGCCGCGCCGTGAGAATGCCCTCGAAAATCTCCTGGGCAAGCTGGTAGCAGCCGTTCGTGGTCTCCCAGTCGATCTCGACGCGGGGGGAGTGCAGCTTCTCTAGGTCCGTGGTGTAGTCCTTCACCGGGTTGTCCCACACGCACGAGCCGGTGGCGTCCGTGCGGTGGAACACCGTTTCGAGGCCCCAGTCGTCCGGGGCCGCCGTGTACGGCACGTCGAAACAGGGCTCGACCGGCTTGTCGTCGCCCATCGCCTCGCCCCAGAAGATCTCCTTGCGCAGGTCCATCTCCCAGCGGCGGGCCAGCTTGCCCCGGCACTCCATCTGGGCCTCGGTGACGATCTCGTTCCAGCCGTTCTCCGGGTCGCAGAACACCACCGGCCGGATCGGGTCCAGACCGTTCAGGCGCCGCCATAGCTCGCGGACGTCGGCCATGCGCGGCCCGGCCGCGATCCGGGCCACGCGCTCGGCCAGCCGGCGTAAGACGACCCGGTCGGCCTCGGACATCGCGACGTCCCCGGCCGTGAACCCCGTGGTGATCTTCCCCGACGCGGTCTGGTCCAGCCCGGTCGAGGGGCCGTTGCCGTACTCGCTCATGGAGACAGGTTTTCCGGGAATCCGCTCGCGGTGTCAAGGCGCCGCTACTAGCGTCGTTCCCGCGGCTGACGCCGTCTACGCGGAATGGGCCCGCCGCACGTGGCGAGTCGCCACCTCCCCATCTTCCTGTTTCGCTCAGTCCCTCCCTCTCCCTATCGCCCCCTCTCCCCCTCTCTCCCCTTCCCCCTCCCCACCCCAACGTGGTATCCTCCCCTTCAGCGACCCCGACAACAAGACGCACCCCGTAGCGACCCATGTCCCCACCCGACCTGATCGCCCGGCTCGTCCAGCGCTTCGACGATAACCGCGATGCCTACCGCTCGGGCCAATACAACGAGGCCCGGCTGCTACAGGAGTTGCCCAATACGTCCTTCAGACGGGAAGGAAGCGTTTACCATGGGAGTAATCTGGACCGATAACGGTTTGTACGTTCGAGCCGCCTATGACAACGAGGCCGACCTCGAGGCCGCGATTCTCACGGTCCAAACGGACCTCTTTGGGCAAAACCGGATTTTTCTTCCGGTGAAGAAGAAGATCGGGGCGAAGGGCGGACAACGCAACATCCCCGACGGATACCTTATCGACCTGAACGGGCCCCGTCCACGCCTGTACGTCGTGGAAGTCGAACTGGCGGAACACGACCCGTTACGCCATGTCGCGGTCCAAATTCTTCAGTTCTCTCTGTCCTTCGAGGCGGAGCCACGCGCCGTGAAGTCGATCCTCTTCGGCGCCCTGCAGGAAGAACCGCACGCCCTTGACAAGTGCGAGGAGTACGCGGCGCGCGGCCAGTTCCGCAACTTGGACCATCTTCTGGAATGGCTTGTGTTCGAGGCCCCGTTCGCCGCCCTGGTCATTATCGACGAACTGCCCGAAAACCTGGAAAACGTACTCGTTCGGCGGTTTCAGTTCGGCGTCGAGGTGCTGGAGCTTGCGCGATACCAAAATGACCACGGCGACCGGTTCTACCGATTCTCACCGTTCCTGGAAGGTTTGGGCTCGGACGTGAGCATTGCGGAAACGGATGAGGTCGACACCGTCGTGGTGCCCGCACGGGCTGAGGGATACCAAGAGACGTTCCTCGGAGAGAACCGTTGGTACGCGATCAGAATCCACGGTACGATGCGGCCGCAGATACGATACATCGCGGGCTACCAAGTCGCACCGGTGTCGGCGATCACCCATATCGCCGCGGTCAAGTCGATTGAGCCGTGGAAAGACACCGGGAAGTACGTGGTCAATTTCGCCGAACCGGCGCGGGAAATCGGGCCCATCCCCCTGATGAAAGGCGGGCGCGTAAAGGCGTTGCAGAACCTGCGCTATACGAATCGGACGAAGCTGGAAGGAGCGAAGACGCTCGACGACGTGTGGTAGCAGGGCGTAGTTATCAAGTGCCGTTCTCCAAAATCACATCGCCGCGACCGACCGCCAGATCGTGCAGTTGGCCTACGAACTGCACGGGCTGACGGACGAGGAGATACGGATCGTCGAGGAGGCGACGCAGAGGGGTTAGGAGGAGACGATGGACGATCCAGCACTGAAACGCAGCGGGAATTGTGTTTTCCTCCTGGGCGCAGGGTTCTCCGCGGACTATGGCCATCCGGTGTTGGGCAATGGAGTCCCAGTCATTAAGCTTCATGGCTCGGCTAATTGGTTTCGAGCGAAGGGCAAGGAATCTGACAGGAGTGGCTATGCGGCGTTAGTCACTTTACGCGAAGGAGAGGATGCCTACCGCGGTTATGGGTCCGTGAGGTTCAACCTGGATGAGTTTAGGAGGGGTGTGGTGCACGCACTCGGGATTGATAGTGACAACGCCGGGTCGGTAATGCCTGTGATCGTCCCCCCGGCGCTTGGGAAGTCCGCCCACGACGAACCCATTCCGACCCAGTGGCGTGAGGCAATCCATGCTCTGGCTAGGGCGCGACACCTTTGGATCATTGGCTACAGCTTCCCCGACACCGACGTGTTTATGCCGCGCTTGCTCAGACAGGGACTTGGCGATAACCAAGACCTGGAAAAAGTGGTGATTGTCAACATCGACCGTGAAGAGGATTGGGGGCGGCGACTGGAAATGCTCTTTCCGCCAACGTTTCGGCAAGACTATGTGTGCTATGTGCAGTCCCGTACCAAGCATTTCTTGCAGTTCGTTCGTGATCAGGATGACTACAAAGCGGTCACCGATGTGCTTTTTCGCGGGGGACGCATCGACGGCAGCGGAGAATTCCACGAACGGTCGATTTGACGGCAAATGGCGTGTAGGACGGAGTGCCACTCCGTCCCACGCGCCGGGTTCGAGGGACCTTCAGGTCCCTTTCCGGCGGAGCCGGTGGTGGGCCCGGCGTTTACGCCGGGTTGGCGGGGGGGACGGATTTCCTACGGCGGGCGGCGTCGTGTTCGTTTTGTGCGCGCGGCGGGGACGCCCGTTTACGGGCGTTCTCGGTGTGGGGCTTGAGCCGCTCCTGCCGATGCCACGGGCTTGTCCCGTGGTGGTTCACGTTCCTCGCTACTGCGAGGCTTGGCCCCCCACCCATCCCGTCTATTCTTTGGGCGGGTGGGGCGGCGACGCGGTAGCGGGGAGCGTAAGATTCCACGGGGCAAGCCCGTGGCATTTTTCTCTGGGAGGGACTCCTCCGGCCACGCCGCGCAAACTCGTCCGTCCGCGCGGCGGGGACGCCTGTTTACGGGCGTTCTCGCTGTGGGGGGCTTTAGCCCGGGTGGAGTGCGGGTGGGTGCCGTCCGCGCGGCGGCCGGGGGAAGCCCCGTGAACGGGGCTGGGTGGAACGCGCTGGGGGAGGAGACGAGGGGGTGTGGCGCCGGCCCGCATACCCGGCGTAAACGCCGGGCCGACCACCGCCTTCGGCGGGAAGGCCGCTGAAGCGGCCTCGATCGACGGTCGCTATCGGTTCGTGTCCCTGGAATTCTGGACGATCGGGAACCGATAGACTCCACCTTGCGCCTTCCCCCTTTCGCCCCGGGTGGCCAATTCCTTCGGCTGAACTACAAGCCGCCCGCGCGGTATCCTGGGGCGTGTAGCGTTGCAGATTTGACGGGCCGACGATTTCGGCGAAAGATGAAATGGGAACGACTGACCCCAGGGCGCCTCGCAAGGCTCCCCATGCGGCGCACAACAACAGGCTCAATCGGGGGACTTGTGCAACACCCCCACTACGGGCGGTGTAGAAGTTGCGACGCGACGCCCGGCCGTAACCCACAAGCTGGCAACGAGTTCAAGAGAGGGGGCGATACGTAACCTTTTGCAACGCCAAAGCATAGTCGGGTGTTGCGTGTTGCACGGGGCAGCAATGGCGTCCCCTTTTCTTCTACCATCACTTGCCCGCCGGGAGGTTGTACAGCTCGATCTCCCAGATCCGGATCAGGTCGCCCGGGGCGGCGGTGACCCAGAGGCGGACGCGGTCGGTGGTGACCGGCTCGAACTTGGCGTCCCAGTCGGCCGACTCGTTGCCGGTGACTTTCGTGCCCGGGACGTCCCGCCAGTCGGAGCCGTCGTGGTGCTGGAGCACGAAGTCGGTGATCGGCGTCTTGGGCCACTCACCGCTGGCCTGGCCGGTGACGATTCGGGCGGCACTGACCGTCTGCGGCTTGGTCCAGGCCAGCTCGACGAAGCCGGGAAGTTGGGCGTCGCTCACGAACCGCAGGCTGTTGTCCGTGTAGGTGACCTTCCCGTCGTTGACGTGCTCGGCCGGGTAGGTGTCCTTGGGGTAGTTGCTCGATACGGTGACGGTGGCCTCGCGAGCCAGGTTCTTGCCGGCCGACTCGATCCACTCGGGCGGTTCGGGGGGTTTGGGGACCGGCAGCCGGCTCACGCCCTCGGTCATCCGCTTTTTCAGGTCGTCGAGGTAGTTGGTGTAGACGTCGCGGGGGTCGGCGTCGTACTGTTTGCAGACCGCGGCGGCCATGCCCACCACCTCGCCCATCATCCCGCAGGTGTTCATCACCCGCACCGTGCCCAGGGCCACGTGGGTCACGCTGATGCAGCGGCCCGCCATGAACAGGTTGTCCACGTTGCGGCTGTAGAGGCAGCGGTAGGGGATGGCGTAGGGCTTCACGCGATGGAACAGCGCCTTGGAGCGGAACTCCTCGCCGGGGAACTGCTCGGAGAGGATCGGCAGGTGCAGGTCGATCGACCAGGTGGTGGTCACGCTGGCGTCGGGGTAGGCCCGCTGCTCGTCGACGTCCTGCTGCTTGAGGATCACGTCGCCCAGCAGGCGGCGGCTCTCGCGCTTGCCCCCGACGTAGGCGACCCATTTTAGCTTCAGCTTCGCGTACTTCTCCTTGTCCGGGGCGTGGTTCTTCTGGAACGACCAGTTGCCGAACACGGCCCGCAGCCCGTGGTCGCGGATCTTCTCGGCGTCCTTGACCTGGTCCCAGCGGAAGCCGGTCTCCCAGTTCCAGTTGCCACCGGTCGCCCGCTGGTAGGTCTTCTCGTCGAATTGGATGGCCCAGGGGGTCTCGGGAAATCCGGTAGGCTCGTCGGCCGCCTCGGTGTTCCACATCACGGACATGCCCATGGTCTGCCGGTCGGCCTCTTCGACGGCGATCGACTCGCCGGTCTCGTCCTGGCTTTCGCGCCCGTAGCGGTAGTCGGCCCCCACGAGGTGGCCCAGGTTGCCGTCGCCCGTGCAGTCGGCGAACCAGCGGCCGGGGAAGCGCAGCTCCTGGTTGGTGCGGATGTTCTTGCCGATGACCGCCACGACCCGATCGCCCCGCCTCTCCGCGGCGAAGACGTGGGTATTGAGGAACAGGTGCAGCTTTTCCTCGGCTTTGACCAGGGCGATCTTCTTCGCGTCGCCGTAGTTCTCGGCGGGTCCGGCGTTGCCGCCGTGGGGCGGCGAGAGCTCCTTGACCACGCCGCCGAGGGCCGGGTAAGGCGCCAGTTGAATCCCGCCGCCTAAGTGGACGCGGACCTCCGAGCTGTTGTTGCCGCCCAGCACCGGCCGGTTCTGGATCAACGCCACGTCCAACCCCAGCCGGGCGCCCGAGATCGCCGCGCAGCAGCCGGCCATGCCGCCGCCGACCACGACCAAGTCGAACTCGCCCGCGTCGGGCGGCGTGTCGGGCAGCCCGAGCAGCGTGCGCCGCAGCGCGGCCAGCTCCTGGCCGCCGTCGGGCGGGGTGAAACCCTCGTCGGCCGAGAGCAGCACCGCGTCGCAGCGCCCATCGAAGCCCTTCAGATCGTCGAGTGCCAGCGTGATCTCCTCTTTGCCGGCTGGCACGGTGATCGTGCCGCCCGGCTGCCAGTGCCATTCGGCCCCCTCGGTCCCGAAGGTGGTGGCAAGCGGCTTGCCGTCGACCACCAACTTGAACTCACCGGGCGTGCCGGGGGCGCCGAACGTAGCGGCCCAGTCGCGGGTCCGGGCCCACACGCGGTACGTGCCCGGCCCGGGCAGCGTCACCTTCGTCACGGCGTCATCGACCGGCTCGCCCAGCCCGTGGGCCAGCACCACCGGCGAGCCCATCTGGTCCATGTACTGCTGGTCGATGACCCAGCCGCCCAGCTCGTCGAAGCCCTCGGCCTCGACGAGCACGGTCTTTGCGGGCGGGGCGGCTTCGGCCGTTGCCGCGGACGGGCCGAGCATGGCCACGAGCAACAGACAACCCGAGATTGCTAGAGGAGCTTTCATCAGTGGGCCTCCTAATTCGTGTTTGCAGGGCGCCGGCGCCAGGTGCCATTGTGCGTGCTGGCTGGTGGGAAGTCAAAGAGTACCCGGCGAAAGCCGTGCCTACTTTACCCACACCGCCCATTTTCTCGAATTGTTGCACTTCGGGACGATTCGACCCTCTGAGGGGCTTGTCAAGCAGGGCTAGCACTGCTATCTTATGGGGGATTCTCGCTGGCTGAAAGTATGCGCCGAGGCCGCGCATGGCGGCCCCATTCCCGCGAGACTGCTTAGAAGTCAGGACCGCCCAAGATGCTCGTTCTCTCCCGCAAGGTCGGCGAGCGGATCCTCATTGGCGACGACATCGCGGTCACGGTGGTCCGCGTTGCCCAGGGGATCGTGCGCATCGGCGTCGAGGCGCCGCACGACCTGCCGATCGTTCGCGAGGAGATCAAGGACCAGCACCACGGCGACCGGCATTCTCGACCGCCGGTGGCCAAGGCGCGGTAGCACGGCCTACCACTTGTCGGCCAGCCCCTTCATCTTCTCGTCCGTGAGCACGTACTTCATCAGCCGGACGACGTGCTGTCTCTCGGCTGCGATGATGGCGTCCAGCGCCCCCTGCGGGCCGAGCACGTCCTTGACCGCTTGGTAGAACCCCAGCGACGCCTTCTCGAACCCCAGCACGTGGCGCAGCGCCTCATCGACGCTTTGGATCTTCTCCAGGGCCGCGGCCAGCCCATCCTCGCCCGTGAAGAACTCCGAGCTGGCCATGGCTTGGAGGTACTGGGAATCCTCTTCCCCGGCGGGGGCCTGGTCCTCGGCCGGCAGCTTCTCGAGCAGGGCCCGGAACTGGGCGGCGTGTCCCCTTTCGTCGCCCGCCAGCAATGAAAACGCCTCGCTCAGCTCCTCGTGGTCGGAGAACTTCTCGGCCAGCTTGGTGTAGGTCCGGGCGCCAACCTCCTCGGTGGCCACCGCGAACTGAACTGCCTTCTGAATCGTGGGGTCGTCCAACATCCGTTCCTCCGGTGCAACAGGGACTGGCTCGACACGCCGGCCGCTTCTCGGCGAAGCGATCCAGGGCATTCTACACGACTCGGCAACACCGCGCAAGTGGTAGGGCCGGGCCCCTTCGGCCCGTGGATTCTCGTTCCCAAGCTCCGGCTTGGGAACGAGTTGCAGCTTGAGAACACCAGGGGGGGGCGGGACGGGCCGCTCTGCCGTCGATGCGTTCCCAAGCTGGAACTTGGGAACGAGTCACGCCGGCGCCTACTCCGCTTGGCGGCCGGGCCGTGCCCCCAGCCGGAGTTGGTAGATATCCAGCTCCTGCGGTCCGCCGCGGCCCTCGAGTGTCCCGTAGCGCTGGAAGTAATCCTCGAGCCGGGCAAGCTTGTCTTGGGCGGGGATCTCGCCCGGCCCGTCGCGCCCCGGCGCCCGGCCCCAGAAGATTCGCGTGCCCAGGCGCGAGACCAGCGTGAACGTCAGGTCGGCGGCCACGCCGGGGATCGGCGGCTCGGAGGGGACGATCACCGCCAGGTTCATCTCCTCCCACACGTCGGCGAGCACCTCGGCGATGGCCGCTCCGCCGATGACTCGGGCGTCGCCCCAGCGCTCGCCCAACGCGCCGACTGGCGGGGTCTTCACCCCGACCAGCCGGGGATAGCGCGCCGCCTCGACCGGCGAGAAGTCCTCCTTGGGCAGCAGCACGGCCTCGGCGTCGACCGGCAGCAGCTCGCCGAGCACCTCGACCATGCAGACCGGCCGGCGATACTCCAGATCGACCACAATCCGGGCGGGGTGCCGCTTCTCGACCCGGCGGACCCGCGCTACCCAGGCGTGCAGGGCAAAGGCCCCGGCGATCCGCTCGGTCAGGTCGTCGTCGGTCAGGCGGAGCGATCTCTCGAAGCTCGCCGAACGGAAGACTTCGGCCCGAACGTCGGAGCGGATCCAGGGCGGCGGCGGGGTCATGTCCACTTTTTCCGGCGTAACCCGGTAGCTCTCCGAGGCCAGCACCCCGGGGCCGACCCGGCGCCACACGGCGTACCACGCCACGGCCAGGGCCGCGATCGCCGCGCCCACGACCAAGACGGGTCGGCCCGGCCCCCAAAGGAACCGGACGAGCTGGGACAGGCGCCCGGGCTCTCGGGTGGTCTTTTTGCCCTTCTTGATGGGGGGCATGATGCTCCCAGTAGTGCGGGTCCTTGCGACCAGGGCGGGTGTGGGAGCGCCGCGACACCCGGCGCGCGCACCGCCCCCTTGATTCAACATCGGCAAACCGGACCCGCCGGCGACAGGTCGGTCGTCGGGTCGAACTGCGAAGCCGCAAGCGGCTTCAGCCACGGCTCCACTCCCCACTTTCCACTCCCGACTTCCCACTCCCCCCTCACCAGACCTCCAGCTCCAGCTCCAGCTCGACGCCCAGCCGGTCGTCGACCTGGCTGCGCACCAGCTCGATCAGGCGGAGCACGTCCTGGGCTGTACACTCGGGCTCGGCGATGATGAAGTTGGCATGGCGGTCGCTGACCACCGCTCCGCCGATCCGCGTGCCCTTCAGCCCCGCCTCCTCAATCAGCTCGCCGGCGCTGACGCCCCGCGGGTTGCGGAACACGCAGCCGGCACACTGGTGGCCCATCGGCTGCGACGCCTTCTTGAGAATCCAGTTCTTCTGCATGCGCCGGGCCAGATCGCGGGGGTCGTCCTCGTCGAGCTGGAACTTGGCCTCGAGGATCGCCAGCTCGTCGAGGCTGCTCGCGCGGTAGTCGAAGACCAGCTCGTCGCGATGCCGGGTGAGCACGTCGCCGGCCTCGGTCACCACGCTGGCCTCGACGGCCCACTGGCCGATGTCGCCGCCGTGGGCGCCGGCGTTGCCGTGCAGGGCCCCGCCGATCGTGCCGGGAATGCCGATCAGCACCTCAAGCCCGGCTAGCCCCCGGTGGACCGACGTGGTCACCACGTGGCCCAGCCTGGCTCCGCCGCCGGCCGTAGCCGTGCGCCCGTCGATCTCGATCCGGCCGAACTCCGGGTCGGTCAGGCGGATGACCATGCCCGGCACGCCCTCGTCGCGCACCAGCACGTTCGAGCCCCGGCCGAGCAGGCGGACCTCCACGCCGGCCTCCCGAGCCCGCCCGATCAGGGTCAGCAACTCGTCGGGGTTTCGCGGCTCGGCAAAATACTCGGCCGGGCCGCCGATCTGAAACCAGGTGTGCATCGCCAGCGGCTCATCCCGCCGCACGATCTCTTCCAAGCCAGCAAGCCAGCTCATGGCAAATCCTTCCGATGTCTCCTGCTCCCATGGTCACCAGCACGTCGCCCGGTCTCAGTTCGGCCCGGAGCAGGGCCGTAATCTCCGCTTGGTCGTGGACCCCAAGGCAAGCGGTGCCGCCGGTGCGGACCCGGGCGGCCAGGTCGGCCGCGGTCACCTCGCCCGGCTGCGGCGGGCCCTCCCGGGCGCGGAAGATTTCCGCCACCAGCACGGTGTCTGCATTCTGGAGGGTTTCGGCCAGCCCGTCCAGCAGGTGCGCGGTTCGGGATGCCTGGTGGGGCTGAAACACGCACCAGACCCTCCGTCCGGGGGCCATGCGGCGCACGGCGTCCAGGGCGGCGGCGATTTCCGTGGGGTGGTGGGCGTAGTCGTCCAGGAGCGTCACCCCCCGCCACACGCCGCGGTGCTCCAGGCGGCGCTTCAGCCCCCGAAACCCCGCGAGCCCGGCCGCGAGCTGCGCTGGGGCCACCCCCTCGTGCCACGCCAGGGCGGCGGCCGCAAGGGCATTGAGCACGTTGTGGCGCCCAGGCACGCGCAGGGCCACTTCCGCAAGCGCGCGGCCCCGGCGTTCCAGCGTGAATCGGTACCGCCCACGGTGCAGCAGCAGTCCTCGGGCCGTCCAATCCGCCGCCCCGTCCAGGGCGAAGGTCTCCACGCGGCACTCCAGCCGGGCGGCAATGCGCCGCGTCGTCGGGCAGTCGCCCCGGGCCAACAGCAGGCCGTCCTGGGGCACACTTTCGGCAAATCGGCGGAATGCCCGCTCCAGCTCGGCCGCGGTTGGGTAGCAATCAAAGTGGTCCGGCTCGATGCTCAGAATCACGGCCTGCTGCGGCCGGAGCTTCAGGAAGTTGGCGCGGTACTCGCATGCCTCGACCAGCAGCAGGTTGCCGCCCCCTGCCCTGCCGCCCGAGAGCCGGCCCGGTGGGGCCGCGCCGCAGAATACCGTCGGGTCGCGCCCGGCTTCAGCAAGCACCCGGGCGGCCATGGCCGTGATGGTCGACTTGCCGTGGGTCCCGGCGACGGCCAACGTGCGGCGCGCGGCGCTTAGCTGCCCGAGCACGTCGAAGTAGCTCACGACGGGAACGCCCCGCCGGACGGCGTGCTCCAGCTCCGGGTTCCCGGGCGGCACCGCGTCGCTGGCGATCACGAGCCCCGTATCCGGCGGCACGTTCTCGGGCGCGTGTCCCAGCGCAACGCGAAACCCCGCCGCCCTCAGCTCCCCGACGGCCTCCGGCGACGCATCCGACCCCGTGACGCCCCACCCCCAGTCGTCGAGCACCTCGGCCAGCGCCCTCATGCCGCTGCCGCCGATGCCCACCAGATGGGCCCGCCGCGGCGAGCGATCCATGGTCGCATCGGCGTGGGGCGAACTCAGCGACGTCTCGTCCATGATCGTCACGTCAGCGGCCTCGGCGGCGGAAAGCGCGGTGTTTAGTTTGCGAGGCTGCGATCATACGCGACTACGCAATATGGGTCAATGGAAGACGATTGTCCCGGCCAGTCCAAGCTCTATATTGGATAGGCGGCACGAACTGCGGGAATGTGCGACAATACCAGGGTGTTGTTGCATGAAGAAGCAAGAAGTCCTCGAACTCATCGACCGGCTGCCCGACGAAATCGACCCCGAGCAGCTCATGCACGAGCTTTATCTGAGAGCCAAGCTCGAACATGCGGAAGCCGCGGTGGCACGGGGTGAGGTGGTCGAACACGATGAGGTAGTGCGGCGCGTCATGCACGGCGCCTGAGGAAACATGGGTATGGATAACACTACCCCGGCAACCCCCCAAACCGCCGTTGCCGTGCCGCATAGCTGCGGATGGCCTCGTGCAACAGGCCCTCGTCAAACTCCGGCCAGAAACGCTCGGTGACCCAAAGCTCGGCGTAGCTGATCTGCCACAAGAGGAAGTTGCTCACGCGCATCTCGCTGGCCGTGCGGATGAGCAAGTCGGGGTCGGGCATCCCGGCCGTGTAGAGGTGGGCGGCGATGGTCCGCTCGTCGATCTCGGCCGGGTCGAGCCGCCCGGCGCAGACCTCCTCGGCGATGCGGCGCACGGCGTCGGCCACTTCGGCCCGGCCCCCGTAGTTGATGGCCAGGCAGAGCACCAGGCCCGTGTTCCCGCGGCTCATCTCGATCGTGCGGTCGACCTCGCGAAGCGCGTCCTCAGCGATCCCCTCGCGCCGCCCGATCATCGCCACGCGCACGTTGTTGCGCATGATCGTGGAGCGCTCCTCGACCATGTACTGCTCGAGCAGGTGCATCAGGAAGTCGAGCTCCTCGGGCGGCCGCTTCCAGTTCTCGCTCGATAGGCAGTAGAGCGTGAGCTGGTCGATGCCCAGGCGCGAACACTCTTCGGTGGTCCGCCGCACGCTGGCCACGCCGCGGCGGTGCCCCTCGATGCGCGGCAGGCCCTGCTGCTGGGCCCACCGCCCGTTGCCGTCCATGATCACCGCGATGTGACGCGGCATCCGCTCCGGCGGCACGTCGGGCAGGCACCTCGCGCCTGTGGCGGAAAGCTCGGACATGAAAGATCGCCGCTGGTGGATTCGCAACCTCGATAAAGGACGGTGGGCAGACGGCAGTAGACAGTTCCGTTGCCGCCCTCTGCCTTCCCAATTCTACCGGTCTCTCGACCTTCATTGTCCCCGTTTGCCTCGTCCTTTCAAGCCTCCCCCCTTCCCCCTTCCCCCCTCACAGCCTCCCCCTCATCCTGTCTTTCCGCCGGTTGTCCCCTCCCCGTTCCCGCCGATCCATGCCCCATTCCGTCGCCCGGTTGTCCCCTAACACCCTCCCTGCATTGAGACTCTTGGACACGGCCCCACGCCCCGGTGGCCCACAACGGCAAGGTGACGCTGTTTCAGCCCCTCAGAGAATCCGAGCCGCCCCACCCGGATCACCACAAGCCGAGACCCGACCACCCCCCACAACCAAAGAGCTTCGCCACGGTGTGGGCCGTAATTCCTTCGGTCCAGGCGTCTTGCTCAATCGAAACGTGGCACCCTGGACGTTGGGCCACTTCGCCAATACTCAGTAGCGGGTATCGGCTTGCGGGAGTCCCGGCGCTGGGGCTACAATCAGTAGAAGCCGTTTCAACCTCCTGCACAGGGCGGATGGTCAGGGGGCATTCGGTGCTATCAACACCTTCCGTCCCCGTCTGTCCGGAAAAGAACCGGTGGGGGTTGTCCCCTTGCCCATGATTGCACACACTCAGGGTACCACGTCACAGGGAGTTGCTGCGGGTGTTCCTCGGCGGGGCCCGGCACGGGGAGCTGGCCGAGATGCCCGACGGCGAGCCGGTCCCCATGGTTGAAAAGCACCTAGCGCCACTCTTGGACGTGCGCGGCGAGTCCTGCTTCCTCGACGTGGCACACCGGCCGCTGACGATGCCGCAGTACCATGTGGGCCACGGCGAGCTGGTCGCCGCGATCGAGGCCCGGGCGGCCGGAATCCCCGGCCTCGAGCTGGCCGGCAACGCCTTCCACGGCGTGGGCATCCCCGACTGCATCCACCGCGGCGAACAGGCGGCGGAGAGGGTACAACGGGGGTCAGGTCTTGACTTGTGACTTATCGCCCGTCCCGGCTGCCGCGGAGTCATCACGCCGCGCGATAACTTACAAGGGCCTTGTCGAACAACTCGTCGGCGACCACAACATGCGAAAGCTAGCACCAAGCGGTTTCATTAGCTCTTGGTATCAGGAAAGCGATGTCAGGGTCCGGCACGGCGGCGATGGGGGGAGAGCGATGGGAGGAGCTGTCGATTGTCAAACCAAGAGATGCGATGTTGCTCGGCATTGAACCGGTCGATGTAGTCGACGAGCAAGTCTTGTTCGGGGAATTCCTCCAGAAAGACAATCAGGGCCTTCGGGGTGCAGTAGAGATCCCCCTTGCGCTCAAAGAAGGTGCGTCGCAGTGTCCCTATGAAC
>Ga0180438_10002693_pt1 | contig 28273 bp, 26 predicted proteins | sample SS_ome_12_FD_132455 | JGI IMG/M metagenome (GOLD analysis project Ga0180438, IMG submission 132455) | Hypersaline lake sediment archaeal communities from the Salton Sea, California, USA - SS_3_D_2 metaG | ecosystem: Environmental > Aquatic > Non-marine Saline and Alkaline > Hypersaline >...
CGAAGACTCTGCACAGTTACCCGGTTATCACCCATATGACTTGGACGAGGACCTCCTGGAAGACACCGTCCTGGTGTTGATCTCATCCCAGTAGAACCTGCATGTCTGTGTGTTGGCCCTGCACCGTGAGTGGCTCTCATACCGGAAAAACCGTACTTTTTCATCACGCCCTGGTAGCCCTTTCCTTTTGAACGAGCAGTCACATCTACAAAAGAGAGGCCTTCAAGTGTATCTGCACCAATCTCCTGCCCAAGACTATACCCTTCGACATCGTCAACTCTCAATTCAATAAGGTGTCGACGAGGAGCTACTCCCGCTCTTTTAAAATGTCCTCTCAATGGCTTAGAAACTCTTCTTTCAATAGTCCTAGAATCACCTGCTTTCACTTCATCAAATCCAATTTGGATAGCATTATACCCATCTTTTTCTTTTGTCTTAATCTGTGTAACTACATTTGGCTCAATGCGAACCACTGTACAGGCAATAGGAGTTCCATCTTCACCAAAAAGGCGGACCATCCCACACTTTTTACCCATCAATTTTCGATCCACGAACAACCTCGCATGTCCTTCAATAGTAAAACCCCTTAAAAATCTTGGGGTTTTGTCCTTAAAACAAGAAAACTTTATACCCGTTAAAACTCAAGTTGCGCCCTATTCCACGCAAGGAAACAGATAGCAATCAGGAGTTATAACCAACCCTATCTTCACCAATCACCGAACAAAAAAGTATAGATCAGCCTTGAAATTCTGAAAAGGTGGAAGAGATAGGTTATCAGAGTAGACCGTTTTTCTACAAGCAATCAAGAATTCTCACATCTACTGTTGTCTTTTTTAGCTGATCGTTTTCGTTGAAAGATCTCTAAAACAGAACCATTTGTATATCTTTTCTTTTGCAAAAATCTTTGAATATCGGCGCCTTCTAGTGGCTCTATGTGCGCTAAAATATCTTCTGATGTTGCGCCTCTTTGCAAAGTAACAACCCTTTCTTCTACAACAGCGCCTCTCACAAAGAGTGTTAAAAAATCGCGATATGGAACAACGAGAATCGATTCTTTCATCAGCCGTCTCATACCATTTATCTCTTGAAGATCAGCCTCATCAAAACAAATCACCTTAGACAACAGCTCATCTACAGTAGTGCCCTCCAAAACACGAACTGTTTGTGGCTTAACCGCTCCAACTAAACAAATAGAAATCTCTTCCGATTGGCTGCTCTCACCTCTATTGTTCATGTAGGAGACAAATCCTAAAAAAAGAAAGAGCGCGCAGATAAAAGAGCCAACATGACGCTCATATAAACAAAGGCTGCAATCCACAACTTCACCCTAAAATCAAAAATAATTTTATACAGATTGTGCAAGAAAAAAAGAAAGAAAATTTTCAAAGAAAAAGCCTTTCCTGAACGAATTCAGGAAAGGCTCTTATAGATAAATTAAATTGGCTATATCAAAAAGGTGTTACACAGTTTTTACCTTCGCCTCTTCCGTGGAAGAGAGCTTTGTCTGAACCCATGAACGAACCTTCTCGTATTGCTCAACAATAACTATTTTCTGATGCTCACGTTTATACACCTTATGTCCATTAATTATTTTGGGTTCATCCTTTCCATCAACGTTTTCAGTCTTCATAACCCACTCCTTATTGTACTGTTCAAGCAGGAACTTACTAAGAGCTGCGGTAAGACCAATCGAGCCCGCTGCAAGAGCGAGCGTAATACATACAGGAGTTGCAACAAGAAAGAGCACTGCTGCTGCCACCATCATTGTACTCATCGTTGTTTTTAAAACGGTTTCGACCGTCAGGTTTTTTCCCTCATTATATATCTTGCGGCCACTCTCTATAAGACCAAAGGATCCGGTAAGAATGTCTAACGCATTTTCTACTTGTGGAAGACCAATCTTAAACGTAGCAATAGAACCAAAGCTTATATTAGCAACAGCTTGTGGAATAATGCCTCTCTCGGAAAATATACGGGCTCCATAGAGAAGACCTGAACAAGCAGAGGAAATAGTCCCAAGCAGTCGAGGGATATTTATCCCTTCTCCAAATGGATTGTGCTTCATCGCTTTTCCTGTAAACAGATCTCTCACATCCGAGACGATGCTCAAAACACCGAGAAAATCGGCACATCTAACAAACTCTCCAGCAAGCGCCCTGAGAGCACGAGGAGCAGCACTATGAGTAATTCTCTCAATCAATCGAACATTTGTAGCAACCCACCAAAACGTATTTCTTGTCGCTACTGTATCCTTGCTAATCTTTTCAGCTGGATACGTTGTTACGCTATCTATTGGCTCAATAACATTTCCACGACATGACGAAACATCCACCATACTCTCTTCCTCCTTTAATATTTTGCCTCCAAAAAACCTTTCCTCTCTTCCCGCAAAAGTTAGTCCCACTAATTGTGACCCTATTTGCGTCTAAGCCACAATACCTGGCCAGATTATTAGCAAGCGCTCAAATTATCGCTAGCTCTTTCTGGCCAATCTTAAATTTTTTTCATGTCCCCACCATTTGGTGAGGTGGACCTCCCATATAATGCGAAAAGATTACGGGTATTTGTTTACAGAGAAAAATTAAAGATTGCTTAAGGCTAGAATGAACAATTAAAAAAACAGAAGATCTTCTAAAGAGACGCCTCTGAGAAACTCTTCTGAGCTCATTGCTTTTCGGCCTTCTAATTGGAGAATGTCGATGATAAGCGCCTTTTTAGAATCGCTAAAGCCGAGCCTTCCATCTTTTGTTTTGAACCATCCCTTTACTTGAGATGAAATTGAAGAATCAAGGTGCGTTTGTATTATTTTAAAACGCTTTTTCTCCCCTTGATGAGCAACTAGAAAATAGCTTCCGGGCTTTGGAGAAAGTGCTCTGACATGATTATGAATCTTCTGCAGCTCCCATGATTGGTCGAGCATGAGGTCTCCTGGAACAAGCTTTGGAGCTAATGAAACCCCTTTTTGCGGCTGTTTAGAAAAGGCGAGTTTATTTTTGGTAGCTTTTTGTAAAAGCTCTACTACCCCCTTTTTAGAGACTTCTAAAAGGCGCTCTGTAAGCTCTCCAGCATTTTCATTCTCTCCAATACTGCAACTTTTTTTCCAAACAATATCTCCGCTATCCATCTTAGGATTAAGACGGAATATAGTGATGCCCGTTTGCAGAGCTCCATCCATCAAAGCTCTTTGAATCGGCGCTGCTCCTCGATATGCAGGAAGCAGGCTGGCATGGATATTAAAGGCTCCTATACTCGGAACTAGCAACACCTCTTTTTTTAAAATCTCTCCAAAAGCAACGACAATAAAAAGATCCGGGGAAAGCTTTTTAAGTTGATCAATAGCTTCTGCAGTTGAAACTCGTTCAGGTTGTAAAATAGGAACGTTTGGCAAAAGATTTTTAGCGGTTTCTTTCACAGGAGGAGGCTGCAGCTTTTGTCCTCTCCCAACAGGCTTATCAGGCTTTGTAACGACAGCGACTATATTTTCTGAAAACTCTTGTGAGATATGTTTTAAGATTGATGCAGCAAAGGTTGATGTGCCTAGAAAAACTATTCTCACCTTTTCTGCCCCCCATCGTTGTCGATTACGTCACAACAGGTTCGTTTACCCTTCCCTTTACGCGACTATCTGCTATTAAGCCTCGCTTTGATGTGCGACAAAACTCGAGTAAATGACCGATCTCTTCGATAGGTTCTATCTCCTGCTCTATTCTCTTTAACGCCTCCTCTAGAGGAAGGTCTGAGCGATATAAAAGACGAAATGCTCGAGATAAAGCAATACGAGTTTGAAGGGGAAATCCCCGCCTACGCAACCCAACCATATTCAGTCCACCTAATCGATACGGGCTTCCCGCTCCTAACATGTAGGGAGGGACATCGTGCGTTACTCGACTCATACCACCAACCATAGCATATCGACCAATACGAGAAAATTGATGGATAGCAGAAAGTCCTCCCACAATAGCGCACTCTTCAATAGTGACATGGCCAGCTAACGTAGCATTGTTTGCCATGACAACCCCATCGTGAATTACCGAATTATGAGCAACATGGCAGTACGCCATGATCAGACATTTGTTGCCAATTCGAACAGAAGAGCCCTCTCCACACGAAGCATTGATAGTAACGTATTCGCGAATATCACACTTTTCGCCAATCTCGACAAAGGTTGTCTCACCTTTAAACTTGAGATCTTGGGTTTTTGTACCAATAACAGCGCCTGGCCAGATGGTGGTATTTTTTCCTATGCGAGTATTACCATCGATATAAGCATGAGCCTTTACAACAACCCCCTCATCCAAAATGACGTTGGGACCAATAATAGCATACGGCTCAATGACTACCTTGTCGCCAAGTTGGGCTCCCTTTTTAATGATCGCTGTGGGATGAATCTCTGTCATTGATATTTCCTTTTAAATCTTTATAGGAGACTAGATCTGCTCTTTGTCAACAATAGCAAAACTTATCTCTGCCTCAGCAGCAACCTTCTCATCTACAAACGCTTGTGCAGCAACTTTTCCTCCTTTTGAGCTCAAACGGAGAAGCCTTGCATGTAACATCAACACATCGCCAGGTGTAACAGGTCGACGGAATTTAGCGTTATTAACACTTAATAAAATAGCAACTTTATCTCTGTCATCGCGAAGACGAACGAGGATACCACCTGTTTGTGCCAAAGCCTCCAAAATCAAGACCCCAGGCATCAATGGTGCTCCAGGAAAATGCCCTTGGAAGAATGTCTCATTCATTGTCACATTTTTTTGTCCAATAATCGTACCCGCCTCAACATCAAACTCTATAATGCGGTCAACCAGCAAAAATGGATATCGATGAGGAAGGAGATCTATGATTTTTTTCGTATCAAACGCACAGCGCGATTTCTTTTCTGTCATAACTCACTCTCCGTCGTAAGATGATGATATAGCTCTTTTGCAAATGCACAGTTTGAAGTATGACCCGACATTATGGCAATAATATGACCAGTAAAAGGTATACCCACAAGTGAGAGGTCTCCAACTAAATCGAGGATTTTGTGCCGAACAGCCTCATCAGGAAAGTATAGCCCACCCTTCGAAATTATTGCCTCTTGTTTTACAACAACTGCATTTGCAAGACTGCCCCCCTGAATGAGTCCTCTATCCATGAGATATGAGATCTCCTCATAAAGGGCAAATGTTCGGCAAGATGCGATTTGAGAACAAAAGTCCTCCTGAGAAAACTGAAAATCGAAATATTGACTTCCAAGCGCCTGGTTCTTAGGGTAATGAAGCGTATAACTAATCTTGTACTCTTCATTCGGCAAACCAATAATGTGAATATTGTCCAAGCTCCACCAGATCGGCTTTTTAATACTAACAATTGGCACTTCTGCCTCTTGTTCACAAATGCCTGCCTGATCAAGCATTTCAACAAAAACATCCGAACTTCCATTTCCTGCAGGAGGCTCACAACTAGAAAGCTCTACACAGATATTATCTATCTCATAGGCACGAAGAGCTGCAAGAACGTGTTCAACCGTCTGAACTTTAACTTCACCGATTGCAAGAGTTGTTCCACGAGCAGTATCAGCAATATATTCTATTGTGGCAGGAATAACGGGCTTGCCCGGCAAATCTACTCGCCGAAAAAAGATTCCCTCACCTTCTTGAGCAGGAACAAACCGAATCTCCACCTCATGTCCACTATGAATTCCAACTCCAGAATACGACTGAGTAGCACCAACTGTTTTTTGCTGACGAAATCGGGTCATTCTTTTCTTCTACTCCACCACTTCTTCGGTAAGTCGGAAGATTGTACCTCATACTATCTGATTTGCTCAATCGTTTGGCAGGAAACTGTTGATCTCAACGCAATTTCGAAGTATTCTCAAAAAGGCCAAAATCTAGAAAATGAGGGTGTATACAGCAATGGCACAAGTTGAACATGTCGATGAAAAGTCCTTCGAAACAACCACTTCTAAAGGAAAAGTCCTTGTAGACTTTTCAGCTCAATGGTGTGGTCCATGCCGCATGATGGAACCTGTTTTGGATCAGCTAGCACAGGATCTTGAAGGAGTTGCAGTAATCGCAAAAATCGATGTTGAAGAGGCACAGTCTATAGCCCTCAAATACGACGTCACAACTGTGCCAACATTTATCCTCTTCCAAGATGGGGAGATGAAGGGCAGAGTTGTGGGTGTTAAAGATTTAAAAGCGCTCAAAGCTTTTGTCGAAACTGCCTAAGTACTCCCTTAAGACTGTATCAACGAATAGCTGCGAGCGCTCTACTCACAAAACATGCTTCCATCTGTTCTAGCAACTGCTCAAACTCATCATTTTCAGGTTCGGGAAGGTTTCCAGTACATTTTTCCTCAACCTTCATTTTTTTGGTGGGAGGAGAGGGAACATCCTCGAAATCTAAAACCTTTCTCTTTGATCTTTGCTCAGAAAGATCCTCACCAAAAAGCCTTCGTCGAACTATTCTACATGGACGGACACCACAGTCCTTACTTGGAGAATTTTGAAGCTCCCTTACCCGTCGAGTTACTAATAGGGCACTTTTCCTTGGAGAAGTCTGAGGAGAAACCCTAAGACATTGTCTCTTCGAAGATTCATGATCTTCATCATCATGGCCTCTTTTTACACCAGAAAACATTCTCGTTGGGCTTTCAAGACCTGCAGCAAGGCGATTCATATTTATTCCTAAGATTATATATTTTTAAATAGAGTAAAAACAAATTAATACTAACCATATTATAATATTTTACATTATTCGAAAACAAAAAAAAGCTCTCACAATTTTTGTGAGAGCTTTTTGTACTCAAAAGTACTAGATCTACTTACGCAGTCTCTTCATCATCGAGGAGATCTTCGTCCTCATCATCATCGTCACCATCTTCTGCCTGAGCAAGGAGATCCTCGTCATTCTCTGAAGGTTCGGCTGCACTTACCTCTGGCAAAGGTTCCAACCTTTCGACTTCAAGCTCAAAGATCAAGAGCGCATTTGGAAGAAGTTGTCCTGAGGTACCATAGCCAAGATCAGGATGGATAAAGAGGCGTCTCTTTTCTCCAACTTTCATTCCCAAAACCCCTTGACGGAATCCTGGAATAGTCTGATTTAAGTTAATAGAGGCTGGCTCGCCCTCACGGGAAGTTCCAAATACCGTACCATCGAGATACTCTCCCTTATAATGCATAACAGCAAGCATCTCTGCAGTAACAGCATCACCATCACCCTCTTTCAAGACCAAGGCTTGCAGTTTTCCTTTCTCGAGCTCAATAACACCAGGCTCTCCAGCATTCTTACTCAAAAATTCTTCGGCATCTTTCAGATTTTTATCCGACATCTCTTTCAACGAGATCTCTTGTGCATTAGCAATTGCCTCTTCATACTCTTGTTCAGTCATTGGAGAGGGCTTGCCTGCTCGAGCATCTTGCATTCCCTGAATGACCTCATCAACATTGAGTTTGAGTATAGGATTATCCAAGCTTTTATAAATAAGATGGCCGTATGCTCGCGAGATCCGAGCAATGCTCTCTTTCGAAAAGAGCTCCTCTTTTGTCACCTCTTTCTTCTCATTTTTCTCCTCGTCTGCTGCATAACAGGTGCATATCATGAGCGACAGAGCAACCATACCCATGGCTGTAACTCGCTGTAAATAATGTGTCATAATACTTTTTGACTCCTTTCTTCAATTGAGCATCCCTATTATCATAGATGCTTTCGTTAATTTTGACCAACCACACTCTGTTCGATTTTAATCGCTAATTCTTGTAGTTGCTCCTCATAAACCTCTGAGGGAGCTCCTGTCATCAAATCTTGCGCCCAATGATTTTTCGGAAATGCGATCACATCCTTAATGTTCTCACTGCCAATCAAAATCATTATCAGACGATCAAGTCCAAGACCAATACCGAGATGTGGAGGCGTACCAAAGCCGAGTGCCTCGACAAAAAAGCCAAAACGGTCTCTAACTTCCTCATCTTCTAGCCCCAGCACTGAAAAGACCCTTTTCTGCACCTCTCTATCATGTATTCTTTGCGACCCAGAACCTATTTCATAGCCATTGACAACAAGGTCATACCCCATAGATCGAACAGCTAAAGGATCTTTTTCTAAAAGCTCTAAATCATCAGGATGAGGAGAGGTGAAAGGGTGTGTTTCGCTCTCCATCCTATCCTCTTCCTCATTCCACATAAAAAGAGGAAAATCCACAACCCACAAAGGCTCGTATCGAGAAGAATCTATGAGATCAAAATCCTTTCCTAACCGCCTTCGTAGCTGATCAAGCGCTTGTAAGAGTCGTTTTTTCTCGCCCGCTATTATCATAAGACAGTCACCGATTTCCATTTCAAATCGATCTATCCACTTTTGCCGCTCTTCTTCCTCTATAAATTTTGCAATTGCGCCCTGTAATCCATCTTCTTGACTCTTTATCCATGCAATCCCCTTAAATCCAAACTGAGAGACAAGCTGCTGATATGACTCAATCTCCTTTCTACTGAGTCGAGCACCCCCTTTTAGATTCAGTCCTCGGACAACTCCTCCAGAGGAAATCGACTCAGTAAAAAGAGCAGAGGAGGTCTTTTCAGCAAGGTCTGTTGCATCGACAATCTCCATCTCGAAACGAAGATCTGGCTTATCCGTTCCATACCTCTCCATAGCTTCTCGGTGCGTCATTCTTCGAAATGGGGGGGCAAGCTCAACCCCCTTACATTCATGAAAAACACGCCCAACAAGGTTCTCTATAATAGGAAAAAGCTCCTCTTGTGTGGCAAAGCTCATTTCCATATCGATCTGATGGTGTTCTGGTTGTCTATCTGCGCGCAAATCTTCATCACGACAGCAAGCAGCTATTTGAAAATATTTGTCCAGACCACCGACCATCAATATCTGTTTAAACATCTGTGGAGATTGGGGAAGAGCATAAAACTTTTCCGGGTGGACTCTTGAGGGAACAAGGTAATCGCGCGACCCTTCTGGCGTTGATTTACTTAAAACTGGTGTCGAGACCTCAATAAAGCCATCTTCTGTTAGAGCATGGCGCACCACTTGCATCGCTTTATGTCGCATAACAAGATTTGGAAGAATCTCTCCCCTTCTCATATCAAGATATCTATACCTTAAACGAAGATCTTCATGAACATCGATAGTATCGTCAGCAATAGCAAAAGGGGGAACATTTGCCTCTGAAAGAACGCTTAAGTCATGTGCTTGCACCTCAATAAGCCCTGTTGGAATCTTATGGTTAGGGCTTTTCCTCATAACAATCTCGCCCTCAATGCGAATAACATATTCGTGTTTGAGCTCTTTAGAAGCTTCATAGACCGCCTCTGGAGAAATATTCGGATCAAAGATGATTTGAGTGATTCCATATCGATCTCTCAGATCTACAAAAACCATTGCCCCTAAATTACGAGATCTATGTACCCATCCAGAAAGAACAACTTTTTTTCCAACATGAGTCGGACGCAAATCACCACATGTCATAGTTCTATATACGCTCATCGCTCTACCTCTTTCTGTTGACTTTGGATAATCCTTATAAGAGCCTCTATATCCTCAAAATCAACAGGCACTTGCAAGCTTTCCGGAAGGTATTTGAGAGTCGCTTTTCCACTTTCAAGCTCTGCCTCTCCCAAAACAAGCAGCCATTCAACACGAGACTGCACAGCTGCTGTGATCGCATTCTTAAGCCTTTTCTCAGTAAAATCTACAAGGGATCTAATACCCCTTTCTCGAAGCTGTTCGACAATTTGTACGGCCTTTATTCTCTCCTTTTCTCCTAAAGGAATAACCATAAAAGGAATTGTTAGCGGCAAAACACCATCGCTTAAACCCTGCTTAAGAAGAAGTTGAATGATCCGCTCCAAACCTGTACCAAACCCAGTAGCTGGAAGATCAGGCCCACCAAGCTGTTTCAACAAACCATCGTATCTTCCCCCTGCTCCAACACTATTTTGAGCTCCCAACTTTCCAGAGGTAAGTTCAAAAACAGTTTTTTGATAGTAATCAAGTCCACGAACAAGAAGCGGAGAGACCTCAAAAGGAATATGAAGATACGTCAGCATATCTTGCACTCGATGAAAATGAGCAGTATCCTCTGGTGATAAAAACTCTAAGATCGAAGGCGCTTTAGCTACAATTTCTTGATCACGGGGATCTTTTGAATCAAGAATACGAAGGGGATTTCTCTCAAACCGCCTCTGACTATCTTCTGAGAGTGCTGAAACATGTAAAGAGAGATAGGAAACAAGCTTTTCTCGAAATTTACTTCGACACTCTTGATCACCAAGGGAGTTTACAAAGACTTTGAGATCAGGAAGACCGAGCCGTCTGTAAAGCCGCATGAGCATAGAGATAAGCTCTGCATCTTGCTCTGGAGCACTATTTCCAAGCACCTCTACACCAAACTGATGGTGTTGCCTGAACCTACCAGACTGCGGCCGCTCATATCGAAACATCGGACCTATATAAAAATATCGAAGTGAATGAATAGGAGAAAATTTGCCCTCTTTAAGCAGCGCTCGCATAACCGGAGCTGTTCCTTCAGGGCGAAGCGCAAGCTCTCTGCCTCCTAAATCCTCAAAAATATACATCTCTTTGGAGACAATATCCGTCTCATCCCCAACTGTTCGCCTAAAAAGATCTGCCCTTTCAAATATAGGTGTACGAACCTCTGAAAGTCCCATTTCAAAAGCAACCTGTCTACACGCCTTTTCAACATAATCCCACAAATGGGTCTCTCTCCACGAATCTTTTTGCACGAAAGGTAAAATATCAAAAACACCTGGTGGTGGATTGCTATCCATAGGGCACACAACTTAAGGGTAAAAGAAATCAGTATAACGCTCTGAGAATATAGAAATCCACGAACAAATCTATTTCGTCGACCCTGAAAAAATTCTACTTTTTCAGGGCCGACTATTTCTAAAAGAAACATTAATTTCCACTTAACAGTTGCTCGAGATAACTGTAGCCATAACCTTTCTAAAATAAGGAGAAAACTATGTCCGTTCCAACTTTACAAACAAGCACCCCAACACAAACACCTAATGAAATTCCCGCAGCTCAAAAAACCTTTTCTGAGCACGCAACAAACTATATTTCAAGAGCCTATACGGTTATTCGAAAAATAGAGTCTCTGATTCCACAACTTCTAAAAGTGGTTGTCTCAGTTGCAGAAAGCATCGCAACGGTCGGGACATTTGCACATTTGGCAAGTAAGGGGTGGGACGGCTCTTCCCACAGCTTCACGAAAAGTAAACGCGAGAATCCCTTCGAAGACTGGGTTTAGAAAATCTTTTTAACAGAGCCTTGTAGAGGGGCTCTGTTCCATATTCTAATAGACTAAACGAAAGGTGGTGGTGGATCGAAAACCTGTTCTAAAGATGTTTTCGGGCTTGACGGAGGTTTCACCTTTATAGGCGAAGAAGATTCTCTTCTTTCTACGGCCTGGGGAGTTGGTGACTCTTGCTCTAAAGTAGGAGTTTGATCCTGATAAAAAAGCTCTTTCACAGGGGACTGTCTCTTTATTGGAAAAACTCTTGCTTTCCTTAAATTCTCCTCTTCAGCTACTCGAGACTCCATAAGAAATGAAATTTTCAACATATCTGGATCTACTTCTCTACTTGCCCGACAAAGCGACTTTATCTCTTGAGAAGAGCTCTTAACTTCGTCTGGAAAAGAGCTTCCAACACGAACTGCGTAATTTCCAATCGACATGACTTCCACCTTTTAGGCCACAATCAGCGATCTTATACTTTTTACGCAGGGATTGTGTCAAAGTCGAAGAAGAGTGGCTCTTCAATCTCACGATCAACAAACTTCTTCACAGCTCGATGTCTCTCAAACCCATATCCACCAGGGATTATGTGGCCCATAATGACATTTTCCTTAAACCCACGAAGGTAATCTGTCTTACTGCTACATGCAGCATCAGTAAGAACTCTCGTAGTATCTTGGAAAGAGGCCGCAGAGATGAAAGAGTCTGTACTTAACGAAGCTTTTGTAATACCGAGAAGAAGTGGTGCTGCTTGTGCTGGCTTTCCACCCTCTCTCGAAACCTTTTCATTTACCATTTCAAAGTCTCTTCTACTTACCTCTTCGCCATACAAGAAGTTTGTATCACCAGCATCGATAATACGTACCTTTTTGAGCATCTGGCGCACAATGATCTCAATATGTTTGTCATTGATATCCACACCTTGGAGCCTATAGACCTCTTGGACTTGATTGACCAAATATCGCTGAAGATCTCGAACACCACAAATATCGAGAATTTCATGTGGAATAACCAAGCCATCTGTAAGCTGCTGACCCTTAATGACTCGATCTCCTTTTTGCACGATCAAGTGTTTCGTATGAGGTATGAGGTGGATCTCCTCCACACCTGTCGCCTCATCATAGACAACAAGAACGCGTTTATTCTTTTGAACACCTCTAAAGTCAATCATACCGTCAATTTTTGATATTTCCGCTGAATCTTTCGGCTTTCTCGCTTCAAAGAGCTCGGCAACACGTGGAAGACCACCAGTAATGTCCTTTGTCTTAATAGCGCCTCGAGGAATACGGGCAAGCAGTGTCCCCTCTTTTACATACTCGCCCTCACCAACACCAATGATAGCGCTTGGAGGTACTGCATACGTTCCCACAAGCGTTTCAAACTCTTTATCAGCATAGATGGTAACGTGAGGATGGAGCTCTCCACGATGGGGCTTGACAACAAGCTCAAACTGTCCTGTTTGTCGGTTAATATCTTTTTGTGTCGAGATTCCCTCTACAAGGTCATCATACTTTACATATCCCGGCTTATCACAGATAATCGGAACATTGTGCGGTTCCCACTCTGCAATCAGCGTTGTCGGCTCTACCAGTGTTCCCTCATCAACAAAGATCTTTGTTCCAAGCTCGATATGGAATGTTTGCAAGGGCTCTATAGATTTTGTAGAGAGAAGTTTTTTACACTCTTCGAGCGTTCTTCCCTCATCTTTGACAACATGTATAAACCCGTGTTTATTCAAAGATATCCAATGGCCTTCTTCTGTTTTTACAACTCGAAGATCGACAAAGACCACGATACCTTTTTCAGTAGCAACAATCTCCGGCAATGCAGAACCCGCAGCTGCAATACCACCAAGGTGGAAGGTTCTCATAGTTAACTGCGTTCCTGGCTCTCCAATAGATTGTGCTGCGATAATTCCAACAGCCTCACCAAGACCAATTGATCGACCATTAGCAAGATTTAGGCCATAACACTTAGAGCAGATGCCTCGGCGACTTTCGCATGTTAAGACCGAACGAATTCGCACAATATCAATACCAGCATTATCTATTGCTATTGATTGTGCCAATGTCAGGACATCCCCTCGGCGAGCAAGCAGTACGCTCTGATCTCCAGGAAGACAGATATCTTCACACACTGTTCGACCAAAAATACGGTCACTAAGTGGAAGTAACTCTTCCTCTCCCTGTTTAATAGAAGAGACTTCAATACCATTTAACGTGCCACAATCTTCTTCTGTGACGATAACGTCTTGCGCAACGTCGACAAGACGACGCGTCAAATATCCCGAGTCCGCAGTCTTAAGCGCCGTATCAGCAAGCCCTTTACGAGCACCGTGGGCAGAGGTAAAGTACTGCAAAGGTGCCAACCCTTCTCTAAAGTTTGCTGTGATAGGTGTCTCAATAATTTCACCAGAAGGCTTGGCCATAAGACCTCGCCAGGCTCCAAGCTGCTTGACCTGAGATTTATTACCTCGAGCCCCCGAATCCATCGACATAAAGAGAGGATTCAATGCTGCATCTTTAGGCTCGCTTAAATCATCAAAAAGATGCTCTGAGACCTCGTCTAGAGCTTCTGTCCAGATTGTAACGATCTTAGAGTGCCTCTCACCGTCTGTAATAATTCCATCTTTATATTGCTTGCGAACAATAGCAACTTTAGCCTCTGCCTCGTCTAAAACTTTCTTTTTCACGTCGGGAATGCAAATATCCTTGATTCCAATCGAAATAGCAGCATGAGTAGATTCACTAAATCCTAGATCTTTAAGTTGGTCAATAAAACGAACAGTTTTTTCTAGACCAACTTTTCGGTAGCACTCAATAACAAGTTCACTCAACCGCTTGGATGGAAGCGAATAGTTTTGAAATCCGAGCTCTTCTGGAACAATAGCATTAAAGATCACACGCCCCGGTGTGGTTTCAATAATTCCATCCTCTGTTCGAAGCTTGATCTTCTCATGAATATGAATTCCTCGGCCCGTATAGTCAAAACGGCCCTTTTTCTCTTTCATATCAGCCCAGGTATGGCTACCACTTGCATGGATGGCCTGCTGCACTTCATTTGTATCTCGGAAGAATTTGACTTTTTTCCCATGCTCTTCAGGATCAAAAAGCGGATCGAGCATCAAATAGTAAAGACCAAGCGTCATATCCTTTGAAGGAATAGCTGATGGCTTACCTGAAGATGGCAGAAAGATATTATCTGGCGCCATCATCAACACTTTTGCTTCAATTTGTGCCTCAATAGAGAGGGGCACATGAACAGCCATCTGGTCACCGTCAAAGTCAGCGTTAAATGCTGTACAGACAAGCGGGTGAATCCGAATTGCTTTTCCTTCGATAAGAACAGGCTGAAACGCCTGAATACCAAGGCGGTGCAATGTTGGTGCTCGGTTGAGAAGAACTGGGTGCCCTTCAATAACCTCTTCTAAGACATCCCACACTTCTGGATCTTGCCGTTGAATCTTCTTTTTCGCCGAACGAATTGTATAGACATGTCCGAGCTCTTTAAGTCGCCGAATAATAAAGGGCTCAAAGAGCTCCAATGCCATTATCTTCGGCAATCCACACTGGTTAAAGTGCAATTCTGGCCCGACAACAATAACAGAACGTCCAGAGTAGTCGACACGTTTACCAAGAAGATTTTGACGAAACCTCCCTTGTTTTCCTTTCAACATCTCTGCCAAAGATTTCAATGGACGGTTTCCTGCTCCCATAACAGGATGGCCATGGCGACCATTATCAAAAAGGGCGTCAACAGCCTCCTGAAGCATTCTCTTCTCATTTCGGATGATGACCTCTGGTGTCTTCAGCTTCAAAATAGCTCGTAGACGATTATTTCTGTTGATAACCCTTCGATAGAGATCATTCAAATCCGATGTTGCAAACCGTCCACCATCAAGCGGCACCAGTGGGCGAAGATCAGGTGGAATAACCGGTACGCACGACATAACCATCCATTCAGGACGGTTCTGTGAGGAGAGAAAACCTTCAATAATCTTTTGCCGTCTGGCAATCTTCATCCTCGCTTGCATCGATTTCGTTCTTCGAAGCTTATCTTTAAGCTCTGCAAGAAGAATATTGAGATCTTCTGTTGCTAAAAGCTCTCTAATAGCCTCTCCACCCATTCTTGCATGAAAGGCATCTTTGCCCCATCGCTCTTGTGCTTCTCGATACGCTGCATCACTTAAGAGTTGCTTTCGAGCAAGTGTTGTTGAACCTGGATCGATAACAATATGATCTTCATAGTAAATTACTCTCTCAAGATCAGCTGTAGACATTCCTAAAATGCTACCAATACGAGAGGGAGAGGTTTTAAAAAACCAGATATGGACAACAGGAACAGCTAATTCAATATGAGCCATTCGCTCTCTACGAACTTTAGAAAGGCAGACTTCAACACCACAGCGATCGCACACAATCCCTTTGTGTTTGATCTTTTTATATTTTCCACACGCACATTCCCAGTCGCGTGTAGGACCAAAAATCTTCTCACAGAAAAGGCCTCCCTTTTCTGGCTTAAATGTTCGATAATTAATCGTTTCTGGCTTTTTTACCTCACCTCGAGACCATTGATTTCGAACAACATCTGATGAAGCTATGTGAATACTGAGTTTATCGAACTGAACACCAAAGGCATCATCATCAAATCGTCCCCAGCGACGGCGATCATAATCATCAAAATCAAACCCTTGCTTCAACGGAGATTCGACTTGTCTTTCTTCCGACTTCTTCTCAAAACTTTTTGGAAAATCTTCCTCGGACATCTATGTTTGCCCCTTTCTCTACTGTTTTTCAATATTTTTTGACAAAACTCACTACCCCCCTTAGGCGGTCTCCTGAGCTACTTCTTCAACAGCCTCGGGCCGAACATCTAAGCACAGCCCTTGCATCTCTTTTACTAAAACGTTAAAGGATTCCGGTGTTCCCGTTTTTAAGAGATTCTCACCCTTGACAATAGCCTCATAAATTCGAGTTCGTCCGGCAACATCATCTGACTTTGCTGTCAAAATCTCCTGAAGAAGGTAGGCTGCTCCATATGCTTCGAGCGCCCACACCTCCATCTCACCAAAACGCTGACCACCCATTTGGGCTTTACCACCAAGAGGCTGTTGGGTAACAAGAGAGTATGGTCCAACAGCACGAGCGTGGATCTTATCTACGACCATGTGGCCCAACTTCAACATGTAGATGTAGCCAACAACAACAGGCTGGTCGAATCGCTCTCCTGTACAACCATCATAAAGATACATCTTTCCATCTTTTGGATAGCCTTGCTCTTTCATCAGCTCCCAAATTTTCCATTCTGGAAAGCCCTCAAAGACCGGTGTCTTGATATACATACCGCTTTTATGAGCGACAAGACCAAGGTGGGTTTCAAGAAGCTGGCCAATATTCATACGAGAAGGCACTCCGAGAGGATTTAAGACCAGCTCAACCGTCTCTCCATTTTCTAAAAATGGCATGTCAGACTCTGTAACGAGATTGGAAACAACACCTTTATTTCCGTGTCTTCCCGCCATCTTATCGCCCACTTGAAGCTTGCGCTTTGAAGCAATATAGACCTTAACTTGACGGATAACGCCGCTTTCAAGCTCAACATCGCCCTTTTTAGTAAACTCTAGATTGGTTTTATATTCGCTATCGAGCTTTTGAAGTTTGAGTTCAGCATCTCGAAGAATCGTCTTTAACTCCTTCCATATTCGATCTGCTGGCAGGATAAGATTATCGGAAGCCTCTTTTTCAAGAAGGTTGATCTCGGTTTGGGTAATGAGAGTTCCCTCATCGATGAGAATCTCAGCTGTTCTTCTATGAACAACTGTTGAGGGTGCCATTTCCTGAAGAAGCAGCGCACCAATGCGATCACGTTTATCAATTTTAAGCTCTGTTAATTTGCTCTTATATTCTTTCTGTATATCTTTGAGCCGTGTTGTCTCTTCAACCTGCTCTTCTTCAGTGCGTGACGAGAGCTTATCGCGTCGAGTAAAGATCTTGACATCCATAACAACCCCTTCGGTTCCAGGAGGAGCCGTAAGGGAAGCATCGCGAACATCTGCTGCCTTCTCACCAAAGATAGCTCGAAGAAGTCTCTCTTCTGGAGCCAGCTCTGTCTCTGTTTTAGGGGTAATTTTTCCAACGAGAATATCGCCAGGACGAACTTCTGCACCAACAACAATAATACCATCATCACCGAGATTAGCTAATGCTTCCTCAGAAACATTGGGAATATCTCGGGTAATTTCCTCTTTTCCTAATTTTGTCTCACGCGCTGTGATTTCAAACTCTTCGATATGAACGGACGTGTAGTAATCGTTTGCCAGTAATTTTTCTGAACAGACAATAGCATCTTCAAAATTGTATCCCTTCCACGGCATAAAGGCGACAAGGACATTTCGACCAATGGCCAACTCACCTCTATCTGTAGCAGGACCATCAGCAATAACATCTCCTGCAACAACTTTATCGCCTGTCGAGCATATTGGATATTGGTTGATACATGTTCCAGAATTAGATCGAAGGAATTTCTTCAAAATATATACTTTCTTTCGCATCTTGTTCGATTTCGAAGCGATAACGATTTTAAAGCCATCTACGTATTCAACTATGCCATCTTCTTCTGCTACAACAATGGCGCCCGAATCTCGTGCAGCTCTTGTCTCGAGCCCGGTTCCTACATATGGAGCTTGAGGACTAAGGAGCGGAACAGCTTGACGTTGCATATTCGATCCCATAAGAGCTCGGTTAGCATCATCGTGCTCTAGAAATGGAATTAGTCCTGTGACAATAGAGACCATCTGTTTGGGAGAGACATCGATATGGGTAATCTCTGAGGTATCAACCTCAACAGGCTCTCCTCTTTTCCGTGCCCACGTCCGCTTTTCTGCAAACATGTTGTATTTATCAAGAGGTGTTGTTGCCTGGGCAATAACACACTCTTGTTCTTGATCGGCCATCATGTAAACCACTTCATCAGTTACAACACCATCTCGAACAATGCGGTATGGTGTCTCGATGAATCCGAACTCATTAATCTTTGCAAAGGTAGAAAGAGAGGTAATCAGACCAATATTTGGTCCTTCAGGGGTTTCAATAGGACAAATTCGGCCGTAATGACTTGTATGAACATCTCGAACCTCGAAACCAGCTCGATCTCGGTTCAATCCACCAGGGCCTAACGCTGAAAGACGCCGTTTGTGAGTAAGCTCAGCAACAGGATTTGTCTGATCCATAAATTGCGAAAGCTGAGATCTACCAAAAAAGTCTTTCAATACAGTCGCTAGTGCTTTTGCTGAAATTATCTTCCCAGGAGTCAGAGTATCGGAAGTAAAATCAAAGAGGTTCATCCGCTCTCTGATAATTTTTTCCATACGTGCCAAGCCTATACGGCACTGGTTTTGTACAAGCTCTCCAACTGAACGGACACGTCGATTGCCAAGATGGTCAATATCATCGACAAATACTTTATCATCGCCCTTTTTCAACCGAATCAAATATTTAATCGCTGCAATAACATCATCCCGAGAAAGAGTAACATTCTGCAAGCTCTCTTCATCGATGTTAAAGCCAAGTTTTGTATTGAGCTTATATCGTCCAACCTTGCCAAGATTGTAGCGCTTTGGATCAAAATAGAGCCGCATAATAGCTGCTCGAGCATTTGAAAGTGTTGCGGGTTCACCCGGACGAATCTTTCTATAAAAATCTTTTAAAGCGGTTTCATATGTATCTGTTGGATCTTTCGCAATCATGCGAATAATAGGATGGGTCTCATCAGCCCCTTCACAAAGATGAAGTGTATCGATGCCAGCATCCAACATACGCTTAAGCATGGCTGTACTTAATTTTTCAGCAGCACGCCCAAAGGCAAGCCCCTTCTCTTCATCGAGAACATCTTGAGCCAAAACCTTTCCAACATATTTGGAAAAATCTTTCTCTGATTTTAGTTTCACCTTTTTAACAGGAAAAAATTCTTCGAGAATATCTGCATTTGAAGAGAGTCCTAAACAACGCAAAAATGTGGTTGCCAATATCTTGCGTTTACGTTTTTTTCGATCGATATAGACATTGATGCAATCAGATGAATCAAATGCTGCCTCGAGCCAACTTCCTCGATAAGGAATAACTCGCGTAGAATAGACAATTCCTCCCCGAGGATGTCGATCTTGTTCAAAGCAGATTCCTGGGGATCTGTGCAGCTGTGAAACAACAACACGCTCTGCTCCGTTGATAATAAACGTTCCCTGCTCAGTCATCAGCGGAATGGTCCCCATATAGACCTCTTCCTCTTTGATGCCTGTCTCATCGGTGAGTCGGAACTTTACTTTGAGCGTAGCATTATAGGAGATACCTCGACGAATACACTCTTCTGGTTCATACTTTGGAATACCAAGAGAATACGAAATGTACTCTAGAATTGTCTTCTCATCGAAGGACTTGATTGGAAAAATCTCACTAAAAACTTCCTGTAGACCCGTCGATTCACGCTCTTCAGGCAACACATTTGCCTGAAGAAACTGATCGTATGATTTAATCTGGACTTCGATTAAATTTGGCAGATCTAGTATATCTTTTCTCTTATGAAAACTTTCGCGATGGTGAGGCTTACGCAACATGCTCAAAAACTCCATGCTTTTAAAAGCATAACAATTGATAATAATGAAACAAGCGCGTCATTAGCGACGCTCTTGTCTTTATGTTAAAGACCGGGTGTTACACCCCTGATTGAGACCCTCATTTTAGTATGTCTACGAAACAAGTGCAGGGACATATAACAGAGCCTTTTCTGAAAAACAAAAGGAAATTGCAATTTAGACTTCATACGGCCATTGTACAAACATACACGCCAACGCACCAACCATAACACTAAGAGATTGATACGAGTAGACGTAAGAAACTGCGACAAGTTTACCACACACTTTTTCAAAAAAACAAGAAAAATTATTCACAAATAGCAAATTCCTCCTGAAGAGATTTTTTCAAAAAAACTCTCAGGAAATCCGCTACTTTTTGTGATTGAAACGCTTATAGTCCTTTCAAGGTGACTTTAGCGCCAACTCCTTCAAGTTTTGACTTAATCTCGTCAGCTTCTTTTTTAGGTGCTGATTCTTTAACAACAACAGGGGCGCTCTCTGTCATTTCCTTGGCCTCTTTCAGCGCAAGGCCCAACAGCTCTCGAAGCGCTTTAATAACAGCTAATCTTTTATCAGCAGGAGCCTCTGCCAATGTGACTTGAAAATCTGTTGCTTCTGCTGCTGCAGGCGCGGCTTCTGCTCCTCCTGCAGCGGGTGCTGCTACAGCTGCCATCGGCATAGCAGCTTTTACTCCCCACTTCTCCTCGAGAATCTCCTTTAGTTTGGACATCTCAAGAACAGTAAGACCGCTTAAATCTTCAACCAGTTGTTCTAAATCTTTACTCACAGATTAATCCTCTCAATTGATATTTGCACCTCTGATTGTGGTTCTATCTCCCTCGTAGAATGGCTTTTAGAAAACAATCTACTTCGCGTTGTTCCTCAACAAGGTTTTTAACCTTGTCTTCGTCACAACACTCGTATCTTGTGTTCTTCGCCCATCCTACGAGGAAGATAGAACCACAACCAGAGGTTGGATAAAAAAAAATCTTAACCTTAGGACCCACTTTGTATCTTTCCATCTACACAGCGAACAACACTTACTAAGAGTGAATCCATAATTCCAACGAGGTTCGACATCGGCGCCTCCATAAGAGCGAGTATCTGCGATTGCAGCTGCTCTTTGCTCGGCAAGGTGGCCAACTTTTGAACATCTTCGCTTGACGCTTTTTGCCCTTCAACATAGCCACCAAGAAAGGCAAAAAATTCACCCTCTTTCTTGTTGAATTTCTGGACAATTTTTGCCGCCTCAATTGGATCTTTTGCTCCTAAAACGAGACCAATATGGCCAGGAAGCAGTGTTGCGTCAAACTCAATACCTAACCGCTTCGCTGCCAACATAAACATTCGTTTACGCACAACCTCGTAATATCCACCAACCGCTTCGACCTCTCGTCGAAAATTGTAGACCATTGGAGCTGATAATTTTTCATAATTTGTGACAATGAAAGGCCCAGATTGCTTCATCTGCTCTTCCACCTCATCTAAAAGTAGTTGCTTTTCTCGCTTCACTGCCCTCTACCTCGATCTCGTCGTTTCAAATTCGCGCATATCAACCTTAAGCCCGGGGCCCATGGTCGAAGAAATATAGCCTTGTTGAACATATTGCCCTTTCACGGTCGCAGGTTTTGCGCGAAGAAGGGCAGATACCAACGCTCGGAAATTATCGACAATCTGAGCTGTGGAAAAAGAGAGTTTACCTATTCCACAATTCACCAGACCAAATTTATCATTTTTGAATTCGATCTTTCCCTGCTTGATCTCTTTGATTGCTTTGGCAACATCTGTGGTAACAGTCCCTGCTCGAGGTGTTGGCATCAACCCTCTCGGCCCAAGTACCTTACCAAGTCGTCCAACTTCTCGCATCATATCGGGCGTTGCCACAACAGCATCAAAACCGGTCCATCCTTTAGAAATCTTTTCAACCAGATCATCATTGCCAACAATATCGGCTCCAGCCTGCTCTGCCTCTTTCATTTTTTCTCCTCGAGTAAGAACGAGAACGGCAATGGTCTTACCTGTTCCAGAAGGAAGAGAGACAGTGCTTCGCACATTTTGATCCGATTTTTTAGGATCCACACCGAGCTTTACGGCAATATCAACGGTTTGATCAAATTTAACAGAAGGAGAAGATTTTAAAAGTTCTATCGCCTCATCAAGGCCATAGAGACGATCAGCGTCTATCGCCTGTTCTGTTGCCTTTCTTCTCTTTGTCATTCGCGTCATAACTCTTTTATCCTTGCTCTACAATATCAATACCCATAGATCGGGCTGTTCCCATAACACAGCGAGTGGCTGCCTCAAGATTAACAGTACACATATCAACCATCTTCTCTTGAGCAATCTCTTGAGCTTGTGCTTTTGTTAATTTTCCAACCTTATCACGATTCGGTACCGCAGACCCTTTTTCCACTCCAGCAGCCTTACGAACAAGTATTGGCACTGGTGGCTTTTTTGTAATAAACGTAAAACTTTTGTCCGCATACACAGTAATGACTGTTGGGAGAATGTCTTGCAGCCCTTGCGTCGCAGCATTAAACTCTTTGCAAAAACCCATAATATTTACACCTGCAGCACCAAGAGCTGGACCAATTGGTGGTGCTGGGTTTGCCTTCCCTGCAGGAATCTGCAACTTAATTAGCTTTACAACTTTCTTTTTACTCATGAATTTACGAAACCGGCTCCTCTGTATACTCTTCTACCTGCCAAAATTCGAGATCATCAACTTGCGTATCTCGACCAAAGATCGAAACCAATACACTCAAGCGTCCTTTCTCTTGGGAAACCTCGACAACGGTTCCAACAAAATTGACAAAGACACCCTCGGTAATTTTGACCTTATCGCCAACTTCATACTGATGTCTTTGCGTAACTGTAGCCTTCTTGTCTTCAAGGTCGCGAAGAAGTCCATCGACCTCCTCTTGAGAAAGATCCGTTGGATGCTCACCACCCAAGAATCCAACGACACCATCGGTAGCCTTCACATAGGCCCACGACTCATCAGTTAATTCCATATGGATGAGCAAATAGCCAGGCCATAACCGCTTTTCAACAACACGGCGCTGTCCACGCTTGACTTCCGAGATATTCTCCGTCGGCAGAACAACCTTGTCTATTAGTCCTGTCATTCCACGACTTTCGCAGTTTTCTTCGAGAGCCTTTTTAGCTTTCTTTTCCTGCTGAGTCAAAACTTGGACAACATACCATTTCATCTAAATTCTAATACTCCAAACGATCAACCAAATATCATGCGAAGAAATCCATCGATTCCAGTAAGCAGACCTTGAACAAAAAGATCGGCTATATAGAGTAACATCCCACATACAAAAGTAGCAAGGATCACAACTTTCGCGTAGCCTAATGCGGTGCCTTCCTCAATCCACTGAATTCGAGAAAACTCACTCTTAACGTCTTCAAAGCGACGAAATGCCTTCTTTAAAGAGATTGGAGAAATTGCCGGCTGTCCCTGACCTTTTTTTGGCTCCATTTAAATACCCTTAAATTTTTTCTGCTAGCGAAGTAACTACCAAAAACAAAAAAACAATAATTTGTTCGAGTGCGGAGGGACTCGAACCCCCGACCGGCGACTTTGGAGATCGCTGCTCTACCAAACTGAGCTACACACCCTAAGACCCTTAGATTATGACCTTATCTCCTTCGCTCATCACACGAGGGAGATAAGATCATAATCTAAGGGTAAAAAGGGTGCGCCCCTTAAATTTGGAGAACACACCCTTTGTTACTTACTTGATAATTTCAGAGACTGTTCCAGCTCCAATGGTTCTTCCACCTTCGCGAATAGCAAACTGCATTTGTGGCTCCATTGCAATCGGAGAAATGAGTTCGCATTCAACCTCAACATTATCACCAGGCATTACCATCTCAACACCCTCTGGCAGATGGACATTCCCTGTAACGTCTGTTGTTCTAAAGAAGAACTGTGGACGATATCCGGTAAAGAATGGGGTGTGACGTCCACCTTCATCTTTAGAGAGAACATAGACAGCTGCCTTAAATTTAGTGTGCGGAGTAACGCTTCCTGGTGCACAAAGAACCATTCCTCGATTAATCTTGTCCCTATCAATACCTCTTAAGAGAACACCGACGTTCTCACCAGCTTGTGCTTCATCGAGAGTCTTATTAAACATCTCCAAGCTTATAACTGTTGTCTCGATAGTATCTCCGAGCCCTACAATCTGAACCTTATCGTTAGCTTTGATAATTCCTTGCTCAACACGTCCTGTTGCAACAGTTCCACGACCTGAGATCGAGAAAACGTCTTCAACAGGCATCAAGAATGGTTTGTCAACATCTCTTTTTGGTGTTGGGATCTTTTCATCGATTGCTTGGATGAGCTGAGTAACAGCCTCTTGATGCTTAGCATCACCTTCGAGCGCTTTCAAAGCAGAACCACGAATGATCGGGCTGTTGTGATACCCTTTTGATTCGAGCAATTCCGCGATTTCCATCTCAACAAGGTCGATAAGCTCTTGGTCTTCATCAGAGAGTGCATCACACTTGTTCAAAAAGACGACGATTGCAGGAACTCCTACCTGACGTGCAATAAGAACGTGCTCACGTGTTTGCGGCATAGCACCATCTGTTGCAGCCACAACAAGAACAGCACCATCCATTTGAGCAGCACCTGTAACCATGTTCTTGACATAGTCAGCGTGACCAGGACAGTCGACGTGAGCGTAGTGACGGTTATCTGTCTCATACTCAACGTGTGAGGCATTAATCGTAATACCACGAGCCTTTTCTTCAGGCGTGTTATCGATGGAAGCATAATCTCGGTAATTCGCCCCACCCTTTTTAGCCAATAACTGCGTAATGGCTGCAGTTAGTGTTGTTTTACCATGGTCAACGTGACCAATAGTACCGATATTAACGTGAGGTTTAGTCCTCTTAAACGCTTCTTTTGCCATTGCTTTCTTCCTCTTTACACATTCATCAAAATTTCTCAACAGAGCATGCCCAGAATAGGGATTGAACCTATGACCTTTTGCTTACCATGCAAATGCTCTACCACTGAGCTATCTGGGCTTCAACTTAAAGTTAACCCTCTCAAGGAGAATAATAACTCCAAGTCTCAAGCACCCCTTTTTCCTACACAAAAGATGATCAGGCCCCCTTCTCATCCCTTTCTGCCGCCACTACTTATGGCGGTAGACAATTCGTGCCTTTGTTAAATCGTATGGAGACATTTCAACTGTGACTGTATCTCCAACGAGCACACGGATATTTCTCATCCGCATCTTTCCGCACAAATAGGCTGTTACCTGAACTCCATTTTGGAGGAGCACAATGAACGTCATGTTCGGCAATAACTCCTCAACAACGCCATCAATTCGTAGTGTGTCTTCTTTTCCCATCTATAAATAAAGTTCAGGGTACATAAAAAAAACTGTCACATTTTCCGTCAAGAGCTTGCTGCTAGCCCCTTTCTAAGGAAAGGAGAAATCAAGCTCAGAGCTTATGAAAACAAACAAAGCCCGTGTTGACAGCCAAAAATGTGATGCATAGTATACAAAAAGCAATTTATTTCAGAAATAGGAAATATATACATATGACTGAGACTCCCTGGTTTTTTCAACGGGGCGAGACACTATTTTTGAAAATTTTTGTCCAAACGGGAGCAAAAAAAACAAAGATCGACAAGGTTCACAACCAAGAATTGCGCATAACTGTCAGTGCTCCTCAAGAACGAGGAGCAGCTAATAACGCCCTGATTACATTTCTCGCATCTTTCCTAAAAATTCCAAAAAACTCCATAACCATTTGCAAGGGAAGAACTTCTCGACACAAAACAGTGGCTATTGCCAATACTGCCATCACAAAAATCCGCGAACGTCTTGCTTTTTGTGTCAAAAAAAAGATAGGATCCAAGTAGTTACAAAACGGGAACCTCTTTATGATACGACATCTTTTTGCTCTCTTAGCCCTCTCTTTCCCCCTTCTATCGAACGAAGCGCCGACACCATATTCTCATATAGAAGATATACCTGAGAGAGCACAGACCTTTACAGTACAAGGAAAAGAGCTCTCATATAAAGTGCATGTAGGAAGATGTTTTGTTCCAGGAAAAGATGAGACTAAAGTCGCCCCTATCTCATACTTTGCCTATATCGCAGAAAATTCTAAAGACCGCCCAATCGCCTTCTGCTTCAATGGAGGCCCGGGATCCTCTTCTATTTGGCTCCATATGGGAGTGCTCGGCCCAAAGATTGTAAAAACAGATGATCTTTACTTTCCCACTGGTCCTGGCCAATATGAAAATAACCCAGACTCTCTTCTCTCTCTATGCGATCTCGTCTTCATCGATCCTGTCTCAACAGGCTATAGCCACGCTGCAACTCCAGAAGAAGAAACTCCTTTTCACGAAGTCGAAAACGATGCCTATTCCGTTGCCAACTTCATCCGTCTCTTTCTTAGCCTATATAATAAGTGGAGCAATCCAAAACTCATCATCGGTGAAAGCTATGGGACAATGCGCGCTATTGTTGTAACCCGCCTTCTTCAAGAAAACTACTTTATCAACATCAATGCCCTTGGTCTTGTCTCCCTTTGCCTTAATGCAGAAACCTCAGATTTTCATCGTTGTACACCAACGGCTTTGGTTACAGCTCTACCAACTCTTGCCACTATCGCCCACTACCACAAAGCGCTCTCCCCTTCTCTACTTGAAAAATCAGCACAAGAGATCTTTGACAAGGCTGCGGATTTTGCTGTCTACCACTACTCGCCCGCCCTCTTTGCCACCTCGCAACTGCCAAAAGAAAAAGAAGAGAAGATAGCTCAAAAGCTTTCCGATTTTACTTCTATTCCAACATCTACTATTAAACAACAACACCTCCGATTAACTCCGCAGATCTTCTGCCAACAATTTCTCGACAAACAAAACCTCAAGCTCGGCGGATTCGATGCTCGAATAGCTGGCTGGAAAATTCCTCAAGCCTTTGTTCCTTACTATCTACCAGATCCAAGCGTCTACACTATCGCTTCTTCCTTTAGCTCAGCATTTCATGCCTATTTACTCAATGATCTTCACTACAAGGAAAACAGGCCCTATACTGTACTTGCAGATGTAGGCAAAACCTGGAAATGGCCAGAGCAGCAGCCTTTTTGTGGATATTCAGACTTTTCAAACGATCTTCGACAGTGCTTTTGTTTGAATCCCAAGCTTCAAATCATGGTAGCCGCAGGCCTTTATGACTTGGCAACTCCTGCCTTTGGTCAAAAGTACTCGATCGACAACCTCTTTTTGCCAGAACAACAAGCTAGCAATATTTCCTTTACAACCTATGAAGCAGGGCATATGATGTATACACATCCACCTTCTCGGGAAAAATTTTGTGCCAATTTACGCCAGCTCATAGAAAAAGCGTGTAGCAAAGGCGGTACACAATGAGCGATAGTGCATTAGAAAAAGCGTTTGATGAAATCCACAATGCTTTGCCAGAGCTTTTGTGTCCTAGCTTCGAAGAGGTTTCCTCTTTTCCAAAAAACAAAAAGGTCATAGAGCGCGAGCTAAACGATAAGCTCGCAGAACTGCGCCAAAAATGCCGAGAAGGAGTGCGATATATTCTTGCTCAGATCGCTCAACAAGAACCTAAAAAAGCTAAAGAGATCTCCGAGCTTCTTCATGAAAAATTCAATTCCATTCTCACTCCCTCTATCTTTACACTTGTTGTCCTTAAAGTAGTTGCAGGTCAGTCGTGGAGAGAGGCCTTTGGCATGTCAACTGAATTTCTTAATATACTCTACGAACAGGCTAAAACGATCTTTGAAGGGGGTCGTTTTCAAGAGGCTGCCGCCTGCTTTACCTTCCTCTCATGGTTTGATGGAAAACAGTACGACTTTTGGATGGCCCTCGGTCACTCTCATTTTCATAATGCCGAACACCTCCTCGCTATCAAAGCGTACAAAGTAGCCTCTAAAACATGTGCTGAAGAGGCATGGCCCCATCTCTACTCTGCGCTCTGTTTTGAGGCGCTTGGCAATCAAGATGAGGCAAAAATCTCAGTTCAAGAGGCTCTTGAAAAAGCCAAACAGCAGGGTGACGAAACAGTTACCATCGACCTTCAAAAGAAACTTGAAGCATATAAACAAGAGCCTGTTGAGCCGATCTCTTGACCCCTGATTGTGGCCCTATCTATCTCGTAGGATGGACGAAGGAAATAGGATACGAGTGTTGTGACTTTAGGCAAGGTTAAAAAGTCGGCCCTGAAAAAGTAGAATTTTTTCCCTGAAAGGCACGCCTAGACACGGAAAGCATCCAAAAATACCACTTCTTTTTTACAGGGAAATTGAAGGGAAGAAGCTCATTTCTCTGTTTTTTTGGGAAAAAATTCTCCCTGGCAGAAGAAAATGAAGAGATTTTTGCA
>Ga0180438_10002695_pt1 | contig 28270 bp, 18 predicted proteins | sample SS_ome_12_FD_132455 | JGI IMG/M metagenome (GOLD analysis project Ga0180438, IMG submission 132455) | Hypersaline lake sediment archaeal communities from the Salton Sea, California, USA - SS_3_D_2 metaG | ecosystem: Environmental > Aquatic > Non-marine Saline and Alkaline > Hypersaline >...
AGGACTTAGTGACCCGACGGTTCGGATAGTTTCCGGCCGAAGCTCAACGGATAAAAGCTACTCCGGGGATAACAGGCTAGTCTCTCCCGAGCGTCCATAGCGACGGAGAGGTTCGGCACCTCGATGTCGGCTCGTCCTATCCTGGGGCTGAAGAAGGTCCCAAGGGTTTGGCTGTTCGCCAATTAAAAGGGCACGCGAGCTGGGTTCAGAACGTCGTGAGACAGTTCGGTCTCCTATCCGCCATGGGCGTTGAAACTTGAGAGGGCCCTTTCCTAGTACGAGAGGACCGGAAAGGACGTACCTCTAGTGTACCAGTTGTTCTGCCAAGGGCATTGCTGGGTAGCTACGTACGGTTTGGATAAACGCTGAAAGCATCTAAGCGTGAAGCCGTCCTCAAGATTAGGTTTCTTAGGATCCTGGGAGATTACCAGGTTGATAGGCACCAGGTGTAAGATTGGTAACAATTTTAGCCAAGGTGTACTAATATTCCATTTGTTTAGTTACAAGATTAATGGGAATATGCAGATATTGACATTAATTTTGTTTAATGAAGATAATTTAAGTAATTATAGTCATTAGATATAGGTTGCCTTAAATTTATTTAGGGCAACCCTATCTGGTGATTCTAGCGTAGGGGAAACACCTGTTCCCATCCCGAACACAGCAGTTAAGCCCTACAGCGCCGATGATAGTCTGCATGGGCGAAAGTAGGTCATTGCCAGTTTTACAAAAAGAACTCCTTACGGAGTTCTTTTTGTTTGTATTGCTTAATAAGTTATAATTTTACCACTGATTGGCAACTTTGCATTAATAGGATCTGGGCAAACAGCCTCCATTCATACATTGACATTTGTGGTACTAATGGCTTGAGTTTTTGTTGGTTTTTTTGTTTTAATAATTTTTAATAATTTTTAAAAATTTCATAATAGAGATTATCTAATTAATGCTAATATTTGCTTAAGCATAATATTAAATAAATTATATCATATTTCGAATCTGCTTTTCAGGGATTTATGCACATTTTTACTTTCTTAAATAAAAATGTTAAACTGGAAATACTAAATATAAAATTTATGCGCATTATTGCAGATCTACATATACATTCAAAATATTCCCGAGCATGTTCTAAGGAATTGACATTGCCAAATATTGATTTATGGTGCCAGTATAAAGGCATTAATTTAGTTGTAACATCTGATTTTACTCATCCCGAATGGTTAAAGCATATCAAAAGCAGCTTAGAGCCTATTGGGAATGGGCTATTTAAGTTAAAATCAAATTTGCGTACCCGAAGAAGCGATTCGCAAATCGCTTCTTCGGGTACGCGGGATACTCAGTTTATTCTAGGAACAGAGGTTTCTTGTATTTATAAACAAGGTGATAAATGCCGTAGGATTCATTTGAATATTTATTTCCCGGAAATAAAAAATGTTGAGGAATTTAATCAGACTTTGGGAAAAGCAGGCTGTAACTTGAAATCAGATGGCCGGCCAATTTTAGGTTTATCAGCAATTCAAATAGCCGAGATTGTGTTTAATATCAATGCCAAAGCAATTATTATTCCGGCACATGCCTGGACACCTTGGTTTTCTATTTTCGGTTCCAAATCAGGCTTTGATTCTATTGAAGAATGTTTTGATATTTATACTCCTTATATTTATGCTATTGAAACCGGCTTGTCTTCAGATCCCGCTATGAATTGGCGATTATCAGCTTTGGATAATATTTTATTGGTTTCTAATTCTGACGCACACTCTTTACCAAACTTAGGCCGGGAAGCCAATGTTTTTGAATGGGAACAGCCAAGTTATGATGAGTTTTATAATACTTTAAAAAATCGCGATAAAGCTAAATTTAAATACACAATTGAGTTTTATCCTGAAGAAGGTAAATATCATTTTGATGGTCATGCTAAATGCGGGATTTCTATGGAACCGGAAGAAACTAAGAGAAATAAAGGTATTTGTCCAAAGTGTAAAAAACCTTTGATTCTAGGTGTGTCTTATCGTGTGTCAGAATTAGCCGATCGCAAAAGTAATATAGCCAAAGATAAAATCCCTTATAAAAGTTTAGTGCCTTTGCAGGAAATAATTGCTGAAAGTTTTAATGTTGGGAAAGGTTCAAAGCGTGTCCAAGATGAATATTTTTCTATGATAAAAAAAGGCGGTTCAGAATTTGAAATTTTATTAGATAAAGAAATGGATGAACTTAAAGAAATTACAGAACCCGAGGTAGTTGAAGCCGTTAAAAGAGTTCGCGCTGGCAAATTACATATTGAACCAGGCTATGATGGAATTTATGGTAAGGTGCGAATTTATAAAAATGATGAAGAACGTGGCTCAGTGCAAAAAAGTTTGATTTAATTAGAAAAGAAGCCGTTTTCGACTTCTTTTTTATTTGTTGAGAAAATTTTTCTAGTCATCTCTGAATAGACAATAATAGGTGCCGTTGGGGATACCTACCAAATCTTCAAAGATTGCCAAATTCATGGCAGTTATTCTATCCTTAAAATCGATGTGCTTAATGAAAGCAATAATTTTTTGTTGGTTTTCAATTGGATCAAAGTTATAAGCTTTGCATATGATTATTAAGGCTTGATAGATAGACTGATTAGGTGAGACTAATACAGCCAATGTAAAGATATCTTTAAGGCTCGTCCAGCCTGAAACTTCTTTGTGAAATTCGCAAACCAAAACCAATCCTTCTTTTTCAACCCTTTGCCTAATTTTTTCTGCAGTTTGTTTTATTTCTTCCTTTCTTTTCTGATCACTCATTTTTTCCTTCCCTTGATTTTAATTGAACAGTTTGATTTCTAATATATGAGTTTAGCAGTAAATTTATTGTTTGTCAAGAGTAGTGATATGTAAGAAAGTTTGATATAACTCAGCCCTTCGCAAAGGGCTGGGTTAAAATAATAAGACCCCCTTGCGTGTGGCGTAAGAGGGCCTTATTGTTTTTTATTTTCTTTTTTTTCTTTTTGCAGGTTTCTTTTTAGCAACCTTTTTTCTTTTCGCAGGTTTCTTTTTAGCAACCTTTTTCTTTTTTGCAGGTTTCCTTTTAGCAACTTTTTTCTTTTTTGGTGCCGCCTTCTTTTTTTTCTTAGGAGCTGCTTTTTTCTTGGTTGCTCTTTTTTTCTTTGCAGGCATTTTTTTAAAAAGTTAATGAATTAATTATTTTTTGATGACCTTTGTTTTCTATATTAATTATAACAATAATAGTTAGATAAAAAAATTTTTTTTGTAAAATTTTTTGTGGATAACTTTAAAAAATTTTTTAAATAAAAAAACAATTTTATAAGAAATTGTTTTTTGGTGGACCCGACCCAGCTTTCGCTCTGCGAGCTTAGGCGGGCAGGACAAGGTATTGATTTACTTTTATCTAAACAAAAACTCCCTGCTTTTATAGGATGTTTAGTGGGTGGACCCGACAGGACTCGAACCTGCCACCTCCTCGGTGCAAACGAGGTGCTCTACCAGATGAGCTACGGGCCCTAAAAATAAAAATAGTTCTTTCGAACTAATATAATGATAGCAAAATAATATTTTAATGTCAATATGTTTAGTTGGTAAATGTAAATTTTTATTTTTGACTTTTTAAGCAATTTTAGCTAAAATAAGGGTATTGGTAAATAAATAAAAAGTTAGAAAGTAGAAAGATAAAATAAAAACTTTCTAACTTTATAAACTTTTAAACTAAATTACTATGTCTCAAGAAAAATCTAGATTTGCCCAAAAAGAAGAAGAAATAATGGCGTTTTGGGAAGACAAGAAGATATTTGAACAAACTTTGAGTAAAGATTCACCCAAAGGTGATTTTGTATTTTATGAAGGTCCGCCAACAGCTAATGGTAAACCAGGCATTCATCATGTTTTAGCCCGAGCTTTTAAAGATTTAATTCCTCGTTATAAAACAATGCAAGGCTACAAAGTCGTCAGAAAAGGTGGTTGGGACACTCATGGTTTGCCAGTTGAATTACAAGTAGAAAAAGAATTGGGTATTTCTGGTAAAAAAGAAATTGAGAAATTAAAACCAACTGTCAAAGAAAGCATTAAATATTTTAACCAGTTATGTAAAAAAAGTGTTTGGCAGTATAAAGAAGACTGGGAAGATTTATCAAAACGCATAGCTTTTTGGTTAGATTATGAAAATCCTTATATTACTTATGAATCACAGTATATAGAGTCTTTGTGGTGGATTATTAAACAAATTTGGGATCAGGGGTTGCTATATAAAGGCTTTAAAGTCGTGCCTTACTGTACTCGTTGTGGTACCTCTTTATCAACTCATGAAGTTTCTCAAGGTTATAAAGAAGTTGAGGAAAATTCAGTTTATTTAAAATTTAAATTAAAGGCAGGGCAAAAACTTCATGATAAAAAAACACAAGATAACACTTTTATTTTATCTTGGACAACAACGCCTTGGACCTTACCAGGCAATGTTGGCTTAGCTGTGGGTGAAAATATTGATTATGTTGAAGTTAAAATTGATAATCAATTTATAATTCTCGCTAAAGCAAGGCTAGAAGTAATTGAAAAAAGATATCCTGATTTTGAGATGGTAGAATATTATAAAGGGAGTGATCTAGTAAATTTACAATATGAACCTTTATTTGCAGGGGCAATAGATAGTAAAGAACCCAATTATAAAAATGCATATAAAGTTTACTCAGCTGATTTCGTCACAACAGAAGAAGGTTCAGGTGTTGTCCATACTGCAGTGATGTATGGCGAAGATGATTATCAATTAGGCGAAGAAGTTGGATTACCTAAAGTTCATACAGTTGATGAACAGGGTAAATTTAGTCAAAGCTTAAAACCTTTTGGGCTTAATGGTAAGTATGTTAAGGCTGAAAAAACTGAAAAAACAATAATTGATTATCTGAAAGAAAATGACAACCTGTTTGCTGAAAGAATGTATAAACATGATTATCCTTATTGTTGGCGTTGTGATACTCCATTGCTTTATTATGCAAAACCTTCCTGGTTTATTGAGATGACAAAAGTAAAAGACAAATTACTGCAAAATGCTAGCCAGATAAATTGGATTCCTGAATATATAAAAGATGGTCGATTTGGAGAGTGGATCGAAGGGGTCAAAGATTGGGCTTTTTCCCGTGAAAGGTACTGGGGAACACCTTTACCATTATGGCAGTGTTCAAAGTGTGACCAAGTTATTTGCATAGCCAGTTATGAAGAATTAGCCAAGCTTTCAGGCCAAAATTTGAATAAAGATTTTGATCCTCATAAACCATATATTGATGATATAGAATTAGATTGTCAATGCGGTGCGAAAATGCAAAGAGTGCCAGAAGTTATTGATGTTTGGTTTGATTCAGGCGCTATGCCATTTGCTCAATGGTTTTATCCTTTTCAAAATAAAGATTTGATTGACGAAAAAAAACAGTTCCCTGCAAACTTTATTTCTGAAGCAATTGATCAAACTAGAGGTTGGTTTTATACTTTATTAGCAGTATCTACATTATTAGGCAAGGAGTCCCCATATAAAAACGTGATTTGTCTTGGTCATATAAATGATAAAGATGGTAAGAAAATGAGTAAATCAAAAGGTAATATAGTTGATCCTTGGTATATTATTAATAAGTACAGTGTTGATGCTTTGCGTTGGCATTTATATACTATTAATCAACCAGGTGAATCAAAGAATTTTGATGAAAAAAATGTTGATGAAGTAGTTAAGAAAGTTGTTTTAATTTGGCAAAATAGCTTAAAGTTTTTCCAATTATATGCAGATGATAAAGTAAAACCTTCTTTAAAATCAAAACAGATTTTGGATCGCTGGGTATTGGCAGAATTTAATCAATTGCTTAATCAAATAAATAAATATTTAGAGGAATATAATATAATTGATGCTGCTAGAAGAATTCAGGAATTTATTAATAAGTTTTCTACTTGGTATTTACGCAGGAGCAGAGATCGATTTAAAGGTGATGACCAAAAAGACAAAAAACAGTCGTTAGAAACTACTTATTATATACTTTTAAATTTAGCTAAAATTTCTGCTCCATTTATGCCTTTTTTAGCCGAAGAAATTTATCAAGAATTAAAGGGTGAAAAGCAAAGTGTTCATTTAGAAGATTGGCCTGAGGTAGCAGCTGATTTGATTGATACTAAGTTATTAGAGCAAATGGAAGCAGTTAGAAAAATTATTGAACAGGCCTTGGCTGTCAGGGCAGAAGCAAATATTAAAATACGCCAGCCTTTAAGTAAATTATATATAACAAAGAAATCTTTAGCAGAAGAATTATATTTTTTAATTAAAGATGAGGTTAATGTCAAAGAAATTGAAGTTGTTGAACAGTTCCCTCAAGGAGATAATTTCAAAATTGGTGGAGATGAAAATTATAGAGTTTGTCTTGATACTAATATTACTGAAGATTTGCAATATGAGGGTTATGCTCGGGAAATGATTAGGCAAATTAATGCTTTAAGGAAAAAAGAAAATTTAAGCATAGGTGATTTAGTTGAATTAATTTATCAGACAGATTCAGCGGAAATTAAAGAAACCATAAATAAGTTAAGGGATGAAATAAAGTCAGCAACTTTGAGCACAGAGTTGCATGAGGGTAGTGCAGATCACGAAGTTACCATTAATGGGTTTAAATTATTTATTAAAATTAAAAAATAGACAATAAATTTTTAGATATTTTAATAAAAAACCATAGCTTAATTAGCTATGGTTAAAACCTCTATTGGTAAATTAATATAATGTGGTCCTTCAGTGAAAGCTTCTTGATTGGCTAAAAAATAAGTAAGTATTTTTTTAATAGCTTCAGGCAGATAAGGATGGCTGTTTGTTTTTACTTGTGATAGCCAGATAGGTTGGAATTGTTTGTTATTTTTCCATTCTTCAAATAAAGAATTTGTAAAGATTCTTTTATCCGTCATAAGATAGGCTCTAATAGGAATACTAATACCATCGTTTTTGCAGACCTCAACAATTGGACGCACAGGAAATATATTGCATTGCGTTTTCTCAAAAATAAATTTAGCTAATTGCATTTTTTCAATTTGAATTTGCATTAGGCCATCTTGAGTAACTTCTACGGTGCCACCTGGCAGATATAATGATTGATGATTAAACTTTTTAGCTAAAAGTACTTTACCTTTGTTAATAAAAACACCAACAATAACCTTTTTTTTAAGCGGGTGCGCTTCCACAGCAGATTGTGTAAGCGCTAATGGTTTAACAAATTCGCTTTCCATTAAGGACCTCCTTTTAATTTAAGGTGTAAAATATTAATGTACTAGTTTCTATTAATTTACTATATAAATATATAATTGTCAATACATGGAATTATTAGCTCCAGCAGGTAATTTTACTAAAATGAAATACGCTTTAGAATATGGTGCTGACTCAATTTATTTGGGTTTGCCTGATTTTAGTTTGCGAGCCAGGATTAATGATTTTACTCCACAAAAATTAATTAAAGCGATTGAATATGCTCATCAAAGGCATAAAAAAATTTATATCACAGTTAATGTATATGCCCATAACAGGCATCTTAATAAAATAGAAAAATCTTTGAAATTTTTAAATAAGCTAAAGCCAGACGGTGTGATAATTTCAGATCCTGGAGTTTTGATTATGGCTAAAAAATATTTGAAAAATATTGATTTACATCTTTCAACGCAGGCTAATACAACAAATTGGCAGTCAGCAAAATTTTGGTATGAACAAGGAATAAAGCGAATAATCCTAGCCAGGGAATTAAGCATTAAAGAAATTGCCGTGATACATAAAAAAGTCCCTAAATTAGAATTAGAATCTTTTGTCCATGGAGCTATGTGTATGTCTTATTCTGGTCGTTGTTTATTATCAGCTTGGTTTAATCAGCGTAGCGCTAATTTGGGAGATTGTTCTCATCCTTGCCGTTGGGATTATAATGTTTTTATTGAAGAGCAGCAAAGACCAGGAGTTTATGTGCCGATTGAAGAAGATAGTCATGGCACGTATATTTTAAGTTCTAAAGATTTATGTATGATCAAGTATTTAGATAAATTAGCTAACGCAGGAGTGAAACATTTTAAAATTGAAGGAAGGACAAAAAGTATTTCTTATCTAGCTAATGTGGTTAAAATTTATAGACAAGCAGTTGATACTTACGAATTACGAATACCTACTAATATACGGATGAAGCAGATTAATAAACTTTATAAGGAATTAAATAAAATTTCTAACAGGGAATTTACTACTGGATTTTATTTTGGCGGTGAAAAAATGCCAATGCAAAAATATGATGCGCCTTATGTACGCCCTGATTTAGAATTTATTGGGGAAGTTTTAAAAGTTAAGAAATTAAAAAATGGTAAATACCAAGCGCAACTAAAAGTGCACAATGTTATAAAAATGGGTGAGAAAGTTGAAGTGATAGTTCCGCAAGGAGATAATTTTAAAATCAGGTTACCTGAACTTTACGACTTAGATAAAAAAGACTATGTTGTTGAGGCTCATGGTGGACAGAACAAGATGGTTTTGTTAAATTTAGATAAAGAGATACCTTTATTTAGTATTTTACGTAAAAAAATATGATTTCATACTTAAAAGGTAAAATTTCATATATTGGCGATAATTATATTGAAGTTGTTATTAATAATATTGGCTATAAAATATTTGTTGCTAGTGATATTTTAGATAAAGCAAAGATAGAACAAGAAATTGAAATTTTTACTTATCAGGATGTTAAAGAAAATGCGTTGGATCTTTATGGTTTTGCTTCGCGAGCTAAACTTGATTTATTTGCGAAGCTGATCTCTGTTTCAGGTATTGGCCCCAAGACTGGCTTAGGTGTTTTGGCTTTGGCAACAGTTGAAGAAATTGAATCAGCTATTGTTCGTGGGGATGCTTCAATTTTAACTAAAGTTTCAGGTATTGGTAAGAAAACTGCAGAAAGGATTGTTCTTGAATTGAAAAATAAATTTAAAGGATCAGTTGAATTAGGAGTAGAGCAACAGCCTCAATCAGAAGATGCTGATGTTATAGATGCATTGACTGGTTTAGGTTATTCTATAGAGGATGCACGCAAAGCTTTACGTCAATTGGATCAAAAAATAACAGGTCGTGAAGAAAAAATTAAAGCTTGCTTAAAAATGTTAAGTAAATAAAATGATTTTAAAAGAAATTAAAAGTAAAGAGTTTTGGGCGGAGAAATTAAGCTCTCATAAAGGAGCTTGTTTTTTGCAATCATGGCATTGGGGTGAATTCCAAAGAAGTTTGGGGCGTAAAGTATGGAGCTTAGAAATAGGAGGTGAGATTTTTTTAGTAATTAAAATGAATTTACCATTAAATAAAAATTATTTATATTTACCAAGAATTGTTAGTAAATTAGATAAGGAAAAATCAGATTTTTTAAAAAAATTAGCTAAACAAGAAAAAAGTATATTTATCAGAATAGAACCTGTAAAACAAAATGTTGTTGCTTTAGGATTTAAAAAGGTTGTTAGTGTACAGCCACAACAGACCTTAATGCTTGACTTGCATAAAGATGAAGATGATTTATTACTAGAAATGCACCAGAAGACTCGTTATAATATTCGCTTAGCTAGGAAAAAAGGAGTTAAACTTGTTGAGGGAGACATTACTGATTTAGATGTTTTTTATAATTTAATAAGCGATACTTATAATCGAAAAAATATTACTGTCTATAATAAGGAATATTATAAAAAATTGATGACAAATTTTAGCAAGGCAAAAATTTTTTTAGCTAAATTTCAAGACAAAGTTTTATGCGCAAATTTAATTTTATTTTATAATGATACGGCGACTTATTTACATGGAGGATCATCACAAGAGAATAAGAATTTAATGGCACCTCATTTATTGCAATGGGAGGTTATAAAAATCGCTAAAGAGCAAGGTTATAAATATTATGATTTTTGGGGGGTAGATGAGAAAAAATGGCCAGGTGTCACCCGTTTTAAAAAAGGATTTGGCGGCTTTGAAGTAAATTATCCTGGAACCTTTGATTTAATAACTAATGATCCATGGTATTGTCTGTATAAAATGGTGAAAAAATTTAAATAATACAACTTTAGTAAATAAAAAAAATCCGAGAGCTTAATCTCAGATTTTTTATTTATTAAAAATGTGAGTTTTATTCCTCTTGAACTAACCCCTTACCCTTACCTAAAGGATCAGTATCTAAATTAGTAGTAATTCCTTGATAATTTTTATTTATTTTACCGTTAGTGATAGCATCAGTAGCTTGGAGATTGATTTCTGCCAGTAATGTTAATATTTTATCAATATCTGCTGAAGTAGGTTGGATAGAAATTGAAAATTCAGCATTAGCTTTATCAATCGAAGTTGGGATGCGGCTTATTTGCCAGACTAGTTGATTATTGTCTTTTATAAAAAGTTCACCAGTAGAGATTTTTTCCTGCCCGGCAAAGGTGACATAATCAGGTAGATCAGTACTAATATTAATATCAGAAATCTCATGCAATTCATTTGTTAATGTCCAGTAAACTTTATAAGTAGTTTTTTGTCCAACAATTGGTGGTAATGGTCCTGAGCCTACGGTTAAGTTTTGATCATCAAAATATCTTCCATCAATTTTTAAGTCTACATTAGAATTAATTTCATTAATAATTGTATTACTTTCCATAATTATCTCTGCTTCAGAATTATCAACTGCATTTATTTGTGTTTCAAAAAAACTTTTTACTTGATAATCCTCCTCATCATATTTGCTAGATTTTACATAAGTTTTCAAATCAATTTGTAAATTTAACTCAACTTCATCTTCAGGGAATAGTAATTTTAATTCTGGTATTTGATCTTTAGTCCATAGTATTTGATGACCTTCATGCACACCATCATTAGGATCATTTAGAGTAGACCAGTCTAAGAAAGGAGATTCGATTACAAGCCTGATTTTTAAATCGCCTAAGGCTGTTTTACTTTTATTTTGAATATTTAGCAGATAGGTTAGAGTATTTGAAAAATCAACTGGTTTATTTTGATTAGAGCCTTGAATAATTAAATTCGCTATTAATTCTCCCTTTATTACTTCTATTATTGGGTTATTTTCTTGTTGAATAAAATATTCCTCTGCAGGCCCTAGTAATTTAGCTTTTAAAGCAAAAGAAAGAGATTGGCTTTCTTCTACTTCAAACTTGCCAGTAAATTTAATTTCAATATTTTCATCAGAAGAAAGTTGATCAATTGTCCAAATTTTTTGAGTGATTATTTCTTCTTCATCAGTGGTCTCTTCTTCTATTTCTTCTTCGCTTTCATTATTATTAATTTGACTTTTTAGCAATATGAATTGTTCTGGATAATTTAATTCTATTTCCAGATTACTTATATCAAATTCTTCGGAATTATTTTTAATAGTAACAGTAAATTCCTCTTCTTCTTGATCAGCTAATTGTGCAGGATATTCAAATTTTAAATCTAACAGACTATCAATGATTTCAGTATTAAAAGAGAGTGTTTTTTGAAATTCTGAACTAAAATTTACAGGGGTATAACTCAGTGTAGCGGAAATTGTTTGCTTACTATCAATTTGGCCAATTAATTTACCAGAAATTTCAATAATTTTCTCAGTGTTACTATAAAGGTCATTTATTTGCCAGGTTCTAATATTAGAATATTTTTGTTCAGTATTATCTTCTATTTGTTCAAAAGGGATATTGGTTTGGGACAAGATAAATCCATAAGGTAGATATACTGTTAATTGACAATTAGTTAAATTAATATCCTCACTATTAATTATTTTAATTTGATAATTAATTTCTTCACCCGAAATAGCTGTAAAAGGTCCTTTTATTTCAAGATTAACCCGAGAATCTGTGAAAGAAGGGTTAGGCTGGAAGATTAAAAAGCCAAGAAAGGAAACAATAAATATAATGATCAGACAAAATATAAAAAAAATAACAAAGGTCGTGATCTTATTTCTTTGCTTATGTTCTATCCTAGTCATATTAGGCATTTTGCCTGGGATATCTTGATAAATACTTTTTAAACCTTTTTCAATCTCTTTGGTATGTTGACTTTTTTTAGGTTTAGTTTGCTTTTTTGTTTCTTTCTTAAGGCCTTTTTTTTCAATTTTAGGCTTTGCCTTTTTGTTTGTTTTAGGTTTAGGTTGTTTTTTAATCTTTTTACTTTTTGTAGCCATATTAATTTTGCCTAAAGATAATAGCAAAAAGTTGATCTGTGGTTAATTCTTTTGAAAGAGTAAATATGTTATTCCTTTCAAATAGTTGATTGGGATATGTGTATTGAAATTGATAATTTTCAGGGAAATTAATTTGCAAATTAATTTTAAAATTATTTTTGCCAGGTTGTTTCTGCCAAATCAAGCTATATTTTTCCAAATATGTGCTTTCTTCTTTTTCCATATTCAATTCTTTTTTTATAAGACCTAAATAACTTAGAGGTTCATCTGAATGTAAATTTAAGATAAATGGTAATTTGTACTTGATTATTACTGTTTTTGTTTCGCCTGGTTCCACTTTAATCCAGTTAGCAAAAACAGTTTTGTTGCTTTCTTTAAAAATTTCAGTTTGGCTATCAGGGTCAATTTTTTTAGTAGATTCAATTAAGGCAATATCAGGATCAATTTTATATATTTCAGGATCAAGTAAGGAAAATAATTCAGGTTCAAGATTGGTAAATCCTTGTGCACTAATAAATTCACTTTCTTCTGGCACATAAATTCTCATATAGTCTAAATTTGGAACGCCATAAAAGCTTTCACCCTTTTTTCCGTTGTGAGTTTTACTAATTGCCAAAGTGTTAATAATTGAGCCGTCTGATTGCACTTCAACTGATAAAGATGCTAATTGTGTTATTTTTGCATCTGTTTTTTCTCCGGCAATATTGGTGCTGATTATAGATAAATAATCTTTATCAGTATTTTTAAGCTGCCCGCCCCAATTATAATCTAAGACTAGTTTTTCTAAATTATAATTAGAAAAATACAGTTGAATTTCTTTTTGTTGTAAAGAATCTAATAATAGGTCTAATAATTCTATTAATTGTTTTTTGTCTGTGTTTAAAAGCCGATCAATTAATAAGGGTGTTAAGTCTGCAATAATTTGTTTAGGCCTGTTTTCTTCTTTATCATAGTTCAATTCCACGCTTTGCTGAATTGAATTAAAAAAGTTTTCGTTAGTAATAATTTTGCCGTATTGGGGTAATTCAATCGGGCCAGTAATTGTTAGGATTTTTTCTAAGAAAGTAGCATTAATTAAAAATAAACCATCAACTGTTGGGCCGCCACTTTTTTCATAAAACCACATCATTTTTTCTGCTGAAGTGGGCAAATCAGCAAACCAATTAGAATCTTGAAATTCCCAGCGAGGATTAATAAGCCTTAGAGGTTTTGGTGAAGCAATGCTTACTCGCAAACCAGCTTTTAAATCATAAGGTCCACCACCAGGGATGTCGATTTTTTCAATATTACCTTGGTCAATATCTACTAGGGCATAACTGCCAATAAAACCACCAGTTGGTCTTAATTCATTATTATTTTGAAAGATAAACAAATAACGTTTTTTAATATCATGCCCTAAAATTGTTAATATTAGATCAGAATAAGAAATAAAGTTATTAATATTCTTTTCAAGTAATGGTAATGCTACTTGTAATTTTTTAAATTGATCCTGATATTCATTTGGTAATTGTTCAACTTTGATTTGTTCTAAATCACTACTGGCTTCTTTAATATTTGGTGCTATTTGTTTTAAAGCGTTAGTTAATTTAGTTAGTTTTTCAGTAAGATTTAATGATTGCAGATCATTTACTTGATCAATCTGTAATGAATCAATAACAGCAGTTAGGGTTGCCGCGCTTTCAGTTAGTTTTTTGCCAATATTTATTATTTTTTCAGCTATAAAGTATTGTTCGTTAATTTGCGGGGTTATTTTTATTAAGTTTTCTATAAAAATGTTAATATCACTAAGTTCTTGTTGAGCTTCTCCAAAATTATTAGCTGCTTCTGATAATTCAAATTGTGTATAATAAAAATTTTGAGCAGAAGCTGCTTTTTGGGAAATAGCTAAATGTTGTAAAGCGTCTGCTGCTTTGCTGAGAATGAAGCTTTTTTTGCCTTGTAATTCTAAATAGTAATCATAGGACGCAAAAGGTAAAGCAAAAATTAGACAGACCAAGATAAAACCGATTAATTTTCTTTTCCAGGTTGCAGGAATAGTAAAAATCCCCAAATTTATCTCTTGTGCTTCAAATTTAGGTAATTTGATTTTTTTCTTTTCTTTTTTAGCTTTTTGTGCCTTTAATGCATTAGTTTTATTTTTTGGTATAATTTTCTGAAAAGCTAATTTACCTTTATTTGGTTTTGTCTTTATTTTTCTGGTAATACCTTGTGGGATTTGATTTAAATTTGACCTGAAGTTATGATAAGTTTTTTTTAAATTAAGGGAAATGTTTTTTTTCTGTTTGGTTAACTTATTTGCCAGATCCTGAGAAACAAGCTGAGCAAAATGCTGTTCCTTAACATTAGTCTTGTTTTTTTCGGCTTGAATTTTTTTAAGATCTAAAACATAAGGAGATGGGCGAGAATTTCCTTTTTTAACAAGACTATTTGTGGTCTGTTTCTGAGGAGGTATGGTTACAGAATAAAATAGCAAACTAGTTTTAGGTTTTTCCTTTACAATTTTTGGCCGATTACAAGACTTTGTTGTCTTTTTAACAACCCTTTTTGTGAGTCTTTTTTTAGGGGTAGTTTTTTTGCCTTTTTTCTGAGTTGGTTTTTTGCGTTTAGTCTCCCTTTTAGTTGATTTTTTTGTTTTTGCTTTTGCCATGGAAAATTTATTGTAAAGTATTTTGATAAACAGTCAATATTTGTTGAGCGCATTTTTGCCAAGAATATTTTTTAACTTGACTAAAGCCTTTATTGATAAGAGATTCTTTTAATTGTTGGTCAGTCAAAACTTTCTTCATTGTTTTAGCTATTTGTTCTTGATCATGAGGATCAAAGTAAAGGGCTGCTTCTCCCATTATTTCTGGTAAAGCTGTGACTTGAGAAGAAATTACTGGCGTGCCACAAGCCATTGCTTCTAAGCCGATTAAACCAAAACCTTCATAAAAAGAAGGAATAACAAATATTTCTGCAGCCTGGTAAAATGCTGGTAAATCCTGATCACTAATAAATCCAGGAGTAATAATATCTTCTTTATAAGGAGATTTTTTAATTTGTTCTTTAATTTTGGGGTAATTGGGGTCTTCTTGTCCGCCTAAGATTAATTGCAGATCTTGGTTATACTGTGATTTTAAAATTTCAAAAGCTTTAATTAACCCTTCAAAATTTTTGTGATTACGCCAGACACTAATAAAAAATACAAAAGGTTTGCTAATTTTGTATTTAGCTTTGATTGCTTTAATTTTATCATAATTTGGCTTTGTATGGAAATGGTCTTCTGTGCCTAAATAAATCACCTTAATTTTCCCTGGATTAATCTTAAAATATTTGATAATATCATTTTTTGTAGCTTGAGAAATTGTAATAATTTTTTTAGATTTTTTTAGGCCGATTTTCAAGGTTAAATTATAGGCAAATTTACGCCAAGCAGATTTTTGTTTATGGCCAGGAAAAAATTTAGGTGTAATATCATGAATTGTATGGATGCGTGGACGATTATAAAAAATGGGCGCATTAAAATGAGGGAAATGCATTAAATCTAATTTATATTTAAGTAAAATCTGCAAAAATTTAGTTTGTTCACTGTAACTATACCAAGGAGAATCTACTTTAATTTTATGGACTTTGTCATGCGGAGGTTCATATTGATCATAAATTTTGGGTAAAAGAAAAATATAATAGTCATTATTTTTATCTAATTTGAAAATCTGTTCAGTGATTTGCTGAATATAATTACCAATACCTGACTGAGCTTTGCCATACATTCTGGCATCAATGCCAATTTTAGCCATAGTAAAAATGTTATAAAGTAAAAAGTTTTAAGGTTTGTTTGGCTGTATTTTGCCACGTATATTTTTGGCTGTTTTTTAATCCTTTATTAACTAATTCTTGTTTTAATTTTGGACTATTTAATATTGTTTGAACAGCTCTTATTGAATCAGTTAAATTAAAAGGATTAACCAGTAAAGCTGACCCATTAGTTATTTCTGGTAAGGATGAATTTAGACCGCAGATAACAGGCAAACCACATGCTTGAGCCTCTAAAACAGGCAAACCAAATCCTTCGTAATATGAAGGAAATAACAATACTTGCGCAAGGTTGTAGATATATGATTTATCCTCTCTGGGAATATAATCAATGAAATGGATTTGTTTTTTATATGGGGAATTTTTGGCTATTTGAAAAACGTTCTCATATTTCCAGCCTTTAACTCCAGCAATAACTAGGCTTAAATTTTGGTGTTTTTTTTGTTTTTTTAAGCTATTAAAACTTTCAATTATACTAGTAATATTTTTTCTGGGTTCAATTGTACCCAAATAAAATAAAAATTCAGCTGGTAGTTTATATTTTTCTTTGACTTCAGCAATTTTTTTATTTGATTTGTCTATGATTTTATATATAGCATGATCAATTGCCAAAGGAATTACTGAAATTTTTTCAGGTTGAAACTGGTATTGCTCAACTAGATCATTTTTTGTGTTGGTAGAATCAGTAATTATTGTATCAAAGTCAGCTAATATTTTTTTAGGATTAATAAGTTTATGCCAGAGGTTTCTTTTTAGGGTATAGTATTGGGGATATAAATCAAAAGAAATATCATGAACAGTTATAACCTTTTTACAATTAGAAGACAGTGCAATGAAATTAAAATTAGGCATGAAAAAAAGATCAATCCCTTTAATTAATTGATCTAGCTTAGGGTAGTGCAAGAACCTTAAGCTTAAATTAAATAGTTTGTTTGGATATTTAAAACCAATATATTTTACATTGTTTTGTTTGAAGTTGGGCAAGTTTTCTTCTACTGGTTGCTGGGAGTTATAAAAAAGCAGGTATTGGTTTTTATTATCTAATTCAAATAAATTTGTTAATAAATTAAAACTATATTCAGGAATACCAGAATAATGTTTGTCCATTAAACAACGTACATCAATACCAATATTCATAAGGTTTTTTACTTAACATTTTTTAAATCGGTGGTAGGAATCATCTACAAAATTTTTAATTTGATTATAGAAGTTTTTCGAATTAAATTTTTCTGCATACTCCTTAATTACTTGCGGATTATAATCTTCAGGTTTGAACTTAATGACAGTATCTATTAAGGCTTCCCAGGATTGTTCATTAAATAATTTGCCTGTTTTACCATCTTCGACTGTTTCTAAAGCACCCCCTGCGCCATAAGCAATAACTGGCCGGCCAGAAGCCATGGCTTCAATCGCTGTAATACCAAAATCTTCTGTTTGTGGATGAATAAAGGCTAAACATTCTGATAAGTATTTTCGTTTTTCCTCTTCTGTAACAGCCCCTAGAAATTCAATATGGTCTTTAGCCATTTTTTTCAATTTAGCCTCTTCATCTCCAATACCAATAATTTTTAAAGGGATATTAAGCTTGTTAAAAGCTTTAACAGCTAATTCTACTTTTTTATATGGTTTTAAACGAGTAATAATTAAATAATAATTGCCTAATTTTTTAGAGATATAAAAATTTTCAGTATCAACCGGCGGATAAATTACCTTACTATCACGGTTATAATAATTTTTAATCCTCCCAGCCACAAAATGAGAATTAGCAATAAAATGATTAACTCTTTGTGAGGCTAACTGATCCCATTGTCTTAGTTGGCTTAAGAGTAAAGGAATAAATCGTTTAATGATTTTACCTTCTTGAATATCTTTGGGATATTCATGGGTTTCACTCCATAAATAACGGGTAGGGGTGTGACAGTAACAAATATGTAATGTCTGAGGATGGGTAATAACCCCTTTAATTAAGGCAGAGGTTGAAGAAATCACTACATCATATTCACTTAAATCAAGTTGCTCAACAGCTACTGGCATCAGAGGCAGATACCAGCGTATTTTAGAACTGGAAAAAGGCAACTTTTGCAAAAAAGAGGTTTTGACATTTTTATCAGTAAAACCAGCTAAACGTTTTTTGTCATGGATCAAGGTATAAATTGGGGCATCAGGAAAAAGCTCTGATAAAGCTAACAGAACACGCTCAGCACCCCCTGCCTGGTTAAGATAATCATGTAATAAAGCAACTTTCATTGGTTACAAATTACGAATAAGTACGAATATACTAATGTTATCAATATCATTATCTTAGCTTATTTAGGCGTAAAAATCAAGTTTTATAAAAATCAAAAAACAGCCTGTTTAACAGCCTGTTTTTTTAAAAGATATTTTATTCTACTAATCTTTTTGGAAACAAGATAACCCAGGGAGTTTTGACAATAACTTGAATGTCCAGCCATAATGACCAGTTTTCAATATAATGAATATCCAGCTTAGCTTCTTCATCAAAAGAAAGGTCTGAACGGCCAGAAACTTGCGCTAAGCCTGTGACACCTGGTTTAATATCTAAAGTTCTTAATTGTTCTAATTTATAGTTCTCAACTTCTCTGGGTTGATGCGGTCGAGGACCAACAATACTCATCTGACCAATCAGTACATTAAAAAATTGTGGTAGTTCATCAATGCTATATTTTCTAATAAATTTGCCTACTTTTGTTACCCTGGGATCATCTTTAATTTTATACAAAGCACCTTGTCTAGTGTTTTGTTTGGCGATAAGTTCTTTTTCCATTTCCAAGGCTTTTGCCTTTTGTTCTTCTGAGCCAACATCTGTACTCATTTCATAATACATTGATCTAAATTTAAAGACTTTAAATTCTTTCCCATTTTGACCGACCCTTTTATTCTGGTAAATAATTGGGCCCTTGCTTTCTATTTTAATCGCAAGTATGGTTAATAACATTATCGGCGAAGTCATAATAATAAAAAATATTGCGCCAAAAAAATCAAAGATTCTTTTATATATTCTACCCCAGCCTTCCAATTTAGTTTTTCTGATTTCTAAAACAGGGATACCAATTAAAGTATCTATGCCCAAACGGCTGGTTTTTGTTTTATAAATATCAGCTGTAAATTTGAAAATGATATGGTTAATTTCAGTAAATTCAATTAAATCCATTGTTTTTTCCTTGTCTAAATTTGGATCAGCCTGGATGATTTCATCAATTATTTTTTCTTTATGCAGATTAATAATTTCTTGTTTGATTTCTTCATTAAAAGTAGGGAATTGTTTAATGATTTTATAACCTAATTGGGGATTTTTTTGTAATTGTTTGATTATGGTATTAGTGTTTTTATCAGTGCCAATCACAATAATTTTCTTGGCTCCATAACCAAGTTTTAATAAGTATTTTTGTATTTTATATATAATTATACGGCCGATTGTCACATAAATAATAGAAAAACCCCAGGCAGCTAAGATAATAAATCGAGAAGAAAATAGTTCTCTTTTTAAAAAGATAGCAACAATAATTACTAAGACAGCAGTTGAACAAGCAAAAAATATTTTAGATAATTCTTGGGCAAATTTACGGCCACTTTCAATCGCGTATAGTCCGGCTAAAGCAAAAATAAAAAGACAGCCTAAAGCAACTAAAAGGCTGTAAAATAAGTATTCACTAAAGGATAAGGCGTAAATAACTGGTCTGATTTCAGTTACAAAACTGCCAACTCTTAAAGAATAAGCTGATAGGGCGGCTAAAACTACCATTAAAAAGTCAATTGGTAGTAAGATTATGACAAATAATAATTCAGATTTTTTCATTATAATTTATTCTAAATTAAAGGGACCATCACGGTCCCTGTAATTAGCTAATTTCAATATCCAATAAGTAAGCCGGATTCTGTACCCTAACGGGCGAGGTCATCTATCTAGGCTCTTCCTTGCGTTAGAGCTCATGCGAACTACTTATTTCTTAAAAAGAAAAGGTTTGTTCTTGCACCAGGTAGAAGTTTACCACGGCACTCTGTTACCAGAGGCCGAGTTTTGTGGCTTTTGTCTCGAGAACAAAAACATCAAAACACTTTTCACGTTTTGCATATAGCATATGGCAGATAGCAAATAGCTATTAGCCATTAGCCATAAGCTAGTATAGTCTCTGCGGCACTGGTCCTACTTAGGTATTACTACCTAAGCGAAGGGTGTTACCCTTTACCACTCATGGTGTCCGGACTTTCCTCCCAAAGTACGCCGAAGCTTGAGCGAAGGCGGACCAACGCTAAATTTTGTCGAACTTTGAGCAACCTCTGCATATTGGATATTGAAAACAACTACGAATTAAAATAATTCGTTAATAATTATATTTTAACATAATATTAGTCTTTTGTCAATAAGGGGTATTAAGCAACGCCAATTTGTTTTTTAACCTCAATTAAGGTCTGCTTAGCCACTTTTTGGGCTTTAGCAGCACCTTCTGCCAGTACTTTATTAATATATTCAGATTTTTGCTCTAATTCTTTTCTTTTAGTCCTATATGGTTCAAAATATTGACTGATTGCTTTAGCTAGAGTTTGTTTTAGCTCCCCATATTTAATATTTTTTTGACTAATTTGTTTGGAAAAATAAATAACTTCATCATCAGTGCCAAATTCAGCTAACAAAGCTAATAAATTTTTAGCTCCTGTCGGAATTTGTTTTTCAGTGCCAGTTCCTGTAACTGCTTTTTTAATTTTTTCTTCAATAACTTGGGGGCTGTCATTAATGGCAATATAGTGTTTTGGGCCACAGGATTTTGACATCTTTTTTTCTGGTTCTACTAGAGACATGATTTTAGGTGTTTCAGTTAAAAGCGGTTTTATTTCCTGAAAATACTGTCCATATTTATTATTAAACCAACGCACAATTTTATTAGTCAGTTCTAAGTGTTGTAGTTGATCCTGACCAACAGGCACATAATTTGGTTGGTAAAGTAAAATATCAGCTGCTTGTAAGACAGGGTAATCAAATAAACCCACATTTATATTTGTAGCTTGTTTTTGAGATTTATCTTTAAACTGGGTCATGCGCTCTAATTCTGCGATTGGGGTTAAAGTATTAAAAATCCAGGCTAATTCTGTGCAAGCTGGGACATCAGCTTGGTTAAAAATAATACATTTTTTAGGATCTAAGCCAGCTGCAATATAATCAATAGTCAAATCCATGATTTGTTGTTTTTTTTCTTTAGCCTGATAATTAGCTGTAATTGAATGATAGGTGGCCAAGAAAAAATAGCATTGGTATTTATCTTGTAAACCAACCCAATTTTTTAAAGCACCCAAATAATTGCCAATGTGCAATTCACCTGTTGGCTGCGTGCCTGATAAAACGATTTGTTTTTTTGTTGCCATATAATATAATTTTACTGTGAATTAGCTATTATGTAAAGTTGTAATGTTTAATATAAGGAACAAATTGATACTTCGACTTAGCTCAGTATGCCAATTTGTTCCTTTTTGCTTACCCGCCCCAGCCATTATTTGGTTTATTTGAGGGGCAGTTAGTGTCAGGACATTTTGGTTTTGGTGTCCCGCCCCATCCTCTTTGCGATGTTGATCTCATTTCTTTACCGCATTTAGGGCATGTTTGTTTTTGATTTTTTCCTTCTTTACTCATTTTTCCCTCCTTTAGCAAAAAATAAAAACTCCCTGCTGTAAAGCCGCAGGAAGTTTTATTAATAAAAACTAAAAATTAGACTTTACAGCTTGCTGCGTAAAGCCCACCACCAGTTTAAGTTGTGTAAATTAATTTTCATATTTTAATTTTATAAAAAAGAATGATTTTAGTCAATAGAAAAAGGCTGTGTCAATTAAGACACAGCCTTTGTTTTAGTTATCGTCTTCTCGTTCTACTATTGTGGCTTTCTGCACGCTGAAGCTTATTCCATTTTGCATTTCGTTGAATTTCATAAATAGTTTCACTGATGGCTATTCCACTAAGACAACCTGTAATTATACAAGTTGTATCATCAGCGCAAATGCCACCACCGTCTCCACCACGAGCATCACCGGCTACACCTCCTTTGCCAGGTTCCATATTACTTAGGGCATAGCCAACAGCACAGCCACCAATCAGACCAGTTGCGTTATAGGCATAAAAAGTTGCATCACAGTGCCGCGGGCGAAGAGGATTGTTTTTATCTTTGCACGGATCCTCTTGTGTTTCAATTATAGTGATTGGCTGGTTTTCTATAATGCATTGAGTTGTAACATTTACTGCTACAACCCCATTGACTGGCTCTGACTGAATAATGTCATAGTCAGGAGAATAGCCTTCTGGGCAATTGACCTTAATAGTTGTTCTTACATCTACAGGAGTTGAAGCAGGAACAATGTAGACATCTACCCTTTGATCTCTGAAATTATTTTCAAAGTCTCGTTGGCCACGTCCATGGTATAAGAAGATTCGTATTCTGTCTGAGGAGATACCATGGGAGATCAGCCAATTAGCCACTGAGTAAGCCCTATCCTGCGCCAGGTTTTTCTGTTTAATAAAGTTGCTTTGGGTATGACAATTTTCTCCAAAACAAGGCGGTTCTGAGACCCAGCCTTGCAGCCAGATTTGAGAATTTGTCACCATTTCTTTGCCAGCTATATGATTTAATTTAGGCAACATTTCATCGGTAATGTTATCATGTCCCGTCGGAAAGTGGTCAAGAACAAAATTAGGGGGTCTTTGCTCTATTACAGGATCAGGCATGTGGGCAGCACTGCTAAGTTTAGGCAGTGCAATCAGACAAAGTAGTATTAAGCTAATTACTGTTTTTTTCATTTTAAATGAACCTCCGAAAGACTTATTAATTAAGTTTCAGGCAGTAATTTGCCGTTATTATTTACTAGCCATCGTGCCTTTATATTTGTACAGCTTAAAACTGTTATAATGAAACAATATCTTAGTATAACAAAATAATATCCTTTTGTCAATATTAATAATTAATGTTTAGCCAATAAGAAAAGGCTGTGTCAATTAAGACACAGCCTGAAAGATTAGGGAGTTATTGGTAAACAGTTTGTTTGAATTTTTAATAATAAGTGATTATCTATTAAAATTTGCTCGTATGAATATTGGCCGTTGTAACCTGGAGGACAGTTAATAGCAGCATTAAGTTCTATCCTCTCTTGACCCGGAACAAGATAGATGTCAACTTTTTGATTTCTATATTTATCTTTCTCATGTTCAAGTCCCTGCCCAACAACTTGGTTGATAATGATTCGTTCACTGGGTATTCCGTTAGTAATAAGATGATTAGCAATTGTTTGAGCTCTTAGTAATGCTAATTCTTTTTGAATAGGGAATGTCCTTGCATCTGGAGATCCAGATGTCCAGCCTTGTAGTTCAATATTATCAGTAGTTTGATTAGCATCATTTATGATTTTTTTCAACAGGGGAATCATTTCAGGTGTAATTAATGCTTCACTTGATTGGAAATGGTCAATAATATAATCAGGTTTTTTGGATCGTATGGGAATAGGCATATTATCTTTAGTAGAAGAAGCCTCATTATTGTTCGTAACTACTGGCCCTTTAGTAATAGGTGTCACGTATGGAGGGTATTCGGGCTTGGATTGATTACAGTTGCTAGCGAAGATTAGTGTAAGTAAACAAATCATAACAAAAAAAATTTTTTTCATTTTTTTCTCCTTTTTGAAAAAATTTTTGACTATTAATGTTCTATATATGAAAATTTTTATGCAATAATATAGTTTATCAACAAAACGAAGATTTGTCAATAAGAAAAGGCTGCGTCTATTTAGACACAGCCTTTGATTGGTTTAGTTATTAGTACTTCTTCGCCGGTGCTCTCTACGTGACTGACGGACAGCCGCTCGTTCTTCTCTGGTAAGTTCTCGTTCTCGTTTGGCTCTGTCTATTTCATACCAGATGACACCAACAGCCCAGCCAGTCGCGCAACCACCAATGATACAGGCACCTGGATTACCTCCACACATGTCGCCACCATCGCCACCATGGGCATCTCCGGCATCAGCACCTTCACCACCTTCTGCTTGCGCAGCCACTAATCCACCTGCGCAACCAGCGGCCAAACAACCGCCAACAATGGCATAATACTTCGGGTCGCAATAGCGCGGGGGCAGTTTAGTGTCACAAGGGTGGGGAGGGTCAGTCGTGCCACCTGGTTCCGGAGTAACTGTCTCCTCTTCATCTAGCTCACACCACCCATAAACATGGACAGTGATTACCCCATTTTCACGAACCGGATTATATTCATAGTGAGGGGTATAGCCAGGCGGACATTCAAACCGGATGTCCTCTTCCAATCTTTCTCTTCCAGCCCCAGCTGGTACAAAATAGACATCCACGCGTTGATCGCGGAACTGATTGCCTGACAGACCTCGGCCTGGGACAGTAAAGACCACAATCCGAGTGTGCGGCACACCATGGCTTGTCAGCCAATTGGCCACTGCCATGGCCCGATTCCTGGCCAGTTGGCGCTGGTTAGTCAGATTATTCCTACTATAACGGGGCGGGTCAGATACCCAGCCCATCAGCTCAATTCTTTCATCAGGACTCATTTGGGACCGGCCAACAATAGCTTGCAGCTTAGGAATCATTTCGTCCGTGATGGTATACTCTCCGGTTGGAAAGTTGTCAATTACATAGTTAGGGGTTTTTGTCTGAATACCTGTGACATCCACAGTTTCTGCCATGACTACGCCTGGGCCTGCCAGCAGACAAACCAAAATTATCATTACCATTCTTTTCATTTTTTTCCTCCTTAAAAAAATTCTCAATTGTTAATGAAACTTGAACTATTCGCAGGCGGGAAAATCGCCTATTGCTTGTACCCAATTGTACTACAAAAACCAATTTTTATAATTACAGCTTATAAAATTTAAATAAGCTGATTATAATGTCAATATAATAGTTTAGCATATTTCAGGACTTTTGTCAAGGGTTTTTGTAAAATAAAAAACAGGCTAATTTTAGGTAAAATTAGCCTGTTTAAATTTAATGGTTAGCTACTACTTTAAAGTCCTTAGACCTTAAGGCAGATTAGGAAAACCATCATTGTCATTATCAACGCCGGTGCAAGCATTGCCTACTCCGTCGTTGTTGGAGTCTGTCTGATCCGGGTTATATTCCCAGATGCAGTTATCATAGGGATTGGCCGTCCCATCGCCATCAAAATCCCATTCGAGATTTTTCGGGATGTTGATCCAAGTTCCTGTGAAGTCAGACTCTGTGTTGCAGTAGTCCATATCTGCAAGGAAATTGGATCCGCCAAGGCCATTAGGAGCAACAAAGCTTGCCATATAGCAGATGTCTGTTGGATCATCAGACAACTGGAGAGTGATCTCCAGCAGTTCCACTCCAGCATTAGGTAAGTTATCCAGATCAGGATAAACAGTACCATCAGTACCGGCATGGGCAACCCAAGAGACTGTTCCAGCTGGCGTAGTGTACGCTGGGCCCACGTTCACGTTGAACAGCGAGAAAAAGTACGGTGTGATCGTGTTACCATTGTCAACTTCAATAGGATTATTGTAGTTGACAAGCGTAGTGTCACCAGTCAGAATTCTACTATAGTTAATGTCGCCTTCCTGTTGAGAGAAATCAGTCGCGTAAGCAGTGTTTCCCATTACAGGGAATGATTCCATAGTCTCAAACAGGAGACCGCGTAGGGCAATCCAATTAAAGGTACTTGCCATGTCCAGTACCACAGTCACCTGACCAGTATGGTCAGAGGCTGCGCGTACGACATAAACAGTCACAGTCGCTGAACGGACAGTTTCCCCGTCATTGGCAGTGGCTACGACATAAAAGTCATAACTGCCATCAGCATAATTAGTGATTGGGAAACTCCAGTCAGCACTGTTGTCAGTGGCCACCCAATTGCCATCTTGATAAAGATCAACCTTATTAATGCCACTATTATCTTCACCGATAACATCGATGTCAAACGACGCCAGGGCAGTAAAGGTCTCTCCATCAAGAGGAGAAATAATTTCTACAGTGGGTGACTGATTGGTTGCATTAACCGTAAACGTATGAGTGGCTGACTGGGCAGTTAAGCCTTCGTCGTCCGTGGCAATGGCATAAACAGTGTAAGTACCAGCAGTCAAGCCATTAGCCGTATACGAATACGGAGCAGTATAGTCAGTATAAACCAAGTTACCATTGAGGTAAAACTTGACATTACTGACGCTATGGTCATCAGTCGCTGTGGCCGCAAGCGAAACAGAAGCAGGTTCGTCATACGAACTGTTGTTCGCTGGGCTGGTCAAAGTTACAGTGGGCGGCTGATTAGCATTACTGACCGTAAACGTATGAGTGGCTGACTGGGCAGTTAAGCCCTGGTCATCCGTGGCAATGGCATAGACAGTGTAAGTACCAGCAGTCAAACCATTAGCCGTATACGAATACGGAGCAGTATAGTCAGTATAAACCAAATTACCATTGAGGTAGAACTTGACATTACTGACAGCTGAATTATCAGACGCGTTCGCTGCAAAAGTGACATTAGCCGGCGCAGTATACGTACTGTTGTTAGCCGGAGCAGTCAGAGTTACAGTAGGCGGCTGATTAGCATTACTGACCGCAAAGGTATGAGTGGCTGACTGGGCAGTTAAGCCCTGGTCGTCCGTGGCAATGGCATAGACAGTGTAAGTACCAGCAGTCAAGCCATTAGCCGTATACGAATACGGAGCAGTATAGTCAGTATAAACCAAATTACCATTGAGGTAGAATTTGACATTACCGACAGCTGAATTATCAGACGCGTTCGCTGCAAAAGTGACATTAGCCGGCGCAGTATACGTACTGTAGTCGGCCGGAGCAGTCAGAGTTACAGTGGGCGGCTGATTGGCGGCATCCACATAAACTGTCACTGGGGCAGAATTGGAAACCACACCTTGGGTATCATAGGCTTTAGCAACCAGAGTATAAGTGCCAGCAGCCAGATTACTCATAGTAAACTGGTAGGAAGCACTCAAGTCAGTTGCATAAAGCGTACCATTGACCCACAGCTCTACTTTACTAATGCCATCATCTGCGTCATTAGCAACGACATTAGTAACAAAGTTAGCCGGAGCATTGAAATGACTCGCATTGCTTGGAGAGGTAATGCTCACTGTCGGTGGTGTATTATTCAGAAAGATCGTGTGCCAACCACCGTCTTGCAGATTGTCCTCAGTAATCCAAGGCACAGGTGCCAGATTACCAACACTGCAGTCAGGGCTATAAAGCGCAGTCAGTGACTCCATGCCATCACCAATTCCAGAGTACAGATTGCTGTACTGATCCTGGAAAGGAAACCACTGAGTCTGGCCATGGTTAGTATTTTCTGGCGGGTCAAAATTGGCCCCCACATGACACTTTCCATTGGCCAGTGTTTCAGCTGTGACTTCTGCATAGAATGTCACGACATTGGTGTCATTGACTGTTACTTCTTGCGTCCAGACATTACTCCAGCAATCACCGCCAATTGACAGTTGATCTTTGGGGTTAGTCAGGATATAAGTAACTTGCAGACAACCACCACTCATGCCACCAGAACCGACCTGGATCGTAACCGAATCATTACCAGCAGCGCCATCATTGTCATAGCCGTGTACAGTAATGACATGAGTGCCAGGAGTACTGGTCCAGTTATACTGCCAAGGAGCAGACAAGTCGGTCGTAAGCAGTACGCCGTCAACTCTGAACTCAGCAGAGACAACCGTTCCATCACTATCCAGGATATTAGCCTGAATAGGAATGATTGTTCCCTCAGTATAGGTCGCCCCATCTGTAGGAGTAACAATCGTTACCGTAGGCGGCTGATTCACAGCAGTCACCGTAAACGTACGAGAAGCAGACTGGGTAGTCTGACCAATCGTGTCTTCAGCCACAGCATAGACAGTGTAAGTGCCAGCAGCCAGGGCTGAAAGATTAAACGAATACGGAGCCGAGACATCAGTATTGACCAAATTACCATTAAGGTAAAAACGGACATTGCTGATGCCATGGTCATCAGTTGCAGTGGCAGCCAGAGTAACATTAGCCGGCGCAGTATGCGTGCTGTTGTTATCTGGAGAAGTCAGCGCAACTGTTGGCGGCTGATCAGGATCAATTACCGTAAACGTACGAGAAGCAGACTGGGTAGTCTGACCAATCGTATCTTCAGCCACAGCATAGACAGTGTAAGTGCCAGCAGCCAGAGCTGAAAGATTAAACGAATACGGAGCCGAGACATCAGTATTGACCAGATTACCATTAAGGTAAAAGCGGACATTGCTGATGCCATGGTCATCAGTTGCAGTGGCAGCCAGAATAACATTAGCCGGCGCATTATGCGTGCTGTTGTTATC
>Ga0180438_10002696_pt1 | contig 28266 bp, 10 predicted proteins | sample SS_ome_12_FD_132455 | JGI IMG/M metagenome (GOLD analysis project Ga0180438, IMG submission 132455) | Hypersaline lake sediment archaeal communities from the Salton Sea, California, USA - SS_3_D_2 metaG | ecosystem: Environmental > Aquatic > Non-marine Saline and Alkaline > Hypersaline >...
ATCAGTTTGCCAAGATAATGCGGGAAGAAGAAAGAAAATTATTTAAAAAAATTAGAAAATACGACCACCGGGTCGGTTTACGCACAAAATAATTTCAGTCCGTTTTTTCAATTAGGTAGGACTGATTTTTTAAAAAAAACAGAAGACGAACTTAAGATTAGAAACTATAGCACGAAAACTGTAAAAGGCTATTTGCGATGCTTAAAAGAGTATTTTGCTTTTCGCAAAAAAAGTCAAAAGCCAACTGGATAGGATATGAAACAAGACAAAATTAGCATTGTTATTCCAAGCTATAATGGTAAAGATTTGCTGGCGAGAAACTTACCAAGGGTAATTAAAGCTTGTAAGGGTTATGAGATTATTGTTGTTGATGATGCTTCAGTTGACCAAAGCGTTAACTTCATTCAATCAAAGTTTCCTAAAGTTAAGATTGTGCAGCATAAAAAAAACCAGCGATTTGCCGCTGCTTGCAATACCGGCGTAAAAGCCGCTAAAGGCGACATTGTCGTTCTTCTAAATAATGATGTCTCTCCTTCTCCAAAAGAGAATTTTTTAAAACCACTAATTAAGCATTTTAAGGATAAAAAAGTTTTCTCTGTTGGATGCAAAGAAATCTCTGTAAAAAACGGCAGAAAGGTCATTTCCGGCCGCACCGCAGGAAAATTTCATCGGGGGCTGTTTATCCACTGGCGGCCAAAGGACCAAAAAAGCCAAAATACCTTGTGGACTTTTGGCGGCAGTATGGCGGTTGACCGCAAGAAATACTTGACGCTTGGCGGCATGGATACACTTTTTTCACCTGCTTATTGGGAAGATGTAGACCTTTGCTTTCGCGCCAGAAAAAAGGGCTGGAAGATTTTGTTTGAAAAAAACTCTATTGTCTATCATAACCATGAAACAACCAATATATCCGTTTTTGGTAAGAAAAAAATGAAAATTTATGCTTTTCGAAATCAAATTTTGTTTGTTTGGAAAAATATCCGAGGTGAGCAACTTTTGGAGCATTTTTTTTGGCTGCCCTACCATCTGGTTTTCACTACTATTAGATCAAAGGGGTTATTTTTAATTGCCTTTTTAGCAGCAATCTTAAAAATCCCCAAGCTCTTAAGAAATTAGGTATGAAAAAAAATAAATTAGCTCTTATTTTAATCTTTTTCCTCTCTCTATTTTTAACATTTTTCAAAATAGGCTCTGTCCCCCCTAGCCTTAACTGGGATGAGGCGGCAGTCGGCTGGAATGCAAAGACTATTTTTCATACCCGGCGCGATGAGTATGGCACTAGACTGCCTCTTTCTTTTAAATCCTTCGGCGACTTCAAAGCCCCCCTTTATATTTACCTAACAGCGCCGATTGTAGGAATCTTCGGAATGAATGAAATTTCCGTCCGCTTCGTTTCTGCCCTTAGCGGACTTTTAAGCGTATTAGTCTTATACTTCTTAGTTAAAGAATTAATTCTCAAAAACAATCACATATCACATATCACATATCACATATCACTATTATCAGCATTAATGCTGATAGTTTCCCCATGGCATATTATGATGTCCCGTTTTGCTTCAGAGCAGACTTTGGCAAACTTTTTTATCTTGCTGGCAATCTTGGCTTTTTTTAAAAGCTTTAAAAAAAGATTTTGGCTGGTAATCTCTGCAGTAAGCTTTGCTCTTTCTTTTTATTGTTATCACAGTCCTAAGATTTTTGTGCCTTTTTTGGTTACTGGGCTTTTTTTAATTTTTAAAAAGAGATTGGCTGCTAAAAAAATAGTTCTTTGGTCGGCTGTAAGCCTATTAGTTGCCCTTTTGCTTTTATTGCCTCTTGGCAAATCTTTAATTTCCTCCGGCGGACAGACAAGATTTTCCCAAACCTCTATTTTTTATACAAAAGAGGGGGAAAGACAGCCTTTAAACTTAAACCTGATACAAAAGTTTGCCAAAAATTACCTAAACCATTTCTCTCCGAAATTTTTATTTTTAGGAGGCGATAAAAATCCAAGGATGCAGATGAAGAAAATTGGCCCGCTTTTGTTGATTGAAGCGCCTTTTTTGCTGTGGGGACTTCTCACTTTAGTTAAACAAAGAAAGAAAAAATCGGCTAAATTTTTACTTTGGTGGCTGGCAATTGGCCCTATTGCGGCGGCAGTAGGTTTTGAAGCCCCCCACCCAATCCGCGCTTTCCATTTGCTGCCGGCTTTAATAATCACCATGAGTTTAGGAATTTTGGGATTTTTTAGGTTTCTTAAAAATTTCAAGAAAAGCTTAAGATTAATACTGTTTTGCTCAGTAGCTATTTTTTTCTTTATAAATATTTCTTATTTCATCTATCGTTATTTTATTTTTTATCCCGTTTATTCCGCACCGGACTGGCAATACGGCCACAAACAAGTGGCACAAATAGCCCAGGAATATGAAGAAAAAGTCAAAAAAATTATTATGACCAGCCATTATGGCCAGCCGCATATCTTTATGCTTTTTTACCAAAAAAGAGATCCTCAGCAAGTTTTTTGGGGAGCAATGAGCAAGTATCTTTACAGGAATATTAAATGGGAGGAGGACTCTAACTTGAAAAATGTTTTGCTGGTCGGCACGCCTGATGAGATCCCGCAAGCTGCCGAAGGAAAAATTGCCGAGATTAATTTTCCTGATGGAAAAGTTGCTTTTAGGATTGCAAGGATTCAAAATGGCCAATAATTTTTTCAAAAAATTAAAAAAGTTTGTTAGCAAACACCAAGTTCCTTTGTTATTTCTGGCAAGCCGGGCTTTTATTTTGCTCTTCCCGCCTCCATATTACTCTGATGTCTCCCACGATTATGAGCGTTATGCCAATATGTGGTGGTATGGTTTGCCGCCTTATTTAAAACACTACTATGAATATCCGCCGGCTACGATTCCTCTACTTATCGTTCCTTTGCTTTTAGACCTTCACGGAATCGGGAGATATTATTTAAATTACAGATTACAAATTTTTTTAATCGATGCCTTGCTGTTTGCCTTTATTTTAAAAGCTCTAAAAAGGCTGAAATTTAAAAAGCGTTCCAAAAATTTATCAATTCTTTTTTATATTGCAGCGCCGGTGATTGCCAAAAACTTTTTTTATGAAGGGCTTGATTTGACATTTGCCGGCATTTTAACAATCGGCATTATTTCAATCCTTTTATATTCGCAAAAAAAGTTAATTAGGCGCATTTTGTTCTGGCTGCTTTTCTGGCTGTCCACAAGCATTAAGTTTATGAGCTTGCCTCTTGTGGCGCCTTTTTTCTACCTTAAAAAACTATCTTTTAAAAAAGAGCTCCTTAGTTTTTTGCTGGCTTTTTTAATTATTTGGGGAGCGCCTTTGGCGATTTTTCGCTCTTCTTTGTCTGTCAGCTTTGTTTTCCATTTAAAACGGCCTTTAAAATATGCCTCTTTTCCTTCTTTTTTAGTAGAAACAGCAAACTACTTTACGCAAACAGAAGTTCGTATTGAAGAGGCGCCGGATTTTCAACTGGTTGGCCCGGTCTCAAAGTTTATTACTCAGACTGTAGCCATTGTTTTCCCTCTAAGTATCCTTTTCATTTCTCTTTACTTCATCGTAGCTATTTTAAAAAATTCCCCAAAAGATAGCTTTAAAACATTGTTAAAAAGAGTCCTTTTCTTGGAAAAAATCAAACTTGACCATTTAGACCCATTTGTTTTCAGTTTAAAAGTCTGTCTGATTTTTATCTTTACCTTATTTTCAACCGGCAAGATTTTTTCCCAGCCATTTCATATCTGGTATATTCCCCTTATCGCCCTTTTCCCCTTCAAAAGTATTAAAAAAAAACTCACTTTTATGGGTCTTGCCACCTGGCTTCTTATTAAAGACACGACTCCCTGGGTTGTACTCAATGGAAATAAATTCTTTATCAAGCCTATAAAAGTCAACTTTATAAGCTCGCTCATGCGTTTTATACCGATGTTTATCTTATTATTTTTATCCTTTAAACTGCCAAATAAAACAAAAGTTAAAAACTAAAAATAAAAAATCAAAAACACAAACCTAAAAGTGGAAAAACAAAAGATATCTTTGTTAATAATAACTATTTTCTTAGCCGTTTTTTTGCGGTTTTATAAATTGGGGAAAGTTCCTTCTTCGCTTTACTGGGAAGAGGCGGCCTTAGGATACGATGCGTACTCTATTCTAAAAACCGGCAAGGATTTTCATGGAAATATTTTTCCAATAGTTGCTTTTGAGTCCTTCGGCGACTTTAAACCCTCCAGTTATTTTTATGCCGCTGCTGTTTCTGAGTTTTTTTTAGGACTTAACCAATTTGCAGTAAGACTGCCTTCTGCCTTGGCTGGTATAGGAATAGTTGCGCTTAGTATGCTTATTGCCAAAGAAATTTTTGGAAGCCAAAAGCATAAAAACTCGCTAATTGTGCTTTCCGGTCTAGTTACAGCCCTTTCGCCTTGGGCCTTGCAGTTCTCCCGGACTGCTTTTGAAGCAAACCTGGCTGCCTTTTTTTCCTGCCTTGGAATCTGGTTGCTCTTGATGGCCATCAAAAAGAGGCCTTTTTACTTTCTGCTTGCTGCTCTTAGTTTTGCCTTTTCCATATATACTTACCATTCGGCGCGCATATTTGCTCCTTTATTGTTAATCAGTTATGCTTTGCTGTTTTTAAAAATTGTAAAAAAACAGTGGAAATGGGTGCTTGCCAGCGCTCTTTTAGGAACGGTTTTAATTCTGCCAATAATTTTTAGGATAAAAGATCCCCAAATTAGCCACCGTTTTCAGGAAACTAGCGCTTTTACCAAAGTTGCGCCGATTGTTGAAATCAACAAAAAAAGAGAGGCTGACGGCAACACTATTCTTTCAAGAATCCTCCATCACCGCTACTGGTATTATGGTGAAACATTTTTAAAAAATACCCTCTCTCATTTCGACCCTAACTTTCTGTTTATAAAAGGCGATGAAAACATGCGCCATTCAACCGGGCAAGTAGGAATTTTTTATCTGCCCGATGCTTTATTTCTTTTAGTTGGGGTTTTGTTTTTAGGCACAACCCTTTCCAAAAAAAAAGGTTTATTCTTAATCATCTGGTGGTTGTTGGCTTTAGTGCCGGCCGGCCTGACTAAAGCAGTCCCACATGCCTTGCGAACTTTGCTGGCCGTGCCGGCGCCGCAGATAATCCTCAGTTATGGGGTCTGGAAATTCATTAGGCGAACCTGCCCGCCAAGGCTTACGCCATCAGGCGTTGGCAGGCGGGTTAGGCATATTAGGCTGATTAAAATTTTTATTCCGGCAGCGGTTTTTGCTATCTACGCTTTTTTTGCCTCCCGCCATCTTTATGATTACTTTGGCGATTATCAAAGAAGAGCAAGCTGGGACTGGCAATACGGCTACAAAGAGATGGTCCAGTTTGTCTCCAAAAACCAAAAAAATTATGAAAAAATATATATCACCCGCAGCTTAGGCCGGCCATCAATGTACTTTTTTTTCTACAACAAAATTGACCCGGCAAAAGTCCAACAAGAAGAAAAAAAAGCACCAAAAGACCAAGGAGAAATGCTTAGGTTTGAAAACATAATCTTTGGCTTGCCGGATAAGGTGCTAAAAGGCCAAAAAAGCTTACTGGTCTTAGGCCCTGGTGAGAAACTCGAGGGTCAGATCTTGCAAGAAATTAAAGATAAAAATGGAAATTTAGTATTTAATATGGTAGTTAACAAATAGAATGAGCAAAAAAAATAAGATCTTTTTAGTCATTATTTTGGCAGTTGCTGTTTTCTTAAGATTTTATCGCTTGGGTTCAATCCCTCAAGGGTTTTTTTCTGATGAGGTGGCGGTTGGCTACAATGCCTACTCTCTTCTTAAAACCGGCCGGGATGAGTTTGGCAAAACCTGGCCTTTGTTTTTCACTTCTTTTGGCGAAGGCAAACTGCCTCTTTATGTTTACCAATCTCTTCCCTGGGTGGCTATTTTCGGGCCCAATGAACTGGCTGTCCGTTTTTCCGGCGCTTTTTGGGGCAGTTTAACTGTTTTAATTTGGTTTTTTACGCTCCAGGAATTTTTAAAATTGTCCAAAGTCAAAAAGAAATATCATCTAGCGATTGGCTTGGCAAGCGCTTTTGTTTTGGCAATAATGCCCTGGCATATCCATTTCTCAAGAGGTGTTTTTGGCCAGGAATCGGTTTTTTGGATTATTTTAGGATCATTCCTAATTTTAAAAGGCGCCCGTTTTAAGAAAAAAGTGCTTTTATTTTTAGGATTTTTAAGTTTTAGCGCCAGCCTTTTAATCTACCATGCCCCAAAAGTTGTTCTGCCTTTGTGGACGCCAACAATTCTTTATTTTGCTTTTAAAAAATCAAAGGAAGGGCTTATCAATTTTGCTAAAAACCTCCTTCCCTGCCTTTTATTGTTAATTGGTATTTGGAGTCTAATGGGTTTTCATCCCGCCGGCTTAGCCCGCTCCAAAGGAATTTCCGTTTTCAGCATCCACTCAGGTGTTTCTGCCAAAATTCATGAATCTCTTTTAGAAGAAGGAGAGTTCAACCGGCCGGCCTGGTTTTCTCGTTTGCTTCACAACAAACTCGAAAGCTACGGCCGGGAAATTGCTGGCCGATACCTTTCCCACTTTAACCCAGACTTTCTTTTTGTTTCAGGCGATCTAAAAAGAGCCCGCTACCGAGTGCCCGGCGTTGCCCAAGTCTATCTGGTTTTTTTACCATTTGCCCTGGCTGGTCTTTATTACCTTTTAAATAAAAAGGCCTGGTTAATTTTAATCTTGGGCGGTCTTGCTCCTCTGCCGGCTGCCCTCACTTTTGAAACACCAAGCACTGTCAGAGCCTTGCTTCTTACTATCCCCTTATCAACAATTATAGGAACAGGTTTGGTAATCAGCTTTTCTTATATAAAAAGTTTTTCCAAAAGAGTATTTTGGCCGGCTCTTGTTTTATTGGCCGTTGGCCTTTTTTACCAGTTTATTTACTTTCTTAATTCTTATTTTTACCTCGCCCAAATCCACAAGCCTTATGCCTGGCAGTATGCCTACAAGCCTTTAGTCAAAAGAGTAAGCGTTTTGCAGGAAAATTATGACCGGGTTGTTGTAACCGGCATGGGCGGGCCGCCTTACATTTTTTTCCTTTTTTACCAGCTTTATGACCCGCTAAAATTCCAAAAAGAGGCCCACTCTTGTATTGGTGAAACCGACCCTTTCGGCTTTATCCACATAACTGGCTTTGGAAAATACAGGTTTCCTAAAGAACCTTATCCATTTGATGAGGAAGCGAAAAAAACTTTATTTGTTTGCCAGGGAAAAGTAAAAAAGGAGCACGAAAAATATCTAATTGAAGTTGTTTATTTTGCCGATAAAACCCCGGCTTTTACTATTCTAGATCCGGAAGCTAACAGATTATAAAGCTAAATTTGAAAACAGTATGAAATTTAAAAAATTACTATTAATGCCTTTATTGATTCTTTTTTTGCCGCGGCTTTACCGCTTTGGGGTTTTACCCGAAAGCCTTTATTGGGACGAAGTCGCCATTGGGCTAGACAGCCGCTCAATTATTCAAACCGGCAAGGACTTAAGCCAAAACCATTGGCTGCAACCGCTGTTTTATTCTTACGGCGACTACAAAGCGCCGGTTTATATCTGGCTGACAACTACTCTGGGAGCAATTTTGGGTACTACAGAAAAAATTGTAAGACTGCCTTCTTTACTTGCCTCTTTTGGCATAGCCATTATCTTATGCCAATTAACCGCTCTGCTTTTCCCAAAAAAACCTAAACTGCCGCTATTTGTCCTTTTAAATTTTTTGCTAATGCCCTGGTCGTTTCACTTTTCCCGCACTGGCATGGAGTCACACTTATCTTTGTTTTGGCTTGGCCTAATGGTTTGCCTGCAAATTTTGGGCCTTAAAAAGCAAAAGCCGTTTTTAATGATACCGGCCGCGCTTGCAGGAAGTTTAAGTATTTATAGTTATATCGGCGCCAGAGTAATTACCATAATTCTCTATCTGGCAGTCTTTTTAATATTTGGCCTGAAAAAAGCAAAAAAAAACTCTATAGGTTTTGCTATTGGTTTTTTGATTTTGGCAGTCAGCATGGGAATTTTGGTTAAATCACCGTATTATAAGGCCAGTCAGGACTATCGGTTAAGCAATGATAACCTTCTAAAAACAAGTGAACATATCGAAAAATCAGTGCTGGCCCAAAAGTTTCATGACTACTCTTTTTTATCACGTTTATTTCACCATCGCTATCTCTACTGGTTTCACTTTTACTTTCAAAACTTTTTTACTCACTTCACGCCTGATTTTTTGTTCTTTGAGGGCGATAGTAATCTGCGGCACCACTCAGGTTTTGGCGGAGAGGCTTTATTAGTGCAGGGGGTTCTGTTAATAATTGGGATCGCGCCATTATTTTGTGGTGTCATAAATGGCACCGCTACACTCATATTGGTTTGGCTTTTGGCAAGCCCTTTGGTTTCTTCTTTAGTCAACAATGAAGCACCGCACGCCTCCCGGGCAATTTATATGGTAGTGCCTTTAAGTTTTTTTTTGGGGCTGGGCATGGAAAATTTATATCAAAAATTGAAAAAAGTGCGTTGGGGAAAATTACTGCTTGTCGGCTTTAACGGGCTTTTATTGGTTAACTTTGCCGTTTTTTTGCATGACTACTTTGTCCACTATCCGACACGCTCAAAGGTCGCCTGGCTGGCTCCCTATAAAAAAGCCGCCCAGCATTTTAAAGAAAATCCACCGGATAAAAAAGTATTTATAACCGACAAGTGGTACCAGCCGGGCCTTTATTTTGCCTTTTATGGAGATACTAAGGCTTCTTTTTTGCAGGATTCTGCTGGCCAATATCTAAAACAGTCTGATAACTTTACTTTTCACTTGCCGCCAAGCTGCCCGCCTGATTCCTGGTGCCTTGCCCCGCCTGATTGGCAGGCTGAAACCACAAAAATTGTTTCTAAAATCCCGGGAACGGATAAACTGGTGGTAAAAGAAAAAAAGGCAATTTAACTCTGGGCGCAACAAATATATTAGTTCTCTCTTAATATTATTTTCTCAGGCAAGAGGCACTTCTCTTTTTTGCAGTGTATTGTGCCATACCTTAGACAAACTAAAATATTGACTACTACTAAAAAAACAATAAAAACCCTTGTCAGCCAAAAGGCAGGCCGGTCAAAGACCCCGCCGGAAAACAAAAACTTAAACAAAAAAACACTAAAAAAACCAACAGTTAAAAGCCGCAAAAAAGTGGAGCTTAGGTTAATGTCAAGCAGGTCAAGCCCGGTCAGGCCAAGCAAAAAAAGCGGTGCTACCCAGAAAATATTATTTTTAACCAAAAGCTTCTTAAGATAATAGCCGATAGCGATAGCCATGAAAGGCAAAAGCGGATAGCGGTACCAGGGCGAGTTGCTGAAACGCCCGCAAAGCAGAAACAAAACTAAAAGCCAGCCCATAAAAAACCAGCCAAAAAACTTCACTTTCTCTTCTTTATGCTTTACTAAAATCAAAAAGAAACAAAACAAAAATCCCAATACATAAAAACCGTCATTAAACTGGCCGTAAAACTCCGGCCGGGTCAGTCCGAAGAAAAATGAACTTGCAAAAGCGCCGCGCCCTGTCTGGTTTAACAAGGCTTTAAGAAAAATCTGGCTATCAGCCGCCAGCCCATAGAAAAAATAAGAAGCAATAGAAGCAAAGCCTATAAAGACAAAAGCAAATCCGGACTTAACCATTTTTTTAAAAAAAAGCCAGCCGGCAATCATAAAAGGGACAGCAAAACCAGCCACCTTAATCCAACCGGCTAGAAAAGAAAAAAACAAAAGAAAAACAAAGGTATTTTTAGATCTTTTTTCCTGAAAATCTAAAAGAAAAAGCAAGCAAGCCAAGAACAAAGGGGTTAGAAAATTTTCCAAAAAAGACTGGCGGTGGGCAATCACAAAATAGGGAATAGTTGCAAAAGCCAAGAGAGACAAAAGAGCTGTTTTTTCCCCAAATAACTTTTTAGCCAAAAGATAAGTTAGAAAAAGCGTAAAAATGCTGGCAACAAGGGCCGGATAACGAACTAAAAGGTGGGGAATAGGCTCCAGGTTTTTGTATCCTAAGATCCTTGCCGGCAGAGAAACAATCACTGTTCCTAAAGGCGGGTGGTCAAACCAAGGACGGACGATTTTCATACCAAACCTTTCAACCGGCAAATAGTCTTTAAATTGGGAACGCCAAATTAAGCTTTTGTTTTCTTTTTCAAAAATAGAGTGGCTGACCGGAGAAAAAGGATTGTCTAAAAATGAGCTGCCGGTCCAAACATAAAAAAGACCATCGTCATTGTTGTCAACCGGAAAGGTGTCCGCTTTTGCGAGGCGTAGAAAAACACCTAAAAAAACTAAAAGCCAGACTGAAACAAATGATATAATTGCCTTGGACAATCTCATAATGTCTTGATTATATACCATTTTTCTCATGTCTTCCCAAAAAAATAAGTTAAACAATTTGCACCTTTTAGGCTTCTTCTTATGTTTTATAACTCTAAACATCCTTGTCTTTTACCAGCTATTTGTTGACGAAAAATATTACCGAATTCCCCCGAAAGTTTTTTTAAACCCAAAAACTCTAAAAACGGCAATTAAAAGCCTTTCTGCCCAAAAAATTCCACCAGACATTTCACGGGTTTTTTTTCTAGAAAATGGGGGTTTTTATAAAAACCCCTTGCATCCAGAACCAATCATTAACATAAAACACGATATTTATGATAATCAGGTCTTTACTTCGCCTCAGAATGATAAACTGGCTTTTTTAACAAAAAACAATAGCTTAATAATTATAAAAGACGACAAGCCGCAAATAATAAAAGAGTTTCCTGAAAACCAAACCGTTCAAATCATCAATTGGGGCCAAAACAATAACGATCTTTGGCTGGCTATAAAGCAAGAAAATTGGTCAATTGTGAAACTCACAGGCGAAAAAATAGAGGTTATCAAGAAAAACATTGTTTTCCCAAACACTCCCTTAACAAAAAATATCTCCTATATCAAAGAAAAAATCGTCTATCCCGATTGCCGGCAAACTTGCCAGTTTATGATTTTTGACATCAATACCAATGCCACCCAGGAAATCCCCGCCTTAGTTGACAACAATCCTGATACGCGGATAAAAGATCTCCTTTTTGCCTTTTACGATGAAAAAAGCAAGCTTATCGCCTACCAGCGTGTACCCGGCGATGAGCCTTTTAAGTTTTATGTGGTAGGCTTTGACAAAACACTTCTCCAAACCATAAACCTTGACTTGCCGGAAAAGCAAATAGAGTTTGTCGGCTATTATCCTGAAAGCCAAGAAATGCTTTTTGTCTCCAAAAATAGTCAAGACAAAAATCAGGAGCTTTTTGCTTATAAAGCCAATAAGCCGTCTCTTAAAATCTTGGGCAAAATTGGTAATAATCAAACTGTTGAGGCCATTAGCAGTGGTGGTTTTTATGAAGTTGATAATACTTTAAAAAATATTTTTGATAAAGATTTCGGCTTTGATCTTGGCGATAAAAAAATAATCTCAGTTTTATGAAAAAAAATAAAAAACTATCTGCTATTTTCTTTTTTGTCCTTTTATTTCTAGGTTTCTTGCTAATTCTTCCAAGCCTTACCCCTCTTTTTAAAAAGAACTTTTTTAAAATGCACGACTACACCCATGTGGCGAGGCTTGCTGAATTAGACATCGCTTTAAAGGAGGGCCATTTGCCGCCGCGGCTTTCAAAAAACTTAGGATGGGGGTATGGCATGCCTCTTTTCCAGTTTTATGCTCCCTTGCCCTATTATCTCTCAGAACTTTTTCACTTGCTTGGGGCAAGCTTCTCAAATTCCATCAAGATCTGTTTTGGATTAACCTTTTTTATTTCTTTTTTGGGGATGTTTTTTTTGGCCAAAAAGTTCTGGGGTAAATGGGGCGCTTTTTTAGCCTCCCTTGCTTTTGTTTACTCGCCATACCGCGCTGTTGATTTTTATGTAAGAGGCGCCTTGGGCGAACTTTTTGCTATTTCTTTAATCCCTTGGGTCTTGTGGGCACTCACCGAAGTTGTCGATAAAAAAGGCAAGAAAAAAACAGTTTCAGCTAGTCTTTTGCTTGGGTTTTTCTTGCTCTCACACACCGTTTTAAACCTTATCTGCTTTCCTTTGTTTTTGCTTTTTAGCGGCTTTTACATGATAGTTACTGAAAGGTTTAAAAAGTCTTTCACAAGAGTTATTTCAAGTTTTGCTTTAGGGGTTGGACTGGCTAGCTTTTTTCTGCTGCCTGCCTTTTTTGAAAAGAAATTCAGCCAAGTTGACAAATTGATTGGCGGCTACAGCCATTATTCCCACCACTTTCTTTATTTTAGGCAGTTTATCTGGGGCAATTGGGGCTATGGCGGCTCGGTTGACGGCATTGAAGATGGGCTCTCTTTTCATTTAGGCAAAATCCATCTAGGGTTGGCCGCTTCGGCAGTAATTTTTTCCTTGCTAACTATTTTTTGGACAAGAAAAATCAGGAAAAAAAATCTGCTGGTTGCCTTTTTTGCCACTCTCTTGGCTGTTTTAGCCTTTTTGTCCACCTACCGTGCAAAACCCGTATGGGATGCCTTGCCTTTGATGGTTTTTATCCAATTCCCCTGGCGGCTAAACTCCTTTATCATAGTACTGGTTGCCTTTCTGGCAGGCGCTAGCATATACTATTTGGCTAAACTTTTTCCTAAACTTGCTTTTTTTGTTTTCTCGGCAGCAGCTATCTTGCTCTTGCAGACAAATATCAAGTACTTCAAACCTCAGGAGTATATCACTCCTTCAGACTACTACTATACAAACCAAGAGCTTGTCAAAAAAGCAATGAGCGACATAATCCCTGATTTTATCCCCATTTGGGTAGAAAAAAAGCCAGAACAAATCGCCCTTGCTGACTATGAAATTATTTCAGGAGAACCGGAAATTGAAGTGGTAGAGTCTAAAACCCACAAACTAGTTTTAAAGGTTAAAAAACAAAAGCCGGCAGACTTGCAAATCAATAAGTTCTACTTCCCCGGCTGGAAAGTTTTTATAGATGACAAAGAAGCCCTTTTTAAATACAAAGAAAATAATGGAATAATTACTGTTTCCTTGCCCGAGGGGAAATATACGTTGAAGCTAATTTTTACCAAAACGCCAATAAGAAAATTAGCAGAAATGGTTTCCCTTACCAGCCTCTTTTTAGTTATTATTCTCTACTCTCTGCCAACAAGCTTGTTTGTATCAAAAATTTTAAAAGCAATCGGCTCCTCATAAAAACGACTAGCTGTTTTTACAACGTCCAAAGGCGGCAAATTCTCCGGCGCCGGCCTGTTCTCAGTAATAACCAAAGTATTTGGCAGGTAAAAATCTTCAGAGGAAATCTGCCTAAACTCGATCTTTCCTAAATGCGGTATGCGTTCATTAAAGATTCCTTGCTGGTCGGGTTTGACAACTTCCTGCTGGTAAAAATTGGGGTCAATAGGTGTGAAAAAGGCCACAAAAATATGCGGCTGGCCATAATGGGTGGTTGCAACCACCTTGTCAAAGCGACTTTCATGTTTTTTAAGCTTTTCTACCATTATCTTGTGGCCATCCTGCCAAAAACTCGCACTTTCTTCCGGGTAAAAAAGAAAATAGCGCCATAAAAAATAAGCAAAGCCGGCAAAGTAAAAAAGGCCGAAAAAGGCAAAAAAGGGAACAAGCAACCGGCGTTTTTTAAGCCGAAGATAACGGTAGCAAATAATTATTCCTTTGACAGTAATAATCTGCAAAATCGGTATCATCAAAAGGCTCCGCAAGGCATGCGGCGAATCAATGGTCAAACTTGAAGGCAAAGGCGCCAAAAAAAGCCACAAAGCCAAAAATCTATCCGTCCTTTTCTTGCTTTGGAGCATTTTATAAAACCCAAGAAGCAAAAAAGGCAATGAAGCATAATAAAGCTTGCCAACTTTTTCAATGCCAACCCGTGGAGTAACATCCTGGCCCGAAAACAAAAATTGCGGCGAGAAATGAGCCAGATACTTATCCAAAATCTCTTTGCCATAAAAAACAACCTTGTTATTAAAAAACCGGACAAAAGGCAAATCCGAGACGGTATGTCGGTACATGTCTTTCATAAACTCGCTTTCCACTTCCTTGTTGCCAAATATAGCAACGTCTGAAGCCCTAGGGCTTCAGACGTTGCTATATTTGGCAACAAGGAAGTGGAAAGCGAGTTTATGAAAGACATGTACCGACATACCGTCTCGGATTTGCCTTTTGTCCGGTTTTTTAATAACAAGGTTGTTTTTTATGGCAAAGAGATTTTGGATAAGTATCTGGCTCATTTCTCGCCGCAATTTTTGTTTTCGGGCCAGGATGTTACTCCACGGGTTGGCATTGAAAAAGTTGGCAAGCTTTATTATGCTTCATTGCCTTTTTTGCTTCTTGGGTTTTATAAAATGCTCCAAAGCAAGAAAAGGACGGATAGATTTTTGGCTTTGTGGCTTTTTTTGGCGCCTTTGCCTTCAAGTTTGACCATTGATTCGCCGCATGCCTTGCGGAGCCTTTTGATGATACCGATTTTGCAGATTATTACTGTCAAAGGAATAATTATTTGCTACCGTTATCTTCGGCTTAAAAAACGCCGGTTGCTTGTTCCCTTTTTTGCCTTTTTCGGCCTTTTTTACTTTGCCGGCTTTGCTTATTTTTTATGGCGCTATTTTCTTTTTTACCCGGAAGAAAGTGCGAGTTTTTGGCAGGATGGCCACAAGATAATGGTAGAAAAGCTTAAAAAACATGAAAGTCGCTTTGACAAGGTGGTTGCAACCACCCATTATGGCCAGCCGCATATTTTTGTGGCCTTTTTCACACCTATTGACCCCAATTTTTACCAGCAGGAAGTTGTCAAACCCGACCAGCAAGGAATCTTTAATGAACGCATACCGCATTTAGGAAAGATCGAGTTTAGGCAGATTTCCTCTGAAGATTTTTACCTGCCAAATACTTTGGTTATTACTGAGAACAGGCCGGCGCCGGAGAATTTGCCGCCTTTGGACGTTGTAAAAACAGCTAGTCGTTTTTATGAGGAGCCGATTGCTTTTAAAATTTTTGATACAAACAAGCTTGTTGGCAGAGAGTAGAGAATAATAACTAAAAAGAGGCTGGTAAGGGAAACCATTTCTGCTAATTTTCTTATTGGCGTTTTGGTAAAAATTAGCTTCAACGTATATTTCCCCTCGGGCAAGGAAACAGTAATTATTCCATTATTTTCTTTGTATTTAAAAAGGGCTTCTTTGTCATCTATAAAAACTTTCCAGCCGGGGAAGTAGAACTTATTGATTTGCAAGTCTGCCGGCTTTTGTTTTTTAACCTTTAAAACTAGTTTGTGGGTTTTAGACTCTACCACTTCAATTTCCGGTTCTCCTGAAATAATTTCATAGTCAGCAAGGGCGATTTGTTCTGGCTTTTTTTCTACCCAAATGGGGATAAAATCAGGGATTATGTCGCTCATTGCTTTTTTGACAAGCTCTTGGTTTGTATAGTAGTAGTCTGAAGGAGTGATATACTCCTGAGGTTTGAAGTACTTGATATTTGTCTGCAAGAGCAAGATAGCTGCTGCCGAGAAAACAAAAAAAGCAAGTTTAGGAAAAAGTTTAGCCAAATAGTATATGCTAGCGCCTGCCAGAAAGGCAACCAGTACTATGATAAAGGAGTTTAGCCGCCAGGGGAATTGGATAAAAACCATCAAAGGCAAGGCATCCCATACGGGTTTTGCACGGTAGGTGGACAAAAAGGCTAAAACAGCCAAGAGAGTGGCAAAAAAGGCAACCAGCAGATTTTTTTTCCTGATTTTTCTTGTCCAAAAAATAGTTAGCAAGGAAAAAATTACTGCCGAAGCGGCCAACCCTAGATGGATTTTGCCTAAATGAAAAGAGAGCCCATCTTCAATGCCGTCAACCGAGCCGCCATAGCCCCAATTGCCCCAGATAAACTGCCTAAAATAAAGAAAGTGGTGGGAATAATGGCTGTAGCCGCCAATCAATTTGTCAACTTGGCTGAATTTCTTTTCAAAAAAGGCAGGCAGCAGAAAAAAGCTAGCCAGTCCAACCCCTAAAGCAAAACTTGAAATAACTCTTGTGAAAGACTTTTTAAACCTTTCAGTAACTATCATGTAAAAGCCGCTAAAAAGCAAAAACAAAGGAAAGCAGATAAGGTTTAAAACGGTGTGTGAGAGCAAGAAAAACCCAAGCAAAAGACTAGCTGAAACTGTTTTTTTCTTGCCTTTTTTATCGACAACTTCGGTGAGTGCCCACAAGACCCAAGGGATTAAAGAAATAGCAAAAAGTTCGCCCAAGGCGCCTCTTACATAAAAATCAACAGCGCGGTATGGCGAGTAAACAAAAGCAAGGGAGGCTAAAAAAGCGCCCCATTTACCCCAGAACTTTTTGGCCAAAAAAAACATCCCCAAAAAAGAAATAAAAAAGGTTAATCCAAAACAGATCTTGATGGAATTTGAGAAGCTTGCCCCAAGCAAGTGAAAAAGTTCTGAGAGATAATAGGGCAAGGGAGCATAAAACTGGAAAAGAGGCATGCCATACCCCCATCCTAAGTTTTTTGAAAGCCGCGGCGGCAAATGGCCCTCCTTTAAAGCGATGTCTAATTCAGCAAGCCTCGCCACATGGGTGTAGTCGTGCATTTTAAAAAAGTTCTTTTTAAAAAGAGGGGTAAGGCTTGGAAGAATTAGCAAGAAACCTAGAAATAAAAGGACAAAAAAGAAAATAGCAGATAGTTTTTTATTTTTTTTCATAAAACTGAGATTATTTTTTTATCGCCAAGATCAAAGCCGAAATCTTTATCAAAAATATTTTTTAAAGTATTATCAACTTCATAAAAACCACCACTGCTAATGGCCTCAACAGTTTGATTATTACCAATTTTGCCCAAGATTTTAAGAGACGGCTTATTGGCTTTATAAGCAAAAAGCTCCTGATTTTTGTCTTGACTATTTTTGGAGACAAAAAGCATTTCTTGGCTTTCAGGATAATAGCCGACAAACTCTATTTGCTTTTCCGGCAAGTCAAGGTTTATGGTTTGGAGAAGTGTTTTGTCAAAGCCTACCACATAAAACTTAAAAGGCTCATCGCCGGGTACACGCTGGTAGGCGATAAGCTTGCTTTTTTCATCGTAAAAGGCAAAAAGGAGATCTTTTATCCGCGTATCAGGATTGTTGTCAACTAAGGCGGGGATTTCCTGGGTGGCATTGGTATTGATGTCAAAAATCATAAACTGGCAAGTTTGCCGGCAATCGGGATAGACGATTTTTTCTTTGATATAGGAGATATTTTTTGTTAAGGGAGTGTTTGGGAAAACAATGTTTTTCTTGATAACCTCTATTTTTTCGCCTGTGAGTTTCACAATTGACCAATTTTCTTGCTTTATAGCCAGCCAAAGATCGTTATTGTTTTGGCCCCAATTGATGATTTGAACGGTTTGGTTTTCAGGAAACTCTTTTATTATTTGCGGCTTGTCGTCTTTTATAATTATTAAGCTATTGTTTTTTGTTAAAAAAGCCAGTTTATCATTCTGAGGCGAAGTAAAGACCTGATTATCATAAATATCGTGTTTTATGTTAATGATTGGTTCTGGATGCAAGGGGTTTTTATAAAAACCCCCATTTTCTAGAAAAAAAACCCGTGAAATGTCTGGTGGAATTTTTTGGGCAGAAAGGCTTTTAATTGCCGTTTTTAGAGTTTTTGGGTTTAAAAAAACTTTCGGGGGAATTCGGTAATATTTTTCGTCAACAAATAGCTGGTAAAAGACAAGGATGTTTAGAGTTATAAAACATAAGAAGAAGCCTAAAAGGTGCAAATTGTTTAACTTATTTTTTTGGGAAGACATGAGAAAAATGGTATATAATCAAGACATTATGAGATTGTCCAAGGCAATTATATCATTTGTTTCAGTCTGGCTTTTAGTTTTTTTAGGTGTTTTTCTACGCCTCGCAAAAGCGGACACCTTTCCGGTTGACAACAATGACGATGGTCTTTTTTATGTTTGGACCGGCAGCTCATTTTTAGACAATCCTTTTTCTCCGGTCAGCCACTCTATTTTTGAAAAAGAAAACAAAAGCTTAATTTGGCGTTCCCAATTTAAAGACTATTTGCCGGTTGAAAGGTTTGGTATGAAAATCGTCCGTCCTTGGTTTGACCACCCGCCTTTAGGAACAGTGATTGTTTCTCTGCCGGCAAGGATCTTAGGATACAAAAACCTGGAGCCTATTCCCCACCTTTTAGTTCGTTATCCGGCCCTTGTTGCCAGCATTTTTACGCTTTTTCTAACTTATCTTTTGGCTAAAAAGTTATTTGGGGAAAAAACAGCTCTTTTGTCTCTCTTGGCTTTTGCAACTATTCCCTATTTTGTGATTGCCCACCGCCAGTCTTTTTTGGAAAATTTTCTAACCCCTTTGTTCTTGGCTTGCTTGCTTTTTCTTTTAGATTTTCAGGAAAAAAGATCTAAAAATACCTTTGTTTTTCTTTTGTTTTTTTCTTTTCTAGCCGGTTGGATTAAGGTGGCTGGTTTTGCTGTCCCTTTTATGATTGCCGGCTGGCTTTTTTTTAAAAAAATGGTTAAGTCCGGATTTGCTTTTGTCTTTATAGGCTTTGCTTCTATTGCTTCTTATTTTTTCTATGGGCTGGCGGCTGATAGCCAGATTTTTCTTAAAGCCTTGTTAAACCAGACAGGGCGCGGCGCTTTTGCAAGTTCATTTTTCTTCGGACTGACCCGGCCGGAGTTTTACGGCCAGTTTAATGACGGTTTTTATGTATTGGGATTTTTGTTTTGTTTCTTTTTGATTTTAGTAAAGCATAAAGAAGAGAAAGTGAAGTTTTTTGGCTGGTTTTTTATGGGCTGGCTTTTAGTTTTGTTTCTGCTTTGCGGGCGTTTCAGCAACTCGCCCTGGTACCGCTATCCGCTTTTGCCTTTCATGGCTATCGCTATCGGCTATTATCTTAAGAAGCTTTTGGTTAAAAATAATATTTTCTGGGTAGCACCGCTTTTTTTGCTTGGCCTGACCGGGCTTGACCTGCTTGACATTAACCTAAGCTCCACTTTTTTGCGGCTTTTAACTGTTGGTTTTTTTAGTGTTTTTTTGTTTAAGTTTTTGTTTTCCGGCGGGGTCTTTGACCGGCCTGCCTTTTGGCTGACAAGGGTTTTTATTGTTTTTTTAGTAGTAGTCAATATTTTAGTTTGTCTAAGGTATGGCACAATACACTGCAAAAAAGAGAAGTGCCTCTTGCCTGAGAAAATAATATTAAGAGAGAACTAATATATTTGTTGCGCCCAGAGTTAAATTGCCTTTTTTTCTTTTACCACCAGTTTATCCGTTCCCGGGATTTTAGAAACAATTTTTGTGGTTTCAGCCTGCCAATCAGGCGGGGCAAGGCACCAGGAATCAGGCGGGCAGCTTGGCGGCAAGTGAAAAGTAAAGTTATCAGACTGTTTTAGATATTGGCCAGCAGAATCCTGCAAAAAAGAAGCCTTAGTATCTCCATAAAAGGCAAAATAAAGGCCCGGCTGGTACCACTTGTCGGTTATAAATACTTTTTTATCCGGTGGATTTTCTTTAAAATGCTGGGCGGCTTTTTTATAGGGAGCCAGCCAGGCGACCTTTGAGCGTGTCGGATAGTGGACAAAGTAGTCATGCAAAAAAACGGCAAAGTTAACCAATAAAAGCCCGTTAAAGCCGACAAGCAGTAATTTTCCCCAACGCACTTTTTTCAATTTTTGATATAAATTTTCCATGCCCAGCCCCAAAAAAAAACTTAAAGGCACTACCATATAAATTGCCCGGGAGGCGTGCGGTGCTTCATTGTTGACTAAAGAAGAAACCAAAGGGCTTGCCAAAAGCCAAACCAATATGAGTGTAGCGGTGCCATTTATGACACCACAAAATAATGGCGCGATCCCAATTATTAACAGAACCCCCTGCACTAATAAAGCCTCTCCGCCAAAACCTGAGTGGTGCCGCAGATTACTATCGCCCTCAAAGAACAAAAAATCAGGCGTGAAGTGAGTAAAAAAGTTTTGAAAGTAAAAGTGAAACCAGTAGAGATAGCGATGGTGAAATAAACGTGATAAAAAAGAGTAGTCATGAAACTTTTGGGCCAGCACTGATTTTTCGATATGTTCACTTGTTTTTAGAAGGTTATCATTGCTTAACCGATAGTCCTGACTGGCCTTATAATACGGTGATTTAACCAAAATTCCCATGCTGACTGCCAAAATCAAAAAACCAATAGCAAAACCTATAGAGTTTTTTTTTGCTTTTTTCAGGCCAAATATTAAAAAGACTGCCAGATAGAGAATTATGGTAATTACTCTGGCGCCGATATAACTATAAATACTTAAACTTCCTGCAAGCGCGGCCGGTATCATTAAAAACGGCTTTTGCTTTTTAAGGCCCAAAATTTGCAGGCAAACCATTAGGCCAAGCCAAAACAAAGATAAGTGTGACTCCATGCCAGTGCGGGAAAAGTGAAACGACCAGGGCATTAGCAAAAAATTTAAAAGGACAAATAGCGGCAGTTTAGGTTTTTTTGGGAAAAGCAGAGCGGTTAATTGGCATAAGATAATGGCTATGCCAAAAGAGGCAAGTAAAGAAGGCAGTCTTACAATTTTTTCTGTAGTACCCAAAATTGCTCCCAGAGTAGTTGTCAGCCAGATATAAACCGGCGCTTTGTAGTCGCCGTAAGAATAAAACAGCGGTTGCAGCCAATGGTTTTGGCTTAAGTCCTTGCCGGTTTGAATAATTGAGCGGCTGTCTAGCCCAATGGCGACTTCGTCCCAATAAAGGCTTTCGGGTAAAACCCCAAAGCGGTAAAGCCGCGGCAAAAAAAGAATCAATAAAGGCATTAATAGTAATTTTTTAAATTTCATACTGTTTTCAAATTTAGCTTTATAATCTGTTAGCTTCCGGATCTAGAATAGTAAAAGCCGGGGTTTTATCGGCAAAATAAACAACTTCAATTAGATATTTTTCGTGCTCCTTTTTTACTTTTCCCTGGCAAACAAATAAAGTTTTTTTCGCTTCCTCATCAAATGGATAAGGTTCTTTAGGAAACCTGTATTTTCCAAAGCCAGTTATGTGGATAAAGCCGAAAGGGTCGGTTTCACCAATACAAGAGTGGGCCTCTTTTTGGAATTTTAGCGGGTCATAAAGCTGGTAAAAAAGGAAAAAAATGTAAGGCGGCCCGCCCATGCCGGTTACAACAACCCGGTCATAATTTTCCTGCAAAACGCTTACTCTTTTGACTAAAGGCTTGTAGGCATACTGCCAGGCATAAGGCTTGTGGATTTGGGCGAGGTAAAAATAAGAATTAAGAAAGTAAATAAACTGGTAAAAAAGGCCAACGGCCAATAAAACAAGAGCCGGCCAAAATACTCTTTTGGAAAAACTTTTTATATAAGAAAAGCTGATTACCAAACCTGTTCCTATAATTGTTGATAAGGGGATAGTAAGAAGCAAGGCTCTGACAGTGCTTGGTGTTTCAAAAGTGAGGGCAGCCGGCAGAGGAGCAAGACCGCCCAAGATTAAAATTAACCAGGCCTTTTTATTTAAAAGGTAATAAAGACCAGCCAGGGCAAATGGTAAAAAAACCAGATAGACTTGGGCAACGCCGGGCACTCGGTAGCGGGCTCTTTTTAGATCGCCTGAAACAAAAAGAAAGTCTGGGTTAAAGTGGGAAAGGTATCGGCCAGCAATTTCCCGGCCGTAGCTTTCGAGTTTGTTGTGAAGCAAACGAGAAAACCAGGCCGGCCGGTTGAACTCTCCTTCTTCTAAAAGAGATTCATGAATTTTGGCAGAAACACCTGAGTGGATGCTGAAAACGGAAATTCCTTTGGAGCGGGCTAAGCCGGCGGGATGAAAACCCATTAGACTCCAAATACCAATTAACAATAAAAGGCAGGGAAGGAGGTTTTTAGCAAAATTGATAAGCCCTTCCTTTGATTTTTTAAAAGCAAAATAAAGAATTGTTGGCGTCCACAAAGGCAGAACAACTTTTGGGGCATGGTAGATTAAAAGGCTGGCGCTAAAACTTAAAAATCCTAAAAATAAAAGCACTTTTTTCTTAAAACGGGCGCCTTTTAAAATTAGGAATGATCCTAAAATAATCCAAAAAACCGATTCCTGGCCAAAAACACCTCTTGAGAAATGGATATGCCAGGGCATTATTGCCAAAACAAAAGCGCTTGCCAAGCCAATCGCTAGATGATATTTCTTTTTGACTTTGGACAATTTTAAAAATTCCTGGAGCGTAAAAAACCAAATTAAAACAGTTAAACTGCCCCAAAAAGCGCCGGAAAAACGGACAGCCAGTTCATTGGGCCCGAAAATAGCCACCCAGGGAAGAGATTGGTAAACATAAAGAGGCAGTTTGCCTTCGCCAAAAGAAGTGAAAAACAAAGGCCAGGTTTTGCCAAACTCATCCCGGCCGGTTTTAAGAAGAGAGTAGGCATTGTAGCCAACCGCCACCTCATCAGAAAAAAACCCTTGAGGGATTGAACCCAAGCGATAAAATCTTAAGAAAACAGCAACTGCCAAAATAATGACTAAAAAGATCTTATTTTTTTTGCTCATTCTATTTGTTAACTACCATATTAAATACTAAATTTCCATTTTTATCTTTAATTTCTTGCAAGATCTGACCCTCGAGTTTCTCACCAGGGCCTAAGACCAGTAAGCTTTTTTGGCCTTTTAGCACCTTATCCGGCAAGCCAAAGATTATGTTTTCAAACCTAAGCATTTCTCCTTGGTCTTTTGGTGCTTTTTTTTCTTCTTGTTGGACTTTTGCCGGGTCAATTTTGTTGTAGAAAAAAAAGTACATTGATGGCCGGCCTAAGCTGCGGGTGATATATATTTTTTCATAATTTTTTTGGTTTTTGGAGACAAACTGGACCATCTCTTTGTAGCCGTATTGCCAGTCCCAGCTTGCTCTTCTTTGATAATCGCCAAAGTAATCATAAAGATGGCGGGAGGCAAAAAAAGCGTAGATAGCAAAAACCGCTGCCGGAATAAAAATTTTAATCAGCCTAATATGCCTAACCCGCCTGCCAACGCCTGATGGCGTAAGCCTTGGCGGGCAGGTTCGCCTAATGAATTTCCAGACCCCATAACTGAGGATTATCTGCGGCGCCGGCACGGCCAGCAAAGTTCGCAAGGCATGTGGGACTGCTTTAGTCAGGCCGGCCGGCACTAAAGCCAACAACCACCAGATGATTAAGAATAAACCTTTTTTTTTGGAAAGGGTTGTGCCTAAAAACAAAACCCCAACTAAAAGAAATAAAGCATCGGGCAGATAAAAAATTCCTACTTGCCCGGTTGAATGGCGCATGTTTTCATCGCCTTTTATAAACAGAAAGTTAGGGTCGAAATGAGAGAGGGTATTTTTTAAAAATGTTTCACCATAATACCAGTAGCGGTGATGGAGGATTCTTGAAAGAATAGTGTTGCCGTCAGCCTCTCTTTTTTTGTTGATTTCAACAATCGGCGCAACTTTGGTAAAAGCGCTAGTTTCCTGAAAACGGTGGCTAATTTGGGGATCTTTTATCCTAAAAATTATTGGCAGAATTAAAACCGTTCCTAAAAGAGCGCTGGCAAGCACCCATTTCCACTGTTTTTTTACAATTTTTAAAAACAGCAAAGCATAACTGATTAACAATAAAGGAGCAAATATGCGCGCCGAATGGTAAGTATATATGGAAAAGGCAAAACTAAGAGCAGCAAGCAGAAAGTAAAAAGGCCTCTTTTTGATGGCCATCAAGAGCAACCAGATTCCAAGGCAGGAAAAAAAGGCAGCCAGGTTTGCTTCAAAAGCAGTCCGGGAGAACTGCAAGGCCCAAGGCGAAAGGGCTGTAACTAGACCGGAAAGCACAATTAGCGAGTTTTTATGCTTTTGGCTTCCAAAAATTTCTTTGGCAATAAGCATACTAAGCGCAACTATTCCTATACCAGCCAAGGCAGAAGGCAGTCTTACTGCAAATTGGTTAAGTCCTAAAAAAAACTCAGAAACAGCAGCGGCATAAAAATAACTGGAGGGTTTAAAGTCGCCGAAGGACTCAAAAGCAACTATTGGAAAAATATTTCCATGAAAATCCTTGCCGGTTTTTAGAATAGAGTACGCATCGTATCCTAAGGCCGCCTCTTCCCAGTAAAGCGAAGAAGGAACTTTCCCCAATTTATAAAACCGCAAAAAAACGGCTAAGAAAATAGTTATTATTAACAAAGATATCTTTTGTTTTTCCACTTTTAGGTTTGTGTTTTTGATTTTTTATTTTTAGTTTTTAACTTTTGTTTTATTTGGCAGTTTAAAGGATAAAAATAATAAGATAAACATCGGTATAAAACGCATGAGCGAGCTTATAAAGTTGACTTTTATAGGCTTGATAAAGAATTTATTTCCATTGAGTACAACCCAGGGAGTCGTGTCTTTAATAAGAAGCCAGGTGGCAAGACCCATAAAAGTGAGTTTTTTTTTAATACTTTTGAAGGGGAAAAGGGCGATAAGGGGAATATACCAGATATGAAATGGCTGGGAAAAAATCTTGCCGGTTGAAAATAAGGTAAAGATAAAAATCAGACAGACTTTTAAACTGAAAACAAATGGGTCTAAATGGTCAAGTTTGATTTTTTCCAAGAAAAGGACTCTTTTTAACAATGTTTTAAAGCTATCTTTTGGGGAATTTTTTAAAATAGCTACGATGAAGTAAAGAGAAATGAAAAGGATACTTAGAGGGAAAACAATGGCTACAGTCTGAGTAATAAACTTTGAGACCGGGCCAACCAGTTGAAAATCCGGCGCCTCTTCAATACGAACTTCTGTTTGCGTAAAGTAGTTTGCTGTTTCTACTAAAAAAGAAGGAAAAGAGGCATATTTTAAAGGCCGTTTTAAATGGAAAACAAAGCTGACAGACAAAGAAGAGCGAAAAATCGCCAAAGGCGCTCCCCAAATAATTAAAAAAGCCAGCAAAAAACTAAGGAGCTCTTTTTTAAAAGATAGTTTTTTAAGGTAGAAAAAAGGCGCCACAAGAGGCAAGCTCATAAACTTAATGCTTGTGGACAGCCAGAAAAGCAGCCAGAACAAAATGCGCCTAATTAACTTTTTTTGCGAATATAAAAGGATTGAAATAATGCCGATTGTTAAAATGCCGGCAAATGTCAAATCAAGCCCTTCATAAAAAAAGTTTTTGGCAATCACCGGCGCTGCAATATAAAAAAGAATTGATAAATTTTTGGAACGCTTTTTAAATTTCAGCCTTTTTAGAGCTTTTAAAATAAAGGCAAACAGCAAGGCATCGATTAAAAAAATTTGTAATCTGTAATTTAAATAATATCTCCCGATTCCGTGAAGGTCTAAAAGCAAAGGAACGATAAGTAGAGGAATCGTAGCCGGCGGATATTCATAGTAGTGTTTTAAATAAGGCGGCAAACCATACCACCACATATTGGCATAACGCTCATAATCGTGGGAGACATCAGAGTAATATGGAGGCGGGAAGAGCAAAATAAAAGCCCGGCTTGCCAGAAATAACAAAGGAACTTGGTGTTTGCTAACAAACTTTTTTAATTTTTTGAAAAAATTATTGGCCATTTTGAATCCTTGCAATCCTAAAAGCAACTTTTCCATCAGGAAAATTAATCTCGGCAATTTTTCCTTCGGCAGCTTGCGGGATCTCATCAGGCGTGCCGACCAGCAAAACATTTTTCAAGTTAGAGTCCTCCTCCCATTTAATATTCCTGTAAAGATACTTGCTCATTGCTCCCCAAAAAACTTGCTGAGGATCTCTTTTTTGGTAAAAAAGCATAAAGATATGCGGCTGGCCATAATGGCTGGTCATAATAATTTTTTTGACTTTTTCTTCATATTCCTGGGCTATTTGTGCCACTTGTTTGTGGCCGTATTGCCAGTCCGGTGCGGAATAAACGGGATAAAAAATAAAATAACGATAGATGAAATAAGAAATATTTATAAAGAAAAAAATAGCTACTGAGCAAAACAGTATTAATCTTAAGCTTTTCTTGAAATTTTTAAGAAACCTAAAAAATCCCAAAATTCCTAAACTCATGGTGATTATTAAAGCCGGCAGCAAATGGAAAGCGCGGATTGGGTGGGGGGCTTCAAAACCTACTGCCGCCGCAATAGGGCCAATTGCCAGCCACCAAAGTAAAAATTTAGCCGATTTTTTCTTTCTTTGTTTAACTAAAGTGAGAAGTCCCCACAGCAAAAAAGGCGCTTCAATCAACAAAAGCGGGCCAATTTTCTTCATCTGCATCCTTGGATTTTTATCGCCTCCTAAAAATAAAAATTTCGGAGAGAAATGGTTTAGGTAATTTTTGGCAAACTTTTGTATCAGGTTTAAGTTTAAAGGCTGTCTTTCCCCCTCTTTTGTATAAAAAATAGAGGTTTGGGAAAATCTTGTCTGTCCGCCGGAGGAAATTAAAGATTTGCCAAGAGGCAATAAAAGCAAAAGGGCAACTAATAGGCTTACAGCCGACCAAAGAACTATTTTTTTAGCAGCCAATCTCTTTTTAAAAATTAAAAAAAGCCCAGTAACCAAAAAAGGCACAAAAATCTTAGGACTGTGATAACAATAAAAAGAAAGAGCAAAGCTTACTGCAGAGATTACCAGCCAAAATCTTTTTTTAAAGCTTTTAAAAAAAGCCAAGATTGCCAGCAAGATAAAAAAGTTTGCCAAAGTCTGCTCTGAAGCAAAACGGGACATCATAATATGCCATGGGGAAACTATCAGCATTAATGCTGATAATAGTGATATGTGATATGTGATATGTGATATGTGATTGTTTTTGAGAATTAATTCTTTAACTAAGAAGTATAAGACTAATACGCTTAAAAGTCCGCTAAGGGCAGAAACGAAGCGGACGGAAATTTCATTCATTCCGAAGATTCCTACAATCGGCGCTGTTAGGTAAATATAAAGGGGGGCTTTGAAGTCGCCGAAGGATTTAAAAGAAAGAGGCAGTCTAGTGCCATACTCATCGCGCCGGGTATGAAAAATAGTCTTTGCATTCCAGCCGACTGCCGCCTCATCCCAGTTAAGGCTAGGGGGGACAGAGCCTATTTTGAAAAATGTTAAAAATAGAGAGAGGAAAAAGATTAAAATAAGAGCTAATTTATTTTTTTTCATACCTAATTTCTTAAGAGCTTGGGGATTTTTAAGATTGCTGCTAAAAAGGCAATTAAAAATAACCCCTTTGATCTAATAGTAGTGAAAACCAGATGGTAGGGCAGCCAAAAAAAATGCTCCAAAAGTTGCTCACCTCGGATATTTTTCCAAACAAACAAAATTTGATTTCGAAAAGCATAAATTTTCATTTTTTTCTTACCAAAAACGGATATATTGGTTGTTTCATGGTTATGATAGACAATAGAGTTTTTTTCAAACAAAATCTTCCAGCCCTTTTTTCTGGCGCGAAAGCAAAGGTCTACATCTTCCCAATAAGCAGGTGAAAAAAGTGTATCCATGCCGCCAAGCGTCAAGTATTTCTTGCGGTCAACCGCCATACTGCCGCCAAAAGTCCACAAGGTATTTTGGCTTTTTTGGTCCTTTGGCCGCCAGTGGATAAACAGCCCCCGATGAAATTTTCCTGCGGTGCGGCCGGAAATGACCTTTCTGCCGTTTTTTACAGAGATTTCTTTGCATCCAACAGAGAAAACTTTTTTATCCTTAAAATGCTTAATTAGTGGTTTTAAAAAATTCTCTTTTGGAGAAGGAGAGACATCATTATTTAGAAGAACGACAATGTCGCCTTTAGCGGCTTTTACGCCGGTATTGCAAGCAGCGGCAAATCGCTGGTTTTTTTTATGCTGCACAATCTTAACTTTAGGAAACTTTGATTGAATGAAGTTAACGCTTTGGTCAACTGAAGCATCATCAACAACAATAATCTCATAACCCTTACAAGCTTTAATTACCCTTGGTAAGTTTCTCGCCAGCAAATCTTTACCATTATAGCTTGGAATAACAATGCTAATTTTGTCTTGTTTCATATCCTATCCAGTTGGCTTTTGACTTTTTTTGCGAAAAGCAAAATACTCTTTTAAGCATCGCAAATAGCCTTTTACAGTTTTCGTGCTATAGTTTCTAATCTTAAGTTCGTCTTCTGTTTTTTTTAAAAAATCAGTCCTACCTAATTGAAAAAACGGACTGAAATTATTTTGTGCGTAAACCGACCCGGTGGTCGTATTTTCTAATTTTTTTAAATAATTTTCTTTCTTCTTCCCGCATTATCTTGGCAAACTGAT
>Ga0180438_10002698_pt1 | contig 28248 bp, 30 predicted proteins | sample SS_ome_12_FD_132455 | JGI IMG/M metagenome (GOLD analysis project Ga0180438, IMG submission 132455) | Hypersaline lake sediment archaeal communities from the Salton Sea, California, USA - SS_3_D_2 metaG | ecosystem: Environmental > Aquatic > Non-marine Saline and Alkaline > Hypersaline >...
ACCTATTTATAATCTCCATTCCGTTATATTCATCCCCATGTTGAACCCCCAACATAGAAAGGGTAGGCCCTTCATTTGTCCCTTTAATCACTCGAACGAGCAAAGATATTGGTGTTCCATCAGAATATTCTCCGACTTTAACTTTCTTGATAAACTTTGTTGCCGGTTTTAAATCCCAATTAAAAAGTCTATTGGACATTATAATCAGACTAACAATTTTTATATATACTTTTAAGTTTTTCCCTATGTTCCCTATAATATTTCTAGCATGCTCGAAGAAAGTATTATATATTCAGCTAATATTCTCAAATAAATCAATTAGATTGATAATGTGCGCGGCGGATTTACTTTCATAAGTAGATATATGCAGAAAGCTTATTCAAATATATGTTTTAATATTGGTTCTAATTAACCGAATATTGATCTATGATCATATCTTACTTATTAGTATAATTGTTATTATTATACTGCGAAAAAAAGGGGAATTTATTATTACTAACACGTCATTTATTTACTACAAGTCTATGGAATTTATATTCAGTACGGTATCCGGGTCTGTATACAAATCCTGTGACGTAATCTTGATGCACAAGTTCACCGAATGACATAGTATACCAAACTGCGGGCTGTTCTTCCAGTAAGAATTCTTGGCATTGATGATATATTTCTAAAGCCTTTTCCGGATCAGCTTCTGCTCTGGCTGATTTAATTAATTCCTCATATTCAGTATTATTATAAAAACAAGCGGCATACCACTGACCCCAATTATAAGGAGTGAACCACCATAATATGTCATCGGCATGAGGATAGTTTGGACCTTTACCACATACATTTGCATGCCATGATGTCTGAGGATCTTTTGTTAATTCAAAATACAAAGAGAGAACTGATTTATGTTGTATCAGTTGTATCCCAATCTTCTCTAATTGTGGCGCCCATGCCAAACAAGGGGCATCCTGTCCGGTTTCAAGAGTTGTAACATGGAATTCAATTGGTGTCTCATAACCTGATAACTCTAACTCTTGTTTTGCCTTGGTTAAATTAAATTCAGGTTCAGGCAACGTTGTGTCGAATCCATAGACATTCTCATTAACAGGTCCACGAGCTACTTTACTAACTCCAAGTCCAACCGTTTCTACGTATTCCTGATAAGGGAAACAATAGGCTACAGCTTTCCTAAAATGGATATTGCTTGTTGGCTCTTTCTGAGTGTTTAAATTAATATAACCCGTACTAATTTTATTTGCTTGTTCAATCACAAGGTGAGGAACTTCCCTTATGGTATCTACTAAGTCTCTACTAAAACTTGAGCAATCAAAGTCTATTTCTTTGTTTAACAACATTGTCTTAATAGTAGTATCTTCTCTGATAAACATGAAATATACTGTTGTAGGGTATTTTGGATTATCCCAACCTTGCCAATATTCGTCATGCCGAGCCCATATCATCTGATATCCCCGCTCCCAATCTTGCAGTTTAAATGCTCCTGAACCTGCATCGTTGTTGATTAGGAAGTCTTGTCCATAATCACCCCATTCATCGTAGTCCCCTTCTTCAAGTTGTGACTCAATTAAATCCATGTTCATAATAGGAAAACAATAGAGTGTCATGATAAAGGGAGCAAATGGTTTCTTTAGATTAATACTTACTGTTTTATTGTTAATGATTGTAACGGAGTCTACACCATAATCACCCATAAACATACCTGAAAATCCTTTACCTAATGCCAGCATCCGTTCCATACTGAATTTTATGTCTTTTGCTTCCACAGGAGTGCCGTCGTGAAATACTGCATTTTCTCTCAGATAGAATGTATAGGTGATACCCTGATTTGAAACCTCCCATTTCTCAGCAAGAATTGGTTCAGGTTCTCCTGATGGAAGGGGATATACTAATGTCTCATATAAATTATACATCGTTACTAAGTCTGGACCATAAGCTGCCTTATGAGGGTCAATAGTTACAGGCTCACTATACATCGACACTCTCAAATCTACTGTTTCTGGTGACGGGGATGGTGACGGGGATGGTGACGGGGATGGTGACGGGGATGGTGACGGGGATGGTGACGGGGGTTGGAGACTCTGATAATATAAATAACCGCCTGCAATGATTATCACAATTACTGCCGCAGCTATTATATACATCTGAGATTGAACCAAACCTTTTCGTTTCATGTTCTCAATCCCTTAATTTAGAGATGTAATTATCAATACTAACTGGTATTATTTAATTTTTTTAGTTTATCTAACATCTCACGCGCACTCGAACAAGTTTTGACTTGGAGGTGAAGGTTTTGAGAGGGAGAGATTATTATTTCTCGGTACGCGGGTGCGCGTTGATGTGCTTAGAGTAATGAAGAGGTGTGTCGAAGAGGGCGGGCGTTTTATTGGGTTTATATGTTTGGTTAATGGGGTTTATTAGAGAAGAATTTAGGGACAAGCCAGCGCGCGATTGGTATACTAATAAGTTAAACTACTCCCAAGAGGCGAGGAGCAAATGTAAGAACAATTCCACCAGCGAGAACTGAGGCTATTTGTCCACCGACATTGGTAGCAAGGGCGTATTGCATCAACCAGTTATCTGGGTCTTCCTTCCGACCAAGAATGTGAGCAGTTCTTGCTGCCATCGGAAATGCGGAAACCCCACATGCCCCAATAAGAGGGTTGACCTTTCCGCGGGTTAAAATGCACATAAGTTTTGCGAATAAAATACCGACGGATAGGGCACAAATAAAAGCTACGAGTCCAAGCCCAAAAATGAGAAGTGTAATCGGTTTGAGAAAAATCTCAGCACTCATAGTCCCTCCGATTGAAAGACCAAGTAATATAGTAGTTATGTTCATTAACTCATTTTGAGCAGTTTCCGAAAGTCGCTTTACAACGGCGCTCTCTTTCATAAGGTTTCCGAACATTAACGAGCCCATGAGTAGTGCCCCTTGTGGTGCAAGGATAATTGATACGAACAATACTATCAAAGGAAATAGTAGTTTGAACGGACGAGGTATCTCTGTCGAGTGGTTCTCCATCCTGATCTTTCGCTCACGACTCGTAGTGAGTATTTTTGAGAGCGGTATCTGTATCAAAGGAACTAGTGACATGTATGAGTAGGCACAGACGCTTACCTGTCCCAATAGGTTCGGAGCAAAACGCTGTGTCACGAAAATTGCCGTAGGACCATCCATAGCTCCGATGATTCCGATGCTACTTGCCTCTAGAGGAGTGAACCCAAGAGCAATAGCGAACAAAATGGTGATAAATATTCCCACTTGACCTGCGGCGGCAAACACAAAAACCATAGGTCGTGTTATCAGGCTTGAGAAATCACACATCGCACCAATACCAATGAATATTAAAGCTGGAAAAAGCTCATTTTCGACTCCATAAACCCGTAATATATGAAGAATACCACCTGGTTCGGCTAGACCTGCGTATGGAATATTCGCGAGTATAGACCCAAAGCCAATTGGTAATAATAGTAATGGCTCGTAGCCTTTGATTATGGCGAGAAAAAGAAGGATAAGGCCAACCCCTATCATGAAAATATTACCAATAATGAACCACAATACTAATCAACCTTGTTTTGAAATGAGCATCAACTGTTCGCCCTTATTCACTTGTTGCCCAATATTTATAAAGATCTTATTCACGATCCCCTTGAATGGTGCATAAATCTCATTCTCCATTTTCATCGACTCCAATATTAATATTATGTCATCCTCATCAACTCGATCATTTTCTTTCACCATAATTGATATAATCGTGCCAGGCAAAGGCGCTTCTATGATCTCACCTTCTAAAATCTCATTAACAGTTATCTTCTCTGTTGGAGTCTCTGATCTTTCGGTAGTTATAACTGTAGTCCCCTTCTGGGCTGAAGTACTAGGCTCGATCTGCTGATCCTCGATCTCTTCAACTTCCACCACAAAAGTTTTATTCCCTATCCCAACCCTAAATTTCCTTTTCATTATTTTTCCTCCTATTTATTACGTTGGATTCTTTATTAAACGTAGTTTGCATATATGTGATAATAGATATAGCAATTGCGACATGCTCTTCCACTCCCATCTCAACTTCTGTAACTGATTTGTTAAATTCATAACTTAACTCCCTGATCTTAAAAAACCTCTTTAAAAGTTCGAATATGGTAAGAATTGCTACAAGTGCAATGAAAACGTACGAGATACCAATGAGAGATAAAATAATCCCAAATTTTATAGGCGTCATTTTTGAATTATTAGATAGGAGATAAAAACTTTCATATATCAGTTTTCATTTCGCGTATCGTTAAATAATAACTTTTTAACCCAAATACCATATTCTCAGAATAACCCAATCCGGCTAGCTTCATACACGCGCACGTAATATACCTTAAATATTTGAAATCGTTAATCTCAAGACTCTAAAAGGTAAACACATAAAATCAGATATTGAGATAATATATATAGGTACCTTTATGTAACATAACAGGGAGATTAGTAAAATGGGAATTCGACTTCTCCCATCAGGAGATTCATCCATAGTCATTGAGTTTGGTGATAAAATAGACCCTGAACTCAATAAAAAGGTTCGATTTATGTTCTTATCAATGATCGAAGCCAATATTCCAAGTGTAACCGAGCTCATCCCAACATATAGATCCTTATATGTTCAATATGATCCACTCACAACCTGTCTGGAAGAACTGAAGAAACAATTATTAAAAGTAATATCGAGATTGGATGAAGTCACTTTCCCTCCTCCAAGGACGGTCGAAATCCCAACACTATACGGAGGCGATTATGGTCCTGATCTTGAGTTAGTTGCTGAACATAATAAGTTGACTCCTGATGAAGTCGTTAAGATTCACACATCTATGGATTATTTAGTTTACATGATAGGATTCACACCAGGGTTCGCTTATCTAGGTGGAATGTCAAATATGATAGCAACCCCTAGATTGGAGACTCCTAGACTAAAAGTCCCGGCGGGCTCTGTTGGAATAGCAGGCGAACAAACAGGGATATATCCAATTGAAAGTCCAGGAGGATGGAATATAATAGGAAAAACGCCTATAAAACTTTTTAATATCAAAACCGATCCGCCTTCGACATTACAGTCCTCCGATTACGTTAGATTTGTAAAAATAGATAAAAAAGAGTACAAGAGAATCCAGAATCAAATAGAAATGGGGATATATAACATCCGAATTTATCTACAAGAAGTAGAGTGAAACTGATGAAGGCCTTTGAGGTAATTAAACCTGGTTTTTTTACGACAGTACAGGATCTCGGAAGAAATAACTACCAAATGTATGGTGTTCCAGTTTCGGGGGCTATGGATCGTAGGTCATTGAGAATAGGAAATTTGTTAGTTGGGAACGAAGAGAATGAGGCTGGCTTAGAAATCACCATGTATGGCTTAGAATTGAAGGCAGTGAGCGATGTAGTAGTAACTATTACAGGTGGTGATCTCGCACCATATTTAGATGGAAACAGAATACCTATGTGGCAACCCTTCCGAGTGAGTAAGGAAGAAGTTATTCATTTTAAGACCTTAAAAAGCGGATGTAGGGCCTATCTGACAGTTACCGGTGGTATTGATGTACCTATTATTATGGGTAGTAGATCAACATACGTGAGAGGAGGTTTCGGTGGTTTAAATGGGAGGGCCTTAAAAAAGGGCGACATCATTGAAATAAATAAAACGAAAAAAGATTTTCTAAGAATTCTGGCAAGGAAGCTACCTGAAGAGCTAATCCCCAAATTTCATAAAGGGATTATTGTGAGGGTAATTATGGGTCCCCAAGAAGAAAAGTTTACCAAGAATGGCCTTAGTACCTTTCTCTCCTCGGAATACACGATATCATCTAGATCTGATAGGATGGGATATAGGTTGAAGGGTCCCAGAATCGAGAGCACAGAATACAATATCATCTCGGACGCCATAGTGCGCGGTGCTATCCAAGTATCGGGAGATGGGATGCCCATCATTCTCATGGCAGATACTGGTACAGCTGGGGGTTACGCAAAAATAGCTACTGTAATTAGTCCTGACATAGACATACTAGGTCAGTCTGAGCCAGGAAATATGGTCAGATTTTTAAAAATATCTATAGAAGACGCTCATAACATACTTAGGAACTACGAAGGAAGATTTAAAAAATTAAAAGAAATCCTTAGATAAAAAAACCCAATAACCAGATCAAGTATAAAATAGGAATATTCATAAAGTTAAGTATTATAAATATTTTTTTTAGTCGTGCGACTACCTCCTATCAGCTCTTGACACAAAAAATTAATAAGTTTAAAAAATGTTTAAAATACGAAATACCTTGACTAATATTGCAGTCTTTGGGACTGGTATAGATGCACAAACTATAGCTGCAGATCTTACTCTGTCAGGACATCAAGTTAATATTCTTGGTCTACCTGAACAGAAAAATAAAATTGAATACATAAAAAATAATGGGATATATTTACATGGTGATGAGACAGTATCAGGAAAAACTGGATTAACAAAAATCAATATTGTTACAACTGATTGTAAAGAAGCCTTACAGAATGTTGAAGTAATCATATTCGCTAATCCTTCGTCAGATTATGAATATAGAATTAAATTGATTGCGCCATATTTGGGAGAAGGCCAAATCATTAATTTTAATACATATGGTTATTGGCCTTCATTAAGAATAACAGAATATCTTAAAGAGACTGGTAAAAATGATGTAATACTTACTGAAAGTCCAGCACCTATCTATTGGAGTGGAGGAAAAGATGGAAATGTTATTATTAACTTTCTTAGGAAAAATGTTCCTCTTGCGGCTTTCCCGGCCATAAAAAACAAAGAAGCATTTAATGTTTTAAAAAAAATATTCCCACAATTCGAAATAGCAAAAAATGTCTTACAAACAAATTTAGAAAATGTGAATTTACTTGTACATCCTGCAATCATTTTATTAAATATTGGATGGTTTGATAGAGCTGAAATTATTGGAGAATCTGTTGGGTTTTATAAAACTGGTAATACTGTACACACAGGTATCTTCCAAGAATTATTAGATAAAGAACGATTAAAAATATGTGAAGCATACAAAGTCCGGGCACTTCCTATTAATAAGTGTATTAATAATCTATATGGTGCTCAAGGTAAAAATATGTATGAGATAACTAAAAATTGTACTGCATATCAAAAAATGAACGAAATTCCACCAAAAACCTGGATTACATGGACACTTGACGATGTACCACTTGCATTAGTGCCGGCTGCTCATCTAGCGGATGTAGCCGGCGTATCAGTACCTTTATTAAAAGGTGTCATTAACATATTGGGCTCTTTAATCGAGAAAGATTTTTGGGAGACAGGGCTAACTCTTGAGAGATTAGGCCTAAATATTTCTCTTCAAGAAATTACAAAATATGTGTTTACAGGAAAAAAATAGCATAGGATTTTTTATTAAACTAATTTTATCAAAAAACTGGTTGTAAAATAGAATCAAATCTGAGTACAAACAAATAAGAAATCCAGATCTTGGCTATAAACCGAGGGCTCGCGCGCAAACTAAAAATCCATGCTGAGTGCGCGTGCTCAGCGACCTAAGGGGAACCGTTTTTATACAAAGGCTTTAAACATGAGCGAGCGGGATAACCAGATTTGTTAAATTTTTGGTAGTGTTGCCGGAGAATGTTTGATTTGGAAAAATCCATGAGCCAGCATAGTCTTCGATCGACTAACTATCCTAATGAGGTGGTAAACACGAGGTTGAAAAAAATCTATACTCTCTTAAGCATTAGAAATATACCGCAACCGTGAATCCAAACGTCCTTTAATAACCGCTTCAAGGGAGTGCGTTTCCCCTTCTTTTCCTCCCAGATTACTGGGAATTCCAATATTTTAAAACGGTTTCTATAAGCCAACACAATAGCCTCGGTGTCCCAGAACCAATTACCACTCTTACATTCCCTTATAAGAAACTCGACCATTCTTCTTGAAAAGGCCTTAAATCCACATTGATGGTCGTAAACACCATCACCGAATAATAGTCGAATAATGAAATTATAAGCTATGCTTGATAATCTACGTAAAATAGGTCTTCTGCAATTCGAACCTCTTAAATATCGAGAACCTGTCGCTAGATCGTAACCATTATAAATAGATCTTATTAGATAAGGGAAAAATCGCATGTCTGTAGCTAAGTCGCAGTCTATATATGCGTATATTTCTCCTTCTAGTTTACTCCAAGCATTCATCAAAGCCTGTCCTCTCCCAAGTTTGTTATCGGCATGTATATGTAAGAAATTCCTTTCTTGGAAGGCCAATCTCTTTGATATAATATCTGAACCATCTGTAGAACCATCCTCAGCGATGACGATTAGATAATTATTCTCGAGAGGCTCAATTTCCTTTTTTAAAATATTAACGGCTTCCTCTAAGAACTCAGCTTCATTGTGGCAGGGAATAGTCGCTACTAGCTTGTACAAATTTGCCGATTAAATCCTAATATTAAGAATATAAAATACTTTTTTAAAAAAAATTTTCATTCATCCTTTTGTAATAAGAGTTACTCCTAATAAAATCAGGATTATACCTGCCAAATTTATATGGTTTATAGGTTCCTTTAAGAACATCCATGCGAAAAGTGTTGCCCAGATATATGAAGTTGCGATTATAGGATAGACGATGGAGAGCCGTCCCTTGCTGAGAGAATAAATATAAATCAAAGTAGACAAAGCATAGAGGAAAAGCCCAACTATTAGATGATAGTTTGTTAATATTGCTTGAATGTCTAACTGAAGACTTTCAGTACCTCTTTTAAATTCGACTTGGCCGATGCTGCCTATTAAAGCAGACAAGGCTGTGAGTATAATAATTCTTAATTCCATTTCAAGACATCCAGAAAGAACATTATCAATTATGAAATATATCTTTCTCTTTTTTAGTATACAAAGTTCTATAGGCCTAATAAATCTACAGAATTTAGTTGATACAATGCATCGCGCGCGCGGCTAGGGATTTTTTCCTTCACCGATGATATAAAAATTCTATTTCCTGTTCTTGTCTCGCGCGCGTGTGGGTTCAAACATCGGCACATTATAGCCTTTGATTTTTCCTAGAAGCGGCGAGTAGGTGCGTGCGAACAACACATAGAAAATGCATTGAATTTACTTAAATCCTAGGATTACATGTCAAGTACTGGAGAATCATAAAGGTAATGTCGACTGATAAGCGAGATTTGATTTTGTGTTTCTCACTCTCTCTCGCATTTTTTTTAATTGCGACCTGGAACCTTGGAATCGATAATACGCCAACTAGCTCATGGATAGCTTCAGATCGCGAAAGCTACTGCATAGACCTTGGAAGTTCAAAGAATGTCAGCGAATTATACCTTTTACTCAAACGGGGGGAAATCAAATTGGAATTGTACACAGGCAACCCAGAAAACTGGAGTGGAAAGATAGCGACCTCCCTCAACGGATATTATAAATGGAAAACAATCAACATCGACTGCGAAACTCGATACATAAGACTCGTTTTCGAGCCCACTCTTGGAGAGATCTTGGAAGTGGCCGTGATAACCGATTGGATGGGGAGGGTCGAGATCAGCCAAATCGTTGAGGGAAACGGCGAGAATGAGGAGCTGATGAAATTAATCGATGAACAGGAGAAGGTTAAACTTTCTCCTACATACGTGTCTGAGACATACTTTGACGAAATCTACTTCGTTAGAGCTGCTGAGGAATATTTGACTTTCAAAGATCCATTCGAGTGGAGTCATCCGCCCCTTGGAAAGCTGATACTTGCAGCTGGGATCTATTTATTCGGTTACAGCCCTTTCGGATGGCGGATCATGGGTGTTTTATTCGCCACATTGATGATACCCATAATCTACTTTCTAGGAAAGAGGATGTTTGGGAATTTGTTGGGAGCCTTTTCCTCCGCCTTGTTATTAACGTTTGATTTCATGCATTTTACAATGGGAAGGATCGCGACAGTGGATACTTTTGTCGTATTCTTCTCACTAGTTTCTCAATTCTTCTTTTTTTCTTACTTTCAGAATTATTTAAGGTATGGCCTAAAAACATCAATTCGTCCCCTATTTTTTACCGTGGTTTTTTTCTCGCTGGGGTTTTCTACAAAATGGTACATCTTATTTGGATTTTTTGGACAGATATTTCTTTTTCTATTGATAATGTCTGGGAGACTTACTGTGTCTGAGGACAGAACTATTATCGGGAACGATACGTTCTCTAAATATAAATTTTTAGCAATTTTTGGGTTGATGGCTCTTTCAGCGATTATATATTTACTAACTTTCGTCCCATATATTGTGATAGGGCATACGTTGTGGGATGTCTATGATAGACAATGGTTAATGTTTAAATATCATTCGACACTGACTGAGAACCATCCGTTTTCCTCCAGATGGTGGAGCTGGCCGTTCGTCTTGAAGCCTTTATGGTTTTACCTTTCAGTACTGCCAGAGAGAAAGGTTTCTTCCATCATAGCGATGGGAAACCCTGCTATATGGTGGATCGGTCTGATTGCTATCTATTCAGCAGTCAAGAAAGCAATCAAAGAAAAAGACCGTATATGCCTATTCATTATCACAATCTTTCTTTTTCAATGGCTTCCTTATGCCTTAGTAAAGAGGTGTACCTTCATATATCACTTTTATATCAATGTTCCGTTCCTATGTTTAGCGACTGTTTATTTTGTGAATAAATTTTGGAATAGTAGGTCAGGGAAAATCTACGGATTAACCTATCTAATAATAGTAGCTGCTTTTTTTGTAATTTTTTTACCTTTAATCTCAGGAAATCCCGTAGCACGGTTACTTTTAGAGCGTTTAAGAATATTTAATTAACAGAAATTATGTTATTTATGCATCTGTAAACCTACTGTTGATGCGCGCGCGACTATGATTAGCGACATTCCGAGGTTAGGGAGGTTTGGGACGGGCTCTACAACGGCTTTGTCTCCGACATGCACCGGATTGAGGATGAGCTTCGAAGCCTGTTTCTGGTGGGAGAGGTGGAGGAGGCTCGTCGCATGATGGACTCCTTCGTGGAGGGGAAGCTGATGGAGGCCTATGAATCGGCGCTGCGGATGGTCGAGGAATTGTCAGGGGCCGAGAGTGGCGTCGAGGAAGAGCCTTCTGAGAGCTTGCCTGAGAACGCCGGTGGGCGTGGTGGTAAGGTGATCCTGTACTCTGGCGTGTTCTTGTTCATGGCTCTGGTCGTAGACGTATTGCTGCTCTTCGTAAAGAGGGAGAGTGGTGGTCTTCGAGCGTAGCCCTGCATGTAATATCTTGAGTGAGTTCTTCATCGTTAGCCGTTTCACATTGATCTGTTGTTTGTGACTTGGTGTCGTGTCGAATAGGTTTTAAGGCTTCCATGTCGTATTTTGGTGTTGGGCGGGGGTTCCCGAGTGGCCAAAGGGGCGGGACTCAAGATCCTGTAGCTCAGGCTTCCGAGGGTTCGAATCCCTCCCCCCGCACTTTTTTACTAGTAAGATTTATTAACGAACATCCTCATTTTCCTTTTGAGTCTCATGGGTAAAACCGAGACGATAAAAAAGCGAGCTATCTACGTCTACCTTCCATCGCAAAATATGGTTGACCGCTGGAAGGAATTAGCGAAAAAACATGGAACAAGTATATCAAAGTTCGTAACCGAAAGCGTTGAAAACTCCCTCAGGCAGGAGGATTCCGATTACCTCTCGAGGAGCTTTCTACTGGATGAGAACAGAAACCTCAGGGAGAAGCTTGAGGAAAGGGAGAAGCGTATCAGGCACTTGGAGATCCTTGTTGAGAAGCTCGAGGAGGACCTCCGGAGATACCGGTCTCAAATGTTTCTGGACGACGGATATTCCGGGATTCGGAGATACGACAAGAAGTTAGTCGACGTACTCAGAGAACCGGGGGTTCATGGAAACGATGAGATACTATCACGCTTGGGAGTGAAGCCCCACGAACACGAAGCAATCAAGGCCGTATCTCACCAGCTGGAAAACCTGCAGTCATATGGCCTGGTGAAGTCTACTCCCAGGGGTTGGCAGTGGGTGGGTGAAGGGCGTTGAGCTTCCTTGATGGCAACTATAGGCTGATTGAGGGATTCATAGGCGACTGTGGACTAAGGGGATACAGTCCCGAGACCATAAGGAGCCATAGGTCGAACCTTAGAACAATTGCCCGCTTCCTCAGCAGCATCGAAAAGTCATTTATCGATGTGGACAAGGAAGTTCTTCGAGAGGTCCTCATCTACCTCAAGGACGTCAGGAAGGTCACCTTCAAGACTCAGAAGAGCTATTTCTCCGCCCTCTCCAGCTTCTACAAGTACCTCAACTACGAGGAGATTCACCCGGTCAACCCCGTTCCAGCATTTATGGAGCACTATCTGAGCAGATACAAGAACAGTAATCAGACGGGGACCCGAAGACTCCTATCGGTAGAGGAGATGGGTATGCTTATCAACAGCATCCTTGAGCCCAGGGATAAGGCCATAGTGACTCTGCTTGCGAAGACAGGTATAAGACGTGGAGAGCTCATCGACATAGATCTAGAAGACATCAACTGGGAGAATCAAAGCATCGAGCTTAAGCATAAGAACAAGCGCGGCAACCAAGTCGTGTTCTTCGACGATGAGACTGCCATCGTTCTGAATAGATGGTTGAGGACTCGCCAGAATTGGGGTGTGAAGAGCGGTGAGAGGGCTCTTTTCGTTGGGGAGCATGGGGGGCGCCTTCGGAGAAACGGTGTCTACTATGTGGTTGCTAAGCATGCGGAGAGGGTTGGTCTCCATGAACCTGAGAGCGATAGGATGGAGGATCACTTCAGCCCCCACTGCTGCAGACACTGGTTCACAACTCACCTGCGTAGGAATGGATTGAGCCGTGAGTTCATCAAGGAGCTTAGAGGCGACTCTCGTGGAGAAGCTATAGATATCTACGACCACATTGACAAGAATGAGCTGAGGAAAGCCTACTTGGCAGCTATTCCGAGACTTGGAATAGTCTAATTACCATAAGACATGTTATTTGGTTCCATTCTGCAGTTACTCGATTCGACATTTCCAACATAATCCCTCATATAGCTCGAATTCGTCTTTGGTGATCTTCTTTCCACAATTCATGCAATGATACTCGAATTCTGAATCCGTAATAGCCAACGTTTCCACCTGAGGACGCAGTAGTTAACTTGTTTTCGATACTTAAAATTAAAATAACCTGTCAAGGATGCAGAACATGATTGAATGCCTCCATCAGCCGTCAAGACCCTGAGGGATCTTATCTACTGGCAGTACGCTAAGATAATCTCTGAATCAGCTGGATTCGGGAAAGGGAACTACAGGTTCATCATGGACCGTTTCAAGAGGCTCCAATCTGGTGAGATCGAGTGGTCCTCCTCCATCCGGGAGTGGATCAAAGAGAAAGAGAGTCCAGATCAATGCATATACTGCGGTGTTGAGGAAAGGCTCACCGTCGATCACATGATACCTCTTTCTAGAGGAGGCCCCGACCATCCCGATAACGCGGTGATGGTTTGCAGCCATTGCAACTCGTCGAAGGGTGACAAGAGGCTATATGAGTTCTTTGAGCTGAAGAACAGAAACAAGATACCGCGAATAGCAGAGGGCAAATACTTAAAGATCCTCTATGACGAACTCGATAGACGTGTTCTCCTTGATATGGACAAGAACAATATTTCCAACCTATGCGACATGTGTGACTTAGGGGAGAAATGCCCTGTACCCGAGGAGCTTACTGTGTACTGCCTGGAAGGCATATTCATTAAGGGATAATCGGTTAGAAATGGTACCATTCATCTGATTCTTGATAAGATTAACTTTCGATTGCGCATACTCTGGCACGTACGCGAAAGTGAGTATCGCGCACACAAGATGTGAGAAATAACATCGAATATTTTAATTGTGGAATTCAGACTCTTTATGGCCTTATTAAATATCTGATATGTAAAATAGGCTTTTCTGGATTCGGGAAGTTATAGAAAAAATGAATTAGGTCTTCTCCAAATAGCACACATTGTTTACGACAGAGACCTTAACTCCACGCAATTTTCTAGCATCGATCCTCTTGTTCAACAGGGTCCGGAGATAATTTGCATCCTTGTTTTCTACGGCTACAACCACGAGAGTGTCTTCTCCTTCCATGAATGCATCAATAACAGGATCGTACTTGCTAACTTTCCTGTATCTTCGCGATGGCTTCTCTTCTACTGGAGTCAGATTAAATTCAACATCGCTCAATTCTATTCAATCCTAATTTTTTATTCGCATATATAAAATATGAGCCATAATTATCAATGGAATATTAAATAATGACGAATTCAATTAAATATTTCACTTGATTTTTCTCGTAGTACTTCCTGTATCTCTTCGGGGAAGTCGTTCATCGCGCGCTATCTACTTCGCTTTCCCTTTTACGGAACACCCGCGTTATGAAGACATTATCATTCTCGTCTTCCACAATATCATAGTCCATATACTCATCCGGTTCATGCTTCTCTCTGATGACAATAGTCTCATTCATCGAGTTACTTGAAAGCCACAGATAATAATCATCCACTTTAAAGTCTGAGTGGCCGGCAAGAATTTGGACAAGGTCGATTTTCCCCGCACTTGTGATTACCGGGTCCATCCTGTCCTCGGCGTCTTTCAGATACACACGCATTTCAGGATTCGGCTCTCCAAAGGAGTTCTCAATCCTGGCGTAAGCCCATTGATCATCAGGTGTAGCTAGGCCATCGTATTTGGTTAGCCAAGTTATTTCGGATATGTCGGGATCGTAGCATTCCCGCATAGGAGGTGTCCAGAAATATGGTGGTGCCACACAGAAATACAGGGTATCCGAAGTTTCATCATCATCTAACGAGGAAAAGGGATTACTACTTAGCCCCTTGAAGAGACCCATGCCTATAATGTCTCTAATCTTCCATCTGATCATCTCGCTACGCCTGAACAAGTCTATAACCTTTTCCCATACTTCTGGGTCCTCTTTCAGCTTCTTCCTTAACTCAATTTTAGTACTGGTATCATCGTCCATGAGGTGGACAAGTTCAGCTGCTTGAGTAGGTTTTATTAGAATATATTTAATCACCATCTACATTCCCTCAGTTTAGCGACATGTTCGGAACTAGCCTTATTCACAAGCAGGTTCCACGTCATCTATTAGCCACCTTTCTCACACTGTTATCATGGATTTTATTCACAGTTCGGATCAAAATGGTACCATTTGCATACTCCTCCATTACCTGCCATGTAAGTGGCCTCGGATACTTTGGCCTGCCCGACCTATGATGGCTTAAACGAAAAAAGGCCCTAAAAGCAATCTCCGCCTGCAGCTTGTCGTCTCTCCTCTTCAGGTGCTCCTTCAACCGTAGACGGAGACCTTCCAAGACCTCAGGCACCTCGAAGCCATGAAGCCTGTGACGCCGTTCAGAAAATAATGGCTCCATTATCATTCCACCTTCGAACTCCTCTTCTCTCTTAAGTTGAAACGTGGGTTTTGTGAAGGGTCATCCTTTTTGAGACTGGTAAACTGGGCAAGAGTGGTATCACGATGATTTTTAGCAGGCTTCTTGCCTAGATTGCCTATTTTGCCATCTTTGAAATGGATGTCATCGATATTTTCGATCAACTTGACTAGTTGAATCAGCTTTGAAGTAGGATAGTAACCTCTTCCCACCTTTATTAACTCCCGGCTTCGCAAGATGGCGATCATGGGTCGCAGCTGATTCTTATCTGTAAGATTGAACTCCGTTCTCAGAACATCTCTTGTGAAGGTTCCTTTGAGCACTATGAACCTGAGTATCTCAACGGCTCTTTTATTGTCGATTCCGAGGTTCTCGAACTCGCAGAGTAATAGTTTAACGTCTTCCTCATTTGGGATCTCTAGGTTCTCCGAGCTTGCGACTGTGTGTAGCCCAGCCTCCAAATATTCTCCCTCAAGGAAAGCAATAATCTCATTTACATGCTCCTTCGTTACTTTGACTCGTCTTAGGTCAGGTGTCGTCGAGAGGGTTAGCCGAGCCAAAGATATGCTGAGACGTGCTAGCTTATACTTGAAATCGTTCCCAACTAAAGGAATATCATTGGAGTAAAATTTTCGGTGAAACCTTGTAGCCTCCCCCAGGATATATTCGACAACTCCATCTTCGTACTCAATCTCGGAGTAGCCACTCCAAGCCCATTTCATTAACTCAGAAAACAAGGTGAGGTCGGGATCGTATGAACTCCCCATAATAGTATTAATGGATTCGATATCAACGCTGGCTGCGTTGCTGATTACTGCCATGTCCAATCGAGCGATGATTGTCTTATCGAATACAGTGGGAATTGTAAGTATTGGATAATAAAATTCTTTGACAGATTTCGTAGAATATTTTCCTGTGAAATCAATTGGGTTAGCTATTTTTATCTGCCTCGTTCGGGCAGGAGCGCTACCCTTCGCCGCTGCCCCTTTGGTCACTACACCTTGCCTCTCCGCCTCTGCTAGCTCTGATTGGGCGTATGTGCTCAGCTTTTGGTAGCCATCTATCGCCAATAGCCTCCGATCGTTGAGCACCAGAAAGCCAAAGTCCGTGAACCATTCTCCTCTGTCTGCCTTGACAGCTGCTGCTGTGAGCCCCACTGTTGTCGTGGTCTCCGCCGTGATTAGGGTCCCTGCCTTTAACAGGATGATGAGTTTCCTCACTACCTCCGATTTTCCTGTCGTCGTGTCACCTATGATTAGGATAATCCCCCAGCCCCTCTGAATATCTTCATCTAACTCAATCCAAACAGGAGTGAAAAAAGCCAAGAACCCTGCGTAGGCGAGGTTTCTCCGCCCGACGATGTGACTGTATCTCTCGAAGTTCTCGAGGATCCAGTCTACCCTGTGTCTCGTTGTTTTATCATCTAATTTTGACCCTAGGCTCAGTATTGCCTCCCTATCAAAGCTTTCCACCGATTCAGGGAAGCTGACTTCTATCGCCATGAAGGTTGAACGCTGAGTTTTGGGGTCTGGTCTTATCCAGCCTTCTAGAATAAGACGCGTAGATGGTGGGAGGTCCAGCTTCTCATTCGTCACTATGTATACGTCGAAGGCCTTGTACTCGCGTCCCTTTTCATCCTCAAGGCTATCATCTCTCGTGATGAGATAAAATATAGGAGGCCTCAATCGAAGTTTATAGATGACGAAGTGGCTTCCCTCATATATTTTAGCGAATTTTGGGACGCCCATAATTTTAGATAATATGGCTTGTTTCGTCTTGTCGGTAACCGCTACAAATTTGAGGAGTTCGGGGCTAAAGATGTTGAACACGTATTCCTTTTCCTTTAGTTCTCCACTTTTTCCGTCCATCCATGTGGCTCTAAGCTCACAGGGCGCAAGGTAACTTAGGCTGGTGCTACTCACTATCCCTTCTATCCTTATTGGCCTGTTTACTAGAATGGGATTCTCGATCTGCGAGATATGATGTACGGCTTCATCAGTTTCAAAATATTTATTCTCTTCAATATTCACTATGCTATTTCCCCCTTCTATTTTTGATTCTATTTTCATTTAATTTTACATTGATGTTTTTTCTCAGAATATTATAAAGCTCTTCTTCCAATTTTATAATATAACCCTGATTAGCTCTTAAAATTGAAATATTTCGTATATTTTCGTCATTTAAAGATTTTATTTTATATGTAATGGAATCTATAGGAATATTTAACTCAACTAACCTTTTATTCTCAATGATAATTTTAATATATTCATCACATCGCTTTATATCGATTAATTTACCAATAACCTCTTGCCACAGTTGAATAACGAGGGGAATAATGTTATTTTTTATAATTCATCCCTTCCATATTTTTTGTAGTCTTCTTTTTTACATTACTTAGTTTGATGATTAATTCTAATTCTTTCTTCAAGAACTGAGGTTCGAAAATAAACTCCTTTGGTTTAATTATAATAACCGAATCATAAATTAGATCTACTTTGTCACCGTCTTTTATTCCATACAATCTCAACCAATCAGGGGGAAGGGCGACCGCTAAACTATTACCTGTTTTTAAAACAGACCTTCCTACTCTAGCGGGCATTATTCAATCAGATATTTTTTTTTATATACTACTTAAATACAATCATACTAACATGTTTGAAACACATATGGTGATAGTATTTGAGGAATTCTTCAACTGATAACGACGTTCTAAAATATCTTGCTCGGAACCAAGAGATTAATAAATACAGGCTTAAAGATGAAATCAATAGAGCTTATAGTGGCATTTCTAACTCTCTAAAAAAATTACTCAATTACAAGATGGTAAAGATCGTAAGAACTGATTTAAGTGAGAGAAACTGGAATATCGAAACCAAAATATACGCACTTACAAAACTTGGTTTATACAACGCTCTCCTATTGGAAGATGTATGGAATCATTTAGATGAGACAGCCCAAGTTCACCTGGATAAAATCCCGCTGGTTTTTGGGAAATGGGATTTCTTCAAAGAGAAGGGCGTCTTGGATATAGTCCTCAAGCGTCTCAGACACGGTGTAATTACATTATATCCTTCTATGAAAATGGCCTCACCCATTGATTTTAAATATCTCGAGTCGGAAAATGCTCAAAAAGTTTATGATGCTTTGGAAAAAGAAGGTTTAGATGGGCAGAGTTATAAAAGAAACAGGATGATCATTCAGGATGAAATTTCGTATGCATTAACTAACACTGTTTTAGGTATAGAACATATTTATGGATCTAGGGATGAAGATGAGTCTGTATATTATAGTGAACAAGATAGGATCATCAATATTATTAAAGATGATGATGAATTACATACTTATTTCATAAATGCGACTAGGCAAAAAATAAAGGAACATAAGAGATATGTTTATAATTTAGAAAAAGCAATTAAAAAGATTTCTTCATATTAGATATTTAGTCTCATTTGAAATGGTTCCATTATGTTGCAGTGCATAATAATGGAAATCACATGACTTATATTGTGAAATTCGTTTAAAAAGCAGTGATGAATTAAATTTCTTTTTTCACTATATTATATTTTCATATAGGTTTACAAAGCAATTTTACCTTTTTTATGAATTGTCCCTGTAATTAGATGCCTACAAAGAGTAAATTATACTGGAAAGATGTTGGCTCTTGTATCAGTAAAATCAGGTGGGATTTCACCTATTCTCCAGCCTTCACCTGTAGTCTCCAAATAGAAATATTTCTTGGCACCAATAGAATAATAGGAACCATGAGCACCCTCTATCGATACTCCAACAGCACAATGTTTTTCGCCCGATAGGAATAGCAAGGCAACATCGTATCCCATTCTATCGAGCAGGGCTGCGACTAGTATCGAGGTGTCCTCGCAATCGCCTCCCCTGTCAAATAGAGTCTCGATCGGATACCTGGGATACTCGTTCCAAGGAGTCGATACTCGGTCCTCAGTATAGGGCAGGCTCTGGACGAAGGCTATCACGAAGTTCACCTTCTCGATCTCCGTAAACCCCTTGGAAATAGCATCCGAGTTGATCTGCCTTATCATCTCATTTATTAAGCTGTCATCACCTACATCCCTTGCCATTTCAACCCATTCCCTCCACGAATCAGGTCTTGGGCGTTCGTTGTATTCGATGTAGAGGGGTAGGGGGATCCTCAGGTTCCATTCATACCTGTTTGACCACATCCACGAGCCGTAGACCCATTCATAATGCTGTGTCACATCAATACCTAAAATCCTGTTCATCCTGGACTCCAATTCAGATAGTTCATCGTCTTTGGAATCTAGTTGTGTTCTAAGGTTGTATAACTCGGATTTATACGAGGACATCAGCGCATTGAGACTACTTATCTCAGATACGAAACTGTCGAGCTCTTCATTCAGAATAGCATTCTCGGATTCTAGGTTTGAGATCTGTGATTTTAGCTTCGATGATCCTTCCTTGTATTCTTTCAGCGTATTTTCTGCTTCTTTCAAATAAATTTCTAGCTGGGAAATCTCTGACTCATATTCTCTCTTCTCTTCATCAAGACATAAGATCAACGAAGTTAAATTGTCGATCTCATTCTGTTTATTATTGATGGTTTGATTGGCATCTTTCAACGTGGCTTCCAATGTAGTGATTTTTCGAATGCGATTTGATTTCTCAGCCTCCAGAGAAGGAATTGTAGATATATAATCAGCGATCTCTTTCTCCATATCACTAATGAGAGAATGGAGGCTGGAAATCTCGTCTTCTACGCCAGCATCAGTGTTTCCATTATCTTCTGCATGATACGAGATGATGTAGCTTGCGCATCCGCCTATAATCACGCCTATTAGAAATAATGTGATGGCAGATGCAGACAGAGAACCTCTGTGCAACTTCACTGTATCACCTCAATTCATTCAGGGAGTGGTTGATTTTCGCACACGGTGCATGTTGATTTGAATGGAAAAAGTAAATGGGATGTAAAGTGATCTGGATTTCAATTCTGACACCACTTTGTAGTACATTATTGCATAAATGTTCTACAAATATTGATAATAGCCGGCTCTCTTAGGCTTTGTGGAACATTATTCCTACATTTGTGATGTGTATTGACGAGAGAAGAGTTCAGCGTCAGGGTCAGGATGAGTAAGGAGATGATAGAGGCATTAGACCTCGCCATCAAGATGGGCACCGCAATGAACAGATCTGACTTGATCAGGGCAGCCGTCTCGGAGAAGCTCGAACGCCTATCAGTGTTTGAAGAGATTAAGAGGAAAATAAGGAGGGAGTCATGATCAGATTTGTTTCATAGAAATTTATAATGGAACCATTATGACAGATGATTAGCTAAATTAAAACATACGTGAATTATAATCGTATTTTATTAATAAAGAAGGTCTTCTAACAGATTATAATTAAAAATTATACAAATGGTATAAATTCTTGATGATGATCCTGTTTAATTATTAGATTATGCATCTTTTAAGTTGAGTAAACATAGAGAATGGAGCCTTATGACATAATGATCGTTGTCTGGAGGAGAGGTGGTCAGAATTTCAGCTTCTATCGTCCTTCAACAGACTTCGTGGTCGGAGTTAGAGGTGGAGGAAAATCTTCCCTACTCGAACATCAGGCAGAGAACTACCTGATACGTGGACAAGGCGTTCTAGATCTCTATTCTAGTAGGGATGGCGAAAATCTTGCGTGGTTGAGATCTCCTTGGGCAAATATCGATGACAGAACGCCTGACTACGAGAAGAGGATCCTTCTCATCCACGGCGACAACACCAATGTATCAGCTCCCCACGACACCAAGAACATATCCAAGGTCAACCTCCGAGACCTCGATGAATACGACCTCCTAATCTCCTCGTCGCCCCTATACGCCTCACCCGGAGACGAGTTCCTCCAAGTCAACAAGCTCACCGACCTCCTCTATAGACGACTCCACTGGAAGAGAATTGTATACCTTATCGTCAGGGAAGCATCTAACCTCTACTACTCGCGTTTAAAAGTAAACGCCAACCAGACCGGTGCAAAAGCCGAGATGATTTACTTAATTCGAGAAGCCCGCCACATGGGAGTTTCCATGGGGCTTGATACATTGAAGTTCACCAGCATCGACCTCGACATCAGAGCCGTGATCGACAACCTGTTCTTTAAAGCACAGGGAATCCTCGGTTTCCCACGGGACCTTAACTGGCTCTATGGCTATTTCAAACCTGGTTGGGTCCGTAGGATGAAGCCTCACGAGTTCGTTATTTTAACCCGTCAGGGAAGTCTTGGGGTTGGTTTGTTCTCGGAGGTAAGATGGCACAAGAAGGAGAATGAGGACATCCTGAGACTGGTGGGCGTAGAGGTGGAACATGGCGAGGAGATTGATTACGGGCAGCCGAGGAGGTCCTACAAGACGGTTGGCGATGAAGAGCATGTAAAGATCGTCGAGCTTTACCATATTGGCGTTGAGGGTCGACGACCGGGAATGCGAAAGATTGCTGATTCTTTGAGGCGGTCGCCAGCAACAATAAGGGACATTATCATCAAACACGATGCCGCTGTGGATAGGAGAGGTTACTGCTCTATATGCAAGCGGGCAGGAGGAAAAGCCTTCAAGGAGAAGGTACACCGGACCAAGTGATTTATACCATTTGAATAATCACGGGTATGGATTGCGTGCATGCCTGTTTCGCGTGCGCATGCGTGAGATAGAGTCTAAGGCGCCCAAGGCTGATGTTGAAGATAGGACGTGGAGGGTCGACGATTAGGAGGCTTCAAACAGAAACAAGGTTGCTGCGGTAATCGGCGATAATGGTACCATTGAAAGACAGGGAGATCATCACGATATTGATGAGGTCTAAAAAAAAGAGAAGCTGAACGTCCGTGTTTGCGAAGGACTAGCTTTAAGACCAAGGAAGGAGCTGGACTACAAGAAAGTCTCAAGCCTCCTCGGGTTCGAGTCGAGCTACTGCACACACCTCCTGAGCGACGCCGACAAGGTACCGAGGGGGGAGTGGGAGAAACGTCTCTACTCTGACCGGTAGCTTCTCAGATGCGCTCGACACCACTGCACGTTGTTGCTGTCTGCTTTCTAGGAATACCCTTTAAGGATATTAACAAGAAGGGGGCCAAAAAAAGGGAGTTTATCCACCTCTCTCATAAAAAGCAGAGGTTTATGCGTACAATAGGGTGTTATACGCAGTGGTGTTGCCTCATTTTTTATCAACCCTATACACTCCACGAGGGCCTCATCGGGAGCAGAGCGGGGCGATCCACCTATAGCCAAGTTTGTCCTCGAAGACTATTACCGTGATAAGGGCGAGAGAGATCATCACATCCAATGCAAGGAGAGCGTAGTTAACCTTCTTAACAGGTATCCAGTAATATACTGAAAAACCATGCCCATCCTCAAACACCCAAGCATCCCCCGTGTAAATCGTGAACTCGTACACGGTATCTAATCCAGAACCATTCTCGGCGGTAACCGTCACGTTGCCCATCGCTCCTGAGCTGCACATCAGGTACTGCGTCGGGGGATCATGCAACTCCCTCTGGACATGGTATTGCTCCCTCGTCATAACGTATACATCGACAGTTGTGTTCATCTTCCACCAGAAGTGCATAACCGTTCTTGGCGTTCCTGTCAAGAATTCAAGTCCATAGAGACCATTGGGGGAGTAGACCGTGTTCCCGTAGTCTGTGCTCTCATGCACCTTGTGGTACTCTATCGACGGGATTACCATGGCTTGAGATGTTACGGCGACAGTGAGAATCAACGGGCCCACCACCATCGCCATTAGGGCTCTCCGAGAAGCCCTCATCCCCGGAGAGACCGACGGCTCCTCCACCCTGCAGGTGAGGCTCAGGGCCGCCCTGCCGTAGTCAGAGAGGTTGTACTTGCCTCCCTCGTCCTTTGAGATGAGGCTGCTGAGGCTATCGAGGTGGTAGTTGAGTAGCCCAGTCTCTATGCCGAGGATGTTCAGCATCTCCGTGTAGCTGGCCGGTGCCTGGTCAAGTATTCTAAGTATCTTCCGCCTTATGGGGTGCTTTAAGGCGGAGAAGATGGCGTTGTAGGTGTCTTCCTCGAAGCTCATTTACGGAAGAAACTGTAAGATCAGTCCAAAAAAGGGTTTTTGATAAAGAATATTGACAATGTTCGTGGAAAGAAAATTTATCAACCGGGCACTCATGAAAGAACGTGATCGGCCCCCCAGGACATAGTTATATTGAACGATTTGTCTGACGCATCGGTCAGTATTGAGAAGGATAATACTGGCCAAGTGAGTAATAGTGGAATTAGCTGTTGTTGAATCTGTTAGTTTTGGTGCTGAGTCCTTAAGAGACGTATGGAATCTTACGTATTGGTGTTTTTACCCTTACATGCACGGCTATTCTGTTCAATTAGGTAAGGGCTTTTTCTTACATTGTGTCTTTGCGGATCACAAGTAGCCCTGGGGGCACATAACCATCCAAAGCACTGAGAACCGCTCTGACATTGTTTGGCGTAACCTCATACAAACCCACATACAATCTGCCATCGGGCATCAGACCTCTAAAGCCTACCGACCCATCCAACCGAGTTAAAAGATAATTTAGCCACTTTAGCATCATCTCCTTGGACGCAGGAGCATCGATGAAGCATACGGTAACATTCTCTGGGGCGTCGACGATCTCCACTATCTCCTGCTTGATCTCTGGAGTGGCATCGGCAACCAAGAGGTAGACGGAGTTTGAATAGATGTCTGGTATTGGGAAATAGATCGTGTGCATCAAGGCGGCTGGGATATCTCCCCTTGTCAACTCCTCTATCTTTTCCGCTACCTCGACGCATTCATCGAATCTAGTATCGGACTCTTCCTGCAGGAACCAGAGGCGCTCCAAAGGAGCATTTTTAACATCTGGCTCCCCCAGCCATAATTCAAGGTAATCGTAGTAACCCACCTCGTCACGAGAAGGCTCATCATTGAATAATACGTCGCTCACTACAACTCCCGAAACTAAACCAAGGAGAATAGCTATAGCGAGATTCTTACTGAACATTAACTATAATGCAACCTAACTTCCTTAAAATTAAAATGAAGATTAAAATGGAGATAGAAATCTTGATTACCTCTGAATAATCCTGTGCGTAACTTCTCTATTTATATATTCATACTAGTCTCTGCGTGCTGGGAGTCATCTATAATTGATTACGTATTCCTGTTTCTATAATGCACACGCGAAATACACTATGGTACTAATAAATCTATTAATGGAGAGATAGGCGGGTAGGATATCATGATGTCAAGGGCGCGCGCGAAGTATACAACCGCGCTAATAACAGATGCAATATATCCTTTCCTAACAATTCCCATTATGGAACTTCTTACACTTCAATTTCCGTCACAACACACACCCGTGCACGTAGAATTAATTGTCTTCTTAGCGTATGCATAGAACTCATAATATCTTACCCCCAAATTTAACAAAGTAGCCTCCTTCACAGCTAGCAACATATCTACCAAAAGGAAACCACCTCACATTATAATCACAGATTAACGGGTATTCTCTCGTTCCATCTGGTTTTGTTACCCAGCCCATCGTTCCATCTATATGTGCTTTTTCTTGGAATACTCTGTCACGAATTGCTTGATTATCCATCCAAGGGGCCCAAGTTAATAGTAATAAAAATAAGACCATGGCAAGTATAAATTTCTTCAGCTTTGACAGTATATCACTCCTCCGCTGATCTTTCTCAGCTTTCCTCCACCTGAGATATAATCCCACCCCTTCTTTTCCTTCCAATAAAATCCATACACTTTGTACACATAATATCAGGAGCTGGGTTCTCTATTCTTTTCCAGTTACCCAAGGAGTTTAGGTACGTTCTCCTGCAGAAAGAATAATATTTCCTAAACGATATGCGGGGCACACGCTCACCTGTAAAAAGGAAGCAATGCGCTTTAGCATTAGCACCATCCAGACCACGACGATACCATCCATACTCACCTTTGTTGAATTTCCTCCGTGCGAGAAATCTATCGATGATAAATATGCCTATTCCAATAGCAATAAAAATCAATGCCCACCATTCAACCAACTATCTCACTTCCTTCTTTTTCATAGCTAAATAAGGCAATCTTACATTTGGTACATCGATAACCTTCAACATTAGCCTGACTGAATGGAGGAGATGCAAGAATAAGATGCTCAAAACCAATTGTCAACCATTTCCTTGGTTTCTCACTCCAAAATATAGCTCCACCAGAAGTTACTACATACCCTTTCTCCATACCTTCTTCACAATTTGGACACTTAGATAAATTATTCATAAAAGATACTTTTTCTGACATCTACATCTCCTCACCCTTTGTCGGTTCAGTTACTCTCCTCCACCTGAAATATGCTTGTATCGAAATTACGGTCACGCGCGCGTTCCAATGTATACTTCAATAATTTTACTAATTATTGAGTTTTATTTAATACTATATTCTAGAACGGGCATTAAGACATTGAAGAGCATGTCCTCCGCATCTCAACTACCTTAAATATCAAATTAAGTAAAAAATAGGGATTGAAATCTCGATTACCTTAGTAATGTCGTGTTCTAAAACCTAGCATTAAATGTAACTTAGTTTCACTTAGTATAAAATGAAAAAAATCCAGATCCTTTCCCTTGTTGTATTAGTAACAGGTTTGCTCCTATTCTATACTATTTATAATGAGATACGACCCAGACCGGGACCAGTTGAAGGCATAAGTGGCCCTTTCATCACCACAAAGCAAGCACGTACACTACTAATTGGCATGATTCTTTCAACGATTGGAGCCCTGGGACTATTCCTTGATTTATTATATTATCTCAGTAGCGAAAAATCTCGGGCAAGTTAGAGCTGCTGAATGATGTAGGTGAGCTGATAGGTCAGTCATACACCTCTATACGATTGCAGTCCTGTTCATGGTGTTCGGAAGCCATTTCCCGATTATCTCTCTGTTGGAGAACTTGAGGGCAGATGAATTGTGGTTAACCCTCTCTTCATCTGTCTGTAGAATAATCCAATTAGACAAATCCCAGATGTAAATACACTCAATATTAACCTGGAGGGGAGATCGTAGAACAGGTTTAGAGCGAGGAGCATCCCCCCAGCAATTGCCTCTATAAATAGGAAATAGAGGATGACCGTCATTCCCACGCCGTGATTAGATGCGAGCTTCAGCCATCCGCTGTTCGTTTTTGAAAGGAAATCCCTCAATCGCATGGGGCTCTGGATGTCCACCTCTCCCATCTGACGGTCTTGAAACGCTACCAGCTCGGGCAGCATCACGACGCTGAAGATCATCGCAATTACCCAGAACACTCTCGCCAACGAGAGCTGGCCCAAGATGAACATGATGGACCAGGCTAGGCCGAGAAGGCAGAGGATCCCTACTATGTAGTGAAACCTTTCCTTCTCTCGAATGGCCTAGTGGAAAGCGTCCCCTACGAGGACCACGAAGAGGGCTCCGCTGATGTAGAACAGTTCATGAGGGACCTCAGTTAGTCTACTATACTCGTTTTGCCCGATGGAGTTGAGGAGAACTGTCCAGATACTGGCCGAAAGAGTCAGGAGCACCAGCGTGAACATCATGATGTACCTCTTCATGTCCCTGTCAGGGAGGAACCTTGCTGCCGCCTCAACGCCGGGGCACCATCCAAGGTGCCTGAGGGCCACACTTCTCAGATTCATCCCATCAACTCGGCTCCTGTTAGCCTCCCGCTCCAGGGGTCCCCGTGAGCTCGGACAGCCACCTCCACAAGTTGAACTCGGGGCCCCGCGGATACCTCGTCAGTTTCACCTCGTAGGGGTGGGGCTCGTTCCACGGCTGGAACTTCTTGACGTAGGCGCTCACCCTGACGCTCCAGATCTCCCTGACGCCGTTCATCTTGGTTATGACGAGGCTCTCCTCCCCGGAGTGGGAATCCTTGTGCCTCAAGAGCCTGTAGTGGACCCTCTCTTTGCCCGGGATGTAGATGTCGCCGAACTTGAATCTGAGATCGACCTCATCATTATGGACGGCGCCCATATTCTTGCCCCGTATGGCACTGTACGCCTCCCCTATGGTCTGGTTCATCAGGAACCCGGCTGTGCCAGCGACCACGTTGGGCGCCCCGACGGTCTCCCGGAGGAACCGGGTGACCTCCTCCGCCGTCTCCAGGGTGAGCCTGGTCGTCTCCGCGCTCGGGCCGCTGGCGAACTCGGAGGGGTCGAAGGGCTCCCGGAAGAGCACCCTTTCCCTGAGAAGGCTAGCGTAGTCGAAGGACTCGTCCAGCTCGCTGTCGTAGACCGTGATCCCCTGCTCGTTCCCGCCTATGGTTATTGCCAGGGGACCCTCGGGCACCGGGGCGTAGAAGCCCATCGAGGCTATGCTGGATCCGGCGAGGAAGAGGATGAAGGAGACCGCGAGGAGCTTGAAGGTGAGGAGGCTCCTCCTCCTGGGGTAGAAGGGGAAGCCTTCTCCGTCGAAGAGGCGGTCCCTCTCCTCCCGCGGGAGGGGCCCGGGCGGGAGGCCCATGCTCCTCCTGGCCTCCATCTGCCTCGTCGACTCCAGGAACTCCCTGTAGTAGACGGAGTCCGTGGGCACCCGCAGATGCCCAGGCAGGTCCATCCCCCAGTGCCTGCCCGGGCCCGAGCCTATCCCCAGGGTGCCCCCGCTGCCCCAGGCGTAGTCGGGGTTGATCGGGATGTCCGGGGCGTCGTAGGCCGTCCACGGGTTGTACTTGAACTCCGACAGGACCCAGTCGCCCGGTTTGAGCCTCTTCCACGCGTAGATGCCGATGACGCC
>Ga0180438_10002700_pt1 | contig 28240 bp, 17 predicted proteins | sample SS_ome_12_FD_132455 | JGI IMG/M metagenome (GOLD analysis project Ga0180438, IMG submission 132455) | Hypersaline lake sediment archaeal communities from the Salton Sea, California, USA - SS_3_D_2 metaG | ecosystem: Environmental > Aquatic > Non-marine Saline and Alkaline > Hypersaline >...
ATCGCGCCGAGATACTCATAGGGCGTAAGGTCGTCGGCTAATCCCACGTAGAAGCTGGTCACGGCGTAGATTCGCTCCCAGATGTCGCGTCCGGTTCGCTCACCTGCGCTGACAGAATCCAGCGAGGTTGCCAGAAGCACCGCCTGCATTGTCTGTATCTTTGCGTCATATACGCTGATCAGAGCATCGCCCGCCCTTCCCCAGTTCTCGGCGCCCTTCAGCAGAAATGCCATCCGACCGTACCACATTAGTGTCCGGAAGTAACGCTCAAGCTCTGGGCTTCGCGTGTAATGGCCTCTCGGAACATACTGCGAGTAGTCTTCCTCATAAATGAAAATATCGCTGGGGGCAAATCCTGCGTGCGCGTCGATTCGCGCCAGTTCACCGGCGACCTCAGCAGCCACTACGGCTGGTATGCCCGCTGTCGGCTCGATCAGCTTTCGGGCGACCGCAAGATAGGCAACGTTTCGCCGCGCAGCTTCTTTCAAATCGCCCCCTAATTCCTCGTATGCCGCGAGCGCGTCATCCAAAAGCACCCCAGTCAAATCACGAATGTCGCCGAAAAACTCCCGCTCCTCGATGTCTTTCAACGTTTCATCAAACTGGATGTGATACAGATGAAGCAGTGTGTCCGATGTGACAAAAAGTGGCACGCCCATCTCGTACAGATACTTATAGGGTGTTGTGATATCATCCCGGTCGTCGTCAGGCATCTTGAAGTCATGTTCGATAATGGTGAAACCGTTTTGTTCAAGCAGCGACGTACTCGCCGACAAGTCAAAGCGACTGCTCATATGGTCATAGTTGCCAACGGCGCCGAGGTCGAGTGGAAGAGCATAGCCCGGCGCACTTGGCTCGACAGTATTTTCGTACGCGGCGTAGAATCTGGCCAACCCCGGCTTCCCGCCTGCAGATGGTTCGCAGCCGAGCCAGTTGTCGGCGACAGCGGCAAGGTCCAACATGTTGATATGCCCGTCAGCCTGCTCGGAGACATCGCACGCCGGATTCCAGTTGTCCGCGCCCGGGCTGCTCAGCCAGGCCAGGGCCAAGACTGCAAAATCGTACCCGTCAACATCACTGTCTGCATTGAAATCACCCGTGCAGCACACTGAAATACTGTTGTCTTCTATGCACCCGTCAACCTGCATACAATTCGTCTCGCAGTCCGGATTCAGCAGTCCGGTCACCAGAACACGGTCACCGACCGAGAAGCTGCCCCGGTTCTGCAAAGCGTATAATCTGCCTGTATCAGCCTGAAACAGCACGCACTCAATTCCCTCAACCACAACTCCACAACCTGCAAACGCGGTAGGGACTAACGAGACTATAAGGTCATTCACGATTGGACCAAAAGACGACTCTACAGTAATCATCAAATGGGAGTCTATAACCTCATAGGCGTGAGGCGTCTCGTCCAGCCGTACGCCCGTCACGGCATAACCCGCCGGAAGCTGGATGTCAAAGTGGGCCGTCGTAGTCTTATCGTAAGTAGGGAAATACTTGCCCGTGCCTAATGCATAGAAAAAGATGAATTCCTGCGGCCTTTCGATAAGGTCATGTTCATAATCAACAAAAAACTCAGCCCCATAGATCGGAAACGGGCCTTGCCATTCGATCATGGGGATTGTCGGCAACTCGGGCAGCACCGTGGGATAAAGCTCACCGCTCCATTCCCACGAAAGCCCGGCATCGTCCCGGCGAACGCAAATACTGGACGCCCCGGGCGGTACCGGAAACAGCATGGATGTGATATCCTGCGGGATGTAATCAAAAGTGAACTGACCGGAAAAGACCGCTCGAAGCCCTGAGCCGTCGGATTGTATCACCACCTGCATTTGCTCGAGCGGCATTGAGGCAGGTGGCGGCACGGGAATAGGGTTGGCTATCACCAAATTGGTTATTACTGCTGTCAACAAGCCCAGGAGCAGGAATGATTTGCACCTTTTCATAATTTGACTCCTTTCTTGCCTTTCGGCCCGGAAAAGACAACAATCCAACGAAGACTCAACGGCAAAGCAGAAATGGAACGACATTTCCAAACGGCACTGTCAAAACAGATGCCCAAGCGTATTATACCACAATCCCCCAGAGCCGACAGCCGATAAAACAGCGATGGTCGGGCCGATAGGGATTATGCACTTTGCGTTCGTTGTGTTCAGGCCAGCCAGCCGACAGATTCCGGGCCGGGCAAATGATGGCAACAGAGCGTAGACAAACCACGCTGGTCCGCTCATTATCAATCCCCCTCAAGAAAATCGACTGTATTGAGGTTCTCTTGTCTCATCGCCTCTCACGATATCCATGTGCGCACACCGCAATTTCCTGACGATTCCAGAAGATAAGTCCCCAGAGGACGGGAAATGTTACAGTTTTTTTTCATGGATTCCTGACTTTTTTCGCCATGCTTCGACTTCGTATACCTGCGCACGATGTTTTTCACCACAGCTCAGGAATCAGACATGCCCATGACAGTGTATCAGAAAAACAGCTCCTCCTGAGAATTTATCCACTGCGTTTGCATCTAAATTCCTCTGAATACAGATGTTATGGCAGTCTCTGACGCAAAATCATGCACAGATCTCTGTGAGGAACTAAAAAACTCGCGGAGAACACCGCAATTGGCGCAGTTCCCAAAAGTGGCGGTCCGACTTGAACCATATGTCTTTTCACAAGACCGGCCCAATCAGCTTCTCAGCCCATAAACTCGTTGCCTACCTTTCGAGCACGTTCCGGCTTATCCAGGTTTATCCCCAAAGCCATACCTGTCTCGACCAGCAAATTCCAACCCGCACACAGATACACGTATGGCCCCAGCTCGCCTGCTTCAGGAACCCGGATTGTTGAAAACGGCGTATCCCTATCAGCAATCGCCACCACCTTGAGACCCACTCCCTCAGCCAGCACCTCGCGGAACTTATCTATTTCTTCATCGATCGGATTTACAACGAAGACAATATCTTCGGCGTCCATTACCTCCTCTATACCATGAACCGCATACGTGCCCTCGAGGAAATCGGACTTCTTCCGCGTGATCTCGTTGGTTTTCAACGTCAGCTCTTCGGCTACCCCGTCATTATACCCGGCAAAGTATATGGTCGGCGCCTTGACGGCAGCTTTTATCACCTCCCGGTCAATCGGCATTGTTAGCGCCTCAGACAACTTGGCCGCCAGATCACTGACCGCGCCTTTTTTGTCTTTGCCCGCGATGTTCCAAAGGATAGACTCGTAAAAAAGGGCCTGCTCTATCACGCTCTTGGTCGCCGCAACAGCCTGTTCCCACCCGCAGTTGAGCACGAACGTCTGGCTGCACGACGCCTCGAGGACGGTCTTTTCATTCGCAGTCAGCCCGTAGCGGTGCTGGTTGCCCTGCTGCTCGAGCTTCTTTGCCAGCAGAACCACTTCTTTGGTTCGGCCGGAATTGGATGCGCAGAAAACAGCGAAATTGGAAAGGTCGTATTGCGCGGATTGCCTTGAACCGTCGGTAACAATCTGCAAACCAAGGCCCCATGTCAGGGATTTGCGGATGGCATTCTTCGCAGGAAAGATTCTGCTGGAGCCTTCGCCTGTGAGCAACAGCCTCCCGACGGAACTTATCTTTTCTCCCACGTCCGCCGTCTTGCCGCAATGAAAGCCTTTTACCACGTCCACCGTATCGGTCATCTCTCTGACCAACATGTACTGCGAATACTTGGAATCTGAGATATTCATGGGTCCACCTTTCTTGAAAAAAAACTGAATGTCCAGCAGTTTGTTTTACACTTTTGCCCTAACCGCGTTTCTTGATTTCGTCTATTCTCTTTTTGAAGTCTTCCGTCTCGCCGCGAACCTGCTGCACGAAACCGTTGTCTTCAATGGTTCCGATTGCGCAGGTCATTTCGGCCAGGTTTCTGTATGTCGCCCGGCGGAAAGGATTGTCGTAGTCCTTCTTGCGCGTATGGTATACCTGGTCGCGGATATACTCCTGAATCTCAATTGCCTTCGCGAGCATATTCAGCCACTGCTGCTTTTGAACCTTCTCTGCGCCGAGCAACTCGCAGAGCGCCGCATAGGCGTGCTGCTGCTTACGAAGAGCATAATCTTGCCAGAGTTCGTCATACCTTTTATGAATCCTATCCCAGGTATCGAGCTTGCCCGAGCCAATGTCGCCCCTTAATGTATCCACGTCCGAGGCTGGCATCAGCTGACCTCCCAGGTTGACCCACTCGCGCACACGCTCGCCAGCCAGTGCCTCGGACAACGAGGCAAAATCGGCATCGGGGTGCGACTCCATGTAATCCAACAGATTCGTAACTGCGTAGTAGCACAGCATCTGACCGTAGGCTCTGTAACCGGCCCGCGGCCTCAGAATGACGGCAGGCCGTCTGGATTTCTCCATGTTTTCGCCTAAGACCTGCAGTTCACCCAAGTCTTCTCCGCGCCCTTCCAGCATATCTCGGCCCATCCGGGCAAGTTCGCTTTCGGACCGTCCCTCGCGGTTGTCTTCTTGTTTTCTGAGCTTGGCTTTTGCAACCCATATCTCCAGCAGTCTGCGGGCCGCGAAGATTTCCTCCACGGTGTCCGGCGCCAGTGAATCGAATTCAATATTCTGCACCTTGACCTTTCGGCTGTCCCGCTTTCGGAATTTCCATGAATTTCTGGCAAGAGCGTACATGTTGTGCAGCCACCAAAATGCCGGCATTACATCGAGCTGGTCTTTGGCCGGGTTGTTGTTGACCAGAGAGAAGGGAAGTGGTATGTCCAGTTCCGCCGGGTAATCCCCTTTTGCGATCAGTATAAACGACACGAAGCGGCAGGAGTGTTTCAGACTCACGCACAATCCGGGCCAGAAACCGCGACCGGCCTGGATCTCGTTGTCGTTGGCCCGGCTGTTGTGGTTGGAGCCTATCGTCGCGCCGGCGGCCACGTTGCTTTGCCCCATAACCAGAGAGGCTATCAAAAACGAATTGTTGTGGTGCTGCTCGTGGGCCGGGAATATAAGGTTATTCAGCACCTCGCAGCACGAAATAGTGGAGTTGTCTCCCAGGAACGAGTTGATCAAACGAGCTCCGTATTTGAGATTCGAGTTGTGTCCGAGGATAAATCGCACGGCCTTGCAGCCGTAGAAAATGTGGCAGCCGAACTCAATAATGCCGTTTACAAGCTCAACGCCTTCGCCGATTTGCGTTGGCTCTTCTTCGGATGAGTTAATGGTCAGATTCTTCAGCTTATTGACGCCCTTGATATAACAGTGAGGGCCGATTTTTACATCCTTCAATATACGGCTGTTCTTGATTACACACTGGTCCCCAACGGTTCCGTAGAAACCGCGTCTCGAGTCGAACTTGTTTTGCGTGATCTCCTTGAGCTTGTCCTGAAGCGCCTTGTCGTCCCGATACTTGGCCCAGATGTATGCATCTGCCGGTATCATGCCGTCAAAAGGGATTATTCGCCGAGAACCCGTCTCGTTCATAAGATCAAGGGTTAAGCGTACGCTCTCTGCCTCGCCGTCCTTGACTATGCCGTTTCCGAATTTGGCATGATTCGTCGTGTGCATCTCATCGACGTTTACCAAAATGCATCGATCCCCGACCACGTAGTGCGCCAGGTAACGAACATCGTGAATCGCCACGTCATCACCCAGGTCGCAGGCGACTATTCGGCTATTGGTGATCCCTACGGGCAGTCGAAGGTCGTGATGTTCCAAGATGGCTTCGCGAAGCCGCCCTATTCTGATAAAACCGAAGAACTCCGTGTTTCGTATCTGGCCAGGGTCGAACTCATCGGTAACATACATGTTGTCCCAGTCGTCGCAGTAGTTGCCGTTCTTTACCAGAAGCTCCACCTCGTACGCACGGAGTTTTCGCCATGGCTTGGCGGCCTTGCTGAACTGCTGGTTCCTGAGGTACCACTCGTCGTGGCTTTCCGGAATGTATTCTTTGGGTACAAAGCCCCTCCCGATGTCGCCCACCGGCAAGATTCTGACATTGTCCATATATCTGCTCCTGTGATAAACGTATTAGCCCTCTGCGGGCAATTGTGCGTTTCGAAATACACGCCGGAACACCTAAAGCGCCGAAGGCCGCGCCTAATCCTTTTCGTGCGTGTGCCTGCTGAATATAGGATATTATCCCTTGCCGGTTCGCCCGTCAAAAAATTTCTCGTAATTTGTCTGGTCCACACTGCTTCGCAAGTCTGCCCGTGCAGCCCGAACGAAGCGGCGGTTATCCCTCCTCGATCACCCTAAAGCCCATCAATACACCCAGTTTCTTGACATTTTCCAGGTGGTCGCCGTAGAAGACAACACGGTGAAGCAGCGTCATTACACCCCCTTCGAGTATTCCGGCGCCCCAGTTATGAAACATCTTGTCGGCATCACGCACCTCGGTGGCAAATTGCGTGCGACAGCCGAGTTCATCATGCGTGACCTCGAGAATCCTCCCCGTTGAGATAAGCATAGTGTCGAGGTTGACAAATTTGGCGCAGGTAACCACCTGCCCTATGCGGTTCTGCACATCCAGTGATACTCCTTTCTCGCTGTCACTCTGGTTTCTGATGGTAAAGGGCAGGCGCTTTGCGTCCGGCCCGTCCATTCTGGTCGCCGACGTACAGTGGAAGTGAATCAGTGCGTTTTTGGAGGTATCGAACACCGGGTCGCTTATGAACCCTGGAATCCTGAATGCGTACGCAAACATCAGCATTGTAAGCGTCGAATCCATGTCCCCTTCACATGCCCCGACCAGGCCGACGTCATTGAGCTTGCTGAACGTCAGGCACCCCTTTGCGGGTTTTCCCATGCAGTTGGAACTGGTTATTGCCTGGGCACGATTTTGAATCATGAGATTTTTTATCGCCAGGTACAAGCGCGCCGAGTTGATGATCTCGTCTCTGGTAGGCTCGACTATTCTCGATGCCTTGCTGATCCAATATTTCTCGGCCTCGGCCTCAGCGGCCTTCACATCGACAGCCTGATGGGCTCTGATGGTTTCCTCGACACTGACCGGGATTAACTCAGTGCCAAGCCGTTCCCTGACCCTCTCAGCCGAGCAGGCCGCGGCAGTCCCCAGGGGACCTCGAACAACAAGAATACGCGTCCGGCGCAGTCGCGGCGCAACGCGCATCAGGGCAACAACCTGATCAATTTCACCCCAGTCGCTGCTGGGCAGAAGAACAACTTTCTTGCCGGCGGCGCGCCATCCGGGAAAATACATCCAGCCGTGCCCACTGAAGGGTTGAGAGAAGACCGCTGTCGGCAATCCAGTATCGATGAGTCGATCCATAGCCTGCTTTGGCGCGCCTCCGCCATGCCCGGAAAGGTGGAAAAGCAGAATGCCGTCGGCATCGCCCAGTCCGGCCGCAACGTTCTCAACGTTGGCAGGCGGTATAAGCTCGCCGCCCTTGAAACACACGTCACCCAGTTTGGCCTCCACCTGAGCAAGGCGTGTTTCGAATTTCGCTATTTCCTCCGTCGGCCTGGAAAGATATATACCCCCGGTCCTGCCCACGTAAACCTTATGTATCTTGGTCGGAGGCATTTGGGGCGCCCATGCCTCACCTGTGCCGGCGACCGCGATATGGCCGTTCAGACGGCTGGCGCACCCGCCAAAAAGCATCACGCCGGCACCCGCCGCGCCCGCAGCCAACAACTCTCGTCTGTTCATATAATTAGTCATACCATGACTCCTTATTTAAGAAGAGTTAAGGTTTCTGCAAAATTGAAGGTCAGGCATATATTATTTAAGAAAATCCCTTTTTTGATTTTCTTAAATAATGGCATAACTATTTGTCAGGCTATAACTTACTGTTTGGAAAGAAAAAAACAAACAACGTTTTTTTCTTTCCAAAGTATGCCTGACCTTCAATTTTGCACAAGCCTTAAAAAGGACTTATCAGCTCATCTCCGAACACCGGCGCCGTTGCACCTGTCAATCATTTCACCATCATACTTGAAGTGCCATCGGGGTTCAACACCTTTGCCGAATACTCGCTTCCACTTTCCCCCGTTATACACTTGATTCCGGGCAATCGCCAAACTCTGCTTGGCCGCCATTTTGGCGTCCTGCCGGGTCATCTCGCCGTGGAATCGAATAGCCTCGCTCCCGTCCGAGATGTTGCCTGCCATGAAAGAGTCTGAGGCATCATGCTCAGGATTGAGAACTACCTCCGTCCCCTGTAGTTGAACAAACCGGCACAAAGAGCACCGAAAACGGTACCACGGATATGAACGTCATTTTACCGACGCTCACTTCCTCTTCCTTCTACGCTCTGCCCTCTTGCGTTCAACCTCTAATTTTTCCAGATCGACCTTTAGACCATTTGCGTCCACAACTTCGCCCTCGCGCCACGTGTATGCAATCTCCGTGGGAAGACCGACGATCAGAACCTTGGCTCCGTTCGGCACCTCGTCCAAAACGAAAGAACCCAAGGTATTGTGGTTAGGATCAAGAATGACCGAGGTCCTTTTGATATGCGACTTGCCCCCACTGAAATAACCGCCGCCCCACTTCAGTTGCCCTTCCAATTCCCCTTCCATGGGAAGCCATATCCCTCCAACCTGTTCAAACTGAAGAACTCTGTAAAAAGAAGAAGCGCTCATTCCCGCCTCCATGCGTTTGCCGTATGCTACATCGCCTTGCCTTTTCTGAATGTCAGCCCGGGCTATGTTGTGTCCGTGGGAGGGATCTATCCAGAGAGTGTACTTCCCGTGTTTCGTATCCGCGTCGATGACATGACATTCCCACTTGCCCACCGTTTCCGTTTGCGACCGCACCGACACTCCATGACATCGGCCAAGTATTCCGTCCACCCTTTCGCTGTCACCGGAGAAATACCCCATCATAACCGACTCGTAGCTTCGCGCAATTGTCAGTTCCTCCTCAGCATCAATGCCTGCGTTGACGGATATTCTGCCCATATGCCCGCCGGGTCCGCTCCCGTACCCCCAGGCAAGTTTACCGTCCCAGAGTTGGCGCATATAATTATATGAGTTGTGCTTTCTGCCCAGCGGTTTGTCCGGCAGTCTGACCAAATTTAACCACCGATGGAGCCGAACACTCATCCGGCTGCCTTCGCAGCACAGTTCCGAATGAGTTACAGTATATCGTGTCTTTCCTTTGAATCTGGGCGGAGTCACCGGATGGTTCGTTGCCCCCCTGCCCGTAGTCTCGGTCGCAATCCTGAACGACTGGCCGAGTTTATCCTGCGTCTCTGCATACTTCTCCAGCAGTTCCATAGCAGTGGGAAGCCTTTCACCTCGCGTTGGGCTACTGTCTCTTACGGCCTGCAGCAGATGCCGACCGGAAAGAACAGCGTCGTCACCTTCCCCCCAACAAACCGGCACGAAACTCGCCCAAAACGCCATTCCAATGAGAATCGCACGTTTACCGGTCTGCATTTTCAATCCCCTTGATTCTCTCATCGAACTCATCAGGCCCGAAGCCCTCCGCAGTAACGATATGCGGATGGTCGGTCAGAGTCAGCCAGGGCAGACTCTCAATGCCCCATGGCTGACTAATCTCTGGGGCCACGCCGCTCTTTCAAGCTTCCAACAAGAAACGTTACCTTCTTCTCGCTCGCCCAAGACCTGAGTTGCTTCATATTCGCGCCGAAGGCCTCTGCCGTGAGTACCGCGACGCCCTTTCCGCCCAGTTCCACCCGGCGATCCCGAAGAGACATCAGGCACTGCTCCGATGACTGCTCACCCTTTCGCCAAAACATACCAACACTATCTTTCTCTTGGATAAGGCGGTCTTTCCCTGTTTGAGAGATTCCGCCGACGGCGAGGCCAGAAATTTGCCTCTTTTGGGCCGACAACTTCTTCGATTTTTGCAGCCAGCATCTTAAGATTTCCTCTGGTGGAGATGATTTTGCCATCCGGGTCGATAAGGAAATAAAATGGTGCCCGGTTTTCGATGCCATATTCAGCAGCGATTCTTGAATTCAGCCCGACGCAGCCCTGGGGCCAGCTCAAGTTGTGCTCTCTAATATGCTTCCGGGCGGCCTGTTCAGTGTCGTCGAGACTGATGCTTATCATCTCGAAATCATTGTATTGGCTCATATCTTCATAAAAACGCTTGAGCGCAGGAGTCGACGCAACACACGGTCTGCACCATATAGCCCAAAAACAGAGCAGGACTACCTTGCCCTTGAAGTCGGCAAGTTCTATTGTCTTGCCGTTCATAGTAGTAAACTTAAAATCGGGAGCCTTATGTCCAACCTTCGGCTTCTCCTGAACTTCCCAGTTTTTGCTTACCCTGATGTTAAGAACCTTATTTCGCAGTCTGTCCAGCGCTCCGGGGCTGATGTCGCAATTGCTGGTTATCTGTAAATATATCAGGACATCGAGGTTTTCGAGGTGTTTTATGCCCTTATCAGTGATATCAGCCTCTGAAATTGTCAGGCCGCTGAGTTTTTTCATATTGGATAGATATGAAAGAGCCTCGTCGGTCATATTTGGACCGCCGATAACCAGATTCTCCATATTAGTCAAACCGGCAAGCTTCGCGACACCTGAGTCAGTGAATTTATGCGGATTAAGCTGGAGATTCTTTAGGTTTTTGAGATTTGTCAGACAGTCCAGGTCTCTATCAGTAAACGCCTTTTTCTCGCCTATATAAATGGTTAATCTTTCGATCTCTGTTAGACCTGAGATATCGAGCGCATTACTCCCAAGGTTGATATCACGGATATCGAGTTCTTTCAGGTTTGACAGGCAGTTGAGCCGGGCCAAACTCGAAACAGTCATACCCGTGTCGGCAAAACTCAGACCAAGTTTCTTTAATCCTTTGATCTTTGCCAGCTCCGGCAAAGCATTATCATCAAGCTTCGGACAACCATCGATATCCAGATCACTCAAGTTTGGCAACCTGGCTAATTGACGTATTCCTTCTTCGGTAAGTCCCGGACAGCCGCTCATATCCAGTTCTCTCAATTCCGTCAACTCGGCTATTTGACGTACCCCTTCGTCGGTAATGTCTTTACCACAGATGTGGAGATTCTTAAGCTTAGTTAGCTTTGCCAGATGCCCGACTCCGACGTCACTTATGTCGCCGCCTACGTCGAGTTTCTTGAGTTGCGAGAGCTGTGCTAAATCAGCGAGTCCTTTGTCGGTTATGTCGTTATCGGGAAGCACGAGAGATTCTAAAGTTTTGACTTGCTTCAGATGGGCCAATCCTTCGTCGGCGACTTTGGAAAAATTGATGTTCAGTTCCCTCAGTGCCGGCAGTTTTTTAAGGTAGGCCACGCCTTTGTCAGTGATGTTCCGATTCCAGTACAAATTTACGTGTTCAAGAGTTACAATATCCGCTAATTGTTCCAGTCCCGCATCTGTGATATTCTGGAGCCCTTTTATATCCAGAATTTTCAAAGAAGGAGCGTTCTGTAGATGAATCAAGCCGGCGTCGGTAAAGTTGCCATCGAGCACGAGATGTCTAAGGCGGGGTAATTTGGCGATATTCACAAGACCCCTGTCGGTGATTTGAGCACCGCCAAGCCCCAACTCATCCAGTAACGGCAGCTTTGCCAGATGACGAAGTCCCGCGTCGGTGACTTTATCCCCCAAGCAATCCAGTTTCCTCAAGGATTTCAGTTTCGCTACTTCTGCCAGGCCGGCATCGTCGATTCCTCCCCACAGTATCAGACATTCCAGGAACTGGAGGGCGTGCATTGCCCTTAATCCCCTACCTGTAATATCCGTAAATCTAAGATCCAGTTCCTTTAGTCCGATCAAAGCAGCTATGTGCTGCGTGCATTCGTCATCCGGCCTGAGACCGCCGCTGAACGAGCCATAGATACCAAGTCGGTAAAGGTCATCCGGTCTTAGTGTACTTAGCGGCGATAAATCCCGCCATGCAGCCGGTAAACTAACCAGAAGCCGCACTTGTTTACCTGCCGGGATTTTGGCACTACCCCGGGCCTTGGCAAAGTACTCCCATTCATTATCTTCCTTATTCCTGACAAAATCGCTGTCGCGGATATAAAGCTCGCCCACCGACCTATCCTTGGGAAAGTGGAGAATTCGTGGCTTGCTCCAGGTAACGACGGTTTCCTCCTCTCTCGCTGGTTGCCCGGCCTTGACAGAGTCATCCTTGTCCGTGGGTTGCTCGGCCCCTACATTCTTCTGCCCCACTGCCCGCAGCAACTGCCGGCTGGAGAGATTATCCTCGGCCTTGCCTGGAGAAACCGCGAGAAAAAGAACTAACGAGGTCGTTGCAATTACGCGTTTTCGAATTTCAGTACCCATAAGTCAACTTCTTTTCTTCCCAAGAGAACTCAAAACCTCGAACAGACCTTCGTCCACCTTGCAGCACATAATCCTGCCCTTTAGGCCAACTCTGCGGCCATCAATACATCACCGTCTCAAGCTTGCTCAGAAAAAGCTCCCAATTCAGTTCGCCCCCGGCAAAGAGGTCAACGTCTGCCTTCCTCGCGCGAATGACCAGAACCGTCCGCGGTGTGAAGTCTGTCTTCTCAGCACTCAGATGCGGCATTATCTTGCCTGTCCGATCCTGGAATCTTAGACGAGCCTCTCTGACCCTGCCGCCCCATCCCGATACCGCGACAACTATCCACTCATCGTCACCCAGGCCCCTGATGTTGGACGCGTGTTTAAGCGAAACTCTTGTCAGCTTGGTCTTCAAAGTCGCGACCTTGTCTGCATCGTACTCCGGCATAGGGCATCCACTCTCGGCTTGCTGTCTCTCCTGTCCTGAATACAGTTCCCGTCTTGCCTGCTCCCAGATCTTATCCACGCCGGATTCGTCTGTTTTGCCCTGCTCAACCTCACCCGGTGGACTGAGCGGAAAATCAACGTTGATTAGAAAAAGCGCTCCATACCCCTCAATGTATATACTCCTTATCTCCGGGACATCCCGCCCGAAAAACGGTGCGAAAACCTGGTAGCCTTCGCGCTTCTCGATTAGGCCGCCCTGCTGCAGCTCCTTATCGAATATGCGCGACATAACGCTCATATCTTCAACGACCTGGGCAAGTTTCTCCGGTTTAATCTGGCCGGAAGGAATAACAAGAACACTATGCTTGTCCAGTACTGCACCAGGGCTCATCGTACGGGGATCCAAACCGCCCCCGTACACCGCTCCGTAACCGCCACCGTAGCCCCCATAGCCAACGGCTGGTTGGGCACCATAACCACCGTACCCACCATAGTATCCACGCAGACGCCCTTGACCATCTTGTTGAGTAACCTCGATCTTCTGCCGTTCAAGTTCTTTGTCCCTTTCGTTGACAGTTGAGGACTCCTCAGCTGCAATAAACGGCGCCATCAACAAAGCGATAATACCCGACACAACCAGTTTCTGAGTTAGTGATTTCATTTTGTGCCCCTTTCATTTCTCTGCTTTGGCTCTTCCGGCCCGCCCGAAAGAGCGTCATTTCCAATATCTTCCTGCAGCAGGTTGACCACGGCATGGCGGGTCCGTAGCACCTCGTCCCCCGTCAAAGCTGCAAACTCTGCAAAATCCTTCCTCAGGATAGCACTGTCCACACGCCGGTTCACCTCCATCCATTCAAGCGCCATAACCACGCGCCTCCGCTCATCCACCCGCGCCGCATGGATCGCCTCTGCGAGCGAGGATGCAACCTGCTCCGTAAGCGCGCTCGACGCCGCCAACGTCTGCATTGAGTATGACTCCAACTGGCGCTTCAACGCCTCATCAAGCTCTGTTCTCAACAGGGCATACCCGCGCGCAAATGACACCTGCTGCTCACGCCCAATCTCTTCGACCAGGTCACGTCTCAGCGATGTCTCCAAATCTGACCTAAGCTGCTCGATATCTGGCGCCCGCGGCGCTGCAGCCCTTCCGATGACGTATCCTGCCGCAACCAGGACAACCACGGCTGCGGCGAATTTGGCGACGCCGCTCATCGCAGTCATTCGCATCCGAGACCGTTGATTCGGTGCTCGCCGGACACCACCTGCTTCCTGGGCCGCCAGCACGTGCTCAAGAATTTGCTTGTCCTTCTTCGGATTGGTCCCGAGAGAGGCATTTCTTATCAGCCGCTTTATCTGTTCCTTGTCTTTCATTGTGTACCCTCGCTATTCAATACCGACCGCAGTTTCTCCATTCCATACCGATAGCGCCCCTGGATCGTGTTAATCGAAGTTTCCTGAATACCGGCTATTTCTCGAAATGTCATCCCACCGTGAATGTGGAGCGTAATCACCTCGCACTGTTCATACGGTATCCGACCCATAGCCTCGCTCACAAGCCGCATCTCCTCGCTCAATATAGCCCACTGCTCGGGTGAATCCTGCCTGGATCCCGCCGGCGCCGTCTCGTCAAGATTCGATTCCCTCCGTCGCCGACTGCCTCTTCTGACGTTGTGAATCCTGTTTGCCACGCAACTCATAAGGTACCCCTTCAGATTTCCTACCGGTCTGATCTTGGCTGCCGAACCAGCAAAGTTCACAAATACGTCGTGCACCACGTCTTCAGCACTATTTACATCATTGCCCAACAAAACGGCCAGTTTGAGCAAATCACCTTTGTACTTCTCATATATCCGTCGCAGGGCATCCTTACTGCCCGATTTCAAGCGCCATATCAGCAGTGCATCTTCAATCATCCGCTCAAACCGCCACAGAACCACCCTTCTTTCTTTATAACACACCCAACTCGCCCCAATTAGTATATGGGACATAGCAATTTCTGCCACGTTCGCCTTTTTTTGTCCTTGTTGGCTGCCTCTTTCATCAAAAAACCGGCAAGACCGCTCGGATACACGTGGAAAATGATGGTAATTTCGGTCAAGTCCCAGCCTCAGGCGAGTTGGCGAGAATATTGGGAACTCTTCTAAAGAAACCAATACCATCACAGAAAACTGCCAAATTTTATGGGATTCTGCAAAATCTTGCGAAATAAAGTGTAACAACTTTCGCTTTTGCGTGCCCATAGTTGTTGGATAGCACGATTTCATATTGGGATCGGCCAAGAATCGTGCTTTTTGCGTGATTATATTGTGGAGCGTTCAAAAACAGCTTTTTCCGTAAGTATTGTTTGAGTCATGGAGGTAACAAAAAATGACAGTCAAAACCAAAACCCTGTTAATCGTCGTTTTTTCCATGTTTGCTGCGGCAGCACCAGCCGCGGCCCTGGAGCTTGAGTTCACTCTGAGCGGCTGCGATCAAAAGACCGATACATACGAATCGCCGGGCGGGTCTGAACCACCGGAGGTGGTGGTGGAGGCGGTCGGAAACAGAATCGTTTTCGAGCATCAGCTTACCTACTACTGCTGCGCTGAGATAGTGCCGAAGTGGACGCTTCACAACACTGAGTTGACGGTAAGAGAGATAAACGAAGGGGGGGCGTGCTATTGCCTCTGCGATTATGAGATCAGAGGTGAGTTCGGTCCCCTGGAGGGAGGTTCCTACAGGGTCAAAATTCATGAACCTGACGGTAGGCTGATCAAGGACGTCGTTGTCGAAATCGGAGGCGGCGGGTTCTGCGGCTGGAGTGATTACGGGCAGTGCGATTCTGATGATGACTGCTTAAGAAGCGGCTGCAGCGGCCAGGTTTGCGGCTCCCAAGACCACATAACCACGTGCGAATGGCGCGACTGCTACAACCCTGAGCCTTACGGTCTCTCCTGCGGATGTGTCCGAAACCAATGCCGCTGGAGAGAGAAATTGCATGAATGCAAGCAGGAGGGCGAAGACTTCAACGAACTTGACGAACCTGATGCACGCTGTTGCGACGGTCTGACGAAAATCCCCGTTATGGTCCCGGATGAGACCGTAGGCGGCTGCTTGGCCCCGGATTGTCCGTGTTTTGTGTGCACCAGATGCGGTGACGGCGAGTGCGGCATCGGAGAGAATGTGTGCAACTGTGAGCAGGACTGCCAGCCTTGCGTTGGAGAAGGTGGAACGATACCGGTAATACCGAATCCGCCGGAATGCTGCGAGGGCCTGACGCTGATTCCCCCGAAGCAGCCGGATATCGTCGGCATCGCGGGAATCTGCACAGCAAAGTGCGGCAACGGCGTGTGCGACGTCGATACCGAATCGGATTACAACTGCCCCTCCGACTGCGGGGAGTGCGTTGGAGAGGGTGGAACGATACCGGTGATACCGAATCCGCCGGAATGCTGCGAGGGGCTGACGCTCATTCCCCCGAAGCAGCCGGATATCGTCGGCATCATGGGAATCTGCACAGCAAAATGCGGCAACGGAGTGTGTGACGTCGATACCGAATCGAATTACAATTGCCCGTCCGACTGCCCGCCCAGACCGCCGGAAGTCATCGTTGAAAAAACCTGTCCCGAGGAGGCAGGCATAGGACAGGTGATGTCACACGATATCTACCTGTGGAAAGGGCCATGGTTCCTTGCACGTGACTGGGACCTTTACATGGTGGTGGATTATCTTGACCGTGCAACCGAGTACGTCAGCTCGCATCCAGAGGGATACTACAACCCGCGGAGCCATACGGTTACCTGGTGGAGTTGGTGGAACGAGATTCCTTTTGAGATAACAAGCTCCTTCAGGTGGAAACGTACGGTGGACGTAAAGATCGTAGGCGAGATGCGCTCGGTTGTGAACAGGGTGGAAGTCTATGCCGGCCCTGTGCCGAGCTGCATACCGGTCTGGCCGCCGAAGGCACGAGTCGACAATGAGCTGGAACCGGTGACTGACCATGTGCCGTCCCAGCCGCCCGCAGACCTGCAGATTGAAGAACTGATCCTTCCGTTCGAGTCCCTCCAGCATATCGACCTCGAATTATGGACGCAAAAACTGACCGAAGCCCGGATCGTAAGCGGAGCACCGCAGCCGGCAGGCTTTGGCGGGTTGATGCATTCCATCAGGCAGAATTACTCTCAGGATTTTGTCGGAACCGACCAGATGAAATGGGAGGCGGTCCCGCTGGGCCAGGACGAGTGTCAAACTCAGGTTGTCATGCGGCCATACGTGGACGTCGGGATTGAGCCGGCGGAACAGACAACCCTGCTTAATGAAGAAGTCACTTATGAAATAACTGTGACGGACAAACACCCGATTGTCAGGTGTGACCCTGGCGTAAGATGCATTGTCTATTACACCTACAACCTGGATGCTGAAGGTTTGCCTCCGGAGTATGACCACCCGCGGTCGGTAACTGTTTATCAGGGCACCAGTGAAACGGTCCGACTGAGGGTTAAACCCACGGAGTTGGGCGAGTTCGATTTCACCACAACGGCCACGTTGTCGACGGATCCCGGCGTGAGTGATTCGGCCAGAGGCAAGCTCACTGTTTACGGTCTGGAATTCGATGTTTCGCTCGACAAGACCAATTATAGGATGGCTGAGCCAATACTGGCCACCTCTACGCTTACAAACGTCTCCGATGCGCCGGTCAATGTCAGCGAGCTGAACTGCGAAGTGGAATCCCTCGATTTTGAGATAGTAACACCCGAGGGCTATACAATCGGATACACCGGTCCGCTGGCTGATTGCCTGCCGGGAATTGTTGAGCTCGGACCTGGTGAATCCACCGATAGGACCTACAACCTTCTTGAACTACAACTCGGCAACGAGGCAATGCGCGATTATGAATTCCAGACGCCTGGACAGTTCACGATCAAAGGATTATACCGATCATTTGGTCCTGATAGATGGCAGGGTAGTCTGCAATCGGCAAGAAAGGTTTTCCACCTTAGAGGTTCCATGGCCTGGATTGAAACGCTCAAGACGGACAAAGAGTTCTATCGTCCCAACGAGCAGGTCACTACCGACGTGGCAATAAGAAGGGGAGACGACCTGCTTGGTGTTGTTTATGAGGGTTCCCTGATTTTGACGGTCTTAAAGGGCAACCACATCGTACACAGTTTCGAAGCGCAGGTTGTGATCCCATCAGGCGGCGGCTCGGATGAGTTCACATTCGGTTTCAATCTCTCTGAAACGAGCGAACACATCATAAAGGCCGAACTGCTTTCCAACGGCATGCTGGACGATGAGAAATCCGTAACGATAAAAGTGACCAACGACAGAGACCGCGACGGCATACCGGACGGAGAAGACAACTGTCCGGACGCACCAAACCGGGACCAGGTGGATGTGGACGGTGACGGTATGGGAGATGCGTGTGATCCCTGCCCCAGAAATGCCGATCCCGCCTGCTGTCGCTCCAATGAAGATTGCGCCGAGGATCACTACTGCTCTAAACAGAACGGCCGCTGTAGGGGCGCAGGGGTATGTCAACCTCGCCCGGAAGTCTGTACCGCTGAGTATGACCCGGTATGCGGCTGCGATGGTCAAACTTACAGCAACAAGTGCGTGGCCGCGGCGGCCGGACAGAGTGTTGCGTGCCGGGGTCGCTGCTCTCACAGTGATGACGACGGCATTTGCGACTGCATTGACAATTGTCCGAATTCAAATAATCCGACTCAGAAAGACTTCGACGGTGATGGGCTGGGCGACGAGTGCGATTGCCCCTGTCCGGGCGATGTCAATGCCGACGAACAAGTGGACCTCGACGACCTTCAGGCGGTAGCGGGGATTTTGCTCAACGCCGGCAGCCCCTTCATCATGACGGTTGAAAACACTGACTGTGCCGACCTTAGCGGCGACAGCCAGGTCGACCTTGAGGACCTCCAGGCATTGGCAGGTATATTACTCCAGGCCGGAAGTCCGTTCGTTGTGCAATGCGAATAGGTCAGGGTTCTTCGAATGAGTCCCGCCGCAAGTTCTTCAAAAGGCGGCGGTTGTGAATTGTCGGCTCGGAGGGCTCGAATTCGAAGGTCAGCGATTCGAGTCCTCAAGAGGGCCGCCTTCGAAGCTTATGGCCGCCAGGCTTTCAGCTTTGGCGGCCTTTTTCTATTTGCTGGTTCGAGTTGGGGAACTTGACAGAGGCAACCAAGGGTGCTATAATTCAGCCGGAACAAAAGGTTTTGTTATAGCCCCTGTTTTTGTAGGGACACTGCTCCAAAACAGGGGCATTTTTTGTCGGGATGGCGAGTATTGTGCAATTTGTCGGTTGGCGCCCGGTTATTCAGCAACGGATTCGGCCCCTGGGAATTTGACCCGCCGGGCGATTTCTCCATCCGGGTTGTAGATTGTCGCAACACCTCGGCAGGAAAGGTTTTTCCACGTGGAAATCGCCTTTAGCTGACCGTTGGACCACCAGAGGGTCCATGTGCTCGTGCCGTCGGGGTTGTGCTGGTGTGACCATTTCTTTCCCCCGTCGGGGCGCCAGTATGTTTCGGCGTCGGTCTTTCGGCCGTTGTTGTATGTCGCCTCCCACTGCTTGCGGCCGTCTTGATAGTACCATATCTCCCTGCCATGAAGACAAAAGCGTCCGTCCTCGTTGAGACCTGCAAAACAGGACACTTTCGACTTGCCGTCGGGGTAGTACTCACGGTATTGTTTTATTGTATCGGGTACGACGCCTACAGCGCGATGGTTTTTGGCCGCGGCCGCATCAGCGGCTGTGTCATCTGAGAGTATCCACGCTTCATTAAGCTCAATGTGCAGATACGGCCTGTTACGCGTAGTGACGAGGTTTATCATCCCGTTGGGACTCTGTGCCGCGCCGACATAGCCGACCGTTCGTATTTCAACAGGCTCGCCGCCGCCATCTCGCAGATTGCCGGTGAACAGTTTTCGGATCCGCCATGTCTGGCCCTTGTCTTCGCTAAGACCGACGTACGGCCCACTGTCGACAAAACCCGTGACCCTCGGATCGCGGGCGCTGCCGAAGTCACTTGCGTAAAACAGCCGCCCGCCTGCGAGTTTTATAAGAACAGGGTTTTGGCCGCCGCCCTGTGCGGGCAGTGGAGAGCGGCTGATTTGCCAGGTCTTGCCCCAGTCGGTGGAGATATTGGCCGGGCAGAAGCCGTCAATGTTTCTGTTTCTTGTTCCGTAAGCGAGGATCGTATTGTCATCGATTAGGGCAAATGTCCCGTGCAGGCCGTAGACCCTTCCCCGCGGGTCGAACCAGGTCTTGCCGTTGTTTCTGCTGGCCCACAGTCCCGAAGCGGACCCCCACGCGTCGAATGCTACATATATGGTGTTGTCGGGGCCTCTGAAGCAGCTGTTAATCGGCTGGCGTCTGCCGTAGCCTCCGGGCCAGCTCTCAAAGATCGGGTTTTGAATGGGGCTCCAGGTGGCACCGTTGTCTTTCGAGATGGTAAAATGGAACCCGAAGCCGCCGGTCATGTGGGGACAGCCCCAGCCGAGCCAGATCGTTCCGTTGTCGTTCCAGAGGAAGGGGCTTGCATCGTTGCCGTCCAGGAAATCGGGCCAGACGCTCGGCATATCCCAGTGGTCCGAACCAAAGCGCAGACGCACCATCCCGATCGAAAGGTCGGGGTCGGATTCGGAAAAACCGTTATAGTAGCAGGCGATAAGATCACCGTTATCCAGCGCCGCCAGCGCCCCATTGTGCTGGTTTGTTCCGAAACCCGGTGTCACCCCTATCTTCCAGCCGACGTTGACCATCTGCTCTTCCATGAGTTTCGGGAACATCAGCCTTACTCTGTAGTACGGCTTTTCAAGACTTGGGCCTTGATGCGCCGGTTTTGTCGTCTGCTTGACGCAGCAATGTAGAAATGGCGGCTCGAAGCGTAGCGGTTGGGTATCGGGCATGGAGGCCCGAACCACGCGGAATCCGATGTAGTGATGCCCCCCGACCAGTCCTTTTGCACGGTAAGGCGTGATAAGCTGCGGGTCTCTCGGCTTCGGCGGGTTGAACCATGCCAATTGTGCGGCCTGGAATTCTTCGGGCGGCGGCGCCAGGTTCGGGGGTACACCTGCACGATTTGCCGAGCGAGCGTAATAGGGAGCATCTCCAAGTTCCCACGCATCGTAGTCTCTGCCGAAATAGAAGCTCATGGTTCTTTCGTCGAGGTAGTCGAGCCCGCCGCCTCTGACGACCTTGACCCAGCCGTGGGCCGGTCCCACAGGGTCTGTCTGTGGAGTCTCAGGGTATAATCCGTGCCAGTCGAGACACCATTCCCGGACACCTGTGTGCATATTCTTGATTCCCCACTGATTAGCTGTTTCGTGTGCCGGGCGCGTACTACCGGATGAAAACGGTGTTTCGGTGCCCGCGCGGCAGCAGTATTCCCATTCGGCTTCGGTGGCCAGGCGATAAGGTGGGCCGCCGGGCTCCTCCCGGCTGAGCCATTCGCAGAAGGCAACTGCGTCGTACCAGCTTATTCCCGATACGTAGGGGTCATAATCCAGCTTTGCCTTGAATCCGGGAAAACCGGGGCGGAACTTTCTGAACTGCTCGACGGTGACTTCGGTCTCGCAGATGTAGAAGGGTTTCGTGATAGTGATCTTGTGCCGTGGCGTTTCGTCGTAGTCGCCGTTTTTGAAACGCATGCGCAAAGAGCCGCCCCTTTTCGTCGCCAGACAGACAAGCTCGTCGCACAGAGGCCTGCTGTCGGCGCCCATCATAAAAGAGCCGGCCTCGACCCGCAGCATCTTCATTCCTATCGAGTTTGTATATTCTCTTGCGTTTGAGGATTCGGCGGCCTTTGCTGCTGCGCCCGGACCGATACCGACAGCAATCAGAAGTGTGATTCTGACGAATGCTCCTTTTGTCATTGGTGTTTCTCCTTTCCAACGGTAACAACGACTTCTGTAAAATTAAGTTCAGGCGCACTGATTATTCTTAAAGTCTATGGTTTGCCTGCTCTTGTCCTTGCCAACTGGTCGAGTGTGACGGCAAGAATTATGATCATGCCTATAACGATTAGCTGGGCATTTGTCGAAATTCCCAGCAGTGTGCAGCCGTTTCTCAGGAAGCTTATCAGCAGTGTCCCGACGATTGTTCCCGTCACGGTTCCTCGTCCGCCGGAGAGGCTGGCGCCACCGATTACGACAGCGGCTATGATGTCGAGTTCCGCACCGTATCCGGCGGTGGGTTGGGCCGAAACGGTTCGACTGGTAGCTATCATCGCCGCTATTCCAACCAAAAGGCCCGTAAAGGCATAGATGCAGATGAGATTACGCTCCACGTTTACACCGGCGTGGAATGCGGCCTCGCGGTTCGAGCCGATCGCATAGACGTATCGGCCAAGACGCGTATAGCTGAGGATGAAAACCGCAGCCGCAATTACTAAAATAAAGATTATAACTGATATGGGAATTCCAAAGACAATATCCTGATTAAGGGCCGCATCCCTGCCGATTTTGAAATTGAGCACCGTTCCCTCGCCCAGGTACTTGTAGGACGGGACGTTTATGGGCTGGCCGTCTTTCATCACCAGCGCGATGCCGCGGAAGAAGCTCATGGTTCCGAGCGTGACTATGAACGGCTGGAGCTTCAGTCTGGTTATCAGGAATCCGTTGAGCAGACCGCACAAGATGCCCGCGGCGATTCCGGCAATTGTCCCAATTACCAACGCGCCGCCGTGTGGGTCGGCCCCGCCGGCCGCGACCATAACATGGGCGCCCAGCATCCCGCATAGCGCCATCATCGACCCAACCGAAAGGTCGATGCCCGCCGAAATGATGATGAAGGTCATCCCTATAGCAATGATTCCAAAGACGCTTGAGCGGCGAAAGACATTCAAAAAATTGTCAAGCGTCAGAAAACTGTCGGGCTCCAGTGCGCTCAGCGCGCAGATTATCAGAATAAGACTTGCAAACGGCAGCATCTGTCTGACGAGCTTGTTCATCCGGTTTCCTCCACCGCAGCCAGATGCACCACCTGTTCCTGAGTGGTTTCGATGGTTTTTAGATTCGCAACGAGCTTTCCGCGGCGCATGACGAGGATTCGGTCGGCAATTCCGAAAATTTCAGGAAGCTCGGATGAGATGAAGAGTATCGCTTTTCCCTGCTCGGCAAGGCGGTTGAGCAGAAGGTACACTTCCTTTTTCGCGCCGACGTCGATTCCGCGCGTGGGTTCGTCGAATATCATGAATTTTGCCTCGGCAAGAAGCCATCGCGCGACAAGAAGCTTCTGCTGGTTGCCGCCGGAGAGTGAATCGACCGGCGCGTCCGGCCCGCGCCATCTTACCGACAGCCTTTCGGCAAATTGGGATGCGATTTTCTTCTCCCTGACGGGTCTTATCACACGTTTCATGCCGATGCGTTCGAGACTGGGCAGGGTGATGTTCCAGCCGGAGGCAAGCCCCAGACACAGGCCGGTTCTCTTGCGGTCTTCGGTCAGCAGCGCTATACCGGCGGCTATGGCGTCCAATGGAGAGTCAATATTTAACTCTAAACCGTCGAGAAAGATAGAGCCTGACGTTCGTTTGTCCACTCCGAAAACGCCCTTCGCCACTTCGGTCCGCCCTGAACCGACCAGACCCGCCATTCCTACGATTTCACCGGCGCGAATTTCGAAGGAGATATTCCTGATTTTTTTCTCGAGCGAAAGCTTTTCCACCCTGACTCGAACATCGCCGATTGTGACCTCACGAGAGGGAAAAAATTCGGTCAGTTCACGACCGACCATGTGGCGGACAATCTGCGGGATGTCAAGCTCCGCAGCCGAACCGCAGTGAACGACCCTGCCGTCTCTGAGCACCGTAATATCGTCGGCAAGACCGACGATTTCTTCAAGCCGGTGTGAGATATAAATAATCGAGATCCCTTTGGCCCGGAGACTGCGCACCACCTTGAAGAGTCTTTCCACTTCATTTTCAGAAAGGGATGAAGTCGGTTCGTCCATAACAATGATCGTGGCCTCGCGCGCGAGCGCCTTTACGATCTCAACAACCTGGCAGTCACCGGTAGGTAAATCGGCAACGACCGCGGTGGGCAGGATCTCGAAGTTGAAGCTGTTTGCAAGCTCGGCGGTCTTGCGGACCATTTCCTTGCGGTCAATGACAAAGGGCAGGACTCCCGCCGGTTCGTCTCCGAGAAAGACATTTTCCGCGGCGGTAAGGTGCTCGGCAAGGTCGAGGTCCTGGTAAATCATGGATATTCCAGAAGCCAGCGCCTGCTGCGGGTTGTTGAACGTGCATTGTCGGCCGGCGATTTCTATCGACCCGCTGTCGGGCTTGTACACTCCCGCCAGGACTTTCATCAAAGTTGACTTGCCGGCGCCGTTTTCACCGACCAGCGCATGCACCGCGCCGCTCCGGACGGTCAGGTTCACCTCCGACAGAGCCTGCACCGGCCCGAAACTCTTCGATATGCCGGTCATTCGAATCCTGATATCCCCCCGACCGTAATTGTCCTGTCGCGATGCGATCATTACTTGAGCAGAGCCTGAATCCCGGGTGTTTGCAGATTCTCCAGGGTGATAAGCGCCACGCCCGTGTCAATACGTTTCGGCACTTCTTTTCCGTCGAGTCTGGCGACAACAGCCTTGACGCCTTCGTACCCCATCATATAGGGATTTTGCGCCACCAGAGAGTCGATGATTCCTTCCTTCAGACCGTCAAGCAGGGCGCTTTCGGTGTCAAAGCCCACCATTTTTATCTTTCCCACGCGTCCCTGGCTTCGAAGGCCCTGAATCGCCCCTACCGCAGTGGATGCGTTGCACGCATAGAGACCGTCAAGCGCGGGGTTTTTCGTCAGCAGGTCTTCGGTCGCCTGCAGCGCCGTCTCCACCGTGTCCATACCATACTTCGTATCGACAATTTCTATTTCGGGGAACTCCTTTGTTATAGTGTCGATGAACCCGTTCTCCCGGTTCGTGGTCGAAGCCGAGCCGGGCATGTATTTTACCACGATTATCTTTCCCCTGCCGCCCAGGATTTGGCCCATTCGACGCGCGGCGATCACGCCGCCTCTGTAGTTGTCCGTGGCGACAAACGTCTCGTACTTGTCCGTCTCGATGCCCGAGTCGATTATTGCACACGGTATCTTTTTGCCGTATATTTCCTCCACACACGGGACCAACGCCTTGCTGTCAAGAGGCGCCACGACTATACCGGAGACCCTCTGTACGATAAAGTCACGGATTATTTGAATCTGCTTGTCCCTGTCGCTTTCCCTTTCCGGGCCGTTCCAGAAGATTCTGACACCGGCTTCCAAACCTGCATCCTCGGCGCCTCTTCTGACGGACTGCCAGAAGATGTGAGTGGTGCCCTTGGGAACCACCGCAATACGCCGCTGCGCCGCTGCCGTTCGCCCGCTCTTGCGCGCGACACCGATTGCAATGAATACAGCCGCGAGAACAACAAGAACGATAATCTGAAGCGTTTTGCTCATGTTCGATGCTCCTTATCAGACTGATATCATTATTTTTGTCACTTCGGAGACATTGGCGTCCCAGAATTTCAGTGCCTCTTCGATTTGTTCGAGGCGGTAACGATGGGTGACATAGAGCGCCACGTCAATACTTCCGGTTAAGAGCATATCTATGACGGCCTCGAAGTCTTCGAGCAGTGCGTTTCGCGAGCCTTTGACATCGAGTTCCCTGCTGACGAAGAGATTCGGTTCGTACGTAACCTTTTCCTTCGGGTACCCGATGTAGACGACGCGCCCGGCAAAAGCGCCCAGTTCAACCGCGGACCGGAAAGTCTCTCCGAGACCTACCGCTTCGATAACCACGCTAAAACCGTCACCGGAGGTTATCTGGTCGGCGCGGCTGCGCAGGTCCTCTCTTCGGCTGTTAATGGTATTCACTGCGCCAAGGGCCTTTGCCTTCTGCAGTTTGCCGTCGTCGATATCGACGGCGGTTACTTCGGCGTGCCGGAATGCGGCCGCCGCTATCGCTCCAAGTCCGATGAGACCGCACCCGAAAACCAGCACCGAGTCCGGCTGTCTGACTCCTCCCCTTGCAACTGCGTGCGAGCCAACGCTCAGTGGTTCGATACAGATAAGCTGCTCGTCGGTAAAGCCGTCGGCCCTGAGCACTTTTTCGTAAGGAACCACCACATATTCGGTGGCGGCCCCGTCACGCTGAACACCCATTGTCTGGTTGTACCTGCAGCAGTTGACACGCCCTATTCTGCATGCCGAGCATCTCCCGCACGCGGTATAAGGCAACACCGTGACAGACGAGCCGATTACGAAATCGGGCGGAACTCCCGGTCCCACCTCGGCGATTTCACCGGCAACTTCGTGTCCCGGAATTCGCGGATAGCTCACCATTGGATTGATGCCTCGATACGTCGCCAGGTCGCTTCCGCAAAGGCCCAACGCGGTGATTCTTATCAGTACATCGCCTTCGCCAACCTGCGGTGCGGCTATCTCGGACATTTGAACCTGCCGCTGCTTGAGGATTATAGCCGCTTTCATTCGATCAGTGCCCCTCTCAATCATGTAACTTATAAAAATCAATCGCGTTGGCGCCCATAATCTGAGCCTGCTCCTGCGTTGAGAGGCAGGCGACGGCGTCGGTGACGATTTCGAGCACCTGCTCGTATTCGCCGGCGAGTGTGCAAACCGGCCAGTCGCTGCCGAACATGAGCCTGTCCGCGCCGAACATTTCGAGGATTGCATCTAAATAAGGAACAAAATCCTCTTCTTTCCAGTTGTCCCAGGCGGCTTCGGTGACCATTCCGCTTATCTTGCAATAGACATTTTCGGCTGTCGCAAGTTTTCGCATGTCGCTTAGCCACGGTTCGATTTCGCCCTTCTTGATGAACGGCTTGGCGATATGGTCCACAACGAAAGGCTGGTTCGGAAAATTCCTGACCAGCTCAACGGCGTACTTTATGTGCCGCGGGAAGATTAAAATGTCATAGGTCAGGTTGTACTTTTCGAGCTTGCCGATTCCCCGAAGGAAATCTTCGCCAAGCATAAACCGGTCATCTTCTTCGTCCTGAAGTACGTGGCGCACACCCTTGAGCTTTTTCTCTGCCGCGAAGCACTCAAGTTCGACATCAACGGTCTCGCTTCTGAGGTCGACCCAGCCGACCACGCCTTTAATAAACGGATTTTCGGCGGCAAGGGACAAAAGCCACTCGGTCTCTTCGGAAATCTGGCGGGCCTGTACCGCGACCGAGCCGTCAAGTCCAACGCCCTCAAGTATCGCCGCCAGCTCACCGGGAAGGTGGTCGCGCCGGAGTTTGCCCATGTCCAGCCCCATCCAGCCGTAATCGACCGGGTTGTACTTCCAGAAATGCTGATGCGAGTCAATTTTCATTCTTCTTTTCCTTTTTCATGGCTTCGTTGCGATCCATCCCGAGTGTTCGTTTATCAACTGCTCCCGGATCGTCGTTTTCGCCCAGGCCCTCCTTCCAGCATATATTCGCAACCGGTTCAACAATCTGGAGCACCTCGGTAAGCAGTTCCAAGTCGAGCTCGGTCCCGACCACCTTGAGGTTTTCCTCAACGTGTCTGACCTTGCTTGTGCCGACAAGGGTTATGGCGACATCCTTGTGGGCAAGCGCGAACTGCATGGCGAGCGTCGAGATCGTCGTGCCGCGCCGGCGGCACAGCTGGGCGACCTCTCCCGCCGCTTTGAAGACTTTTTCCGGCGCGGGGTGCCAGTCGGGTGCGCCTTCTTCAGTGAGCACCCGCATGTGCAGTGGCGAGGCATTTATCAGCCCGATACCTCGCCGCCTGACGACAGGCGCGAGCACATCATCCATTGTGGTGTCCATCAGATTGTAGCGGCAGTAGGTCAGGACAGTGTCGATGTCTTCTGTTTCGGCGACCTGCTTCAAAGGCATAAGCGGATAACCAGTGATGCCCACGAACCGAATCTTTCCCTTTTTCTTGAGCTTCTGCATCGCCGGAATCGCCTCGCCGAGGACCTGGTCTCTTTTTGCGTATTCAATGTCGTGGACCTGGTAGACGTCGAGGTAGTCGGTCCGTAGACGTCTGAGGCTTTCATCGATCGAACGCATGATGCGCTGCTGCGTGAACTCGAAATCGGTGATGTTGTATCGGCAGGCCTTGCTGGCCAGGAAAATCTTAGCGCGTTTTCCTTCGAGGAATTCGCCAAGCCGCGTCTCGGCTAACGTTCTTCCATAATATGGCGCCACGTCGAAATAGTTGATTCCGTTGTCGATGGCGTAATCGACGGCCCGCTGACCTTCTTCCGGGTCAATCGCGCCGAACTCGGCGCCGAGCGGTGAGGCCCCGAATCCGAGAATCGAGACGTTCAGACCGGTCTTTCCCAGGGTGCTGTAAATCATTTTCAATTCCAGTATTTCCGAGCCATCTCTTCGCAAAGGTCCATCGCAAGGATTACTCGCTCGTCGGCGACATCGACCTCTATATCAGGAAGGCCCACGTCACAGGGTGCAAGCTGCATTGCGATTTTCTCGAAATCCTTGCGAATTTCGGGTTCCGACTTGTTGGCCAAATCCATAGATGTGTAAAGGATGTTCCTGCGCGCGTCAGGGAAAAGACGTTTGGCCTTGACAAGGTCGCTTGTTATACCCATGTCGATGTAGCCCAGGCCCGGCACGGTTG
>Ga0180438_10002701_pt1 | contig 28228 bp, 22 predicted proteins | sample SS_ome_12_FD_132455 | JGI IMG/M metagenome (GOLD analysis project Ga0180438, IMG submission 132455) | Hypersaline lake sediment archaeal communities from the Salton Sea, California, USA - SS_3_D_2 metaG | ecosystem: Environmental > Aquatic > Non-marine Saline and Alkaline > Hypersaline >...
CGGGTCTGCCCGTCCGCTGCGATCATGTTCCCCCACTTCAACAACCCGGCCATCGCCGGCGACCCCAAGGCCAAGCCCGAGCAGCGTCACGTCACCCTGATCGACTTCTTCGGCCCCACCCCGCCCACCGCCCCATCCCCCGCCGACCTGGCCACCGCCGAACGCGAGCAGGCGCTCAAAGAGCTTGCCGAAGCCCAGCGCCGCTCCGGCGCAAAACACCCCCCCGCTGAGAAGCCCGCCGCCCCCGCCGACGACGATCTCGACCGGTTGGTCGACGAGGTGGATGGGATGGAGCTCTAGAAGCTATTCGAGGAGGCGTTTGTAGTGACCCGATTCATCGGGTCTTCCTGCGAAAATGCGTGGTTCGGCTGGCTGATGAGCGCATGAATGCGGTCACTACGAACTTCTCGGATGACCTCTTAGCTTCACCGCGGCACGGCGTCTTCCTGCCCGCGGTGGGCCTCGCGCAGATAGACCGAGGGCCACGTCGCAGCGGCCGGTTCGGTGAGCGGGAGGTAGCGGGCGAGACTCGCGGCCTGGGGGGTGGCGGGGAGTTGGAGGGAACTGGGGGTGGTCAGCGTGCGGACCAGGGCCGAGGCGGGGCGGGGTTGGGAGGACGGGGGGGCTTCGGCCAGGAGCCAGCGGTCGGGAGCGGCCAGGACCACGCCGCGGCCCGTGGGGCTGCGACCGTAGAGCTGGAGGCCATCGGGGCTGAGGATGAACGTCAGGGCCAAGTGGTCGTAGGGGATCGCGTCGGGCGAGCCGGCTGCCGGGGCGAGCTGCATGGCCAGTTCGCGCGAGGCGGTCTCGACCAGCCCGCGCCCGATCTCGCCCGGCCCGGCCGAGAGGATGCCCGATGCTTCGCTCAGCCGGCCCCCGCGAAATCGGGCCGTCTGGAGCGTGAGCTGGGCGGTTCCCGTCAGTCGGTGCCCGAGGCGCCCGGCGCAGAGCCCTTCGAGCTCCACATTCGCGAGTGAGCCACTGGCCTCACCGTGCCAGCCCTCGGCGGTCTCTTGGGCCCAGAGCCAGCCGCTGAACGTGCTCCCGGCGGGCAGGGCCGCGAAGCTGTCGAGACCCTGGGCCACGAGGGGGCAGGGCAGGGGGGCGCCGCCGGTGTCGAACTCGAAGCCCGTCGTGGGCGGGCTGGTCTGGCGGTCGCGGGCGATGCGCACCCGGGCCGGCTCGGGCGATTCGACCCCCTCGACCCGGAACGCGGCCCGAACCTGGCCGCCGGCCGCCACGGTAATCAGGTCGCCCCGGACTTCCTTTAGCTCGAAGCTCCGCTCGGTGCCCGCCAGCGTGAGGCGTTCGACGGCCAGCCGGGCGTCGAGCAGGTCGTCGCCCGTCTCCCGTCGCAAGAGCCGCGTGACGAGCTGGCCGAGGCGCGCCAGCGACCCCGCTTCAAGCTGGGGCGTTTGGGCCGTAAGTTCGAGGACCGGCTTCGAGCCGCCGCTCGACTCCGGGGCGTTGACCCTAGAACCGATCAGCTCCGGGCAGCGCAGCAGCACCCGGCCGGTTTCCGGGTCGGAGAGTTCGACGTCGCGATAGCGGACCACGCCGAGCCGCACGTGCTCGAACCGCCCCAGGGCCACGCGGAGCCCGAGCACCCGGCCCAGCCGCTCGGCCTCGTCAGCGGTCTTGCCCGGCCGGTTCCGCCACGCGCACCAGCCGGCCACCAGCAGCGTGGGCACCACGCACAGCAGGACGAACCCCGCCAGCAACAGCCGCCGCCGCGTGCGATCGTGCAATCGGAACATCCGTGTTCCTCTCTGGGCTAGATTTGCACCACGGAGACACGGAGAGCACGGAGGAAGAAGTGCTAATTGGCTCTCCGGATGATTCCGTCTTTCAAGACAGGGACGTGGAAATTGATCAGCAGGCCCACCTTGAGCCCGCCGAGTTTCAGGTAGGTGATCAGTTGGGCTTCGTGGACGGGAAGCACCTGCTCAACCGCCTTGAGCTCGAGCAGCACAGTCTCTTCGACGACGAGGTCCATACGGTAGCCGCAATCGAGCTTCACGCCCTTGTACGTGACCGGCAACGAGACTTCACGCCGGAAGGCAATGCCCCGCAGACTCAGCTCCCGGCACAGACACTCCTGATAGGCCGATTCCATCAGCCCGGGGCCCAGGATCTTGTGCACCTCGATCGCAGCGCCAATAATCGCCCGGGTGAGCTCCTCATGCTTGAGAACTCCCATTCCAGCCGCCATTTCGTGAAACAGGTCTTGCTGTAGCCACTCTGCTAACCTCTCTTCACTTCTCCGTGCCCTCCGTGCCTCCGTGGTGCATTTGGTCCTCTCTGTCCAACTTCTCTCTCGCCATCCGGTGAAACAGCTCCCACCGCGCCTTCATCTCCACAAGACTATCGCCGCCGAACTTGTCGACCAGGGCACAGGCGACCTCGAAGGCCACCACGTTCTCGACGATGCAGCTCGCCGCGGCGATCGCACAGACGTCGCTCCGCTCGTAGGCGGCGATCTCCGGCTTGAGCGTCTCGAGGTTCACCGACTCAAGCGGCTGGGCCAGCGTGCTGATCGGCTTCTTGGCCGCGCGCACGACGATCGGCTGGGAGTTGGTCATGCCGGCCTCGAGGCCGCCTGCGTTGTTCGTGGGGCGGGTGAAGCCGAGCGTGGGCGTGTCCTTCTGCGCGGGGTCGTAGTGGATCGGGTCATGCACCTCGGAGCCGGGCCGCTTGGCCATCTCGAAGCCCAGCCCGATCTCCACCCCCTTGATCGCCTGGACCGCCATCACCGCTTGGGCCAGGCGCCCGTCGAGCTTGCGGTCCCACTGGGCGTGGGTGCCCAGGCCGAACGGCACGCCCTCGACCCGCACCTCGATGATCCCGCCCAGCGTGTCGCCATCGTCGCGGGCCTGGTCGATCAGGCGCTTGATCTCCGGGTCCTTGGCCGGGTCGAGCGTGTACAGCTCGCTCTGGTCGCGGAGCTTGCGCTGCTGGTCAAGCGGGCCGGGCTTGGGCGCCACCTTGATCGGGCCGACCTGGACCACGTAGCCGAACGCCGTGACGCCGAACTCCCGCAAAAGCAGCTTGGCCAACGCCCCGGCCGCCACGCGCACGGTCGTCTCCCGGGCACTGGCCCGCTCGAGGATCGGCCGGACCCCGTCGAGGTACTTCATCGAGCCGCTCAAATCGCCGTGGCCGGGCCGTGGCCGCTCGATGTCGCGCATCTGTTCGAGCTTGTAGTCGCTGTTGCGCACGACCAGGGCGATGGGGCTGCCCAGGGTCACGCCCTGCCAGATTCCGGTGAGCACCTCGGCCCGGTCGGTTTCAAGCTTCTGGCGCCCGCCGCGCCCGTACCCCCCCTGGCGACGGGCAAGCTCCCCGTCGATCAGCTCCGTGTCCAGCCGCACCCCGGCCGGGAACCCATCCACGAGGGCCACCATCGCCTTGCCGTGCGATTCGCCGGCGGTGAAATAGCGTAACATCTTTGTGGGCTTAACCTTACGTTGTCAGAGATGCGCACACCGAGGACGCGCCCCGGGTGGCGAATTCTACCCGGATACCCAAAGCGGGGGTAGGCCGATTCGGACGCGATGGCGATTTGGAGAAGATGCGAGCGATGGGGAGGGAGGGGGCCCAAAACGCTACGTGGGCCGACGCTGCGACTCCGAGAGTTCCTCGACCCGCGTCACGTGCAGCAGGTCGATGTCGGTATACCGCTCGATGATGGGATAGCGCTGCCCGGAATCCCCGTTTTCGCCCGTTTCCAGCATTCCGACGATGGCCGAGTGCTTCGTGACCATCAGCATCTCCGGGTGCCGAATGTCGAAGGTGCCGCCATCGGAGACGCACAGCCGAAACGGGCGGAAGGGGCTCTCTTGCAGCTTTTCGATCAGATCGTCGCGTCGCATGGCATTGCCCTCCCGTCTCTGTTCTAACACGGCGGCGCGGGCCGTACAGCTACGAAAGCGGACTGCGAGCCGACGGGACGGCGCGGAGTGGAGCAGCTTGCGTGTCCCACGAGCCAAGGGCGCGGGGCGCCCACGGCACCGGGCGCTATCCCTGTGCCGCGCTGTCTACGCAACTTCGTTCAGCTCTCGCAAAGCCGGGATGAGGGCGCCGAAATCCGACATCGGGTCCGGCACGTCCTTTGTGACGATCAACCACTTACGGACGAAAGCGAAGTATTCAATGCCGAACGTGACCGTCTCCACGTCTTGACACGTTACGGTCATCGAATGCAAGACGTTGTCTCGATTCCGCCAAGAGTAGGCAGTCCCCCAATCGTCGGGGATCACTTCCGCCTCGATTCCTTGCCTCTGAAGTACCTCGTCAATATCGGCCGTCAATTCGTCCACCTGCCAGCAACACGGATTGTCGCTATCGTCGAAGTCCTTGTAGTACTTCACATTGCGGATGCTGAGCGTCTTCACACTGACCATGAGATCGGCCTCTCGGATCGACGAACGGGAAGAGGGGTCAGGACCCTCTTGCCGGAACGGCCCGAATGGTGCTTCGCACAAGAGGGTCCTGACCCCTTTTCCCTCCAAGGCTGTCTAGGCCCCGAACTCCTTCCCCGTCAACCGCTCGTACGCCTCGACGTACTTCTCCCGCGTCTTGGCCACGATGTCTTCGGGGAGCGGCGGCAGGGGGCTGTTGCGGTCCCAGTCGGTCGAGAGGGTTCAGCGGATCGACCAGACCGCGACGACTTCCGCCAGCCTGTCCTCCACGTAAACCTCGAAGGTCACGCCAAGCGGCGACACAAAGAGAATGCGGAAGTCCCCGTAACGCGATTCACCGCGCGTGTGGGCGTCCTGTTCCAACAGACGGTCCACGAACTCGGCCGCCGAGACAACGCGGCGTCGGTCCTTGGCGTTCAGCCAGACATCCGCGAGGTCTTGCTCGGCGCCCGGTCTCGAAAGGACCTCGTATTTCATCGTTCCCGGAGGTCCTTGAGGATGTCTTTGAGCGGGCGCCCCGTCCGCTTCCCGCGCCGGCGCTCCAGCTCCTCGCGGGAGAACGGGCATTCCAGGCCTTTGCCCTCCGCGGCCCCGGGATCGATCAGGGGGTGGAAGTAGCCGAGCGTCTTGCCCGATTCGTCGCAGAATTCCACCACATCGCCGAGCCCTCCCAGCCGCGCCATGAGGTCGGCGTCGATATTGAGCTTCGTCATGACACACCTCGCCGATAGCTGGCCAACGAGCGGTATCTCTTACCCTGAATTCTACCAGACTCCGCGACCTCGCGTCCAGTCGCCGCGGTGTCTCGCTTACCCCTCGGCCGAAGGGGTCGAAAAGAGCTTCCCGGTGAGCCGCTCAAAAGCCTCAACGTACTTCTCCCGCGTCTTGGCCACGATGTCGTCGGGGAGCGGCGGCGGGCGGCTGTTGCGGTCCCAGTCGGTCGCAAGGAGCCAGTCGCGAACGAACTGCTTGTCGAACGAGGGCTGGCCGCGGCCCGGCTGGTATTGGTCGGCCGGCCAGAAGCGGGAGCTGTCGGGCGTGAGCACCTCGTCGATCAGGATCAGCCCGTCGGCCGTGCGCCCGAACTCGAACTTCGTGTCGGCGATGATGATGCCCCGCTCGCGCGCGTAGTCGGCCGCGCGGCGGTAGATTGCCAGGCTGCGGCGGCGAAGCTCCTCGGCCACGGCGCCGCCGACGATGTCGACCATCCGCTCGAACGAGATGTTCTCGTCGTGCTCGCCCTGCTCGGCCTTGGTTGCCGGGGTGAAGATGGGCTCGGGCAGCTCGGCGCTCTCGGTGAGGCCCTCGGGCAACTCGATCCCGCAAACCGTGCCGCTCTGGCCATACTCCTTCCAGCCCGACCCGGCCAGGTAGCCGCGGACCACGCACTCGACCGGCACCACCTCGGTCTTGCGGCAGAGCGTGGTCCGCCCGCGGAGCGGCTCGCGGTCGACCCCGTCGCCGAGCGGCATCTGGTCCACGTCGGTCGTGACCAGGTGGCTCGGCTCGCCCAACAGGTCGAACCAGAAGGCCGAAATCTGGGTGAGCACCCGGCCTTTGTCCGGGATGCCGGTGGGCAGCACGAAGTCGAAGGCGCTGATCCGGTCGGTGGCTACCAGCAGGAGGTGGTCCCCCAGGTCGTAGATGTCGCGGACTTTCCCGCGCCGAACCGGCAGGCCGCGCAATGAAGTTTCGATGAGCACCGTGGTGGACATGGCTTCTCGCGTGTCAGTGGGCAGTAGGCAGAGGACGGCGGACGAATGACAGAAGGCGATGATAGCCGCGGTCTTCAGACGCACGGGGGCAACGGAGAATGGTGGGTGGTTGGTGCCTCGGGCGGTTATCAATTCGCCAACAGGTTGCCAGGTTGGGCGACAGGCGGGCCGCCTGTCGCTACGGTAGACAGTCAGTATACCGGGATGGGCGCGGCGTCATAGGAGGAGCGCGGGGCGTGTCTGCCAAGTATCCATGGCGTCCCAACTGGGCAGTTTGTGCAATTTAGGCAAACCGTTTTTCGCTCTTGCGGCGTTGATCGCGACCTTACCAACCGCTGTCCGTGCTGGCAACGAGCATTCGCGGCCAACGGCAGGAAACCAGCGAAGTTGCGTGGCTCAGACAGAAGCTCGTGCTGCCGGCGCTTGGCCACTGTACGATCAAGCCGCGCTCTTGCTCAGGAGGTTGCCATGTGTCGGGACCGAATCGCTTTGGGCGGCGGGCGCACTCCAACTCGAAGTCTTGAACCGCACTGGAATGGGAAGGGTGCTCCGCCGTAGCGGATTCGGCCACGAAGAGGAGGTGTCCGAGAAACGACGGATGTTTTCTCGCAGACAGTGTTTCCATCTGATATAATCCGAAGCTCCTGCCACCAAACGGCCTGTGTTTGAGAGTCCGGCCGGCCTGCCGCCAACCTGAAACACGGACTCCCGCCCGCTGGAGACATCCCATGATCTTCCGCCGCCCGACCCGATGGCGAGATGCCGCGTTCTTGGCGCTGGTCGCGGCGTTCTTCTCGAACGTGAGCAGGGGAGCCGAACGTGCGTCTGGCGATGAGCCTGCGCCGAAGACGTCCGCCGCTAAGTCCGTTCGCAAGAACGTGAAGCTTCCCGGCCTGGTGATCAACTTCCGGGAGCGGTGTGTCGATCTCGAGGCTACGGTCTGCCTCGACGAGGGTATGCTCGAACTGGTGGCTTGCACGAAGGGCAGCAAGGAGCACGAGTCGATCGTCGCGATCACGGCCAAGCCCATGCACATGCACACGGCGCTGCTGCTGCTCGGGGCCAACAACGGCAACCCGGCCATGCGCAAGGCCGTGGACGAACGGGAAACTCGATGGATGCACGTTCCGCCTCGGGGCGATCCGGTGGAGGTGTATCTCGTGTTCGAGAACTCCGGCGGGAAGATGGTCGAGCATCCCGTCAGCGATTTCGTCGCCCGGTCCGCGAAGAGGCCCGACGAGCTGCCCGATCCTGACAAGGATGACGCCGGCGAGAACAACGAGTTTCCCCAGACCTTTCTTTTTGCCGGATCGCAGCTTCGCGACAACGGGCCGGGCCCGCGCCAGTACCTGGCCGACCTGAGCGGAGACGTGATCTCGATCGCGACCTTCGGCGACGAGCTGCTTTGCCTGCCGGGCGTTTATAGCAACGACAATGGAGCGCTGATGTGGCAGATCGACGCGACGAAACTGCCCAAGGTCGGGTCGAAGGTCATCCTCCGTCTCCGCCCGCAGGTCAAGCCCGCTCCAAGAGCCGGCAAGACACCACCCGAAGACTGACAGAGAGGCCCAGGCCGAGGTAGCAGAAACCGAACCCGTCAACTCAAGAGCAGGACTCACATGATGCAACAGGAATTGCGAATCGGCCTCGTGCTATCGATGCTCTTCTCCTGCGGAGGCGTTGGCGCCGCGGACGATGCGAAAACGAACAGCTTCTACAACCGCCCGGCGCTCTTCTCCACCCGCCCGAGCGAAACGAAATCGCTTCAGACCATTGATCGCTTCGGACCGGTGGGCATGGGAATCGAACTGCATCAGCCCGCCTTCGTGATGAAGGTCAAGAACATCGAGGAGGGCTCGCCGGCCGCGGCAACCGGCAAACTGAGGGCGGGACAGATCATCGAGACGATCAACGGCCAGAAGCTCGAGGACATCGACCCGCGCATCCAGTTGGGGCAGATCCTGGCAGCGGCTGAGGCGCGTGATGGCGTGATCAAGTTCATGGTCAAAGAGAGCGCGAGCGCCAAGGCCGAGCAGGTGATCGTGAAGATTCCCGTGCTCGGCGCCTACAGTGCGACGTGGCCGCTGAATTGCCCGAAATCGAACAAGATCGTGCGCAACTTTGCCGATTACCTGGCCGGGCCCGACAGCGATCGCGGCTTCCACGGAATCGGGATGCTGTTCCTGCTCTCCACCGGCCAGCAGAAGGACCTGGAGGTGGTGCGCGGGTGGGCGAGGGGGTTGGCCGACAAGCCCGCGCCGGGCTATGCCTCCTGGTTCCTGGGCTACGGCGGGATGCCGCTGTGTGAATACTACCTGCGCACCGGCGACCGGTCGGTGCTGCCGACCATCCAGCGATGGGTGGACGCCGCCGAGGAGCATTACTATCTCGGCGGCTGGTCCTGCCGCGGATACGGCAATTTCCGCTACATGGGCGGCGGCCACCTCAACGCGGGCGGCACCCCGTGCGCCACCTTTGTCCTGCTGGCCAAAGAGTGCGGGGTTAAAGTCGAGGATCGGGTGCTGCTGGGATGCCTCCGGCACTTCTACCGCTTCGCCGGCAGGGGCAACAACCCCTATGGCGACCACCGTCCGGAGTCGGGCTTTGTCGACAACGGCAAGACCGGGGCCCTGGCCTTCATGATGGCGGCGGCCGCTTCGCTCACCCCAGACGGCGACAACTCGCTCTACGCCAAGGCCCGCGACGTCAGCGCGGTAAAGAGCTTCTACACCACCTCCTACATGCTCCACGGGCACACCGGCGGCGGCGTTGGCGAGATCTGGCGCAGCGCCGCCATGGGACTCTTGTATGAGAAGAACCCGAAGGAATATCGCGAGTTCATGGACAACCGGCAGTGGCACTACGACCTTTCCCGCCGCTGGGACGGATCGTTCTGCATTCTCGGCGGAGCGCGCTATGACAACACCAGTTGGGGCGCCGCCTACGGCCTGGCCTACACCATCCCGCGCAAGACCCTGCGTCTGACCGGCGCGCCGCCGTCGAAGTTCTCGAAGAAATATCGACTGCCCGAACGCCCCTGGGGCACGCGAGCTGACGATGAGTTCCTCTCCCTGGAGCCGGCGGTGGACAAGGATGGCAACTCACCTGCCATCAACGAGGAAACGCTGGCCAACGATTCCGCCATGCAAATCATCGGGCGGCTCAATGCGGAGGACGTCAGCATCGAGACGCTGCGCCGCTACGCCCACCATCAGGATCACGGCATACGCAGACACGCGGCACAGCGAGCCGCCGGACTCGCCCAGAACCATATCGGTTGGACCGTGGCAAGATTCGACAAACCCGCGGGAGGTGGCCCACTGATCGTCGAGCTGTTGAAGTCTCGGGATGCCCGGGTGCGCCGGGCGGGCGTGACCGCCATCCGCATCTCGCCGGAGAGACTGCTGACCGACGAAGTGTTCGCTCTGTTAGTCGGCATGGTCTCCGATCCCGAGCAGTCCTGGTGGGTCGTGGACGGGGCCCTGGAGACGATCGGCCTGGCCTCGGCGGATCAGGTCGCGCCGCACGTCGATGTCATCCTGTCGTGGCTGAAGCACGATGACTGGTGGCTGCAGAACTCCGCCATCCGGGCCCTGACGCCAGTGGCCACCGATGAGCGATGCTACCGGAAGATCTTCCCCGTGCTCGGCGAGGTGATTGCCGGCAACCAGCACTATAACACGCTGCAACACCTTCCCGGCATCATCCGCCAACTCCAGGACGCCGGCCCCGAGGTGCAGAAGCTCGCCGTCGAGACGCTCGGAGGAGCTTACGCGGCCTACCCCGAGCTGGAAAAGGGCTCTTCGGATGTCCTGGTGAAGCAGGGCCTCGATGCGAACCTGGAGATCTTGGCCCGCACGCTCTCCGAGGCGCCGGGCGGTTTCGACGAACTGTATGAAGTTGCCGGGGAACGTTTCCCCCAACAAATCCTGCCCTACAGCCAATTCTACCTGAATGCGGACCCCGCCCGATTGGGTCCCAAGGTGAGAGACGCGCTTCGGCCGATCATCATGAACGAGCTGATCCCCGCGCACGTCGGTAGGAACCGGGCCAGGCTGCTGAAGCTGGCCGCCGCCGAAGTGCAGTCGGCCTTCCCCGGCGGCGCGGGTGACCCGATCGATCAGTTGACGAATCTCTACCGCAGGGCAGGCATCGACGACTACGGCTGGCATCTCTTCGGGCCGAATCTGCGCCACGCCGAGTGGTGGTACCACACGTTTGATCCGATCCCCGCGGAGCAGGTGCCCTGGGACCAGCTCATCACCCGCTACCGCGACGTGACCCTTCCCAAGGGGATGGAAGACTGGTACTCACCCGAGTTCGATCCGCAGAAGGCCGGTTGGAAGCGCGGGCAATCGGCGTTTGGGAACTGGGACGGTAAGATCCCCGAGTACAACGGCCCCTGCTCGAACCCCAACTGTTACGGGAAGACGGAGGTCAAGACCTTGTGGGACAAGGAGGTCCTCCTGCTTCACGGGACCTTCACCGTTCCACCGATGAAGGAGGGATATCGCTACCGCCTTCGTGTGAACGACGGCGACCACGTGGGCAGTGGCGGCGGCTACGCCATCTACATCAACGGCAAGCTGCTGATCGAGCAACACCATTGCGCCGGCCGGGGCCAGGGCGCAAAGCCGAAGGGCGCGTTTGTCACGAAGGAGTTCCTCGAAGACTTCCAGGGCGGCAAGGTGACCATCGCGGTCAAGACGTTCCTGCGGTTCAATTCCAAGTACAAGGTCAAGCCGACCACGCGAATTCCGCAGGGCAGAATCAGCCTGCATTTCGAGGAACAGAGACTCCCGCCGATGGGCGACGACCTGATGCACAAATCGGCGACCGTGATTCCCATGCTCTCGTCCGAGTGGCAGGCCAACCAGGACCCCGATAACAGGGAGTTGCAGAGCGACAGCGACAAGTACCTTTACGACGGGAAGTTCGCCCGCAATCCGACAGTCCTCGGCACTTGGACGACCATCGACCAAGTGGAAACAATCGAGGAGTTCACTCCCGAAAAGAAGATGAATCCCGGCCGTCCCCCGTTCACGGTGATGACCTTCAAGCACAACGGGAGGACCGATCAACCGCTCTACATTTGGTCAGGCGACACGCTGATGGATTTGGGCCGATATCAGGCGCTGAAGATGAAGGTCAAGAAGATCGACGGCGAAGTCCATCTCTTCATCGAAGCCGGCGGCTTCAGTACCAGGAATCCCGTCGGCTGGCAGTCGCCGTGGTACGTGCTGAAAAGAGAGAAGTAGTGGAGACATACGGCAATTCCCCAACACAAACGGAGACGAACATGAAGAGCAGAACCACAACCCTATTTGCCCTCACGGCACTGGCGTTGACAAGCCTCGTACTGACGGCCGGGGGCAAGGACGTCCCCGCCGTGTTACCTGATCCGGACGGCAAGCCGGGCGACGCGACCAAGCCGGTCAAGGTCTACATCCTCGCCGGCCAGTCGAACATGGTGGGAATGGGGGAGCTCAGCGGCGCCAAATGCCGCTACAGCGGAATCTACCTGACCGCCGATCCCGCGGCGCCCAAGGGGCCCATGTACATTTACCCGGTGGGGCACTACAAGATCGCTCCGCTGGCCGTCTACCTGCCCGACGGCACGCAGACGGAGACGCCGATTGCACAGGGGCAACTCGAAGTGCCGGAAAAGGGCGTGTATCAAGTGCACTGCGGCTCCGGCGAGAGTTCCTACAATGCGATGGAACTTGACGGCAAGGAAGTCTACCGCCGGCAGTCGGGCGGAGAGCCGATCAAGCAGGAGGTGACCCTCGAGCCCGGCAAGCGCTATGCCTTCAAGATCTCCGGCTTCAAGGGCAACCCGCCGCGGTTCTGGATGCAGAAGACCGACCTCTTGGGCAACGGCGACCTCGAGGCGGTGGTCAAGCGGGAAGGCAAGTTCCCGTGGCTGGTCGACGCCGCCGGCAATTGGACGGTGCGCGACGACGTGTACTTTCAGGAGGCCCGTCTCGCAAAAGATGGAAAAGGCTCGCCGCTCAGTCCGACCTCGAACGGGCGGACGATCGGCCCGGAGTTGGGTTTCGGGCACGTCATGGGAACGTATCACGAGGAGCAAGTCCTGTTGATCAAAACGGCCCAAGGTAACCGCTCGCTGGGCTTCGATTTCCGCCCGCCCACCAGCGGGCGCACCGACCCGGACAGCAAATGGGAGGGCCTCGAGTATCGCCTGATGGTGGAGGGCGTACGCAAGACCCTGGACCAGATTGAGAAGATCGTGCCCGGCTACAAGGGCCAGGGCTACGAGATCGCCGGCTTCGTTTGGTGGCAAGGGCACAAGGACGCCGGCGCATCGCAGGCGGAATACGAGAAACACCTGGTGAACCTGATCAAAGACCTGCGCAAGGAGTTCGGCGCACCCAAGATGCCCGCCGTGCTAGCCACGGTCGGCTTCGGTGGTCACAAGATGGGCCCGGAGTATCTGCAGATTCTCAACGCACAATTGGCCGTCAGCGATCCGAAGAAGCATCCGGAGTTTGCCGGGACGGTCGCCTCCGTCGATACGCGCGACTTCTGGCGGGAACCCGATCAGTCGCCGGCCGAACAGGGCTACCACTACAACCGCAATGCCGAGACCTATATGCTTGTCGGCGACTCGCTCGGCCGCGCGATGGTCGATTTGCTCGAAGGAAACCAGCGCGAACCCGTCGTTTACACGGAAATCCCCACGCAGCAGCCGGCCGATGCGCCTCTCGTAAGCGAACCGTCCGAAGAGGAAGTAAAGGCGGCGCAGGGGGCGCTTGAGCCGATCGTGATGGACGGCATGGTGCCGGCCTTCATCGCCGACCCCAGGTACAACGCGGCGCTCTTGAGCGAGGCCGGCGGGGAGAAGCCGGCGCGCGCTTCGCAATTCCTGCGGGGCGCGATCTACCGTCTGACGCAGTTCTACAGGGCAATCGGCGTAGACGACTATGACTGGCACCCCTTCGGTCCCGATCTCAAGAACCTGCAGTGGGATTACCACAGCTTCGACCCGCCGGAAACCCTGCCCAAGGACAAAGGAAACCGCTACCGCAAAGTGACCTATCCCGAAGGGATGGAGAACTGGTTCGCGCCCGACTTCGACGCCGCCAAGGCAGGCTGGAAGAGCGGGCTGCCGCCCTTCGGGCAACTCGACGGCAAGCTGGCGCCGCTGTCGGAATCGTGCACTGCTCCATTCTGTCTGTGCGGCGAGAAGCCGAGGACCCTCTGGGAAAAGGAAGTCCTCTTGATCCGCGGGACGTTCGAGTTCCCGCCGCTCAAAGAGGGCCACCGCTACCGGATCGTGGTCGGCGGCAGCGCTCACGTCAACGCCGGCGAGGGCTATGCGATCTACGTCAACGGCAAGCTGCTGGCCGAGTCGAAGTCCGGCGTCGCCGTTCGCCAGGGCGGTCAGCCCCGCGGCGGTCATATCTACAACGACTTCCGCGACGATTTCAAGGGGGGCAAGGTGACCATCGCGGCCACCAGCTTCCTGAGATTCAACCACCCGCGCATCAAACCCTATCCGCCGAGGGGACACATCACGGTGTGGATGGAAGAGCAGAAGATCCCGCCCGTGGTGGAAGCACTGGTCAGTGAGCAGTGACCGGTGGCTAGTCCGATCAGACGGATCTATCGGATGCTGAAGAACAACAAGGACGACAAGACACCGCGGCGCCGCCAACGCGGGTCGCGTTGCCGTTGGTGCAAGGTTCCCGCGATGGTAGAATCGGGGTGCGGGCGAACCGCCCTGCCGGCCGGCGGGAGCCGTGGCTTTCCGAGCCAGGCCGTCCGGAGGTCTCTTGGCATGGAGAATGGGAGCAAGGGTTGAAAAAAGGGGACATTCTGCTTTCCTTCCGAAAAGTAGAATGTCCCGTTTTCGGGCACCGAAGAGAAACATCCAATGGGATCATCAATACGCGTCGGTCTTGCGGCTTGGGCGTGCTTGCTCACCGTCGCGACGGCGACCGCCGCTGATCTGCCGGAAAGCGCGGCGGGCGATGTCCCGTATCTGATCGAGGTTGCCGGCACGGCCAACTCCATGGCCCGGATCGCGGTCGATCGTATCCGCGAATTGGCGCCGGGGCCGGTCGACGTGGTTCACGGCCGGGCGGCCGACGGGCAGCGGGGGCGGTACCGGGGGGTGTTCGTGCTGGGAACGCCCGGCGACCGGACGGAGCTGGCCGAGGCTTGGGGCGACGAGCGCCCGGCGTCGGGGGACGCCTATCTGGTGAAGTCACTCGGCGGGCAGCCGCCGGTGGCGGCCGTTAGTGGGATCGGGCCACGGGGGACGATGTACGCCGCGTACCAGCTTGCCGACCGGCTGGCGGCGGACGGGAGCGAGGGTGTGGGCCGAGGCGGGGACGGGAGTGGGGCTGCGGGCGAGAGTCTTGCGGGGCTCGACGTGCGACGCGTCCCGCGGGTCAAGCGGCGCCTGGCGTTCCTCTCGGCCGGCTCGCACGGCGGCGAGTTCTTCCGGCCCATGCTGTTTCGCCGGTCGCTTCGGGAACTGCCGCGCTACGGGTTCAACGGCGTGCTGATCATCCCCAGCGCGTACCACGGTACGGCCGCCGGGCGCAGCTTGCTGCCGCTCAAGAGCGTCGACGACCGGGTCGTCGCCCTCGAGCCCCAGATTGACGAATGGCGGGCCATGCTCGACGAGATCAAGCACTACGGTCACGAGATCGTCATCTGCTGGCCGGCGTACGTCCCGCCGGGGTATTCGGTCGACGACGCCCGGGCACACCTCGCCGGGAAGAAGCGGCTACCGGACTACGAGGAAGCGGTGGGCCGCTACCAGCGGGCGCTGCTCGCCGCCGTGTTCGACGAGCTGCCGCAGATCGACGGGGTGATGTTCCACTCGCTGGAGACGATCGGGCCGGCCGAGGGCGACTACGGCCGGGCGGCGGCGATCTTCCCGCTGGCGAACCGGGAGATCAGCACGCGCGTGTTTCGGGCGTATCTCGGGGCGATCGACGAGGTCTGCCACGAGCGCGGCAAGCGCATGGCGTTTTGGACCCACGTCTGCGGCATCCGCGGGCGAAACGTGCGGCTGCTGCGGGAGGTGCTTTTTGACTACCCTCGGGTGACGATCGTCGAGGACCACTACTGGCCGAACGCGGGCTGGCCGACGCTGCCGGTGATGGGCTACCTGCCCGATGACTTGCGGGCGACGATCCACACGCGCAACCCGTTCGGCATGTTCCTGATCACCACCGACGGCGAATACTACGGCGGCGGCAGTCTGCCCACGGCGTATCCCGACCCGCACTTCGAGGCGGCGCGGGAGGCCGTGCGCCGCGAGGCCGAGCTGGTGCTAATCCGCACCGGCCAGCAGGACCGGACGCGGCAGGGGCTGCTGTTCCACTTCGGCGAGATCGTTCCCTTAAGCGCGGCGGCCGCGCTGTGGGAGCCGTGCCCGCCGCTTACGGAGCTGTGGGACGACTGGGCCCGGCGACGCTACGGGCCCCGGGCCGCGCCGGAAATCGTCCGGGCGCTCAAGCAGTGCGAGGTGATTCTTACCAAGGGCTTTACGTACCAGGGCCTCCCGCTGCTTTCGCACAGCGGGCTGCCGAGCTACACGTGGCGGCCCTCCGACTCGCCGCACAGCCGGTTCGGGCTGTTCCGTGCCCCGGGCACGCCGGTTTCGCGCGTGACGAACTACGACGAGCTGGGCCAGGCGGACTACATCCCCTTCCAGGTCAAGGCCCGGTCGGCGTCGATGGCCGAGTTTCGTGCCCGGCAGCAGGCCGCGCTGGAAGCCGCCGATGAAGCGCTGCGGAGCATCGAGGCGGTGCGGTCCGAGCCGCGGCCGGAGGATTACGCGCACATGCGCCGAGCCTTCGAGGACGCACGGTGGGTGCTCGGCGCCCTCGTGCGTCTCGGCGAGGCCGCCCACGCCACGATCCTGCTCCGCTCCGGTGGCGGCGACAACAACGCGGATCGCGCGGCGCTACGCACCCAATTCGAGGACGCGGTCAAAGAATTGGACTCCTACGCCGACCGGATAGCCCGCGAGCGGGACGCGGACTTCCTCCGCCCCCAGCACTTCATCGTCGACACGATCGACGGCCGCCGGCTTCGCGCGCCGCCGCTCCCGCTGACGCTGAAGGCCATTGCGGCCGATTACCGAAAGCACGTAGAGCCGTAGGGCACGGGCGGCAAGCCACCGGAAGACGGGATTGCCTGTGTTTCCGCGAACGAGTAGCAGGTCCGCTCTTGGCACTTCGAGAAAGCGGCGATGAATCGCCGCACTCCAAAAGGCCGGTGCTACTTTGAGAGCTGCGCCGCCGTGTTCAGGCCGCGGATGATGGCGTCGATTACGGCTTCGGCGTGCATCTCGGTGGCCACGGCCATGTTGTGGCGCCAGGCGGGCACGCGGCGGCGGTCGAAGACGGTCATGCCGGTGGTCAGCTCGCCGGCGGTCTCCACGTCGCCGGCCATCTCTTCGGTGACGAATAGCTCGGGGTGGATCACCGACATCAGGGCCACGGTGTCGTGAACGTGGATCCCCTCGAGCCCGAACTGCTGCCGGTAGTTGCGAAAGGCCGGCGGCAGCAACCTCCTGAGGAAACGCCCCACCTTGGTCGATTCGTCGGGAAGCTGGTTGAAGAGGTCATAGCTCAGCACGATCTCGTTGGTGACGTCCAAGGGGATGAGCGTCTTGGTGGTTCGGGAGCGGAACACGGCGTGGGCCGCGTGGGGGTCGCAGTAGACGTTGAACTCGGCGGCCGGCGTGATGTTGCCCGGCCCGGAGACAGTCCCCCCCATCATGACCACCTCGCCCAGGGCCGAGGCCAGCTCGGGGTCGCGCACGAAGGCCCGGGCCACGTTCGTAAGCGGCCCCAGGGCCACCAGGGTGACGGCGCCCTCCGGGGCGTCGCGAACCTGGTCGCCAATGACCTTCTCCGAGGGGTGTTGGTGGTGCAGCTCGGCCACCTCGAACTCGACGCCCCCCAGCCCGTCGATCCCGTGCAGATGGCGCCCATCGACCGGCAGCCCGGCCTCCGGCGGCGAGGCGGTCCCCACCCGGGGCCAGCGGGGCGGGTCGAGGTACTCGATGATGGCCTGGACGTTGCGCGTGGCATTGTCGGGGGAGCAGTTCCCCCCTACTGAGGTGACAGCGACGACCTCCAGCCGGGGATCGAACAGGGCCAGGCACATGGCCATGGCGTCGTCGATGCCCGGGTCCACGTCGAGAATTACCTTGCGCTTGGCCATCGGCTTCTCGCAGGCTACACGTCCTGGCGCGGCAGGGCCGGTTACCTCTACGGGGGGATTGTAAGGATTAAACCCAGGGGAGGCAATAGAAGGTGGCGCAGCCAGCCCGGACCCCGCCCGGACCGGTAGCCACAGGCGGCCCGCCCGTGGCCGGTGGTCCTCTGTGACAGGGGAGCCGCCTGTCACGACGGGGCGGCAGGTGCTAAGCTGGTTAGTTTCCGCGTGTCACGAGGGGGGGTGTCCCATGATCGAAGCGACCCTTCAGATCGTCGAGGCCCGAGAGGACCTCTCCATGGAGCAGATGTCCCAGGCGATCGGGCTCGTGATGGAGGGTCGGGTGGGCGAGGACGAGATGGCCCGGCTTCTGGCCGCCCTGCACGCCAAGGGCGAGACCGTGGCCGAGGTGGCCGGGGCCGCGGCCGCGATGCGGGCCAAGATGACGCCCATCCGCAGCAGCCGGGCCGACCTGGTCGACGTGGTGGGCACGGGCGGCGACCGCTCGGGCACGTTCAACATCAGCACCTCGGCCGCCCTGGTGACCGCCGCGACCGGCGTGCCCGTGGCCAAGCACGGCAACCGGGCGGTGACGAGCCGCAGCGGGTCGTCCGACGTGCTGGCGGCGCTGGGCGTGAACATCGAGGCCGAGCTGGCCTGCGTCGAGGCCTGTCTGGAGGAGCTGGGCCTGTGCTTCTGCTTCGCCCCGCTGTACCACCAGGCCATGAAGCACGTGGCCCCCGTGCGCCAGAAGCTGGGGCACCCGACGATCTTCAACGTGCTGGGGCCGCTGTGCAATCCGGCCGGGGCGCCGCGCCAGCTCTTGGGGGTGGGCCGGCCCGAGCTGCGCCCGCTCATGGCCCGGGCCATCGCCATGCTGGGGACCGAGCGGACCATCGTGGTCCACGGCACCGACGGGCTCGACGAGGTCTCGCTCGGCGCCGACACCGAGGTGACCTTGGCCGCCGGCACGGAGACCCGGGAGCTGCGGTGGACCGCTGCCGATTTCGGGCTGAAGCGGGCCGATCTGGCGGGGCTGCTCGTCCAGGGCCCGCAGGAGAGCGCCGCGGTGGTCCGGGGGATCTTGGACGGGCGGCGTGGGCCGCGCCGCGACATCGTGGTGGCCAACGCCGCGGCCGCGCTCTGGACCGCCGGGCGCGACGATTCCCTCTCGCAGTGCGCCGCCGTGGCCGCCGAGGCCATCGACAGCGGCGCGGCCAAAAACCTGCTGGCGCGCCTGGTGGAGCGATCATGGGGAAGATGAGTCCGGCCACGCTGCGCCTGGTCCTGCTAGTCTCCTGCTGCCACGCGCTGGTCCACGTCTACGAGCACTCGTTCGCCACGGTCGAGCAGCTCGTGGTGGCCGACGACTCGTTCGACATTGTGCCCGATTTCCGCAAAGAGGTCTCCGGCACGCTGGGCAACTGCCTGCGCCTGCCGTTCGGGCTGTGTGCCCTGGCGGCCGGTTGGCTGGCCGACCGCTTCGGGGCCAAGCGCCTGCTGCTGGTCTACCTGTTCGGGTGCAGCGTGGCGGCCTTGGGGCTGTGGCTTGCGCCGGCGCTAGCTTTGCTCTACCTCTCGCTGTTTGCGCTGGGGATGTTCGCGAGCATCTACCACCCGGCGGGCATCGGCCTGATCTCGCTGCACACCCGGCCCGAGAACCGCCCCATGGCCCTGGGATACCACGGGATCCTCGGTTCGGCGGGCATCGCGGCCGGGCCGTTCCTGGCCGGGCTGGTGATGAACTTCGGGGCCACGTGGCGGCAGTTCTACCTCGTGCTGGCCGTGCCCGGCGTGCTGTTGGCCGTGCTGCTGGCGATCCGGCTGGCCCATCACGAGCGCCAGTCGGCCGCGGGCAACGTCGATGCCCCGTCCGACGCGCGCGAGGACGACGCGCACTGGCCCTCGTACTTCACGCTCTTGGCCCTGGCGAGCATGGCGGGGTTCGTCTACGCCGCGATCCTCCACTTCCTGCCGAGATACCTAGGCGTGGGCCTGCGCGAGGCGGGCCTTGGCTTCGAGGGCATCCCGGAGGAAAGCCTTCGAAACTACCTGGCCGGCGTGGTCCTGTTGTTGGGCGTCTTGGGGCAATACGCGGGCGGGCGTCTGGGCCGGCCCACCACGCTCGAGCCGCTGCTCGCCGCGTTCGCGTTTTCCGCTACCCCCTGCGTGCTCTGGATGGCCTTCGCCCAGGGGACCGACCGGCTCTGGGCCACGGCCCTCTTCTCGCCGCTCTTCTTCGCCCACCAGCCGCTCTACAACAGCATGGTGGCCAAGTACGTGCCCCGCCGGCGGCGGAGCCTGTGCTACGGGCTGAGCTTCACCCTGGGCTTCGGCATCGGCAGCTTCGGCCCCACCTTCGCCGGCTGGATGCCGAGCGACCTGGTGACCTACAGCGCGCTGGCCGCGCTGATGTGCGTGGTCGGCACGCTGGCGCTCGTCCTATGGCGCTGGCACGGGCCGGTGGTGGATGGGGGGGAGGGGGAAGAGGCGATGACGTAGGACGGACCTCCGGTCCGTCGTTCGTCGCGCTGACGGACCGGAGGTCCGTCCTACCCGTTGGGCTGCGTCGGAACGCTCGACCCCGAGGCGTGATGCACCTTCAGCACGAGTCAGGTCGTTTGGATGATCAGCTCAGCCTCTTGCTCGTCTTCCGCAGGAGGCGAAGCGAAGAGGTACGCATAGCCGGTGCACCACGCACTGTCAGGACACGCGTATAGATCGAGTTGGCCAACGAAATCCATTTGGTTGCCCATTTCATCCTGAGGTCGAACGGGCTGTTGAACCCAGGAAGGCCACCCTCCGATCTTTGTTCGCTCTTCGTGAACGAACTCCGCTGACGCGGGAATGCCACCCGGCCCACGGGTCTCCGGGAACCTCTCCCAAATATCCTCGATACCGAGGGTCTCCCTCCCGGGGGCGTACTCGGCCTTCTGCGCGGCAATGCGAGATTCCCCCACAATGCCCAGGCCGTCGACCGATGTCCGTTCGAGATCGCGAAATAGACTTAAGCGGTAGCGCAACTGGTGCCCTGCGTCTTCCCAGCCGAACGGCATCTTCCCTTCGTACGTGCAAATCTCACAGTAGTGAAAGGAGAGCAACATTGGGGGCTGATCGAAACCCGGGACTTCATCGAGCCTGATCTGTGCGACAAAACCCATGTCGTGGCCGTCGACACAGCGAGGTCGCTCTATGCCCTTAGGCCACCACGGCACGCCCCCCAATTTCATGACTGGCAGGGGTCCGGGGTCGCCCTCCGACAACTCGAGGCGAATGAACGGGCGTTCGAACTTAGCCAGCTTCTTCACGAATGTTGCAGGGTCCTTCATGTTGTTGCGTCTGCACGAAAAGAGGAATGGGAAGCTGGTCGCGCATAGCAGGCTCGCGAATTGTCGTCGGTCAATCATGGCGACGGTTGCCCTGGCGGGGGCTCTACGGTTCAAGGACTTCTGAAGTGTCGTGCTCCCCCGGGCGCGAGGCGAGGTACCCGCCGATGATGCCGAGGATGGGCTTGAGGCGTTTCTCGGCCGGGTCCACGTCGACGCCGAAGATTTCCAGGGCCGTGGCCCCGAGCAGCCAGAGGGAATCGGACGGGGCGAAGACGACCGGGCAGGTGAGCGTCTCGTCGAGCTCGTGGACGGTGAACAGGGCCTCGCCGAGCCGACGGCGGTCGTGGCGCCCGTCGGCCAGCACCAGGTCGCGGGACCGCAGCGGCTTAAGCCCGATCTCTTTGAGCCGGTCCTCGGGCACGAACGAGTAGATCGCCCCGGTGTCGACCCAGAAGTCGTCCTCGAACGACCGCTTGGGGTCGGCCGGGTTGGCGAGCTTCACGCGGACCTGGAACATGCCCCTGGGCGGTCTCCTCGCGAATCGGTCCCGCCGCGGAGCGTCGGGACTACGCCACGGCAACTACCCGTATTTTACCCTCGAGATGGGTGGCCGCGAGCCCCGGGCGTCGCGTCAGCGGGTTGCCCGCGGTCGGGTTCGGGGGAGCGCCGGATTTCGGCTGGAGGGGACTGCGGCGATTACTCGGTCGGCGCAACCTGTTATACAGTCGAAGGTTACGCGCACCGCGGCCCCGGCAACTCGTCTTGTCCCCCCGGGGGGATGCCGCTAGAATGCCGCCCTTCTCGGCCTTTCCTCGGGGGGGCCGGGCTTGGAAAGGCCGAAGAAAACACTGGGGGCCCGGTCAACTTCGCGACGGTGAGTCTATCGCATAGCCGGCAGCAAACTTGCTGCCGGGGTCCCGGCGGTCGTTGACCGCCGGCTATGGACGACTGTCGTCGACCGCTGGCTGTGCATAACTGCGAGGTTGACGGTCCCGCAAAGCCCCCCTTGGTTCGCCCTGACGCCGCAAGCGGTTCCCGCACGTACTCACCTCAGAAAGGCCCCCATGGCTGCGGAAAGGACGCCGCACGACGAGCCCTCGCTGCTGGCCGGCCCGCTCGGATGGATCACGCGCGGGGTGGTGCGCTACCCGGCCCCCACGCTGGCCGTGGCCGTGGCCCTGGCGGTTCTTGCGCTGGGGCTTTCGAGCACGCGACTGGGTTTCCGCACCAGCCGGCTCGATCTGTTGAACCCCGAGAGCAACTGCAACCGCCTCTGGATCGAGTACATCAACGAGTTCGGCGACGAGGACGACGTGGTCGTGGTGGTCGAGGGGGCCTCGCGAGAAGAGGTCGTGCCCGTCTTGGAACAGATCTCGGCCGACCTGGTGCGCCACGACCGGCTCTTCCAGGCGGTGCTGCATGAGGTGGACCTCTCGCGGGTGCGGGCCAAGGGGCTGCACTACCTCCAGCCGGCCGAGCTGCTGGCCATCGAACGGTTTCTCGAGAAGGTCGAGCCGATCCTCCGCGGCGATTGGGCCCGGTTGAATCTGGGCAACGTGGCGTCGGGCCTCTGCGCGCGGCTCGACGAGGGCGCCCGGGTTGGAGCCGGCGCCGGCGCCGAGGCCGGCCTGGCCCGGCTCGCCGAGAGCCTGTTGGCGGCCACGGGCGAGCTGGGGCGGTATCAGTCGCCCTGGCCCGAGATGCCTTGCTCCGTGGCCACGATCAGCGAGCTTTCGAGCGAGTACCTGCTGTTCAACGAGGGGCGCCTGGGCGTGGTCCTGCTCTGGCTGGCCAAAGAGGAAGGGCAGGACAGCTTCGTCCAGGGGAGCAAGGCCATCGACACGCTCCGGGATCTCTTGGCCCGAACCCAGCAGCGATTCGAGCCGATCTACCCGGGCATCAAGATCGGGCTGACGGGACTGCCGGTGATGGAAAACGACGAGATGCGCTCCAGCCAGGTCTCGATGATGGAGGCCAGCCTGCTCTCGCTGGTGGGCGTGGCCTGCCTCTTCGTGGCCGGGTTCGGGGGCTTAAGGCACCCGCTGATGACCGTGGCCTCGCTGCTCGTGGCCCTGGGGTGGTCGTTGGGGTACATCACCCTCTCGGTCGGGCACCTGAACATCCTGAGCATCTCGTTCGGGGTGATTCTGATCGGGCTGGGGATCGACTTCGGCGTTCACTACGCCGCCCGGTACTTGCAGCTTCGCGAGCAGTTCCGCCAAAGTGGCGACGCCCTGGTGCGAACTGCCCAAGGCGTAGGGCCCGGCATCCTCACCGGCGCGGTGACCACGGCGATCGCGTTCTTCATGGCAGGGCTCACCGAGTTCACCGGCGTGGCCGAGCTGGGGATCATCGCCGGCGGGGGGATTTTGCTCTGCTGCTTAGGCGCGATGACGCTGCTGCCCGCCATCATCCAGCTCTCCGACGCCAAGCGGCCCGGCGAGGTGCTGCCGGCCCCCTTGGACATCCACGGCTGGATGATGCCCTTGTTCCGGCGGCCCAAAATCCTGCTCTGCGTTACCCTGGGCGTGACGGCGGGGCTCGCGCTGGGGATGACCGGGCTGGAGTACGACCACAACCTCTTGAACCTCCAGCCCGAGGGGCTCGAAAGCGTCGAGCTGGAGAAGAAGCTCCTAAACGAGAGCGACCAGAGCGTGTGGTTCGCCCTCTCGGTGGCCGACAGCCGCGAGGAACTCTTGGCGCGCAAGCAGGAGTTCCTCGACGGCATCCGAAGCGGGCACCTGAAGTCGATTCAGCGGATCGAGGAGATCGCCTCGCTGATCCCGGCCGACCATGAGCAAAAGCTCCCGATCATCGAACGGATCTACGCCCGGCTGGCCGAACTACCCGAACGCCCGCCGCGAATCCCGGTCGATCCCCCGGCCGACCTGGGCCGCGCGTTGGCCCGAGCCCAGGCCATGCTGGCCGGCCTGCCCCGGCTGGGCCGCGTCCACCGCCAGCTCGATCAGGTGCGCGACGCGCTCAGGCAGATGCCCGTCTCCGAGTGCTACAGCCGGCTCTCCGACTACCAGCAGCGCATGGCCGGCGATCTTCTAAGCCGGCTGCACACGCTGCGGACCATGGCTACGCCCGAGCCGCCGAACCTCAGCGACCTGCCCGAGGGGCTCGTCTCGCGGTTTGTGGGCCAGGACGGACGCCATTTGCTGAAGATCTACGCCAAGGGCGACATTTGGGACATGGACGCCATGGAGCAGTTCGTGGCCGACGTGCGCAGCGTCGACCCCCGGGCTACGGGCAACCCGTTGCAGACCTACGAAGCATCGCGCCAGATGAAGCGGAGCTACGAGCAGGCCGCTTGGTACGCCCTGGCCGCGATCCTGATGGTGATCTACATCGACTTCCGCAGCTTGCGCTACACGCTGCTGGCGATGCTCCCCTTGGGCCTGGGGATGCTCCAGCTCTTCGGCATCCTGGGCATCCTGCAGTTGCCGCTGAACCCGGCCAACATGATCGTGCTGCCGCTGATCCTGGGCATCGGGATCGACGACGGGGTCCACGTGGTCCACGACTTCCGGCGCCAGCGGGGCCGCTACCGGATGAGCCCCTCGACCGCCTCGGCCGTGTTGATCACGTCGCTGACGACCATGGTCGGGTTCGGCAGCCTGATGATCGCCCGCCACCAGGGCTTGCAGAGCCTCGGCCGGGTGCTCACCATCGGCGTGAGCTGCTGCCTGTTCACCTCGCTGGTCATGCTGCCGGCGTTGCTGATGTGGATCACGCGCCACCGTGCGGAAGCGGAGAACGACGAAGAGCGGGACGCAGATCGCGACGGCCACGACGCCCGCGAAGAGCGCTCGGCGATCCTGCGTAAGAGCGTCCGCGTCGACCCGGCACACCACCCGGGCACCAGCCGCCACGCCGTGCCGGGCTCGCCCGTCCGAACCCACGGCGTTCCGGCCGAGCGCCGTTAGCAGTGGATCGACCCACGATTGGCGGGTGCCAGGGGCACACTTGCCTGCCCCTGAGGGCCGAGGGTGGACAAGCCGCCCATGCCCCCATCCACCCCCCGCCAGGGTGGATTCTGCCCGCTCCCCCGCCATCGGCCGGCAGACTTTCCAGCCCAGGCGTAGAATAGTAAACTGGGGACTTCGGACCTTACGAATACATGAAATGCGCCCTACCGGAGTCGTCGGACGATGGCCAAGCCACAGCGAAAGATCAAGAAAGCCAATCACGGCAGGCGACCTGCCAGCAGCAAGGCCCGAAAGCAGAAGCGTCGGGAAGTGCGTACGTAGGCCGGTGGACCGGACCACCGGCGGGGCGGCTAATACCCGACTCAGGTGTTATCCCGCGCCCATACGAAGGAGTCAGCCGTGCCCAAGATGCCCCCGATCATCGACTTCTCCAAGTTCGATCCGGACCGGGTGATCGCCGACACCGAGGAGATCCGCCGCTACAACCCCCAGCGCTACGAGATGGAGCAGCTCACGGCGATCTGTTACGAGGACCGTGAGAACAACGTGATCGTGGGGTACAAGGATTTGGGGCCGGACGAGTTCTGGGTCCGCGGGCACATGCCCGGAATCCCGATCATGCCCGGCGTGATCATGTGCGAGGCCGCCGCCCAGCTCGCCTCCTACTACTGCCGGCGCTACCAGTTGATCGACGGGATGGTGGGGTTCGGCGGTCTGGAGAACGTCCGTTTCCGCGGGCTGGTCCGGCCGGGGGACCGCTTCGTGATTGCCGCCCGGCTGCTGAAGCTCCGCCGTTCGATCATGACCTGTGAGTTCCAGTGCTTCGTCCAGCAGAACCTGGTCTGCGACGGAGTGCTCAAGGGGATCCCGCTGCCGATCGAGGAAGTCGCCGGCGAGCAGAGCTAGCTGACGCCCTGAGAACGAAAAGGGGACGGGGCTAATTTGTGCGAAGCACCCTTCGGGCCGTTCCGGCAAATTAGCCCCGTCCCCTTTTCGTTGCCCGCCCTCCCCCACCCCACACCGCCCCGGCCATGCTCTTCCCGTTCCATGACGACAACCCCACCGTACGCGCGCCGGTGGCCACCGTGGGGCTGATCGCGCTGAACGTGCTGGCTTTCGTCTATGTGAGCCGGCTGCCGGCGGAGAAGCAGCAGGACGTGGTCTACCACCAGGGCTTTGTCCCGGCGCGGATCGAGCAGCTTCGCCGCCCGCACGTGCTGGAGATCCAACTCCGCGAGCAGGTGCCCGTGGGCCGCGCGCCGCGGGGGCAGTTGATCGTCCGGCAACGGGTCCACACAATCGAGCTCGAAGCCGATCGCCCGGAGATTCTCGCGTCGCTGGTGACCTGCATGTTCCTGCACGGAGGCTGGCTCCACTTGCTCGGCAACATGTGGTTCTTGTGGGTCTTCGGCAACAACGTGGAGGACCGGCTCGGCCGGCTGCTGTTCCTGCTGGTTTACCTCGGGGGCGGGCTGATCGCCACGGCCTGCCACTGGACCGTATATTCCGATAGCCTCACGCCGGTGATCGGGGCCAGCGGGGCCGTGGCCGCCGTGCTGGGGGCCTACGCCATCACCTGGCCCTGGGCCCGCGTCCACACGCTCGTGTTCCTGTTCTTCTTCATCACGGTGATCGACATCCCGGCCCTGGTCGTGCTGGGCGTCTGGTTCGCCGGTCAGTTGCTCGCGGGAATGCAGGCGCTGAAGCACGCGGCGGCGGCCACCGGCGTGGCCTGGTGGGCCCACATCGGCGGCTTCGCGGCCGGCGTGGTGTTGATGCCCCTGTTGGGTTCGCTGGTCGCCGCGCCCAAGCCGATGCGCCGCCGGGAAGCGCGGGAAGTCGAACGCGCCGACCGGTGGTAACGAGTCACCCCCATGGGCCGCCGCGCTCTGAGAAAAGTCGATCCCTCGCTGGACCTCTCGGCCCACCTGAGGGCGTTCGGCGAGCTGCCCCGTCCCTGGCACCCGGAGGCCCTGTTCGGGCGCCGTGCCCCGCTGGAGGTCGAGGTCGGCTCGGGCAAGGGGCTCTTTCTGCGCTCGGCCGCCGCCGCACGGCCCGGGACCGACTTCCTGGGCATCGAACTGGCCGGCAAGTACGCCCGCCTCGCCGCCGCGGCCCTGGCCAAGCGGAACCTGCCAAACGCGGTCGTAGTCGCGGCCGACGCCCTGCGCGTCTTCGCCGAGCTGCTGCCCGACGCCTCGCTCGAGGCCGTCCACGTCTACTTCCCCGACCCTTGGTGGAAGAAGCGGCACAAGAAGCGCCGCCTGATGCGCGAGTCGTTCGCGCGCGACGTCGAGCGGACGCTGCGGTCCGGCGGGCTGCTCCATTTCTGGACCGACGTCGAGGAGTACTTCCACACGTCGCTCGAGCTGCTGGCGGCACACACCCGGCTCGAGGGCCCGCTCGACGTGCCCGAATCCCCCGCCGAGCACGACATGGACTATCGCACCCACTTCGAGCGCCGCGTGCGCCTGCACGACGAGGCGGTTTACCGGGCGGAGTTTCGCAAGCGGTAGCCCCGCTGCTGCGTCTGCTCCCGCTTGCAGGCGCGCGGGCCCTTCTACCGGAACCAGCCCAGGCGCCGCGATCCGAAGGCGTCGAGCGCCTTTTGCTCGGTGTCGTAGATGTCGAGCACCTTGTGCAGCCCCATCACGTGGAAGACTTCCATGATGTTGGGGCAGATGCAGCAGAGCTTCAGGCGGACTTTGTCGCGCTTGCACATCTTGTGCAGCTTCATGATCTGCCCGATCATGGCCGAGGCCATGAACTGGACCTTGGCGAAGTTCAAGAGCAGCTTGTGGTCGGCCGCGGCCTGGAGCGTGAGGTTCTTGAACTCCTCGCCGATCTCGGCCACCGCCGCGGTGTCGAGGATCCTCACGTCCAGCAGCGTGACCACCACCACGTCCTCTTTGTCCTTGATGTCCAGCACCATGGCTGTGAACCTCGCTCGCGATACGAAACTCGCCCCGGCCGACGGCGCCGGGCCGCCCTGCCACTGCTGTGGCGATGACCTCCCCATTGTGTACTCCGCGGCGGTGCCGGGGTAGCCCGGGCGACGCGATCCGCCGCTGTCGACCTTCTTTGCACAAGGGTTTTCAACGGGTGTATTCGGAATGACGACACGGCGGATCGACCCAAGGACACTTGACGGGGATTTCACGCCCCAGCCGGAGCCGTGCCGGGCTGCGCTCGCCGACGCAACCTCTTTGCAAAAAAGTAGTTACGTCGCCGCGGTTTCCCGGCAAGCCGTCGCGGTACGCGAAGTGCATCCCCATGAGGGCGCAGGCGGCCAGACGTGCCGTCGCAGCCAACTGGAGCCCCCGTGCGGAGGACGAACCATGACCTGGAAAACCCTCGCGTGTCTTGGTGTTGCGGTCGCCGGGCTCGGTGCGGGTTCTGCCGCAGCCCAGCAGCTCGGCGCCGCCTTCGGCCCGGCTCAGGGCGATGCAGCGGCGGCGCTCCCGGCCGGCGTGCCCGACAAAAACGCCGCGCCGGAGCTCAAACGGGCGTGGGTCCGCGAGCAGATGTTGCGGGAGTTCCGCGGCACGGGCCGTGAACCCGAGGTCGAGGCGGCAGTGGCCGCCATGTCGCCGGCGCGAATCGACCGGCTCCTCGAGATC
>Ga0180438_10002703_pt1 | contig 28220 bp, 17 predicted proteins | sample SS_ome_12_FD_132455 | JGI IMG/M metagenome (GOLD analysis project Ga0180438, IMG submission 132455) | Hypersaline lake sediment archaeal communities from the Salton Sea, California, USA - SS_3_D_2 metaG | ecosystem: Environmental > Aquatic > Non-marine Saline and Alkaline > Hypersaline >...
ACGCAAATGCTTCCCCTCCTCAAAGTCCATATCATCCAGAGAAAACGGCGTTCCCTGAGGCCATCCCATCTGCGACCACCAGTCCTGGAACATTCTACTCCATACCATTTTGCTCTTCACCGTCGTGGTTTGGCACGGGAGCACCAATGAGCTGTGCCCACTCCTCGCGCGCATCGGCGACGAGATGGAGCGACCCGGTCACCAGCAGGCCACTGCCTGGGTCCATCATCGACAGTCCGCGCCGCATTGACTTTCTCACATTCACACTGACCTCGGCGCCCCCTCCCACCGAAGCGACAACATCGGCCAACTCGACGGGCGCTGCCGCCCGGGGATGATCGGAGCGAGTGACAATGACATAGTCACTGATGGACAGAAGAGGACTCAGCATCCCAGCAATGTCCTTGTCGGCCGAAGCGCCAAAGACAAGTACCCAACGTCGGCCGGGGAACCATTCTCCCAACGCCTGGCGCAGCACCTGCGCCGAGTAGGGATTGTGCGCACCATCTGCGACCACCAGGGGCTCGCGGCTGAGGATCTCCATCCGCCCCGGCCAGCGGACGTTGCGCAGTCCTTCCCGCACAGCCTCGGCAGGAACGCGAAAGCCCCGCTGGCCCAGGATATCCAATGCCGCGAGGGCGCTGGTCGCGTTCTGCAGTTGATGGCGGCCCAACAGAGGGATCCAATACTCTCCGTCCAAGTCCGATCCGCCGTCAGTGATGCGCCGGACGGCGAACGCTTGGCCATCCAGGTCTGCTGCGCCAGGTTCGTAATCCCAGTCACGACCAATCTCTGTGAGTGGAGCGCCGCGCTCCTGGCTCACAGCCTCAAGCGTCTTGATCGCTTCGGCGCGCTGCGGCGCACTGACTACTGGAATGCCAGGCTTGATAATGCCGGCCTTCTCATAGGCGATCTCGGCCAACGTATCACCCAGCAGATACGTATGCTCAAGGCTGAGCGAAGTGATGATGGAAACCTCGGGTGTCAGGACGTTGGTAGCGTCGAGCCGACCGCCCAGGCCTACCTCGACGACGGCCATATCCACCGCGGAGCGAGCAAAGCACAGGAACCCGATGGCAGTAATGGCCTCGAAGTAGGTCACGTCAGGTGTACGCTCGATCAGCGGCCGGGCCTCCTCCACCAGTGCAATGACATCCCCCGGCGCGATCTTTCGCCCAGCCACCTGGATACGTTCGCGGAACGTGTGGAGATGGGGCGAGATGTAGAGACCCGTGCGGTAGCCAGCGGCCCGCAGACATGCCTCGCACATCGCCGCGGCGGAACCCTTACCCTTGGTCCCGGCAATGTGGATCGACGGGAAGCGAGTATGAGGGTCTCCCATCGGCGCCAGCAGTCGCTCGACCCGAGATAGATCGTGCGTCTCGGGCGTGTACCGCTCGATCCGTATCTTCTCATAGTCCGTGAGGCTATAGAGATAGGCGATAGTCTCGAAATAGTCCATCATTCCAGTCGGGTGCGGATTGTACTCCGTTTTCCTGGGAAACGCAAGTCAGAGTATTGCTGGATTCGCAGGCTGATGCGTGCGTAGACTTGGTCGGTCGAGACATGCCAGTCCAGCACTACGAGTCCACGAACCTGTGGTTTCACAAGTCCACGAACGTGGAAGTTCGCGAGCGCGAGTTTACCAATCCACCGACGTGTGGTATACTTCCGTCCGAACCCTGACACAGGAGATTTCCGTTGCGATTGCAGCACATTCTGTTGACGTCAGCAGTGTTAGGACTGGCGCTGGCGCTGACCGCTTGCGGCGAAAAACCACTGCTGACCGAGGTCTCGTTCACCCCAGACCTTATCACACCTAACGCCGATGGCGATACGGACGTACTACGGATCACCTACAACCTGGACCGCAGCGCCGATGTCTCGATCACCTTCGAGGATCAGGACGGGAATCGCTACTACTTCCGCGACCGGGTCCACCATGCCCCTTCGGTCGAGGAACCCTATCAGGTCTTGTTTGCCGGCGTAGTGAACGGGTACGTGCTGCCTGGTGAGGAATTCGAGGGCTTTGCGGTGGAGAAGCGCGTGCTACAGGACGGCGTCTACACCTGGGCAGTGGAGGCGACTGATGCAGAGGGCGTCACAGAACAGGCCACTGGCACGCTTACCATCGCCGACGCCGACACTGTGCTGCCGGGGTTGCGCGGCTTTAGCGTGTACCCATCGGTTTTCAGTCCCAATCGAGACAGCATTGACGACCGGGCAACGATCAACGTAAATCTCAAGAAGGACGTGGAGGAACTGACAGTCTACCTGGAGGGAGAAGACGGCGTACGCCACCACGTGATGGAGAAGGAAACGGCCACACCGCTCAACGAAGCCGGCTGGCACGAGTTCGACTACGACGCTGGAGTGGATCTTGGGGCAGACCCACCGCCCGATGGCACGTATACCGTGACTATGCGAGCACGGGACGCAGAGGGCCAATGGACGGTCGCAACGGGCCAGCTAACCATAGAGAACGGCGGCGTGCCCCGGGCATACATCCTTAACGGAGAGGTGGAGTGGTCGGCAGGGACCATCCCGCTGGGCGATACGCTCTGTTTCACCCTGACAGTCGAAAACGACAGCGTCGTACCCATCCGTACCAGTGGCCCGCCGCCGGGCACCGTGTACGACAGCAACCAGAACTATGCCACCCTGGGCGAGTACGAACAGTCGGGCGCGTTCCGGGTGGGCATCCATTGCGAGACTAGTGCCACAGATCATCCCTGGCGCTGGGCGGTAGGCGGACCAGGCGACCTGGTGTCGGATGATGAAGGACACCTCTACCTCCCAGCAGGGGAACGGGCTGTCATCACGGGCGGCATTCGCTTCCTGGACGTGGTCGAAGCTCGCAATCCACAGTACTGCTATGCATCGCTGATCCACGAGGACGTGGAGATCTCAACGGTGAATTTCCGGGTGGATCCAGTCTTCCTCCGCATCCAGGTTCCATAACATTCCCGCCCCTGACTTCCACCCAGCCTGACGCTTTGGGAGAGCAAAACGCATCAGTAGAGAAGGCTGTTGTGAGACAGCACTACTCTATGTTATAATGGGCTAATCCCCGGTAGAGCAGACGCGGTTTCCATCTCGGCTTAAGACCGGGAAGCGGTGGGGAATCCTCAAACCGGTGAGGCGATCTTTGATCATCGAGCGCAAGGCGTTCGAACCAGTTTATGTGATCAGAGTTTGTGTAGCCTGAGGTATCAGACGGAAGTTAACCCAAGGAGGTGCAAGGTGAGGAAGGGATACTTGCCGGCGATGGTGGCCGTATGTTTGAGCGGGGCAGCGCTGGCACTGCTCGGCTTTTTCCTGACCCCGAGGCCCAGCACGATCTATGCCTCCCCGGTCAAGGACACAGCCGCCACACCAGACCTGATCATCAGTGTATACGCGGCCGACGAGACCGTGCTGGCCAACGAGGTTATCTCGTTCACCCTGCTCTACACCAACGCCTTCGGCTCGCCACTCTCCGACGTGGTCATCACCAGCACCTTGAGCCCCAAGCAGATCTACAGCGACACTCAGGGCTACCTCAGCGATCCCATCATATCGACCGACAGCTTTACCTGCAGTGGCGATTTTGATGGCGGATATACCCTGGAATGGCAGTTAGGGACGCTCGCGGTCGATGCTCAGGGATGGATCGCCGTCACCACAACCTTGCCCATCACGGCGGAGCCTCCCTTGAAAGACAGTGACCGATGGCCCTTGCTCGGGATGTCGGCCGTGATCACCACGTCCACGCCAGGGGCCACCGCCGGGAACCCTCAGGGACAAGCAGGAGACGATGCCAGCGTCATGGTGGTTGGGCCGGTGCTCCAAATCACCAAAGGAACCGACCCGGAGACGGTGCGACCCGGCCGCTTGCTGACCTACACCCTCACGGTGAAGAACCTGGATCGCGCCGACGTGATCGCCGCTACCGGTATCGTCATTACCGACGCTCTGCCGGTGAACACCAGCTACGTCGTCGGCAGTTGCCAACCAGCCCCTTGCTCATACGACAGCATCTCCCAGACGGTCACCTGGAATCCCACTGGCTCACTCGCAAGGGACAGTACCATGGCGGTGACCTTCACTGTGCGGATCACGGAAACCTTCCCCAGTTGTCCACCCCCCAAGATCAAGAACATCAGCTACCGTGTAAGCTCCGATGAGACCATTCGTCCTGTGACCGGCAAGAAACTGGAGACCACCGTGGACGACGTCCTGGAAAAGACCATCGAGACACCCGACCCGCCGCCAAGGGAGAACGAAGTGTTCCCTGGGGGCATTGTCACCTACACCATCAGCATTTACAATCCGTATCACGATCAACCTCTGACAGACCTGCAACTTGGCGATGTGTTGCCAGGCACGCCCAACTTGTTCACCTTCCTAAACATGGTGGACGGCGATCCCACCATACCTACCCCGGTTGTCACTTCTCCCCACGTGATATGGGAGAATCTGAGCGTGGACGCTGGCGACATGATCAGCTTTTCCTTCAGCGCGTGGGTACCCTACCACATCGACCTGGGCTCCGCGTCCAGAGACTACAAGAACTTCCTGTGGGCCTTTGTACCAGACTTGGTCATCTGCGATATGCAGGACCAGGAGCCTTCCAAGGCGAAGGTAACTCGCCAAATCAAACTCGACAAGAGTGTGGAGCCCAGCCTCGTACTGTCAGGGGAGATGGTGACCTATACGATTAGCCTGGCGAACTTGGGCGACACCGATATCAGTGACATCCGCCTCACCGATACGCTGCCCGCCGACTTCTACTACGTGGAGATGGTTCATGGGCCAAACCCGATACCCGAATACAGGCACAACCCGGTCGTATGGGACAATCTCGTAGTGCCAGCCAACAGTGCCATATGGCTCTCCTTCCGTGCGATAGCCATCGGCCGGCCCCTCCAGGAGTATGTGAACACTCTTTCAGCCAGTAGCCCCTGGACGACCATCCCTGAGATCAGGAAAGCCAAGGTGAAGATTGCCTCTCCCTTTTCGCTTAACAAGAGCGTCGATCCCAGCGAGATATTCATAGACGAGACATGGGGGAACGATGTGGAGTACGACATTCTGATCTGCAACGTAGCCACGGGCACCTACACGATTGATGGGGTTGCAGATATAACTCACCCTGGCTTTGTCGTGGATGGACCTCAGGGACTTGAGGGCGCACACCACCTAGTGGACTATCCCCTGGGCTCCTCCGTCGACCTAGAACCAAACGATTGCTTCACCTATACATTCGGGGCCGACGTGACCATGGACCTGGGTTGCGGCAAGCTTCCCCACACGTACTGGAACGAGACCGGTAACGTCGGGTTCCACGTTGAGGACGACCCTGAAGACCTGTGGTACGTCAACACGATCAAACTCGCACCGCTGCTGATCAAACCCCACGTCATGGTCCAGAAGGAATCAAACCACGCTGCCGTGCTGCCAGGGGAGACGATCGTATACACCATCACCCTCACCAACATCTCCAATATCCCGGTACACGACATAACGATCGTTGACACGCTGCCCGGCGATGGCTCACTCAATTTCGTCTATTCGGACACGATCGTGGGTCCACCGCCCAATGACACCACACCGCCTCGGATCATTTGGGAGAATCAGAGTGTTTCAGGTCAGGGCGGGCAACTGGTGCTGGCGTTTCGCGCCCGGGTGCCAGAGGGAATCCTCCTCGGCAACTACTCGAACGATGTAAGTGCCACCACCACGGACCCCGTATGTATCGAGAGCATCGCGCCGACAGCCAGGCTAGAGGTGACCGATGAGATCATCGAGCTGACCAAAGAGGTCAAGCCCGAAGAGGTTCCGCCTCTCGGCGCTGTGCGGTATGAGATCAAGCTGAAGAACAAGGATTCGGTGCCCATCACCGGGGTGGTTGTTACAGAGACCCTGCCCCGCGCGTCGAACCAGGATTTTGTGTTCTTGGACATGGTGCCAGGAGATCCGGAGCCGACCGAGATCAGGGGCCGGCAGGTGATCTGGAGGAACCTGACCATACCCGGAGATGAGACCGTAAGACTGCGGTTCGACGTCCAGGTGATAGCCCTCTACGGCCAGTACAACAACGCTGTGGACGCCTGGTGCCCCCGGAGCCAGACCATCACGCCCAAGGTCCCACCGGGCGTCACAGCGCCGGTGGACGTACTACCGGGCGTGCTGGTGGAAAAGACCGTCTTCCCGACGCAAACCACAAGCGGCGGGATCCTGGTCTACACGATCACGCTCCACAACCAGTCGAAGGACAGGGTGGAGAACGTGCTTATCACCGACACACTACCGGCCGGGTTTACGTATTGGCGGAGGCTAAGTGACCACTACCCGCTCAAACGATCACCAGTGGTGGTTTGGAAAGTAGATATCGCGAAGCAAGCTTTTGAGGAGATCATCTTCGAGGTCAGGGTGAGGAGTGACACGCCCTCCGGGACGTACTACAACAAGGTGGAAGGATACAGCCCGGATGCCCTGATCCCGGGATTGGCGAGGGCGGCCCCAGTGATCGTTGAGGCGACCGGAGTGCCGTTCGTGTCTCTGCACAAGACCGTGTCACCAACTCAGACCGTGAACGGCGGGTCGGTGGTCTATACGGTCACCCTGGAGAATCTCTCCAGCGACAATTTCGCCGACGTGCGTATCACCGACACCCTGCCGCTCGGGTTCTCGTTCGTACAGATGTTGGGCAGCGACCCCACTTCGCCGGTCACCACCTCGCCACAGCTAGTCTGGGAACTGGACGAATTGAGGAGGTATGCAAGAGAGGAGTTCGTTTTCGAGGCGCGGGTGGGATATGAGGTGGTGTCAGGAACATATTCCAACACGGCACGAGCTTTCATCCCTCCGTACACAACCCTGGAGGCAGAAGAGACACCCCTGGTAGAGGTGCTGGCGATCGTGGAACCGGGCATCTTCCTGTCCAAGACCGTCCTCCCGACCCACACTGTAAATGGCGGAGTTGTGACCTATACCATCGTTATGACCAATCTGTCGGACTCGGTCCTCGAGAACGCCTACATCACCGAGATCCTGCCTGACGGGTTCTCCTTCCTTCAGATGGACGTCGGGCCCTCGCCGGTTCTCACGACCCCGCAGGTTGAATGGGAGCTGGGCCAAGTGGATATCGGAGAGAACCTGGAACTGGTCTTCCAGGTTCAGGTGGGGCTTGAGGTGAGGTCGGGGACATATACCAACACGGTAAGAGGTTGGAGTCCTCCCTTCACAACCTTCGGGGTGGAGGGAACAGCCCCGGTGGCGGTGGACGCGATCATGCCTAGCGGATTCGTATCCAAGACCGCCTTTCCGACTCAAACCATGGGTGGTGGGATCGTGACCTACACCATCACGCTGGACAACCGGTCGGGCGGCGTCTTGGAGAGCGTGCGCATCACCGACACCCTGCCCGATGGCTTCACGTTCCACGGGATGCCGGGACTCGGCGCTACGTTGGTTCTCACCGCCCCACAGGTCGTCTGGGAACTGGGGCAGATAGGGCCACACGAAAGTCAGGACTTGGTTTTCCAGGCGCAGGTAGGGCTTGACGTGACGCCAGGGGTGTACTCGAACGCGGTGGAGGCCCACAGCCCCTCGGCCCTGATTCTCGGGATAGAGGAAGCAGCACCGGTGCAGGTACGGCCGGGTGGGCTTCTGTCCAAGGCCGTCTTTCCAACTCAAGCGGTGAATGGCGGGATCGTGACCTACACCATCACCCTGGACAACCAGTCGGGCGATGTTCTGGAGAGCGTGCGCATCACCGACACCCTGCCCGATGGCTTCGCATTTCACGGGACGCCGGGCATCAGCACCACGTTGGTTCTCACCTCCCCGCAGGTCGTCTGGGACCTGGAGCGGATAGGCCCTGAAGACAGCCCGGAGTTAATTCTGGAGGCTCAGGTGGGGCCCAACGTGGCCCCAGGGACATATTTCAACTCCGTGGAGGGTTACAGTCCCTCTGGAATGATTCTTGGGGCAAGAGAGACGGCTCCGGTTTCGGTGGAAGGGACATTATCCGTGTTCCTACCCCTGGTGCTCAGGAACTAGACGCAATAGCCGTAGTGTCAGTAGATCAAGGAGGTGCAACGTGAACAACAGATGCCTATCAGCAACAGTGGCCCTGTGTTTGAGTGGGGTAGTTTTAGCTTTGCTTGCTGTCTTTCTGACTTCGGGGGCCAGGACCAGTCACGCCTCGTCATCCCAAGCCACGGCAGACACCCCCGACCTGATCATCAACGTGGAAGCGGGGGATGAGATCGCATTGGCCGACTCTGTGATCTCCTACACACTGCTCTACACCAATAGGCTTGCCCAGGAGCTACTGGATGTGACCATCTCCAGCACACTGAGTCCCAAGCAATATTACAGCTTTACCTATCTCAGCAATCCCGTGATACCGACCACCAGCTTTACCCTCGTCGACGGCAGCTTTGATTCCGGATACACGCTGGAATGGCAACTGGGGTCTCTCCCTGCGCAGATGGAGGGTTGGATCATCGTCACCACGACTATCCCACCCGAAGCAGAACCACCCTGGGATGACAAGAAGAGGTGGCCGCTCCTGGGAATGTCCGCCGTGATCACCACCTCCACTCCAGGGGTCAGCGCCGGGAATCCGCAAGGAGAGGAGGGCGACAGTGCCAGCGTCATGGTGGTGGGACCGGTGCTTCGGCTCACCAAGGGCGACGATCCAGATCCGGTGCGTCCTGGGCGCTTGCTGACCTACACCCTCATCCTGGAAAACAAGGCTAGAGAAGACGTGATCGCCGCCACCGGAATTGTCATCACCGACCTCGTGCCGGCAAACACCACGTTCTACACCGCCAGTGCCACGGGCTTCTATTCAGCAACTCCGCCCTCCAACGGGCTTGTCATCTGGCATCCGCCTGATCCGCTGAAACCAGGCACTACCGTGGAGGTGAGCTTTACGGTACGGCTCACGGAAAGCATGCCATCGTGTCCACCAAGCAACATCCGTAACGACGATCTAGACTTCAGCGCGAGTGCCTACGAGACGATTCAGCCCGTGTCCGGTTACAGAGACGTATCTACGGCTGTAGACGACGTCCTGGAAAAGTCAATCGACGCCCCTGCGCTTCCGGCTGGGGACAAAACGGTGTTTCCCGGGGGAATTGTCACCTACACGATCAGTATCTACAACCCACGGCACGATCAACCATTGGAGAGCTTGCGCCTGACCGACACGTTTGAGTCGAATCTATTCACGTTCCTGAATATGCTGGAGGACGGTCCTACTCCAGTCACCACCACCCCACAGGTAGTCTGGGAGAATCTGAGCGTAGCCGCTGGAAATGTGACCAGTTTCTCCTTCCGCGCCCGCGTGCCCTACCACATCTACATTCCGCCGAACAAGACACACCAGATCTATGAGAACGACCTATCGGCCTTTGTGCCAGGGCTCACCATCTGCGATATGAAGGACAACGGACCTTCCCAGGCAGATGTTACCCGCCAAATCGGGCTCAGTAAGGATGTGGACCCTGATCACGTGCTGTCGGGCGGAATTGTGACCTACACCATAACCCTGCAGAACTATGGCGATACCACAATTAACTCCATTCGCCTCACAGACACCCTGCCCAACACCGAGGGCGCCGATTTCCACTACGTGGACATGGTGCATGGGCCAGACCCCGTAGCCGATTACCGGGAGAATCCGGTGGTCTGGGACAACCTGGTTGTGACCGCTAACAGCCAGATAACGCTCTCCTTCCGCGCGGTGGCCATCGGCCTTCCCCTGGAGACGTATGGCAACGACGTCTCCGCCAGCAGCCCCTGGACGACGATCCCCGCCATAACGAACAAGGCCAAGGTGACCATTGACTCTCCTCTGAGGATGGACAAAATCGTCCAGCCGAGTGAGACGTTCGTGGAGGAAACCGTGAACTACGCGGTCACGATCTGCAACGTGGCTACAGGCACCTATACGATCGACCAATTCAGGGATTATCTTTCCCCCGGCTTTTATCCCAGCGGAGGAGGAGGCAGTCCCTACGAGTTCGGCATATCGCCCCCCGTGGCGCTGGCGCCCAGCGGATGTTGGTATCACAACTTTGACATCGACGTGACGACTGATGTGGGTTGCGGAAACCTGCCCAAGACGTTCAAGAATGAAAAGGGCACCGCACAGATCCACATCGTGGACCCAGTGGCAGCCTGGCTCGGCAACGCGGTCGATCTGGCGCCGCTGAGGGTCAACCCTCACGTGAGGCTCGAAAAAGAGAGTGATCACAAGGTCGTGCTGCCCGGAGAGGTGGTTGTGTACACCATCACTCTGACCAACGACTGTGACCTCACGGTCCACAACGTGACGGTCGTTGACACGCTGCCCGGCGACGGCTCTGTCGATTTTGTCTATTCAGACACAGTAGCAGGTCCACAACCCAACAACACGACGCCTCCCCAGATTGTTTGGCAGAATCAGACGATTGGGCCAGGAGAACAACTGGTGCTGGCGTTTCGTGCCCGTGTCCCCACAGGCATAGAGTTGGGCAGTTACAAGAACCGAGTGACAGCCTCTACCACGGATCTGGTCTGCATCGAGAGCATCGATCCGACAGCCCCGGTAGCGGTGGTTGACGAGATCATCGAACTGAGCAAAGTGGCCAGTCCCGCCGAGGTGCCCCCCCGGGGCATCGTCCGGTACGAGATCAGGCTAAAGAACAAAGATTCCGTGCCTATCGCAGGCGTAACTGTCACTGAGGCTCTGCCCAGCAAGTTGGGCCAGGACTTTCGGTTCGTGGATATGGTAGAGGGCGACCCTGAACCCAGCGAGATCATTGGCCAAGATGTGATCTGGAGGGATCTGACCGTGCCTGGCGATACCACGCTGAAGCTGCGCTTCGACGCTCAAGCGGCGATTCTCTTCGGGTCCTATGAAAACCAGGTGAGCGAACTGTACCCACGGCCTTCGCCCGCAGACCCCTCGGGCACGACATTCCTGGGAGCGCCGGTGACCGTGCTGCCGGGCGTGGTCATGTACAAGACCGTCTTTCCAACCCAAACTCTGAATGGCAGCACAGTCGTCTACACCATTACCCTCTACAACCAGTGGACTGGGTCGCTGGACGACGTGCGCATCACCGATACCCTGCCCGCCAACTTCCGGTACCAGAGGATGTTGGCGGGGCCTGCCCCCAGTGTTCGCGATTCCCCGACTATAGCCTGGGACCTGGGTGAAGTGGGAAAGGGAGACAGCGAGGAACTCGTCTTCCAGGTATGGGCTCAGATGCCGCCGCAGAGCAACATGATCACGCAGACGTATTACAACAAAGTGGAGGGGGCCAGTCCCTCAGCCCAGATCCCCGGCATAGAGGAAGCGGCACCGGTGGAGCTGTGGCCCAGGGATCTAGCGTTCGTGTACCTGCCCCTGACACTCAGAGGCTATTCGCAATAGCGCAGGATGTCTCCGAGTCCTGGATTTCAGGTTCAGCAAGCCCGCGGCCCAAAACCCGGAACAGGCAACCACCGAAGCAGGCACCGATTCTCTCGATGTCTGTAGACCCGACGAACAAGAGCCCGCTCCGTAGGGAGCGGGCTCATCGCTACCTTGTAGGTCACCTCCATTGAAGGAGCTTGCCACTACCCGCCTGCCCGCTCCCGTTCCTCCAGCGCCAGGAAGATCTTTTCCGCCGAGAGCGGCAGAGCGCTGAAGCGGATGCCGAGGGCGTCGTAGATGGCGTTGGCCATCGCCGGTGCGGTCTGCACCATCACGTGCTCGCCCACGCCCCGCGCGCCCCACGGACCATCCTCCAGCGGCGTCTCGACAAAGTCGCCGTGAATCTCTTTGGGCGCGTCCACGCTGGTCGCAATGCGGTAATCGACAAAGCTGGAGTTGAGGGGGCGACCCGCCTCATCGAACCGAAGCACCTCAAAAGCCGAGCTCATGCCGTGCACCGCCCCGCCCTCGATCTGCGCCATCACCAGGTCCGGATTGATCGCCTTGCCCACGTCGTAGGCGCTGGCGATCTTGAGTACCTCAACCTGCCCGGTCTCGGTATCGATCTCCAGATCCACCGCCTGCGCGCCAACGGTGTAGTGAACCACGGCACGGGTGCCCTGCCCGGTCTCGAAATCCAGGTTGGTGACGTAGGTCGGCATGAACCGCCCCTGGCCGACGATGGGACCGCCCTTCCAACCCTCAAAGTTCTCGTTGGGCAGGCCATAGATGACCATGTCCTTGAGCGTCTGTTCCTGCTCGGACTTGTAAGAGATCACCTTGCCGCCCTTGATGTCCAGGTCCTCAGGCTCCTCGTCCCAGTGATCGGCCACGATCTCCAGAATCTGTCGTCGGGCATCCTCAGCCGCGGCCTTGACCGCGTTGCCCGTGGACCAGGTAATGCGGCTGGCCACCGTCTGCCACTCGTAGGGGCTGTACTTGGTGTCCACAGGGACCGAGACGCGCACCCACTCGTAGGGCACGCCCAGCACCTGGGCCGCCATCTGCGCCACGACGGTGAACGCCCCCTGCCCCAAGTCCTGCGCCCCGACCTCGACGTTGAGCGTCGCGTCCTCGTTGAAGCGCACGATGGCCGAGCTGCCGGGGTTAGGCGGCATCGCCGGCGCCTTCCACATGATGGCGACGCCCTTGCCACGCTTCTTGTGCGGTGCAGAGGCCTCCTCCTTCGTACCCCAACGTATCGCCTCGGTGACCTTGTCGATGCAGGCCACCAGATCAATGGCCGGCATCGTCATCCCGGTCAGGATGGTATCCCCCGTTCTGACGCAGTTACGCCGCCGGAACTCGGCCGGGTCCATCCTGATCTTTTCGGCGAGTTGGTCCATGATCTGCTCGATGCCCCAATGAATCTCCGGCATGCCAAAGCCGCGCATAGCGCTGCCGATGGGTTCGTTGGTGTAGACGCAGTAGGAGTCCCCTTTCACGTTCGGGATGTCGTAGGGGCCGGTGCAGGAGTAACCAGCCGCGCGCGCGATGTTGACGCCATAGTCGTTGTAGGCACCGCCGCCGAAGTAGTATGCGGTCTCCATCGCCAGCAGGTTCCCATCGGCGTCGCAGCCGATCTTGGTGTGCGCCACCAGGCTCTGGCGCGTCGTCGTGCCAAAGAACTCCTCCTCGCGCGTCATGCGCAGCTTGACCGGATGCCCCTTGACGGCTCGCGCCAGCACGACCGCGTAGACCTCCGTCGAGACGCCCGCCTTGCCCCCAAAGCCGCCACCGACGTAGGGGGAGACCACGCGCAGGTTGCCATGCGGGATGTCCAAGCTCTGGGCGATCAGGTCGCGCTGGGCGAAGGGCGACTGCGAACAGGTCCACAGCGTCACGTTGCCGGAGGGTTCCCACAGAGACACCGCTACGTGCGGCTCGATGGGCACGTGCTGAATCCGCGGCAGGCGGAACGTCCCCTCCACGATGGCCGTGCACTTGGGCCAGGCGGATTCCACGTCCCCCTTGCGCAGCTTAAAGTGCTCCGAGATGTTGGTGCCCGGCTGGGGGAAGATAAAGTTGGCTACCTCGTACTTGCCCAGATCGGGATGAAGCAGGGGGGCATCCGGCTGGGCGGCCTCCACCGGGTCAAATACCGCCGGCAGCTCCTCGTACTCGACCTCGACAAGTCGAGCTGCCTCATCCGCGATCTCCTCACTGGTCGCCACAACCCCGGCGACGGGCTCGCCGACTACTCGCACCCGGTCAGTGGGAAAGATGGGACGGTCGATGAGATACAGACCGATGCGCGTGTTGACGTCCCTGCCGGTGACCACCGCCTTTACGCCGGGCATCTCCAGTGCCTTGCTCGCGTCTATGCGCTTGATCAGGGCATGGGCGTAGGAGCTGCGAACCAGCCTCCCATAGTACAGGCCAGGGCCAAATTGCATGTCATCGGCGAACACGGCCGCCCCGGTCACCTTTTCATAGGCATCTATGCGGGGCACGCCCTTGCCAACAGGATCCGAGGTAAGTGCAGATGGCAGACCTTCGTTAGTCATTTCGCGCCTCCCTCCTCAGCCGCCGCCTGAACGGCCTGAACGATCCGCAGGTAGCCCGTACAGCGACACAGATTGCCGACCAGGGCTTCCCGTATCTCTTCCCCCGATGGATGCGGGTTACGCTCCAGCAAGGCGCGAGCTGAAATCAAGACACCGGGCGTGCAGAAACCACACTGAACAGCGTTGTGCGCCACAAATGCCTCCTGGAGCGGACTCAATTGGCCCTCGCGAGCCAACCCTTCCACCGTCGTGACCTCACGCCCATCAGCCTCCACAGCCAGCATCATGCACGAATTCACCGGCTCCCCATCCACCAGCACAGTGCAGGCCCCACACTCACCAGCCTCGCAGCCATTCTTTGTGCCGGTGAGAGCCAGCCTCTCCCGCAACATCTGGAGTAGCGTCACGTGAGAGGGCACGGTGAGATACTCTCTGGAGCCGTTAACAGTCACAGTGATCGAGTGTATCGCCATCTTTTCACTCCCCTTGTGCGTTACAGGTTTCAGGTTACAGGTTTCACGTTGACAACCTGAAACCCAAAACTATGAAACCCGGAACCGCAACCTACCCAATCCGCTCCCCAACCTGACGCAGTCCTCGCAACGCGAGGTTGCGTACCATCGCCCGCCGGTAGGCAGCGCTGGCGCGGACGTCGTCGATGGGAGCGGCGGCCTCCATCGCCCTCTCCGCAGCGAGGGCGAAGGTCTCCTCTCCCGGTGGGTTCTCCATAAGCACCGCCTCCGCCTGCGGCGCTCGCACCACCGTCGGCGCGACCGAACCCAACCCGATGCGGAACCGATAGCCAGAGGGAACCCCCTCGTCGGGGAAGCCAAGAACAGCCACGCTGACGATCGCCAGATCGCCGGCCTTGCTCCGGCCCAGCTTGAGATATCTGCCAGCAGCGCCAACCGGGGGCACCGGGTAGCGGATCGCAGTCATAAACTCACCCGCCTGCAGCGAGGTCTCGCCAGGGCCAACGAAAAACTCGCCGACCGCCATTTCTCGTTCTCCCCCGGGTCCGTAGACGATGACCCGCCCTTCCAACACCAACGTCGCCAAAGAGGCGTCGGCACAGGGAGAGGCGTTGCACAGATTACCACCGATGGTGGCACGGTTGCGCACCTGGTACGAGGCGACGGAGTGGGCCGCCTCCGCCAGAAGCGGATAGCGGGTCTGCACGTCCGGGTGACGGGCAGCATCGTTCATCGTGGCGGCCGCACCGACCGTCAGCCCCATCCCTTCGTCGTACAGAATGTCGCGCATACCAGGTAGGTGTTTGACATCCACCAGTGTCCGGGAACGAACGACACCATCGCGCATCTGGACAAAGATATCGGTGCCGCCCATAAAGGGACGCGCCTCGCCAGCTTGCTCGGCCAGCAACTGGCTAGCCTCGGATAGCGAAGCCGGTCTTGTGTAATCGAACGCAGGAAGTCCAGGAGTTGGAGTTTGCATACGTATCACCTCCTGAGACCAGGTCCTTGCCGCTTCAACCGCTCCATGTCCTGCACCTGCCAAGAAACCCAGTCCCTCCAGAAAGACAAGACAAAATAGGGAGACCATCAGAACTTTGCCTTCACTGTTTTACGTAGGGCTCTGCGAGCGCTTCAGGTCTCGCTGCCCCCCACCTGACCCTAAACCACTTCGTTGACATGGTCAGCAAAACGCCTATGGTTATCACAAAGGGAATCGTCCTCCAGATGTACCTGGACAAGACGCCGGGGAGCACCAGTTGAGGGTTGAGCGAAAGCTGCCACATGGTTCCGAAAAGCAAGGACCCACCAAGCAGGATCAAAGGATTCCACATAGAGAAAAAGACGAGGGCCAGAGCGATAAAACCCCAGCCCATAAGAAAGTTATAGTTCCAGACCGGGTTGTAGAACAGAGAGTAAATCGCACCCGAGAGCCCTCCGAGCATCCCACCGATTGTTACACAGAGATAGCGAGTCTTTGTGACGTCTATACCTGAAACCTCCGCCACTGACGGATTCTCTCCCACCGATCTTATCCTCAGCCCCAAGCTCGTCTTGGAGAGCACGAACCAAGAAACGACTACAAGGGCGATTCCGACATAAAAGAATGGGGAAAGACCCAGGATAGTAGGAATCCTCTCCATCCCCAAAGGCCCCGTGTACGGGTTGCCTATGTAGGTAGTGAGGCCAAAGCCGAGGATCCATATACCCATCCCGACCACAACCTGGTCGGCCCCCAACGTCACGGAAAAGAATCCGTGGAGAAGGCCGAGCAGGCCTCCGATGGCAATTCCCAGCAAGAAGCCAAGCAGGTAGCTCCCGGTGGATTGAGCAGCGATGAAACCGAAGGTGGCGCCGAAAAGCATCACACCCTCAACCCCAACGTTCAGAACTCCTGAGCGCTGGTTGATGAGTTCGCCGAGAGCGGCAAAGGTGAAAATCGTTGAGGCATCTAGACTTCTAGCGATAAACTCCCACATCTAGTCTCTCCTCCCCTGTCTTTACCCATACGATCTTATAGCGGTAAAAGAATTGAAAAGCGACAAGAATAATCATCAATACTCCGAGCAGGGCATAATCCACGCCAAAGCCCATATTCAGCTTTCCCTGGACGAATCTGCCACCTATGGACAATCCCCCGAAGAGCAGCGCCACCGGAATCGCCGCTAGAGGGTTTCCAAGGGAAATCAATCCACATATTATCCCATAGAAGGCCAGATCGCCGAAATACCCATAGTTCCTCGCAATTTTATAGACGCCGGGAACTGCGGCGAAGTAGTGATACCCAGCCAAACCGGCCAAAGCACCTCCCACACTGAAAACCAAGAACGGTATCTTTAGTGTGCTTATCCCGGCGTATCTGGCCGCAGCCGGGCTATGACCGTAGGCCTTGATTTGATATCCGATTTCGGTTTTAGCGAACGCAAAGTACAGCAATATGGCTACCCCAAGGGCGAGAAAGATCGTGACGGGAACACCCATGATCAGAGGCGCGTATACAGAAGGAGGTAGCTCAAAGCTTTCACCTCTCCCACCAGGATTCATAAAGGGACCACCCTCTTTGATCATGTGTGCAACCAACCAGAAAGCGATAAAGTTCAACATCATGGTCACCACGATCTCATTAGTGTTGAACTTTCCCTTCAGAAACCCAGCAATCGCGCCAAGCCCTGCACCACCCAAGGCTGCCGCGGTCAGCATAAATGGGATGAGAATTTCAGGAGCAAGATCCGAGGTACGAGACTCCCGCCCACCAAAGGCAAATAGGACTGCGAAAGCACCCAACGCCCCGGCATAAAGCTGTCCCGTCATCCCAATGTTCCAGAGCCCAGCTCTGAAAGGGATGATGAACGCAGACGTACACAGCAACAGGAATATGAACCTGTTGATCGTCAGTGGCAGACCATATGGGTTTGCGAAAGCGTAGGAAAAGATTTCCTGATAAGCGAACAGCGGGTTGATCCCGGCCAGGATAAAGATTACGCTGAAAAGCACAAGCGCGACGACTATCGCGAGGATCGACCCGATCGCTGCCTCCCAGCCGGTTAACGTCAATCGCTTCTCAAGCTTCAATTCGTAGCTACCGATCCTCATATCTCTTATCCCTTCAGACGCGAGCCAGCCATCATGGCACCTACGCTCTCTCTCTTGGCTCCTTCCCCCGGAAGGACACCCATGAACTTTCCCTCGTAGATCGGTGCCACCCAATCGCTCAAGGACAAAACCTCATCGAGGTCCTCGGAGATGAGGAGAATACCGGCTCTTTCCTTCTTCGCCTCCATGAGCTTGTTCCGAACGAACTCCGTCGCCCCTACATCAAGTCCTTGGGTTGGTAGATTGGCGATCACAAGCCGCGGCCTGCGTGAGAGCACGCGTGCCAGGATGAGTCTTTGGAGGTTTCCTCCGGATAGGTTCTTGGCCTTCGTGTCTGGGCTCGGAGCCATCACGCTGTACTCGGAGATGATTTCTTCTGTAAGCTTCCGTATCTTTCCGTAGTTCAAAATCCCTCGCCGGGAGAAATCATCGTCGAAGTAGAAGTTCATCGCGATGTTCTCCACAAGGGAAAAGTCACCGATCGAACCCACTTCTATGCGTTCGCAGGGAATATATCCTACGCCCATCCGCCATCTTTCCAGGCTGGAGGAATGAGTGATGTCTTTACCCTCAAGAATCACCTTTCCGCCCTCCGCCTTTCGAAGACCAGCAAGGACCTCGACTAACTCGTGTTGCCCGTTACCGGAGATTCCGGCTATGCCAAAGATCTCACCTTCACATATGGAAAACGAAACACTGTTCAAAGCCAGAAAACCTTTGTCGCTGAGGGCGGAGAGGTTCTCCACTTGGAGTATGGGTTTGCCCTTCTCTACCCTCGTCCTCTCCATCCTGAAGATGACTTCTCTCCCCACCATTCTCTTAGCCAGGCCCTTCTCCGTCACACGGCCCGTGTCCAAGCGGGCCGTGACCTTTCCACGCCTCAGAACCGTCACCCTGTCGCTTATCGCCAGCACTATGGGGAGTTTGTGTGTAATGAACGGGATTATGGCGAGCTCATCCCTAGCCATGGCTTCGATGGATGCCAAGAGGGTCTTTGTTTCGGGGGGCGCCAGTGCGGAAGTCGGCTCGTCCAGAATGAGGACCTCTGCCCCGCGATAGAGGGCCTTCAGGATCTCCACCACCTGCTTTTCCCCTTCTGAAAGTTGCCAGACTTTCGCTCTAAGGTCTATCTGGAACCCGTACTTCTCGCAGAGCTCCTTTACCTCTTCCTGCGCCCTCTTCAGGTTCAGTATTCTCCCAGCCCTCGGGTGGCCAAGGATGATGTTTTCGATCACTGTGTGAGCGGACACCAGTTTGCGGTGTTGATGAACCATCCCGATCCCCAGATCGATGGCGTCCAGAGGTGATCTGAAACTGACTCTCTGCCCGCCGATGTAGATCTCGCCTTCGTCGGGCTGCAATAGCCCGAACAGGATATTCATCAAGGTGGTTTTCCCGGCGCCGTTCTCCCCGAGGACTGCGTGAATCTCGCCGGCTTTTATCTCGAAATCTATACTGTCATTCGCGACGACCCCCGGAAATCTCTTTGTGATTCCCCGCGCCTCCAAGACAGTCTCTCCACGTTTTACCGTTTCCAGGAACCCTTTTTGCACTTGTCTCTCCCCCTGGGGTTTCCTCGAAATTTCTCTATCTTCAGCGCCCTCGGCCTGAGCTCGGGCCGAAGGCTCGGTCAAACGCCAGGGTCCGCATTTCACCGACCGAGATGCAGCATAACAGATAATGAGGCTCCCTCCTTTGGAGTTTACCACTCAAGAATGGGAGCCTCATACTCTTGGCTACTTGAGGCTGTTATCCATCAACACGACCGAGGAGATTACCGAACTCTATCTCACTCCAGTATCACCGTGCCTTGTAGGTCGAAGTTGAACTTCGAAAGCAGCCACTCGGCCGTCGGCTCTTCACCAGCCGGCTTGACCACTGTCCCCGCGGCTGGAACTGGCAAGCCCTCCAGGTCCAAGCCAGTCCCATTGCTCACGAACGCGTGCTCGGTGAACGGATCCCACTCCCCCTTCATCATCTGATCCCTTCTCTGCTCGACGAGGTCAACGATCCCATCCGGAATCGATGGTCGTGCAGCCGGACTGATGGCATCAACGCCCACCTTGTTGTCGTTCATGATGTCAACGGTCGCAACCTCCGTACCATCAGCCAGGGTCATTGTGGATTCCATACCCAGATACAGAACCGGGTCTGGGTTTTCCTCACCTGCCAACCAATCCTCGACAATCTCGTTGTAGAGGACTTCCCAGCGGGTGTCGAACGACACGGCCACGGTATCCGTGTTCGACCAGCCGTAGAAGCCTACAATGTCCATATCCTTGCCCACGAACCAAATGCCCTGTTCTTGGGCGACGTCCAGAGGGGATCCGGAATCGGTCTGCTGGGTTAGGACATCAACGTCGTACTGAGTCACCAAAGTGTCTGCGATATCCCGCTCTTCCGTAGGCAGGTACCAGTCACCAACGTACTTGACGTACACCAGGACATCCTTGCCAAGCAATGCTGCTGCATCCTGGACCCCAAGGTAAAAGCCCGCCTGCCGCCTGATGACCTGAACAGATGGGAATGCCGAGACAATGCCTATATTGCCCGTCTCGGTCAAGGCCCCAGCGATGAGCCCTTCCAGATACAGCGCTTGGTACTGCCTGGGGAAGATCCTGATAAAGTTCCGCTTCGTCGTCAGATCGCTGGCAATGATGGACACAAAATAGACATCCGGGTACTTGTCAGCGATGTCCTTCAAGGGTAGCCCCATAAACTCTGCGTTCCCCACGACTATGCTGGCCCCGTCAGCGATCAACTCTTCGGCGAAGGGAACTGTGACATCAGGGCCTACTTCCTCTCTGTAAACGTATTCTACATTCGGATATTTCTCAGCGATTCGCTTTCCTGCGCGATCGTGGGCTCCAGACCAAGTCGTGCCTTCAATGACACTGAAATGCTCGATCGCCAGAGTAGCACCCTCCCCAACTTCCTGCGGTGACGGTGCACACATCGTCGATCCTATGACCAGCGCGGCCAATACCGCAGAGATTACAACCATCCTGAATGCTGTAACCCCCTTCTCCCCGAGAAGTCTGCCTTTCATCTCTATCCTCCTCCTTTTGCTTGTTTTTGGGTGCAGAGCACGCATATAGTTATCCGCGGCCTGAGCCTCGCTGTCTCTGCCGCAGCCACCTGCGTTCCCCCGCCTGAAGTGATTTCGATTGTACTCATCATTGGTAACTTGTCAAATCTGCGCACGAGTTTGGTTGTCAATACCCTGAAAAAGCAAGTCAGTCTGCTCGTGGTCGTTTCACCTCCTTTCAGCGCTTTTTCTACCAAACCAGAATCCGACCGCCATAGCGACGACAGCGACAAGGATCGCTACCCACGCGGCCTGGTTCTCCGGCGAAAAGACCTGGGCAGCGATGTCAGCGGCTACATCCTTGACCACCGCAGTCGCGAACTGGGCCTCCGAAGGCGGCCGATATGGAATTTCCTCAACCTCTTCCTCAACCTCCCTGCCTTCCACAACTCCCTCGCCCTCGCCTGCCAAGCGTGTCTGCAACGCCTGATTCAGTGACTCCAACCCTTGGCGAAGCAGACTCTTACTCACCGACTCGATCAATCGCTGGCCCACACTGGCCAGCTTGCCGCCAATCTGCAGCTCGCCCTCGTATTTCATAAGTGTCTTGCCGTCGCCCCGATCAATCAACTGTACTCTGCCCGAACCCTTGCCGAATCCAGGGCCGCCCCTGCCCTCTACTGACAGGACGTAACTCTCTGGCGGTACCTCGTCCGAGATCAGAACCCGTCCGGAAAAGACACCGGCAACCGGTCCCACTCGGACGTGCATCTTACCTGCGTACTCGTTTTCGTCCACCTGGTCCAAGCTCTGTGTACCAGGCAAGGCGGTTGCCAGCACGGCTGGGTCTCGCATCATCTCCCAGACGTCCTCACGAGGCCCATCAAAGACGTATTCACCTGCTAGTTCCATAACAGTGTTCCCTCCTATACATAGTGCGAAATGCGTAACCAGTAGCACATAGCGTATGCTGTATTTCGCCCGCTACGTCTTGTGTTCAGCCGCCTGCAATAGTTCGAAAAGCTTATTGGGGCTCATAGGGGCTTCAAGCACCTCCACACCGTAGTCAGCCAGCGCATCCTCCAATGCCTGAGCGAAAAGAGCCGGAACCGGAATCGTTCCGGCCTCGCCGACGCCCTTGCTGCCTATGGGGTTTAGTGGCGATCGGGTCTCCTCGTGGCCCACCTCGATTCGAGGGATCTCCCAAGCCGTCGGGATCAGGTAATCTGCCAGCGAGGCATTGAGAAGCTGCCCATTCTCATCGTACACCAGTTGTTCGTAATAGGAGTTGCCGATGCCCAGCGCTATGCCGCCGTGAACCTGACCCTCGACGACCAGTGGATTGAGCATCGTGCCACAGTCCTCAACCGCCACATACCGCTTGATATCCACCATCATCGTCTCTGGATCCACTTCGAGGATCATAGCGTGGGCACCATTGGCAGTGGCCCCATACTGAGGGCCAAAGTAGTCGGTGGACTCCAGGCCAGGCTCGGTGCCAGGCTCGACCGCGCCTCGCAGGGGGTTAGCCAGCGCCGCCAGTTCGCCCAAGCTGATGGACTGCCGGGGCACGTCGGCTACCCGCACCACGCCGTCCTCCAGCTCGAGCTCCTCTTCAGGCGTTTCCAGGACCTTGCTGGCAAGCTTGAGGATCTTGGCACGTACAGATTTGGCCGCGGCGTGGATGGCGTTAGCGGCCACTACAGACCCCCGGCTGGCAAAGGTGCCTGTCCCCCAGTGAAACTCTGCCGTGTCGCCGGTCACCATGCGCACATCTCGTGGGCTCACACCCAACTGATCGGCTACAATCTGGGCAAAGGAGGTGAAATGGGCCTGTCCCTGGGTGCCGACGCCGGTCGCCACGCTTACCCTGCCGTCAGTCTCGACGGTGACCCGTGCCCCCTCATACGGGCCAACGCCCGTCGTCTCGATGAAAGAGACAATGCCGATGCCCACATGGCGGCCTTCGGCGCGCAGACGCGGCTGCTCCTCCTTGATGAACTCCTCATAGCCGATCATGTCTACGGCCTTCTCCAGGGTCGCCAGGTAGTTCCCGCTGTCAAGCACCAACTCTGCGAACGCCTGGTCGATGATCTTGTGATTGTAGGGAAATGCTTCGGGCGGGATAAAGTTGCGTTTCCGAATCTCGATCCTGTCCATGCCCAACTCCTTGGCAGCGACGTCCAACAATCGCTCCATCAGGAATATGCCCTGCGGTCTCCCGGCCCCTCGCACAGGAGTGGTGATCATCTTGTTGGTGAACACCACCTTGAGGTCACTATGATAGTTGGGAACGTCATATGCCGACATCGCGTGGCTTTGCGTGTTGAGGGGGATAGTCAGGCCATACGGGTCATAAGCACCGGTGTCGTGGAGAAACGTGTGGCTCACCCCCAGGATACGGCCATTCCTGGTGATAGCGATCTCAGCGTCGTGCACCTGGCCTCTCTCCTGGGTGGTCGCCAGGAAATTCTCTCGCCGATCCTCGATCCACTTGATAGGCCGGCCCAGTTTCAGAGTCGCCCAGGTAAGGAGGACCTCTTCAGCGTAGAACATCATAATCTTGGGACCAAAACCCCCGCCGACAAAGGGCGCAATGACTCGCACTTGGTTTGAAGCCAGGCCAAACATCCCAGCCAGCCCGTTGCGCACCGGAATCGGGGCTTGGGTGGTGTCCCAGATTGTCAGATGCTGAGCCTTCTTGTCCCAGGAGGCCACGATACCCCGATTCTCCATCGCCCCTGCAACGCATCGGTCGATGACGATGCGCCGCTGGATCACCAGATCGGCCTTCTCCCGGGCCGCGGCATAGTCGCCCTTGTCTTGAACGAGATGAGCGGCAAGGTTGGAGTCCAGATCGTCATGAACCAGTGGAGCACCCGGCTCCAGGGCTGCCTCCAAGTCAACCACGGCCTCCAGTGGTTCCAGATCAACGAATATGTCCTCAACGGCATCTTCAGCGATGTATCGACTTTCAGCAAGAACCATCGCCAGAGGCTCACCCAAGTATCGGACCTTGTCCTTGACCAGGGGAACCTGGGTGCGCGTGTGGAAGACCACGTCCTCGACAGTGGGGGGCGGAATCACCAACGGTGGGCCATGCTGCCAGGCGTCTCCCATATCCTCAGCGGTGTAGACCGCCACGACTCCCGGTCGCTCCCTGGCCGCGGACACATCAATGCTCTGCAGGCGAGCGTGGGCGTAATCGCTGCGTAGAAAGGCCGCGTGAAGCATCCCAGGAATCTCTACATCGTCCACAAACAGAGCCTGCCCAGTAAGCAGACGTGGGTCCTCGGTTCGAGTCAAACGTTGACCAACCCATTTCTTTGTCACGGTTCCACTCCTCTCTAAGTAACACCACAAAGCGCAAGACGCGACACCGCTGCCTGCAGGTCACGCGTCACATGCTGTGCTCTACGTTCTCATCTTCTCCGCTGCCAACTTTACCGCATCCACGATGTGCTGATAGCCGGTGCAGCGGCAGAGATTCCCAGAGATGGCCTCGCGGATCTCCTCCTCAGTGGGATTGGGGTTCTCCTCTAGGAAGGGAAGCAACGACATCAGAAAGCCAGGGGTGCAGAATCCACACTGCACAGCATGGGCCTCCTGAAACGCTTCCTGAAGCGGATGCATGTTATCCATCGTTCCCAATCCTTCGACAGTGAGAACTTTGTGACCATCGGCCTGCACAGCGAACATCAGGCAGGATCGGACCGGCTCTCCGTCAAACAGAACCGTACATGCGCCGCATACACCGTGCTCACATCCAACGTGCGTGCCGGTCAGACCGAGGTCGTGGCGCAGGAAATCGCTCAGCAGCAGGCGTGGCTCGACGGCCCTCGCATACTGGGTACCATTGACAGTCACAGTCACATTGATTAGGTCACTCATAGCAGCCTCCTTATGAGGACAAAGGACGAGAGAATACGGACGAACCATACATCACGATGATTCGTCGCTCATCGTTCGTCATTCGTCACCTCTCGCACGCTCGAAAGCCTGTGTCAGGGTCCGGCGAGCCAGAACGCCAGCCAGATGGCGACGGTATTCTGCCGACGCATGGATATCGCTGCTGGGGTCAATATCGGTACTTGCAGCCGTCTCGGCGGCCGCACGGATGGCCTCCGGGGTGGGAACCTGCCCCACAAGCACCTCGGCCGCCTGATGCGCTTCCACGGGGCCGTCACCAGCACTCAGGAATACCAGCCGCGCTTGTTCACACTGACCTGTGCTATCCAGGATCACCATAACGGCGACACCCGCTATACAAAAGTCGTGGTGACGTCGCGTTATCTGTGAAAAAGACCAGCCGCTGCGCGGCGGCATGGGAGGCAACGCGACCTCCACCAGCAGTTCATCCGGTTCGAGAACCGTGGCAAACAGCCCCACAAAGAAATCGCTGGCCGAGACCCAGCGCTCCCCAGCCGGGCCGCGGAGTCGAAAACGTCCGTCGAGGGCAATACTTACAGCCGCTAGCTCAGCCGACGGATCTGCGTGGGCGAGGCTGCCGCCAAAAGTGCCCCGGGTGCGGATTTGCGGATAGGCAATCTGGGGCATCACCTCGCGGACCAGCGGAGCGCGCTCGGCAACCAGTGGATCCAACTCCACCTGTCTCTGGCGAGTCATAGCGCCCAGGCGCAAGCCGCCGTTCTTGTCAGGGCGAATGTAGAACAGCTCGGAAACGTTGTTCAGATCGACGAGAACGGCAGGCTGAGCCAGGCGGAAGTTCAGCATAGGGATCAGGCTTTGTCCGCCGGCGAGGACCTTAGCATCGTAGCCATACTCGGCCAAGTGAGCCAGGGCTTCTGACACTGTAGTCGGTGCATAGAATTTGAACGGAGCTGGCTTCATGGAGTTTCTACCTCCTCTCTAGACAACCAAAAGGCACAAAAGGGAAAAGAGCCTAATTCCTTGAGTCGATTGACCTCCCGACAAAGGCAGCGAAGGTCATGGGGGGGCGCCCGAGCAACCAACCCAGGACGCGCGGATTGCCCCAGAACCCATACATTTCATAGTAGCGGAACATTTTCGCTAGCGTCTCAACCTGATAGTCGCTCAGGCCCGACTCCCGGGCCCGATGCTCCCAGGTCGCGAGCGGCACCGCTTGGGCGCGGACCGGACGCCCCAAATGCTGGCTCAGAATGGTCGCGACCTCGATCTGGGAAAGCACCTCCGCGCCAGCCAGTTCGTAAACGGCTTCAGTGTGCCCCGCTTCGGTGAGGACAACTGAGGCCGCCTCGGCCACGTCCTCCAGATCGACCATACCCAGCCGGGTCTCCACCGCGTACGGCACGGGGTAGATGCCCTGACCCACGATTCGGTCCCAATGCGCCAACACGTTCTGCATATAAGCTGCGGGCTGCAAAATCGTGTAGGGCAACCCAGACTCGAACAACCGCTCCTCTACGCGCAGCTTGTGCCAGTGGTGCGGCATAGCCTCGACCTGAGGATGTAGCACGGAATGGTAGACAAAGTGCTCAACCCCAGCCGAACGAGCAGCAGCAATAGCGACCTCCCCGATAAGGACCTCTTCGGGACTGACGTTGGGGCAGATGTGGTAGAATGCCCGGACGTCCTGGGCCACCTGGTCCACGGCCGCCTGAACACGCATATCTCCGACGACAACCTCCCGCGCCCCTATCTCCTTCATGAGGCGGACCTGCTCATAACGGTGCACCAACGCCCGAACAACCTCTCCTCTGGCGACTAGCGCCCGGATGACAGCCCGGCCCGTCTTGCCAGCCGCACCACTGACGAGAATCATGCAGGTTCACCTAGTCCGAATGCGACAGACGTGAGGGGTTCTGGAAACATGTCAGGTCTGAAGAACTAGCTCCCCTCCTTGAAAGCCACGAAGCGACCCCACATCGACGCACACTCCATGCCTCGCTGCAGGTAGCAGCCGACATAGTACCTGCCGCTTTCGGCCGTCGCGATATCGCCGCCGAGGTTCTCGGCATGGACGATCTTTTTCGGGAAGAGATTCAGATGCATATCCTGGTAATACTGGTCGAGGGGATACATCTCGTCCCAATCCTTGCCGAAGGCCTCGATCAGCTTTCTGTTCGCTTCCTCAAAAGTCTTGGGATGCCAGATTCTCTGGATTGTGTTCATCGGATGGTCAGCGCTCACGGCATCCACCCCGATCCATTTGATCTCCTTGTCCACACACCACCGGGCAAAGTCAGGAGATGGGCCGGGGTGCTTGATCATATAGCGAAATTCATCGGAATCCGGGCTGTTCCAGCCGTACCGGTTCCATCCGGTCTTCAGGATGAGAATGTCGCCCTTGCGGACTTCCACAACGCTCTCGATCATCTCCGGCGTGTACACGCTGGCATCGCTGACCATGTGAGAGATATCGGCAATCACGCCAGGGCCGACCCACTCCTCCAGGGGGACCTGCCCGATAGTCCTGCCCGCTGGCCAGAAGTGCTTCTCGCCGTCCATGTGGGTCGCCAGGTGGAAACTGGCCGTGCACATCGACCCGTTCCTACCCATGCCAAAGTACTGGCCGCCAACCCTCTTGGTGTACTTGACGGACAGGGGCTCATAGTTCGCCCACTGGGGCGTCTGCACGCTGAACGGAAGCGTCATATCCAACATCTCCGCCGAGTCCATGACCTGGAAGAACTCTTCCTCGCCCATCCCATCGGGCGGCTGCATTGCGACGACACGCGACCAGGCGCTCTCGACCTCCATGAAAGGGATAGGCATAATCATAATCCAGGCCCGCTGGTTGCTCAGTGCGGCGACGTCACCCACGATAGATTCGGCCAGGAGCAGATTGGCCTTGGGCATCGCGATGTGGGTCAGCTCATAGTACGCGTCTGGCGGGAACATCTCGTCCCATGTCTTGCCATACTCCGCCTTCAGCTTTGCTTCAGCCTTCTCGAACTCGCTCTGATGCATGTAGCGGATGTTGGTGTTCATAGGATGCTCGACACAGCCGCAATCCACGCCGATGACCTTGAGCTTCATATCGAGAGCCCACTTGAAGAAATCGGGCGAAGGACCCGGATGCCGCACTAGGAATCCAAACTCCTTCGACTCAACACCGCCCTGGGCAGCCTCTGAGTGGACATCCGGTAGGTCCCAGGAGTACCTGTGGTAGCCCGTGTTGATGATCAGGATGTCCCTTTCCTTGATAGATGCCCTCTCCATAATCATCTCTGGCGTGTAAAGGCTATAATCCGATACCGCATCGGAGATGTCCACCACAACGCCAGGCCCACAAAGGTCCTGCAACGAAATATCGGAGATCGCCCTAGCCCCGGAGTGGAAGGCGCGTTCGCCCACGAGATGCGTACCGACAGTGTTGCTCCACCTGATCAACTGGCCGTTCGCGCCCGGTCCTCCGCCGTAGGCACCAGTAACCCGCTTGAAGAAGTGAACTTCCAGCGCCTTTTCTCCAGGCCAAGGAGGGGTGAAGATGCTGCAACCCTGGGTCAGATCATACAGTTTGGCGTCGTCCATTACCCTGATAAACTGCTCGCGGTTCATTGTTGTACCTCCCGTTTTTCTGAGATATTAGACATTGCGGCTCTTTGGGACTTTGCGTGGTCAGGGCGCTGGAGTCCCCAACTTGTTGGGGTATCCACGCGCAAAACCCGAACAAGTTCGGGCCTCCGACACGCTATCCCGCGAAATCCCAGAGACCC
>Ga0180438_10002705_pt1 | contig 28214 bp, 28 predicted proteins | sample SS_ome_12_FD_132455 | JGI IMG/M metagenome (GOLD analysis project Ga0180438, IMG submission 132455) | Hypersaline lake sediment archaeal communities from the Salton Sea, California, USA - SS_3_D_2 metaG | ecosystem: Environmental > Aquatic > Non-marine Saline and Alkaline > Hypersaline >...
CAATTCAACCGTCGTGGCAATAGTCTTGAAAACCACCACCGGATCAGCACCAACATCCTGGGATATATCGATTGACGCCCCCTGGTAGAGTAACCGAAACGAGTACTGTTTGGGTAACAATTGGAACGTGACCCGTCCGCCGATGGTGACTCCAACATCCTGCCACCCACCGGCATAGTACTTGACCTCGCCTTGATCCATCAGGTTGTTCGAGCTGTCTCGAAGTTCAACAGTCACAGAAACAGTCTTGAAAACAACCACCGGATCATCAGAAATATTTTGGCTTTTGTCCAGGGTCGCCCCCCTAAAACTCATCCGAAAGGAGTAACTTTTTGGGAGTAATTGGAGACTGACTCTTCCGCCGGATGTGGTTCCGGCGTCCTGCCATCCACTGGCATAGTACTTAACCTCCCCTTGATCCATCAGGGTGTTATTGCTGTCACGAAGCTCCACTGTCACTTCTTGCGTCTGGAAGACCACGATTGGATCTATACTCACATCCTGAATTTTGTCCAGCGTGCTTCCACCATAACTTATCCGGAAGGTAAAATTTTGAAGGGTTTCCATTTCGACGGTGATTTCTCCATTGTCATCCGTGGTCCCCGGTATCGTCTGCCAACCCCCCGAATAATAAGAAGCACTCCCTCCTGCAATGCCATTCCCATTGCTGTCGACAAGCTTAATGGTCACTTCATTGGATGGATCCGCATCTACATGAAGATTAAAATAACATGCAAATCCTGTCAAAAAAAATGTCATTAACACCATCCCCATCAGCGATTTACGTTTATTTTTCATTTTTTCACCTTACTTATAAAATTTCCCGCATTTTAACAGTGTAATGTTGAAACAGCGGTAGAAAGAAAACAAAAAAATTTTCACATCTTTACCTATATCTAAACAATCTCCTGCATATTAAATTATATCATTTTTTTCAAAATTTTCCAAACATTTTTAGCATAAAAATTTAAAATATTGGCGTTTTTAATCTTTAATTTTAGCTGCCAAAAGAATATAAAAATAATGGCAGCGAACAAAACGAACAATAACAAACCATAAAGAACATATCTATTGGCTTTAAACATTTTTTTGTTCGTCCTGTTCGTTTTGTTCGTTGCTAACACAATCAGTCCCTTTATTTTCATACGTCTCTGGTAGACGCTGCGTTTTCCAAAGGTGCCGGATACTAATTTTAATGAACCTGGCTTAATTTTTTTAATATTTACAGCCAAAATAATTAATTTTATCAATTTATAAATTAAGATAATTTATTTTTTAGCAGAATATTTTTAATTTTTTTAATCGCTCTTCGCGTGATTTTCCTAGACTGACACCTTTTTCTTATTTTTCTTATTATTAAAATGAACGCCGTTAAATCAATCGGGATTCCTATCTCTTCCTTCTACCTGCACAATAAGGACATCCGGAGCTTTTATAATTTCTATCTCCAATAGCTGCCTGCCATTCATGGCCTTTATCACATTGCCACCATACTTTTCTACTGGAACCAGGAGTCACTTTATCAGGAGTAAGGTCACGATTTTTTGTCGGATGCCACTGCCTGGCAACTTCCGGGCAAACGACGGAAAGATTGTATTCTTTGCTGGCTTTTATACGAGAACAAAGAGGGCAGCGGTTTTTGTTTGTTATTTTACTATTGATAGCCGCCTGCCATTCATGTCCTTTCTCACATAACCACCATACTTTTTTCTTGGAACCCGGTGTGACTTTATCCGGGGTCAGTTGACCATTTTTGACCGGGTGCCATTGTCTGGCAATTTCCGGGTAAAAGACGGAAAAATTGTACTCTTTGCTAGCTTTTTTACGAGAACAAAAAGGGCAGAGGCTTTTTCTTCTTGTTATATTATCGATCGTCGACTCCCATTCATGTCCTTTCGCACACAACCACCAGATTTTTTTTTTTGAACCCGGTGTGACTTTATCCGGTGTCAGTTGACCATTTTTGACCGGGTGCCACTGTCTGGCAACTTCCGGGTACATTTTTAATAGATTATATTCTTTGGAAGCCTTTGACCCGGCACAATAAGGGCATCCTGAGCCTCCACTACTTCTCTCGCAGATATTTGAATGCCATTCATGACCTTTATCGCATACCCACCAGACTTTTTTCCCTGAACAAGGAGTCACTTTATCAGGAGTAAGGGTACGATTTTTTGTCGGATGCCACTCTCTGGCAATTTCAGGATAAATTTTTAATAGATTATATTCTTTGGAAGCTTTTATCCCTGAACAATAAGGGCAGCCGTTACCTCGAATAGTTCTAACGCGGACAGCTATCCGCCATTCATGGCCTTTATCGCATACCCACCAGATTTTTTTTTCGGAACCAGGAGTCACATCTTCCGGTGTAAGTATACCGTTTTTTGTCGGATGCCATTGGGAAGCGATATCCGGATAAAGGGCCGAAATATTGTATTCCCTGTATCCCTCTATACCGTTACAATAAGGGCAGCCGTTATTATATTTGGTTCTCGCTCTTATAACATCCATCCATTCATGTCCCTTAGAACATTCCCACCATACTTTTCTTCTAGAAACCGGGGTCACATCTTCCGGTGTACGGGAGCCGTTTTTGCCTGGATGCCATTGTTCAGCAATATCCGGCCGCAGTATCATTAGATTGTGTTCTTTGGTTGCTGTATTAGACCCACACCGGGGGCAACCACTGCCCCTTGTTCTGGTTCCGATTTTTGCTTCCCATTCATGCCCTCTAGCACATATCCACCATACTCTTCTGCAAGAACCTGGTGTCACCTTATCCGGTGTTAGGTCACCGTTTTTATCTGGGTGCCATTGTCTGGCAATTTCCGGGTAAAGGACCTTTAAATTATAGGTATTTGTTAAATCCATACGTTCATTATGAAAAACTGACCATTCGGCCAGGATTACACCTATTAAAATACCAATGGTTCAAATGCGTCCCCTGGCCTGTGGTTATTGTCATTTCATTTCCTCATTTATACTTACATTTTAATCGAAAAACCATTTTTTTTCAATTTTTTTTGTTCGTCTTGTTCGCTGCTAACCCAATCATTTTTATTATTTTCATATGTCTCTGGGCGATGCTGCGTTGTCATGAAGTGTTGTGAACTATCTTAAATGTGCCTGGTTTAATTTTTTTAATATTTGTAATCTAATAAATTAATTTTATTAATTTAAAACTTAAGAAAATACTACTCTGCGAAGTAGCTTCGCTACGAAGCACGAGTTAATATTTTAAGGCTATATTTTTGATATTTTTAATCCCTTTACCTTTTCCCTTTTTTAATGTATAATTTCTTTTTTTGGAGGATAAAATGGATGGACTTTATGCTGAGATAGACACCACCAAAGGGTTAATCAAGGTGCGTCTTGAATTCGAGAAAGCCCCTATGACTGTGGCTAACTTTGTAGGACTGGCAGAAGGTACAATTAAAAATAGTACGAAACCATTGGGGCAGCCTTATTATGACGGTATAACATTTCACCGGGTGATTTCCGATTTTATGATCCAGGGAGGCGACCCTACCGGTACGGGTCGTGGGGGACCGGGATACTCCTTCCCCGATGAGTTTCACTCAACGTTGAAACACGATAAACCCGGTATCCTTTCCATGGCGAATGCCGGTCCCGATACGAACGGCAGCCAATTTTTTATCACACATAAACCGACTCATTGGCTGGACAACAAGCATGCGGTATTCGGTGAAACCATTGAAGGGATGGATGTGGTCAATACAATCGCACAGGGCGATGTGATTAAATCCATTCGCATCGTGAGGGTAGGAGAGAAGGCTAAAAATTTCAACGTCGATAACGATACCTTTAACAAAATGATCGAAGAGGCTGAAAAAAAATAATCCAAATCTTTGTTTTTTGTCCAAAAATCTTTTTATAAAAGTGTTTGTTTTTCTTGTTTTTTTCGCGTATCTTCGCGTGTCTTCGCGGTTTACAAAAATTGGTGCTTAGTTTAGAAACGCTCTGAAAAATTCATCCATGAGTCATGCGCATTTTTAAAAACGCTTCACCTTCATCTTTTTCCCTAAAGAATAAATGATCTTATCCGAAAAATTGGTATTGTGCAGTGCCAGGTTCCCGGTTATGATGCAATGGGAAAGGGTGGCGTTTCCGGTTATACGGGTATTTTCCCAGATAATAGAATTCTCCACGGTTGATTCGGTTGAGATGGTTACATCTGCCGAAAAAGAATTTAATGCTGAATCCCTTTTTATGTGATTTTTATACCTTGTATTGGAATCAAAATAGAGGCGGGGAGTACCGATGTCCAGCCAGAGACCCTCATAAAGATAAATTTTTACCTTAAACGGGTGTTTTATCAGTGTATCAAAAAAACGGATGTGGGCAATGTTTTCTATGATATTTCTCCTGAACAGGGCAGCCCCGGTGTACATGAACGACTCACCTCCTTTGTTTATCTCTGTGCCTTTAAAAAATCCTTTTTCCGTAATGACCGATTTATAAGCCGGATTTTTATTTTTCTGCAGCAGCAGCGCCCCATCTGCCCTGGTTTCCATAAGTTCATGGACTATTTTTTCAATGGGAATTTTTGATACTTCTAAAAAGACATCGCCATTCAAAATAAACAACCATTCATCCATATCACCTGCAACTTGTTTCAGGATTTTATTTCCTGAGAGCTTCGTTTCGTATAGGTATGTAATGGTAAGACCGGTATTTATGCCGATGCACTCCCGAATGGCTTCTGGTTTATAGTGAAGGTTGATAAATCCCTCCCTGAGACCGATTGTTTTTATTCCGTTTAAGAGAAGGTTAATCAAGGGGGTGCCGTGAAGAGGAAAAATTGGTTTGGGTTTCACCAGGGAGAGCGGCCTGGCCCGTTTTCCATACCCGCCCGCCAATATAAAAAATTTCAATCCACTTATTGATTTCATATTTTTTTCTTTATCTGTGACTCAAAAGCGTTCAAAATTGCATATGGCCTGTACGCCCGGCTTTTCTAAACAGTGTGCGGTAATTATCAATGATATAATCATTTTTACTATGCCCCAACTCTTGAGCTGTACGGTCGATGGCCTCCTCTGGCCCCTCTATCTCTATAAAATTCCCGATGGGCGTCTCATCCACCATCAGCCTGACATCCCCCTTTTGGAAAACTTCCCTGTACTTCTCATAAATAAAAACAGGTTCATACCCCAGCCCCATAAAAATCTTCCTCATCTCCTCAAAATCCAACACCTCCACCTCGGTCTCTTCTCTTATCTTGTAATGGGTAGTAGAAAGAGATTTCTTCACCGGCCGCTTAAATGTGACTATGCTTTTATCCCCTTTTTTTCTTAAGCGTAACAAAAAGTTGCTGGTTTTTAGCTTCTTTTCCGGGGTATCGAATACAATATTCTGCTCGAAGGCTCTGGGCACGATTGAGCGGAAATTATTGTCAATGATTTTTTCCCTGGTATCCTCAATGCTGATATTCCCTATTTTAATTTTTACTTCGATTTCCAATCCCCTTTTATTAATACTCTGCAAAAACGTGTAAGAAGAACAAACCTTTTCACCGTTCCTCATCTCGTCAGCCGATTGGGTGGCATCTTGGGTTGCGGGTGCCACCCGCTTTTTATTAGTAGTCACGGTATTTTATAAAATCCAGCAGATTGAAGAGTGATTCCTTGTAGGTGGAATCGGGAAACGCGTTTAAGAAATCAACACACCGCTGGTGGTAACTGTCAATTTTTTCCATACATAACGCTTTGATATTGTATTTTTCAAATAGTTTTAACAATTTATCCTTGTGTCCCTTTAAAAAATCCTCTTTGATATCTGCGCCGCACTCTTTAATAAGAAGTATAAAGGGGAGAGTTATTTTCCCTTCCTCCAGGTCTCGGAAACGATCTTTTCCGGAACGGGTGGAAAAGATATCCAGCATGTCATCATTGATCTGGAAGATGGATCCAAAGTCAAGGCCAAACTGATAAAAACGTTTCATCTGCTGCGGCGATTCACCGTTTAAGGCGGAAACGATCTGGGCCACTCCAGCAAACAATGAAGAGGTTTTTCGATTAATGATATCGAAATAGGTCTCCAAGTCTATATCAAAATTATAGGCATTTGCAACCTCGATGATTTGCCCTTCCACCATTAGTTTAGCAGATTTTAATGTGATATCCAGGAGAAACGGTTTTCCAGAATTATGGAATGAGGTAAAGGAATTAATAAATAAATAATCGCCCCCCAGCACGGAACGAAAATTTCCCATATTCGTATTAAGGGTCTTTTGACCTCTTCTCCGCTCGGAATTATCCATGATATCATCGTGGATTAAACTGGAGAGATGAAACATCTCGATAGATGCCGCGATTTCAGGCAATTCCGAAGACATGGAATGATTCAATCCAGCCAGAAGGAATAAGAGGGTAGACCGTATCTTTTTACCCTTTGAAATAGGGGTCAGCGCAATCATTTCATTCAGCAATCGAATATTACTTTTTACCTTTTCGATCAAAATCGTATTGGTTTCTGCCAATAGTTCTTTAACAGGTCTTTGTATTTCTTTTAAATCCATATACCATATTTTATCAGCATTGCGATTCTTTTGCAATAACATTTAAATATTGGTATAATCAAAACATGATTACCTTAAATTATATTGAATTTGATACCAGAGGCAGAAACGAAATGAAGGATATTTCCGATGAGGTTCGAGACATTGTGCATCAATCGGAAATCATGGACGGGCATGCGCTGATTTTTGTTCCTGGCGCTACAGGTGCCCTTTCTACTATTGAGTATGAACCGGGTTTGATTAAAGATTTCCCTGAGGTGATGGAGCGAATCATCCCTGAAAAAACAGTTTACCATCATAATGAAACCTGGCACGACGGCAATGGTCACTCCCATTTAAGGGCCACCCTGGTGGGACCATCTTTAACCGTCCCATTTGAAAAGCAACGATTGATCCTGGGCACCTGGCAGCAGATTGTGTTCCTGGAATTCGATAATAAACCCCACCATCGAAGAATTGCCGTTCAATTAATGGGAGAATAATACTTGACTTTTAATCTGAATTTTTTTAATATCTATTCTTCTAAAAATTTAAGGAGTGAATAATGAATATGAATAGTAGTATTGAACATGCAAAAACAAAAGAAATTCTGGATTGCTTTAGAGAGATAAGCAAAATCCCTCGTTGTTCCAAGCATGAAGAAAAGATTGGTGAGTGGTTGATGAATTGGGCAAAGGAGAACAATTTTGAAGCCAAAATGGATAAAGTAAAGAATATCGTAATAAAAATTCCTTCATCACCCGGTTATGAAAATTCGCCCCTCACAGTTATCCAGGGACACATGGATATGGTCTGTGAGAAGACGCCGGACTCTCCGCATGACTTCTCAAAAGACCCCATTAAATTTGTGTATGAAGGTGAATGGTTAACAGCAGACAGGACCACTTTGGGTGCTGACAATGGGATTGCTATTGCCATGGCTATGGTGCTGGCGTTGGATAAAGAAATTCCACATCCTCCGCTGGAACTGCTTTTCACGGTTGATGAAGAGTCTGGTTTAACCGGTGCCAATGCCCTGGAACCGGGTTTTATCGAAGGAAAAATCCTCATCAACGTGGATTCGGAAGATGAAGGTGTATTTACTGTTGGATGCGCAGGAGGTATCAACTCTTACCTGACATTACCCCTGGATTTTGAAGCGGTTCCTGATGGATATAAACCGTTCAAAATTACCGCCGGTAATATGAAAGGCGGTCACTCCGGTATCGATATCGGCCTGGGAAAAGCCAATGCTATCCGAATGTTGGGAAGAGGTCTTTTCCAACTAAAAGAAGAAAACATCGATTTGAGACTGGCGGATATTAAGGGTGGAAGTGCCCACAACGCCATCCCTAGAGACGCCTACGCTGTGGTATTCCTGCCGGAAAACGAAATAGCAAAAGCGAAAAACACCATTGCAGAGTGCAGCACTGTTTTTAACAGCGAGTTTAAAAACACAGACCCGGATCTGACTGTATCCATTGATGAAAGCAACGGCGGTAACTACAATCAAGTCGTTACAACTGCCAAAACCCATAAAGTAATTGAATTTATCCTGGTCATACCCCATGGCGTGGAAGCCATGTCTCATGATATTGATGGTCTTGTGGAAACGTCCAATAATTTCGCCAACATTAAGGTGGAAGAGGAAGCAGTCAAAGTATTGACCAGCCAGAGAAGTTCAGTTGTGACAAAGCTGAATGCCCTGACCAGCCGGGTCGAAAGTGTGGCACGGTTGGCTGGCGGTACAGGACACAGCAGCGATGGATACCCCCCCTGGCAGCCCAATATGGATTCCCCATTGCTGGCCCGCAGCATAAAACTGTATGAAAAAATGTTCAACAAAAAACCAGTGGTGGAAGTGATTCATGCCGGCCTGGAATGCGGTATTATTGGCGATAAAAATCCAGGGATGGATATGATCTCTCTCGGACCAGACCTCAGAAACCCCCACAGCCCGGATGAAAAAATTCATATCGGTGCCATTGGGAAAGTCTGGGACTTCATGGTGGAACTGCTAAAAGAACTAAAATAAATTTTTAAATCACTAATTGTTCAATTACTGTTTGACTCCGCTTTTCTGTTTGTAATAGTTAAAAGCGAGACTCCTGACCACAGGGTTGATATTTTTATCTCGACTGATCGTTTGCAAGTCTTTCAAGTAAAGTTTCTTGATAAAACTCAACGCATCTTTAACCGGAGTTTTGGGATTTTGAACCAATTCATGAATAATGATATAATTTTTCGTCCAGTCCCGTTTCTTCGAAATTTTTGCGATGAGTTCACTGGGAAGACTCTTATTCCTGGCCAGCAAGGCTATTTCATCCATGCTGATCTTGGGGCTCTCCAACACCGCCAGAGCGACCATCTTGTTGGGGTCTTTGACTAATATCATTCGTTGGGTTCTCTCCCCTGTTATTGCCAGTCTAATCCGGTCGGAAATGCTCAAGGCATTGATTTCCTGCAATGTGGTCTTTGCTTTTTTTTCCACTTCTTGCAGGTCAAGAGCAACAAGCTCATCCTCCTCTCCGTCGCCCTCGGTTTTCTTTTCTTTTTCCATAGTCAAAGTCAAAATTTCCTTTACATCCTCCATAACTGCTTCTTCCTGAATCTCTTCCACTTCTGGATTCTCCAGGTAGAATTCACGAATCTCTTTTGTTTTACCTTTAATAAATGGGGTGACTTCTGGATTTTTTTCCATTTCGTCCAATATCTCAGGGTAGGCAATGAGTTTGATCTGGTTGTCCAGTAGAACCTCCAGCATGGAGGAATCACCCTTCTCTGCTATTTTTAACAGGAATTCATAGGGCAGTGCTTGATTCCGAACAGCTATTGAAACCGTTGACAGATTTTTTTGGTTCAGTGCCTCCTGGATGATAAAATAAGCCACCCGGTGATCAGCCTCTGCCTTCTCAATATAGGTGGCTTTTACACTGTCGGATATCTCTTTCAACCGGCTGAAGGCTTTGTTTTTCAGGGACTCATCATTTAATCTTAATACATAAACCAGACTTTCAAGGTATTCTTCCTCTGTAAAAGGTAACTCTCTCTGAAGCAGCAAATGAATCAAGTCTTCCTTGGCGTCTCCTTCGATTATTTTTTTCACCAGGGGATTTTTGTATATCATATATCTCCTTTATTAAAAATGCGATCGATATTGGCTGGTATTATGACAATCTTCTCCGGTTTTGATAGTTTCCGTAAATAAGTAACTTCCTTCCCATTGAGAAGAAAACGAAGCTTTGAGGGATTACCCACATAAACAATCAGCTCATAACCCTTTACCGACAGTTTGCTTCCTTTTTCATATACATGTTCAATGATTTTCTCCCTGCCCCTGTAAACCTGAGTCCAACACTGATCAAAAAACTCAATGGACACATGAAGAGGTGAATAATCAATACTGAATTTTTTATGGGAGTCAAAAGCATTCAAATGGATACCGGTTTCAGGAATGGAAATCTTTCTGGATGATACATTCAAATCCCCCAAAATATCCTCTCTATGGATATATATTAAATAGAAAACCAAAATAAATACAACGGTTGGTATAAAAAATGAGAAAAAAATATTCCTCTTTTTAAATCGTGAATATCTTAACTTGGAACAGTAAGATCCAGGCATTTTATATGTTTTTTCAGAGATGGCGTCTATTTTTTCTTTATGGGTTCTAATAAAATGGTTGACATCTGCATCAATTGCACGTAGGTAGGTTTTGAGATAATTCTTAAAATAGAAGGCACCCGGAATATGTTCAATGTCCTCATTTTCTAGGGCAGTTAAAGTGTTTAAACTTATGTTGGTTTTTATGGCAATATGGTCCAGGGAAATGTTTCTTTTTTCACGTTCATTCCTTAAAGCGTCGCCTAACCCATTCATAATACTATATTTTAATAATTATTATCAATATGTCAAGTCATTTAATGCAATGTTTGCGATGCAATCATTCCAGTTGTAAACGAAGCGACCAGGGTTCTACTTTATTGCTCCGGTTCCCTGGAAATCACACCTCTTTCAATCAATAAATTAACCTGCTGGTTTACGGTATCGGCAAATCTCAGGAAATGGGGTATGGTCAGGTGCATATACGTATGGATATTGACTTCGTTTGTATCTTTCACATTCCTTATCCCAAAGCCCATGCAGACTTCTTCAGCATTGATGTTAAAAGAAATTAAATTGGAAAAAAGGTGTTGAGCCTCATCGTCGATAATTTCCATATATTTCTTTTCTTGCATATTGTCTCCCTGCTTCATGGCTTCATGCTTTGTTTCTCAAGTTTTTTTAAATAATTATATAAGCGTTTTTCTTCATCGGAAATAATCAGTTGACTGTTTTTCTGTGTGCGGTGACCTTTTTTTATAACCTCTGTATCCACAGTAAAGCCCAGTTTTTTGAAAGCGATTTTAATACCGGGTTTCCCTTCTATAAGGGACTCATAACTGATGACAATGCTTTTAGAAATATTTTCATGGGCTGTGATTATTGCGTTATTATTTTCAAACCAGCTTAATTTAAATTGAGAGATACCCCGCCGCAGCATGCTGGATTTTACATCAGCGGGATTCCGAAACACAAAGACAACTCTTAAATTTTTGGCTATGTGTCTATAAAAAAAGAGTGAAGGTATGTGAACAATCTTCAACCCTGTTAATCCTTTCGTCTCATTCAACAGTTTTACAACCTCGTTCATCTCCAGGATGTTTTCATCGGTCATGGCGTGGTCGACCAGTTTTTTTTCCAGTTCTTTGGCGGTTTTAAGTTCAAAATAGCCCTCTTTGTTGTAGTTATCAGACCCGAGATCCGAAGGAAAGTGAACACCGGCACTTTCCATCAATTGGCAAGTCAGAGATGTTCCACTCCTGGGATGGCCGGCCACAATGATTCCATTCTGTAATACCAGTGGTGCCACTTCTTTTGTCGTTTCTTTTTTCATTATATTCTAAACCTCCATTGATGATTATACGATATATATGAACTCTAGTAAAGGGGGAAAATGTTTTTAAATCCACTGCCTCGTTTTATTAATACCTTGCAAAAACGTGCAAAAAAAACAAACGTTTGAGATGATGCCACTAACGTGGAAAAAGATTTGCCGTGCAATAGGGTTGAGGGGCCACGGTGCCACCCCATTTTGGTTAAACGTTAAACATCAAGCTCCTGGAACCAACCGTTGGTGAAATCCAGGGAAAGTGCGTACTTTTTGACGGCTGCATATTCATCCAGTCGAAGCCGTCGGTTGATTTCCGGGATTTCGACAGCCTTGTAAGCAGGGAAATATTGACTCATAAGGCTTAAATATGAGTGTTTAAAGTGACTTTCAGCAATGGTTTTTAATACTTTTTTTGAGTTTTCTACATGACCAGGCAAAATCAGGTGGCGGAGAATCATGCCTTTAATCGCAATTCCCTCTCCATCCATCTGTAATTCACCAGCTTGTTTAAACATTTCTTCCAGGGAAAAATATGCATTATCAAAATAATTATCTACCCTCGAAAATTTAAGTGAGAGACTGTTATCATAGTACTTAAGGTCTGGCAAATAAATATCCACGAGGCGATTTAACGCCCTCACCACTTCCGATCGCTCATAGCCGGAGGTATTATAAACAATGGGAATTTGCAATCCTTTTTTACCAGCACTGCGGAGCGCCCGGACAATATGATAAAGATAGGGGGTAGGTGAAACAAAATTGATGTTGTGTGCACCTCTCTCTTGAAGATTCAAAAATAGTTTAGATAGTTCCTCTATGGAATAAAATTCACCATTAAAAAGGTGGGATATTGGATAATTCTGGCAAAAGACGCATTTTAGGGTACATCCAGAAAAAAAAATAGTACCGGAACCGCGCGCTCCTGAAATGGGCGGTTCTTCTCCGTAGTGAAGATTATAAGAGGCAATTTTAAGCTTTTTTTGAGCACTGCAAACACCTTTTTTATCTTTCTCCCTTTCAGCCTTACACTGACGAGGGCAGAGGCGGCAGGGACTGTAGTTTTGTTTGAAGAATTCGATTTTCTCCTTCCACTCAGTCTCTGAAAGATTTTTATACAGCGCCATTTCCTTGACTCTTTTACTCCTTGGCTTTTAACCTCAACCTCAATCAAAATCTCATTTTCGGAATTCTTCTGAATAAAAAAAAGGGAGAGCGTGGAAAGTATTTAAATCCACTGGCTCAAATGGACAAATGCTTTAAGTTTATTATCCGTCTCCCGTAAACGTGAAGATAAAATTCGGGCCAGTTTCAACACGATTAAAATGCCATTTTTACAATCTTTTTTTATATAATTTAAAAAATTGCTGCGGCTGATTTCAAAAATGATAACATTGGTATGGGCGATGATGGTAGCAGATCTGGGCAAATCTTCAATCAGCGCCATTTCACCAAACACATCCCCTTCCTTTAGAATGATTAATGCTTCTTCCATATTGGAATCCGACGTCTGAGAAACCCGTACTTCCCCGGAGGTTATAATCATCATGGAGTTCCCTATGCTGCCTTCCTCAAATATGATTTCCCCCTGGTTGAATATTCTTTCCTCAAATAATAAACTTAACTCCTCTAGGGCATGAGCGTCTATATCTGAAAAAATATCCAGCTTTTTTAAAATACTTAGCACAAACTCGCTCTGATTTCTCATTTTTTAATTATATCATATTTGCCTTTAATGGACATAATTTATTTGGAAAAATTTTGTTGTTATTTTTTTCTTATTATTATAAAATAGCTCTATAAATTTTTTTTAGGAGAATTTGATGAATGTGTCAAAGCACTTGAAAAAAGAAACGATACTTATTTCAGATTTTTATGAAAATACCGATCGCTTTTATTCCGAATACGCCTCATTCTTAAAAAAAAAGGGGATCATTCGTAACAGCGAAGCCATCAAACGGTTGTTTATCAAACGGGAGAATGTGCAGTCCACCGGCATTAACAATGGAGCAGCAGCTCCCCATATCTTTTCCGATGAATTTTCCGAATTTATCTTTTCTCTAGCATTGATCAAAAAGGGTATGGATTTTAAAGCACCGGATAAAGAAAAGGTTTTCCTGGTCTTTCTGATCATGAGTAGTGAAAGAGATGTGGGCCTGCACTTGAAATCATTGGCTCATATTGCCCGCCTGGTGCGCAGCACCAATATTGTCCAGGAGGCAAAAAAAGCAAAAAATGCAGATGAACTCTATCAAATCATTTTAGAAAAGGAAAAATTAATCTAATGAAAATGGCAATACTGGTTTTAAATAAAGTGGAACTCCTGGAAGACCTCCTGGAAGGATTTATCGAAATAGGAATATCCGGTGCCACCATTATCGATTCTATCGGTATGGGCCATATCCTCTCTTCCGATGTGCCTATATTTGCAGGCTTGAGGTTTATGTTTGCCGGATCCAGGCCCTACAATAAAACAATTCTCTCTCTCATTAAAGAAGAAAAGGTCGAACCATTAAAAGAACTTGCTGAAAAAGTTCTTGGACCTCTGGAGGAGAGTGGAAGTGGAATCCTGTTTTTCATTGAAGTAACCGAGGTTATCGGTTTAAAGCCCGAGATTAAATAGTAGGAAGGAGACTTAGTAGGTAGTAGGCAGTAGGTAGTAGTTACTTCTGAGTAAAGTTTTGCCAGAAAATGGCAGAAAATAAAATTACAAACAACAAAATACAAATTACATGCTACTCTGCGAAGTAGCCTCGCTACGTAGCACGAGAACAAATTCCAAACCACAAATCACAAACCTGAACTTAAAAGACCTCTTTGAAATTTTATTTAAATCTTAAAAGATTCTTAAAGGTCTGTCAGTGCTGTTTGTAATTTTGGATATTGGAATTTGTAATTTGCTTGTAATTTGGGATTTGTAATTTGTAATTGCCAGATAAGTCCGTTTTGGTTCCGGCTCGTCCGGGTTACGTAGTAAGTAAGAAAATTAATCGAATACTGCTTAGTACCTACTACCTACTTCTTACTTCTTACTAAGCTTTTAATCTTAGCTTCCCCCACCTTAAACAGCGCATATTTAAAAGCAACAGGACCAATTAACTGATTTAGTGTTATTGAAGTAATAAGAATCGTCTGAATGGGTACACCTATCTCCGGGAACCGCCTGACCACTTCCGCCAATAGTCCCAGGCTCACACCTGCCTGTGTAATAAATCCAAGCCAGGTATTTTTATAAGTCTCCGGTGGGTCTCCGGAAAGTCTTCCACTGAAATAACACCCCACATAGAACATAATTGTACGGGAAATCACAACAATAAGTCCCAAAAACCAGGCGGTTTTTAACACGTCCACAGCAATGGAAGCCCCGGTTATAGCAAAAAATGCAATGTATATGGGCAGTGATACCCTGTCCATTCTCTCGAGAAATGTGGTTCCGTGCTTTGAGAAATTCTGCACTGTAAAGCCCGCAGCCATACAAATCAGAAGCGGCTCAAGACGAAGATTTATTTCATGAATTTCATGCAAGTAGTCTCCCAACAGATGCGAAAACTTGATAACCACAAATCCCATTGCGGTTATTACAATCGGAAATTCAACTTTCACTTTTTCAATAAGGAAAATGATGGCCTTACCCAAAAGAAATCCCAGAACAAATGCCATTGCAATTTCAACGATCAGTTCCAGGAGAAAGGAGAGAGAGATGGCGCTGTCTCCCACTATCAATACCTCGCAAGCTGATATGACAACAGCAAAAAAAACAATGATAACAACATCCGTTGCAATGGTGACACTTAGCACCGTATCCGTATAATTTCCTTTTGCTTTTGTTTCGCTAATAATGGCAATGGTAGACGAAGGGGAACGAGCCACTGCAATAACACCAAAAATTGACGAGATAGCAAACCTCATAACTGGATCGTATCCACTCATAAATGGGATAAAATTCGATATGGCAAATACAATCATGGTTACTCCAACAAATACCACTGAGGTGGCTCCAACAACCAGGAAGAAGATAGATTTTAATTTATTTCGAATATTGGCCAGTTTTAGTTCTCCACCTGCACAAAAAGCAATAAAAGCAAGAGCAAGGCTATTTAGAAACCCAAGAGCGTCAACAGAATCTTTGCTGTAAAATTTTAAAAAATAGGGTCCCAGCAGCAGACCGGCAAAAATATATCCTGTAATCCGGGGAAGCCCCTTCTGTTCAAGTATAAACCCGATGCAGTAAGCAGCCAGAAGCATAAAACCCAGTATAAGCGTGGGAGATACTGTCTCAGGCAGGTCAAAAGGGTCTGCATAAACGATTAACGCCATGCTGCCCAGGATCAATAAAAGGCTTACAAATCTGCGGAACATATAATTTTATTACTCCTTTTTCTTCTTGTGAGTATCTTTTTTTAAATGTTGATAGCCATCGACCAGAATCCGTTCCTCCTTATCAAATTGGGCAAGAATAAACCAGGGGCTAAAGAGTTCATTGATAAACACGGAAAGTATAATTATCGTGATCAAGGGATCGGCAATAAATGGGTATAGAAGTTTGAAGTTTATGATGATAGCAATTGCAAGTCCCCCTTCTGAAATAAGTCCCAATCCGAGAGAAGGAGGCACCTTAACATCGGGCTTAAATATCTTTCCACCTGTAAATACACCGATGAATTTGCCAAGAATCCGCATAAAAAAATAGATACCTGTAATGACAAGACTGAAATCCAATTTAAAATCCCAGCTAGCCCCTAGCAATAGAAGCAGACAAATATAAATCGATTTCTCTGCGTGAAGAACTTCTGATAAGACACGAAGGTGGTGGCGACAGAAATTGGCTGTAATAACACCGCATACAAGCCCGGAGATAAGGGGTGAATAGCGAATCTGGTGTGCAAGACCCCCACAAAGAAAGACCGTACCTATCAAAAAAACAGTGAATTCCTGCTGTGAGAATCTCACCCGGCTGAGAGATATAAGGATAAGTGCAGGGATGATCCCCATTGCACTGGAAATAAATAACCATTTCATTGATTCAAACAGATCAAAACTGACAATTTCAGCTCCGGGAAAAATGCTTAGCGCCAGAGCAAAAAAACAGAGTGCATAAAATCCGTCAATGCCAGAAATATAGCGCATTAAGTCCAGGAGCCTGCGGTTTTTGAACTTGTAGTTTTTGCTAACAATGGCGAGGGCTGATTGCGCCGTACAAGAAGCCGAACTTCCAAGGGTTATGGCCACCATCATCAGAATGCTTCCAGGCAGTACCACATATTGTTTAAAAATCAAAACCATTGAAATAGCCACCAATACGAACGTAATAAACGATTGAATTGCTGAAATTGAAAAATAGAAGCCCGGGAGGTTCTTCAGTTGGCGCACTTTAAATTGCAGCCCGAATAGAAATCCGATCCAGCAAAGTCCAAAAACCAGGAAAGGTTCCAGCTTATTTAAGGCATCGGTATCAAGAATATCGATCCCCATTCCACCCAACGCAACACCAATAAGGATATATTCCGTACCGGTTAAAAGTATGTTTCGAAAGCCCAAAGAAAGCCGGCGGTTTATGAATGTGAGGCGAGCTCCCAATACAGAGATAACAAGAATAATGACAATGGCTAAAAGTAATTTCATGCCAATACAATACTAAATTGGAGAAAAAATTACAAGTATTTGTTTCCCTCTCTTTTGTCCATTCGAAACTTTAACCGTGAAGGAATGGAGATGAGAGAGATAAGAGGTTGTGTGAATTTTTTCTTACCCCTTTACCTCTCTACCACTCTACCTCTCTACCCCTTATTACACAGATATGTGTTACGGCGTTAAGTAAAAAAACGTAATCGCAAACACAAAGGAAAAAATGCGGGTGAAATTGTTAAATATTATTGTTCTCTTCTTGTGACAGCCGCTTAACGTTTGTAAATAAATACCAAAAAACCAGCCCACCTATTATAGGCTGTAAAAATCCCAGGATACTTCCCGCGGTGAAGATGGTGAGGATAGATTTAATAACAAAAAAAGTTATTGAAATGACAAAAGTAAAATAGATAAATTCAATGTTTCGCAAAACAAAGAACTTAAATCTCACCCCAATAAAGAAAAAGCACAGCGCAATCAGAAAGCCCAAAACACCAAAGATTTTTTCCCGAATATGATCCCCCACAAGTATTGATCTGAGGTGGATATAACCTACGAGAATCGAAATCAAGATAAAATATACACTTAATGAACGAATCCCTTCTCTAATTCTCATCCTACTCCTCCTTTCTAACGTATATTATATCCATACGAAAGTCAAATCTAATCAAAATTATATTTTATAGGAAATTGTTCAGTATTTCAATAGCGTCACGCCATATTTTTAAAAAATTCTAAATATCATGCATCCTTATAGAGAATTTGCCCGGGAAGTTTCCCGGTATGTTCGCCTTCCTGGATCACAATTTGGCCGTTTACGAAAACATGGTTTATCCCTTTTGGATATTGATGGGGATCTTTCCATGTGGCACAATCAATGATTTTCTCGGGATCAAAGACCACCAGATCGGCAAAATAGCCCTCCTTAATCTGACCTCTTTTCCGTAATCCGAACTTTTTTGCTGTGAGAGAGGTCATTTTTTGAATCCCCTGGGCCAGGGAGAATATTTTTTCTTCACGGGCATACTTACCCAGAATCCGGGGGAAGGTGCCGTAAAACCGCGGGTGGGGTTTGCCCTTGTGCAATAATCCGTAAGGTGCAACGGCTTCTCCATCCGCACCAATAACCACAAAGGGATGAGCCAGTATCCGTCTCAGATTGTCTTCTTTGCTAAAAAACGAAATCATACTCACTCGATTCTCTTCCTCGATCAGTAAATCCCGCATAAATTCATAAGGTTCTTTCCCGGCTTTCCTGGCAGCCTCAAGAATATTTTTCCCCTCAAGCGGTTTGTTTTTCTCTGTAAAAATGGAGCTTATTAGAACTTTGTCCCAGGAGCCAAGCTTTTTTTCCTGTTCGTTAACAAAACTGCGAATTTTAGAGTCTAAATCAGGATTCTTTAACCTGGCTATAAAGTCTTTTGTTGGACCCTGTTTTGCCCAGAGTGGGAAGAAGTAGCTCAACCCGGTGGAGCCAGCAATATAAGGGTATCTGTCGGCTAAAATGTTAACGCCTTGTTTTTGGGCTGCCTCAATTTTTAATAATGCAGCATCTATTTTTGGCCAGTTTTTTTTATATGCCACTTTTAAATGGGAAATCTGTAAACTGACTTTTGTTTTCCTGGCCATCTCAATGGACTCTTCAAGGGATTCAAGAAGGAAGTCTCCTTCATCTCTCATATGAGTGGCATAGACGCCCTTATTCAGGGCCACCGTCTGGCAAAGCTCTAAAATCTCCGCATTTTTAGCAAAACTTCCTGGTGCATACTCAAGACCTGTTGAAATCCCCAATGCCCCGGCCTTTATATTTTCCTCCACCAATTTTTTCATCTCCTTAAGCTGGTTCTCAGTGGGCATACGGTCATCCAATCCAACCACTTTCCCTCTTAAAGAACCTTGTCCCAGTAACGTGGCATAATTAAGAGCCATGCCTCCTTTTTTAAGGCGATTGAAAAAACCAGTGATATCTTTCCAATCGAGTTCTATATGGAACTCCTTTGCGGCATGATCTTTCCACTCCTCGAAGTCAAGATCTGGAACAGGAAAAGGAGAATAGCCGCAATTTCCACTTATTACGGTTGTAACCCCCTGTCTGACCTGGCTTTCTGCTTTGGGGTTCGCCAGTAAACCTAAGTCTGTGTGGTCATGGGCATCTATAAACCCTGGAGAAACAGCCAATCCCTGGGCTTCTATGATCTTTTTGGCCTTGCCCTTGTTCAAATTTTTCCCCAGCAAAAGAATCTTATCTTCTTTAACAGCAATATCGATTTCCTTCCCCGGGTTTCCCAGGCCATCATAAACGATTCCTTTAGATATCATTAGGTCGTACTCTTTTTGTTTGGAGCATCCCTGGAGTAAGAGGTTGCATCCCCCGGGTACTAAAAGCGCTGTTCCTTTGGCTGAGTTTTTAATAAATTCTCTTCTTGAAATTTTACTTTTCATTTTGTACTCCTTATATGACACTTATATCAAAAGGAGGTGTTTTTTTCAAGAAAATTTTCTTGGTTTAGGTGATAAATTAGGTGGCAGGCAAATTATCATTATTGTTCTTATGAGCCGCAGGAAAGGAGGGAGTGCTCATTTCTCCAGAAAAACCCAAATTTTTTATCTAAAATTCGTTGATTTTTACCCATTTTTTGACTATAATTCATTTGAGGTTAAAAATGGGACTTACAGCAGATATATACATAAAGGAGTGCATTCCATGAAACCCACATCCATTCTCATTGTCGAAGGCAAAAACGCAGTGAGAATGGACGTCGAGGAAAAGTTACACGATCTGGGTTATTCAGTCTGTGGTTATTCATCCTCGGGGACAGAAGCCCTCCAAAAAGCACAGAAGTTACAACCAGACCTGGTTTTAATGGATATCAAATTGGATGAGAAAATTGACGGGATGAACGCTTCAAAACAGATGAAGAACCGATTAAACATCCCTGTGGTATTTGTGACATCGCAAGATGATAAAATAAGTATTAAACGCGCAACAGCTGACCATTCTTTTGGTTATCTGTTCAAACCTATCACCAATACCACATTACACGCTAGCGTTGAAATGACTTTGAACAGACACGAAATTGAAATCGAACGCAGGAAAGCTGAGAAAGCCTTAAGGGAATCCCAGAAAAACTACCGGGACCTCGTTGAAAAGGCGGGTATATCCATATTAATCGACGATGCTGAAGGAAATCTTGTATATTTCAATGAAAGGTTGCCAAAACTATTTGGCTACTCTGCAGAGGAGATAAAAGAGCAATCCATCAACACTATGGTTCATCCTGGGGATGTAGAATGGGTCAAAAAAATTCACAAACAGCGTATGGAAGGTAAGAAGGTTCCATCACGGTATGAATTTAGAGGAATCAAGAAAGATGGATCCGTTATTTTTCTCGAAGTAGATGCGGTGGCATTGAAAGAAAATGGAAACATCACGGGTACCCGCTCGTACATATGGGACATCACTGAGAGAAAAAAGACTGAACAAATAAATTCTGTGATCTATGAAATATCAAAAGCCATAAACGAATCTTCCAATTTAGATACCCTTTATCCAGGAATCCACAAGAGCCTGTGGAAAATCATTGACGTCACGAATTTCTATATCGCCCTATATGACAAAGAAAAAGACATCATCAGGTTCACCTATTTCACGGATGAGTATGATGATGAATTAGAGATCAAGAATGCCATGAATTCAGATTCGTTGACTGCCGGGATTATTAAAAGTAAGAAATCGATGTTTCTTGGCGCAGAACACCTGAGCATGAAATACACAAATCCCAGGGAAGAATGGGGCACTCAACCCAGGATTTGGCTCGGCATTCCATTAATGATCAAAAATGAAGTTATCGGCGCCATTGCCGTACAGAGCTATATAAATCCAAATCTCTATTCAAAAAAGGACCTTGAACTGTTAGAAGCCGTCTCCGAACAGATTGCCTTTGCTATCCAGCGGAAAAAAGCAGAAGAGGAAAAGAAAGCCCTGGAAGATCAGCTCCACCAGGCCAAAAGAATTGAAGCCCTGGGTACCCTGGCTGGTGGGATCGCTCATGATTTCAACAATCTTCTTGGAGCCATCATGGGCTATACAGAACTATCCCTTTACGAAATTCCAGAAAAGGACCCCTTAAGAAGTAACCTGGAACGGTCAATGGCAGCAGCTTATCGGGCAAAAGACATGGTGGCCCAGATACTGGCCTTCAGCCGGAAGGACAAAGAAGAACGCGTGCCAATATATATCAGTTCTATTGTCAAGGAGGCTATAAAATTCTTGATACCCACCTTACCTGGCAACATTGAGCTCATTCAAAACATTGAGGCAAAATGGGCCGTGGTTATGGGTGACCCTACTCAGATTTACCGCTTGATTATTAACCTATGCACCAATGCGGTCCAGGCCATGACAGAAAAAGGAGGCATCATTGAAATATGGTTGACTGAAGAGAAATCAGATTCGGCTGGTCCAGCGGGAACCCGCCTGAAACCAGGTACCTATCTGCGCTTGACTATTTCCGACACTGGGGAAGGGATAGATGCAAAAATCATCGACCGTATCTTTGAACCCTATTTTTCAACAAAAAAAACCACTATTGGCACAGGGATGGGATTGGCTGTTGTGCACGGGATCGTGAAAAGACACGAAGGCGATATCACTGTCTCTTCCAAACCAGGAAAAGGTACAACCGTTCATGTATTTCTACCCACTGTGTCCGCAGAACGTATATCGGAAAAAGAAGAGAAGTTATCCATACCGGTGCAGGAAGGAAACGAACGAATCCTACTGATAGATGATGAGCGCAGTCTGGCGGATGTTGCAAAACAGATGTTGGAAAAATTGGGGTACACTGTATCCTCCTGGACCAATGGCAGCAAAGCATTGGGACTTTTTCAAAAAATTCCCTACCAATTTGATCTCGTTATTACCGATATGACCATGCCCGACATGACCGGTTTACAGTTGTCCCAAAAAATAAAAAAAATACGGCCCGATATTCCGGTAATACTCTGCACCGGTTTTAGTGAAACCGTCAATCAAAATAATTTTCCATCGTATGGAATCAGTGCATTCATAAAGAAACCCTACTTGAAAAACGACGTTGCCAGAGTGATTCGTGAGGTTTTAGATGGAGAGAGAAAAGGGTAATGGTTCCTGCATCATCTGTTAATTAGTTAATTACTTGTTTTTTACCTAACGACTTTTTTTCTCCTCAATCGTGTCTGAGTGCTTCTATCGGATCCAATCGTGATGCCTGCACCGCAGGATATATCCCAAATACCAATCCTATCACTGCACAAAAACCAACCGAAAGTATCACGGCACTGAGTGACCAACCCACAGGCCAACCGGTGAAGGCGGATATGGCAATGGAAAGTGAAAATCCAAAAACAATCCCCAATATGCCACCTATTGCAGAAACCGCAAAGGTCTCCAACATGAACTGCCGCTTGATATCTTTTTGCCTGGCACCTACGGCCCGACGCAAACCGATCTCCCTCGTCCGTTCCAATACAGTTGCCAACATGATGTTCATAATTCCAATACCCCCCACCAACAACGAAATACCTGCAATACACGCCATAACAATCGTAAATATATTCTGCGTTTTCCTGTGCTGCTGCAGCAGCGCCTCAGGAACAATGAGATCGTAATCATCCGTATCTTTATGCCTGCGCTTCAACAGGTGCATCAATGTAGCGGCGGCTGTGCTGCTGGAAACTCCTTTCTTCAACCGCACACGGAACTCATCGATCTCTGACTCCAACGGCTTAAAATGAAAGGATTTCAACGCCGTTTGAATAGGAATATAAATATTATTATGCTCCCCGGTTAGCGAAAGCCCTTCAAATTCATTTTTGGTAAGGTTCTTATCCCTTAAGACACCTACCACCATCAGCCAGACATGGTTAATTTTGATATATTTACCGATGGGGTCTTCTCTTGGGAACAACACCTGGGCAACACGGCTTCCAATGACACAGACCTGCGAATAGGTAAGATCATCCACCGGAAGTAAAAAACGTCCCTTCCTCACACTCAAATTAGCCATATCAATATGAGTCGGTGTCACTCCCCATACACTGGCTTCACTGGTACCTGCATGGCTGAACAATGCATAGACATCCACGCTTTTGGTAGCGCTGTAAGAGGATAAGAATGGTAAAGTCTCCCTCGCCGCATTTAAATCTTGCAGTGTAAGACCCATGGAGCTTTCACGAATCTCCTTCAATCGATTATCATCAAAGGTCTTTTCTTTAACAATAATATTTCGCATCCCCATGGAATCGATTAATTGTAACGCTTCCTGTTCAGCGCCTTTACCAATACTCAACATGGCAATCACTGCTCCTACGCCGAAAATCATACCTAACAGCGTCAAAATGGTGCGCAATTTATGATGCAGCAGGGATTCCAGCGACTCTAAAAACTCCAGCTTTAAATTCATGGTTACTCTCCCTCTCGCATCGGATTACCCAGTACCACCTGTTCGCCTTCTGCAAGCCCGTCCGTAATAACGGTCTGCGTAAGACTGCGGGCACCTATCTTTACTTCTCGTCTCTCAACATTCGATGAACCCTTTATATTTACAAATGCATGCCCATCATCGAAAAAAAGAGCCTGGTTGGGAAGCGTAATCACTTTGTCCTGTTTCTGGACAAAAACACTCGCTTTCACCTGGCTGCCGGGTTTCATGATCTCTTTCCTGGTTTTGTCGATACCGACCTTAATTTCAAAATATTTCAATGGACTCTCCCGTTCCAGGGGTTTTGCAATGGTGTCGATATTGGTAACCTTACCGGAAAAAACCTTTCCGGGAGAAGAATCAAGGGAAATAGAGACCGGAAGGTCTGCTTTTAGACCCGCGGCTTCAGATTCAAGCACGTATACTTTGGCCTCCATGCGGTTTAAATCCGGGAGTTTGGCAAGTTTCATCCCCCGCCATACAGTCATCCCCACCCGCGGCTTCTCGCCCCGCCAATTTTTCTCATAAATAAACCATCATGCGGCGCTTTAACTTCAAGAGAATCCAGGGCATCTCTGTATTGCTTTACTTTTACCTGGTGAGTTTTCCTTTTTAACTGCAATAACTGCAACTCTGCAATGGTTTTTTGCTCCAACTGCTCCTTCTTCTGTTCAAAATGCCGGGTCTTTGTCTTTAAGTATTCAAGATTAATGGCGTCTTCAATAATCTCATTGCGGGAGAAGATGGTTTCATCTTTAGCAGCGTAAAGTGCCGCCAGTTCTTTTTCAATTTCAGTGATAATCAACTGGCCCTGGAGTTCTTTTTTCTCTTTGCCTAGTTCTTTCTCCTTTTCCCCGATTTGCAGGTTAAGTTTTGCAATACTAAATTCTTCAGTTTGAATTTTCTCTTTATACCAGGCAGCATCCATACGTATCACTGTTTCTCCCTTTTTTACAATAGAATTTTCAGGAGCGATCCAGGCAATGGTCTGGCTTCCCCGGACCGTCGGCGGCACTGTGATGGGGGTAGACGTCACTGCCTGGAGCTCGCCAAAGGCAGGAATGATCAATTCAAACGTTTTCTTTTGAACCGTCATAAAGGCAATGGTTTTTTCACCTGAAGCCCCACACCCGGCAAAAATGAATAACAGTAAAGATAACATGGAATACCCGGTTATTTTCAATTTCATCGTTCCCCTCCATTCCCTTCTGCCATTATAACCAGCCGGTCGTTTTCTTTAAGCCCATCAAGTATCTCCACCATACTTCCGGTCCGTGCTCCAATGGCAACAGGCACCATTTTTTTACCCAAGAAACCCTTCTTCCACACAAAAAGTCCATTCCCCCGATAGATAATTGCTGTTTCCGGGACCTGGAGGACGTTTTCTTTAGAGGATACGATAATATCCACACTTGCAGCCATCCCAGGTCTCATCATTCCAGGATCAGGATCCTCTATTGTAATGTCAGCATCAAACACAATGGCAGGTTGATCATGGGATTTGGTTCTGAAAATGCGCCCCAGTTTTTTTACTTCCCCTTTAAATACCCGGTCCGGGTTGGAATCCAGGCGGATTTCCACTGGCAGGCCTCTCTTCACTTTCCCTGCTTGCGGCTCTGAAATGACAGCCGCCACCTGCATTTGGGTAAGATCGGGCAGTTCTAAAATATTTTCCCCCACCCAGCAACTGTCGCCGACGGCTTTTTTCCGACCTCTCCAGTCGGCGGCATAGACAACAATTCCTGGTTTAGGCGCTTTTATTTTCATTCTGGCAATGGACTCCTGGAGTTCATTGACTCGGTTTTCCAGCTGTTTCACTTTGCTTTTCTGTGTATGGAGAAGCGTTTTCATTCCAACGGTTTGATTTTCTACACGGCTCTGGCTCAGCTCCTCTTCCAGCGTTGCCAGCTCTAAATCCATTCGCAGTTTTTTTGCTTCATTCATGGCTATAAACTCTTCCGGCTGCATGGCTTTTCGTTTTGCTTTCTCTTTGTTCACCTGGGCCTCTGCCAATTGTAGAATAAACGTATCTTTTTTTTCCTGTTCCACCAAACAGATTTTTTCCAGCTCTTTTTTTTCGGTTTCCAGTTCGGATTTTTTTAGCATATATTGTTCCTGTAATACTTTGGTATCAAAGGAGAGAATCACATCTACTGGTTTGACTTCTTTTCCTTCAGGGGCCATAAAGGAGATGGTATACCGCCACATCCTGCGAATAGAAGGACACCCGATATATGTGGAGGCAGTGGATTTTAACTGGCCAATGGCATGAACTTTTATAAAAAACGGACCTTTCACCACTTTCACCATCCGAGTGTTTTGGGAACGGGAACAGGAGATACTTCCCATTATCAAAAGTAAACCAACCACTGCTGCAGCGATTTTACTTCTGCTCACTATTCTTCTCCTTTATTTCCGATGGAACCACTGGTTCCAGAAATGTTCCTTCTTTTATCTGTTCATGAAGACTCGAACTCACTGCCAGATAAAATTCATTAAATCCAAGGTGCTTCACTTTCAACACCTCTTTTCCCTTCGGTTTAATCCAAAAGGAGCCGTTGTCAAAGTAAGTCATTTCGAGAGGGATTAGTTTCACCTGTGGGAATTCTGCTGCATGGGCCATGCATCTGACACTCATTCCAGGTTTCATAATTGTAAGATCGCGGGAGTCCAGTTCTATTAAAACCATGAAGTAATGTGCTTTTCCCCACTGATTTCTTTTTTCTGCGCTGTTTAATACGTCCTTAATCGTTCCGGTATACTGTTTATTCGGGTAGGCATCCATGATAATATCCACTTTTTGACCTGGTTTTACGTGGTTAATATTGGTTTCATTCACCCATGCTTCCACTTGAAGGGAGTTATTATCTGGGATAGTGGCAACCGTCATGGTGGCCCACACATTATCCCCTACCTGAACTTTTCTCCCCTCTTGCCATGGATGCTCTGCATAGACCATAGTACCTGCTGTTGCAGCAACCAGGGTAAGGCTTTGCAACGTCTTGTTATTTTGTTCCAGTTTGGCTCGCTCTTCCTCTATATCAATCTCCAATCGCTTGATCTCCGATTCCATTGTGCCCATTTTCACCTGTTTTTCCAATCGCGCCTTTTTTAGTGCTTCTGCACTTTTTTTCAATTCCAATTGGTTCCGGTCATAGTCATGGTTGGAGACGATCCCTTTTGGAATGGTCGTATCCAACTTTATTTTTTCATACTCGATCTCTGCTTGTTTTAGCTTAAGTTCCAATTCCAATTTTTTATGGGTGCATTCGGCTATTTTTTGAGTTTTTTGTTCCAGTTTATCCTGCAGGGACAGTTCGACATTTTAGATTTCGGAGACCAGGTTGGAGGTATCGAACCGCACCACAGGGTCACCGGGTTTTACAGAATCCCCTTCCCTGGCCATCCATTTGATCTGGATTTGCCAGGCTTCGGTTCGAGGCACCACAAAGTGTTCAGCCTTCTGTGCTTTGAGGCTCCCGGTAAGTATTACCGTTTGAAAGAAATCCCCCTTCTTTACCCGGTTTTCAGCCAGGGCGACGAAACAAATACCCAGGAGGAAAAAGGTTGTCCATTTAAATTTAATGGGTTGCAAAGTCATCGGTTATCCTTCCATCTTTTAAACAAATGACACGGTTTGCATAGACGGCTATATCCTGTTCGTGGGTCACAATAATTATGGTTTGTCCCCGGAGGTGTAATTTTTTTAAAAGCTCCATAATCTCTTTTGCAGTCGATGAGTCCAGGTTGCCGGTTGGTTCGTCTGCAAAGATGATATCGGGGTTATTGATAAGGGCACGAGCAATGGCCACTCGCTGTCTCTCACCGCCGGAAAGTTCAGAGGGTTTATGTAATGCCCGGTGTCCAAGACCCACCAGGTCCAGAATTTCCTTCGCATTCTTTTCTCGTTTTTTGTGATGTTGTCCATGATACGAATACATCAGGGGAAGGGCTGCATTTTTCAAGGCGTTCAACCGGGGTAACAGGTTAAAACTCTGGAAAACAAATCCCAGGTGTAAATTCCTGATTCTTGCCAGTTCATCGTCATTTAATTGGCTGACTTCTTTGCCATTCAGGAAATATGAACCCTCAGTGGGTGTATCCAGGCATCCCATGATATTCATTAAGGTTGATTTCCCCGAACCGGAGACCCCCATGACTGCAACAAATTCATTCTTTTTAATGCTGAGATTCACACCATCCAACGCCCGAACAATCGTATCCCCCATTTGATAAAATTTTTTTAGATTCCTAAGTTCTAACATCTATCTTCCCTAAAACATCATGCATATTGCAATACTTTTATACGTAAAATCTTTGAAATAGTTTAAAAACTTTTTTACCTTTAAAAAATAGGTGCCATGCAAAAAAAATTTGCTATATAAATGAAAAAAATTACAATAAAACAAAAAATGGCACATCCGTGCATGGTATCTTTTTTCAATATTACAAATACTTTTCCTTTAATCCTTTGGCTTTTTTTAACCCCTCTTCGGTAAGGATCAGTGATTTTCTGTATTGCCTGATCAGGCTGTCTCTTTCCAGTTCATTGAGTATATCAAAAAGATACCCTTTCCATGCTCTGAATACCTTTTTCCCCGGTACTTTTGTTGAATCTTCATACCAACCGCTTAAATATATTAATAGTAGATGGATTTCCTTCAGTCTTTCATCCATG